>Ga0315904_10013502_pt1 | contig 10220 bp, 10 predicted proteins | sample LakEriMetagenome_6_FD_203529 | JGI IMG/M metagenome (GOLD analysis project Ga0315904, IMG submission 203529) | Freshwater fungal communities from buoy surface, Lake Erie, Ohio, United States - Buoy 12 MA120 | ecosystem: Environmental > Aquatic > Freshwater > Lake | place: USA: Lake Erie, Ohio...
ACAACGCCCGCGCCGATCATCTGGATCCGCCCCGAAACCTTGATAAAACGGACCTGCCCCTGCGACCGCATGAAAAACTCGCGATCCGGGAACCAGCTCCGCAGGCGGTCCATGACCCCGCCAGCTGTCAATTTTTGCAAGACGACCCCAAGCTTTTGTCTGTTCAGACGATGCGGCCCGCTAGCAGCTTCACCGGGCAGTAGCGAATCCGGGTTGGGGGCTTGTCGTTGAATCGCATGACTCGCGCGACGAATCGATTGGCGTTGCGATGACTCGGTGCCCGGTGTTAGGCGCGGGGTCATCATGAACGCCGCCTCCGCCCCCCTGATCGACAGCCCCGATTCGCTCGTGGCCCGCCTCGCCGCCGACGGCCGCAAGGCCCAGGCCGTGCTGGCGCGGATGGATTCCGCGGCCCGCTCAGCTGCCCTGCGTGCTGCTGCCCGGGCCCTTCGTGAAGACAGCGCCGTGATCCTGGCTGCCAATGCCGAGGACATGGCAGCCGGTGCAGCTCGAGGCCTCAGCGCGGCCATGCTCGACCGCTTGCGGCTGGACGAGGCGCGGCTGGCGGGGATCGCCGATGCCGTGGCGGCGGTGGCCGATCTGCCCGATCCGGTTGGTCGGACGATCGACCGGACGGAGCGACCCAACGGGCTGGTGCTGGAGCGGGTTCGGGTGCCGATCGGGCTGATCGGGATTATCTATGAAAGTCGCCCCAACGTGACTGCCGATGCGGCCGCGCTGTGCCTGGGTTCGGGCAATGCCGCACTGCTGAGGGGTGGCAGCGAGGCGGTCCATTCCAACCGGGCGATCCACGCGGCGCTGGTCCGCGGGCTGGTTTCGGCCGGGGTACCGGAGGCCGCGGTGCAACTGGTGCCGAGCCAGGATCGCGCTGTGGTGGGATCCATGCTGACCGCTGCCGGGCAGATCGACATGATCGTGCCGCGCGGCGGGAAAAGCCTGGTCGCGCGGGTCCAGGCCGATGCGCGGGTGCCGGTTCTGGCCCACCTTGACGGGATCAACCACACCTTTATCCACTCCGCCGCCGATCCGGCCAAGGCCGTGGCGATCGCGGTCAATGCCAAGCTGCGGCGCACCGGAATCTGCGGCGCGATGGAAACCCTGCTGATCGATGCGACCTATCCCGCCGCTCCGGCGCTGGTTGGCGCGCTGCTCGATGCCGGCTGCGAGCTGCGCGGCGATGCCCGCGCTGCCGCACTCGATCCCCGGATTGCCCCGGCCAGTGTGGAAGATTGGGATACCGAGTACCTCGATGCCATCCTGGCGGTTGCGGTGGTCGACGGGCTGGACGCCGCACTCGATCACATCGCCCGCCACGGCTCGCACCATACCGATGCAATCGTGACCGAGGATGCTGCCGCTGCCGAGCGCTTTCTGGCCGAAGTCGACAGCGCGATCGTGATGCACAATGCCTCCAGCCAATTTGCCGATGGCGGCGAATTCGGGCTGGGCGCTGAAATCGGGATCGCCACCGGGCGGCTGCATGCGCGCGGCCCGGTCGCGCTGGAAGGGCTGACGACCTACAAGTGGCTGGTGCGCGGCACCGGCCAGGTGCGGCCCTAGGCTGGGCGCCCTGCAACGGATCGGCCTCCTTGGCGGCAGCTTCAACCCGGCGCACGGCGGGCACCGGCGGATCAGTCTCTTCGCGCTTGAGGCGCTGGGGCTCGATGCCGTGTGGTGGCTGGTTTCGCCCGGCAATCCGCTGAAGCCCAGCGCCGGGATGGCCCCGCTGGCGGCGCGGCTGGGTTCGGCGCGAAAGCAGTCGCGCCGGGCGCGAATCGTGCCAACCGCGATCGAGCGCGAACTGGGAACGATCTATACTGTCGATACCCTCGCGGCGCTGCGGCGGCGTTATCCCAGGAATCGCTTCATCTGGCTGATGGGCGGCGATAACCTCGCCCAGTTTCACCGCTGGCGTGACTGGCGCCGGATCGCCCGCACCATGCCGATTGCGGTTATCGCCCGGCCCGGCTATGATGGCCTCGCTGCGGCGAGCCCCGCTGCGGCCTGGCTTGGTCGATACCGGCGATCTGCAGCCAGCTTTGCAAACCGGGCAGGATGGAGCGCACCCGCGCTGATACATTTGCGTTTCGATCCCGATCCGCGTTCGGCGACAGCCATTCGCCGCGCCGATCCAGACTGGGCCCGCCGTCTTGGCGCAGGCACCTTCAGGGATCCGCTGACGCACCATCCAGTCGATCCCGACATGCCATGAACGGCGAGGGTTCTTTTCCCGCGCCCAACCGCGCTGCCCGCCCCAAGGAGCCACCATACCCTGCATGACACCTGATACGCACGCTCCGGCCGCAGCCGGCACCCCTGTCCCGCTTCCGCCCTCGGAACCGGGTTCGCTCCACGCCCTCGTGCTCCAGTCACTGGACGATGACCAGGCGCAGGAGATTGTCTCGATCCCGCTCGAAGGCAAAAGCTCGATCGCCGATCATATGGTGATCGCGAGCGGTCGTTCGACGCGCCAGGTCGCCTCGATGGCGCAGAAGCTCGCCGAACGGGTCAAGCAGGGCGGCTTCGGCCATGTCCGGATCGAAGGTCTGCCGGCGGCCGACTGGGTGCTGATCGACGCGGGCGACGTGGTGGTCCACCTGTTCCGCCCGGAAGTGCGCAGCTTCTACAACCTCGAGCGGATGTGGGCCTTCGGGGATTCGGGCGCGGCCTGATCCCCACGCTGTCATGCGCCTGCATGTGATTGCCCGCGGCAAGATCGGCCGTTCACCCGAAGCCGATCTGGTTGCCCGCTATGCCAGGCGTATAACCTGGCCACTGGTCCTGACCGAATTGCCCGACCAGGGCGGCACGATACCCCCGCCGCTCGCCCCCGCGCGCGAGGTCCTGCTCGATGAGCGCGGCAAGCAGCTTTCTTCCGAACAATTCGCCGCCCTGCTGGGCCGCTGGCGCGACGATGGCGTGCGCGAAGCGCGGTTCCTGATTGGCGCGGCCGATGGCCATGGCGATGCCGCGCGCGGCCAGGCCGATCTCCTGCTCGGATTCGGCCCGATGACCTGGCCGCACCTGATGGTCCGGGCCATGCTGGCCGAACAATTGTGGCGGGCCACGGCTATTCTGGCTGGCCATCCCTATCATCGTTCGGGATAAGACGCGCCGATGAAGCAGCGGCTTGCCCTGATCCTGATCCCGCTGGCCGTGCTGGGCGGTGCCATGACCGTGGCCGCGCAGGACCCGGTTCTCATGCGGCCTACGCCGGATGATCCTGCCAGCCTGCAGCGCGCCCTGGCCGAGGCCCAGGCTGCCGGACGCGCGGCCGAACGGCGCGCTGCTGATTATGAGGCTGCCGCTCGCCAGGCGAGCGCGGCGGTCGATGCCTCCATCCAGGAAGCCGCCGGGCTGGCCGCGCGGATCCAGCAGGCCGAAGCCGGTATCGCCGCGAGCGAAGCGCGCGCGCGGTTGATCGCACGTGACCGGGCGGCCCTGCGCGCCCGGCTGGCCGAGCGGCAGCGGCCGTTGATCCGCCTGACCGCAGCCCTGCAGCGGCTGTCACGACGGCCGGCCAGCCTTGCCCTGCTGCGGCCCGGCAGCCTGCAGGAAGCGGTCTATCTGCGCGCAACGCTGGATGCCATGCTGCCTGAGATTGCGCGCCGCACCGCCGATCTGCGGGCCGATCTGCGGCGCAGCCAGGCCTTGGAGCAACAGGCCCGGGCCAATGCTGCCGCCTTGCGCCAGACCCAGCGCAATCTGGCCGAGCGGCGCCAGGCGCTGGCGGCGATCGAATCGCGCCAGCGCCTGGCCGCTCGCGCGGCGGGTGGCCTCGCCGCGCGAGAAGCCGATCGCGCCCTCGCCCTGGCCGAGCAGGCCCGCGATCTCGGCGGGCTGGTTGGGGAACTCGATGCCGCCGCGCGGCGCCGCGCAGCCCTTGCCGCCCTGCCGGGGCCGGTCTTGCGCCCCGCCCAGCCGACCGCCGCGCGAACTGCGCCCGATCCGGTCGTCACGGCTGCCGCGATTGTGCGGCTGCCCGGCTTCACCTTGCCGCTCGCCGGTTCGGTTGTGGCGGGTTTCGGGGCGGAACAGCCCGGCTTGCCGCGCTCGCGCGGACTGACGATCGCCGCCCGGCCGGGTGCCCAGGTGGTCGCTCCGGCGGGCGGGCGGGTGGCCTTTGCCGGCCCTTACCGGGGCTATGGCCAGATCGTGATCATCGAACACGGCGGCGGCTGGACCTCGCTGGTGACCGGCCTTGCCGCGCTGGACGCCAGCGTTGGCCAGCGGCTGGTCCCTGGCTCGCCGCTCGGCAGGGCCGGCGCGGGCCAGCCGCGGATCACGCTGGAACTGCGCAAGGATGGCGAGGCGGTGAATCCGCTCGACCAGCTTGGCGCGTGACCGGCCATCTGGCGTTAAGCCGCGCTGCGCGATAGAACGGGCTGAAACTGACTGTGGGACACTCCCCAGGCGAAAGGTCGCTGAACGCATGAAAGCCGCATCTTTTCTCCGCGCCGCGCTGCTGGTCGGCGCAGTGGCGCTGATCCCGGCCACGACTGCGGGACTGGCGGCGGTCGAAGGCCGGTCGAGCGCGCAGTTCAACCGGCTGTTCACGGTCTACCAGATCGTCAAGGCGCAGTATGTCGAACAGGTTGACGATACCAAGCTGATCAACGGCGCGATCGAGGGCATGCTGGCGGCGCTCGATCCGCATTCCAGTTACGTCGAAGGGGCCTCGCTCCAACGGCTGACCAACATGATCGACGGCAACTACTCGGGTCTCGGCCTCTCGGTCGGGATGGACGATGGCGCCGTTCGCGTGATCGCGCCGATGAAGGGCAGCCCGGCTGATCGGGCCGGGGTCAAGGCCGGGGACTATATCACCCACCTCGATGGCAAGCTGATCTACGGGATCGAGCTGGACGATGCGGTGGCCCGGATGCGCGGCGAAGCCGGCACGGCGATCCGCCTGACGATTTTCCGCGAGGGTCGCGACGAACCCTTTGACGTGACCGTGACGCGCGGCGTAATCGACCTCGAGCCGGTGACCTGGAAGCTGGAAAAGGACATCGGCGTCATCTCGGTCAACGAGTTCTCGCGCGATGTCGGGGCGGATGTCGGCGGCGCGATCACTGACCTGCGCAAGCAGGCGGGCGGGCGGCTGACCGGCCTCGTGCTCGACCTCCGGCAGAATCCGGGCGGTTCGCTGGACGAGGCGGTCGCCTTGTCCGACCTGTTCCTGAACAAGGGCGATATTGTCTCGCAGCGCGGCCGTAACCCGCGCGACAACGAGTTCTACCGGGCCGAGGAGATGATCCCGGGCGATGCGGCCAAGGGCCTGCCGGTGATCGTGCTGATCGATGCCGGCTCGGCCTCGGCCTCGGAAATCGTCGCCGGGGCGCTGCAGGACCAGCGCCGCGCGCTGATCATGGGCGAGCGCAGCTTTGGCAAGGGCAGCGTCCAGTCGCTGTTCGAGCTGGACCGGACGCGCGCCGTAAAGCTCACCACGGCGCGCTATTACACGCCTTCGGGCAAGTCCGTGCAGGAAGGCGGGATCGAACCCGATATCCGCGTGCCGCAGATCTCCGACCCCGATGCGCGCCGCCGCGCCGAGTTCACCCTGCGCGAGAGCGACCTGCGCCGCCACCTCGTCAACGAGCTGGGGGTCGAGGACAAGCAGCTGGAGACCGACCGGCAGGACGATCCGCGCTTCAAGATGAGCGCCGAGGAGCTGAAGGCCAAGGGCATCACCGACTTCCAGCTGCATTACGCCATGGAAACGCTCCGCCGCGGCGGGCGTGCGGCGCTGGCGGTGAAGGGCAAGTAAAGCGATGAACCGCACGGCGAATACCCTGGCCCTGGCCACTCCGCTGGCCTTGCTCGGCGGGGCCTATGTGTCGCAATATGGCTTCGGGCTGTACCCCTGCGAGATGTGCTGGTGGCAGCGCTATCCGCACTTCGTCGCGCTGGCGCTTGCCGTGATCGGGCTGGCGCGGCCGGGGCAGAAGGTCTGGACTGCATTGGCGGCGCTGGCGATCCTGGCCTCGGGCCTGATCGGGGCGTTTCATGCCGGGGTCGAATATGGCTGGTGGGAAGGGATCACCGGTTGCGCCACCGTGGCGCAGGCTGGCGGCGATCCGCTCGAGGCGATCCTCAATGCGCCGATCGTGCGCTGCGACGTGGCCCCCTGGACCCTGTTCGGAATCTCGCTCGCGGGTTACAATTTCCTGATTTCAACCGCTGCGGCACTGGCGATTTTCGGCCTGCTGCGGCGCGAAGGAGGTACCAAGTGACCAAGGCCGATACCGCCCGGATGCTGCGGGTTGACCAGGCGGGCGAATATGGCGCGACCTGCATTTACGCCGGGCAGATGGCGGTGATGGGCGACCGGGCGCCGCATGCCGGGGAAATCGCGCATATGGCCGAGCAGGAGGCCGAGCACCGTCGCAAGTTCGATGCCCTGCTGGCCCAGCGCGGGGTGCGGCCGACGGCGCTGCAGCCGCTGTGGGGCGCGGCCGGCTATGCCCTGGGGGCGGCGACGGCGCTGATCGGGCCGAAGGCGGCGATGGCCTGCACCGCCGCGATCGAGACCGAGATTGACCGGCACTATACGCAACAGCTTGAAGAACTTGGCGATTCCGATCCCGAACTGGCCGAGATGATCCGCGAGTTCCGCGATGACGAGCGCGCCCACAAGGAGGCGGCGCTGGCCGCCGGGGCGGAACAGGCACCCGCCTATCCGCTGCTTTCGAGCGCGATCCGGCTGGGCTGCCGGCTGGCAATCCGGGTGGCCGAGCGGGTCTGAAGGCCGATATTTGACGTCCATATTTGATGGGGCGCAAGGACAGCCGCCGCTTCAGCTGTCATTCAGCGCTTCAGGTGCCTATTAAAGGCACACAACTGCCGCTCAAGCGGCACAGGAGATGCACTCAATGCGCCGTCTGAGCACACTTGCCGCCCTGTTGCTGGTACCTGCCGTTCCGGCCCTGGCCCAGGACGCGCCCGAGCCCAAGGTCAACCAGCTGATCGTCTACGGCAATGACGAGTGCCCGGTGTCCGAAGGCGACACGATCACCGTCTGCGCCCGCAAGGAAGAGGCCGAGCGGTTCCGCATCCCGTCGATCCTGCGCCAGTCCAGCTCGCCCCAAAACGAGGCCTGGAACAACAAGGTGCTGGCCTATGAGCGCGTCGGCAGGACCGGGACGATGAGCTGCTCGCCGGTCGGTGCCGGCGGGTGGACCGGCTGTTCGGGCCGGTTGATCGACGCCGCCTATGCCGAGAAGCAGAGCGACGAGGGCCTGCGCTTTGCCGAACTGATCGCCGAAGAACGCGCCAAGCGGCTCTCGACGATCGATGCCGAGGCGGCCAAGACCCAGACCGATGTCGAAGCGCTGGAGCGCCAGTACGAGGAACGCCGCAAGGCGCAGGAAGCTGCCGGTCAGGCCGATGATGCCGCCGCCAGCAAATCCGAAGCCGCGAAGAAGCCCGAAGGCCAATAAGCCTTATTTGCGGGGAATCTGGGCCAGTTCGGCCAGCCAGGCTTCGGCCAGTCCATCGCTGGGTGCGCGCCAATCACCGCGCGGGGAGAGGCTGCCGCCCGATGAGACCTTGGGCCCATTGGGAATCGCGCTGCGCTTGAACTGGCTGGTGCCAAAGAACCGGCGCAGGAAGTTTTCCAACCAGCGGCGGATTTCGGCCAGCGGATAGTCTTCCTTGCGTGCCTCCGGGAAACCGGCGGGCCAGCGCCCGCCCGCCGCATCCTTGCCTCCACCCCCCTTGCTGCCCCCATGGCCCCAGGCATGCCAGGCGAGGAACGCGATCTTGGCTGGGGGCAGGGCCTGGCGGAGGGTATAGTAGAGGAAGAAGTCGTTGAGCGCATAAGGGCCCACCGCCGCCTCGGTGCTCTGGATCGCGCCGCCATCGGCGGGGACCAGCTCGGGCGAGATTTCCTGTTCGACGATCCGGGTCAGCACGGCATCGGTCGCCGCGTCGAACTGCTCGCTCTCCACGCTCCAGCGGATCAGGTACTGGATCAGCGTCTTGGGCACGCCGCAGTTGACGGCATAGTGGCTCATGTGATCGCCGACGCCATAGGTACACCAGCCCAGCGCCAGCTCGGACAGGTCGCCGGTGCCGACCACGAAACCACCGTGGTGATTGGCCAGGCGGAACAGGTAATCGGTGCGCAGCCCGGCCTGCACGTTCTCGAAGGTCACGTCATAGACCTTCTCGCCCCGCGCATAGGGGTGGCCCATGTCCTTGAGCAGCTGTTCGGCGGCCGGGCGGATGTCGATTTCCTCGGCCGTGATGCCCAGCGCCCGCATCAGTTCCCAGGCATTGGCCTTGGTCCCCTCGCTGGTGGCGAAGCCGGGCATGGTATAGCCCCGGATCGCGCTGCGCGGCAGGCCCAGCCGGTCACAGGCCTTGGCTGCCACGATCAGCGCGTGGGTCGAATCGAGCCCGCCGGAAATGCCGATCACCAGGCACTTGGCGCGGGTCGCCTCGATCCGCCGGGTCAGGCCATCAACCTGGATGTTGAAAGCCTCATAGCAGTCCTGCGCCAGCCGCTCGGCCCGGTGCGGGACATAGGGAAAGCGGCGCAGCGCGCGCTTCAACCCCACGTCCTTGTCATGCAGCGGCAGGGTGAAGTCGATCCGGCGGAACTCGCGCTCCGGGTGCCCGGCGGCAATCGCGCTGTCGTTGAACGAGCCGTTGCGCATCCGCTCCAGCCGCAGGCGCTGCACGTCGACATCGGCAACGGCCAGCTGGGGCACGCGGCTGAAGCGTTCGGAACTGGCCAGCTCCTCGCCCAGTTCGAACACCGCGCCCTGCCCGTCCCAGGCGAGGTCGGTCGTGCTCTCGCCCGCCCCGGCGGCGGCATAGACATAGGCGGAAATGCAGCGCTGGGAATGCGCCGCGCAGAGCATCGCCCGCTCGTCGGCCTTGCCCACGGTGATGTTGGAGGCCGACAGGTTGCACAGCACCGTCGCCCCGGCCAGCGCGCCCCGGATCGAGGGCGGCTGCGGCACCCACATGTCCTCGCAGATTTCGAGGTGGAAGGTGAAATCGGGCAGGTTGGCGGCGCGAAACAGCAGGTCGGTGCCGAACGGCACCTCCATCCCGCCCAGCTCGATCGTCTCGGCGACGATATCCTGGCCCGAGGCGAACCAGCGCTTTTCGTAATACTCGCGGTAATTGGGCAGGAAGGTCTTGGGCACCACGCCCAGCACCCGGCCCTGGGTGATCGCCACGGCGCAATTGTAAAGCCGCCCGTTGCGGGCCAGCGGCAGGCCGACGACCAGCACGGCGCGCAGCCGCTCGCTGGCCTCCACCACGCTGGCTAGCGCCGCGCGGGCGGCATCGAGCAGGGCTTGCTGGCTGTGCAGATCGTCGATCGCATAGGCCGTCAGGCACAATTCGGGGAAGACCACCAGGTCCACCCCCTGCCGCTCGGCTTCGGCGGCGAGATCCAGCACGTGGCGGGCATTGCTTGCCGGATCGGCAATGGCGACAGCAGGTGTGGCCGCCGCAACCCGGACCAGGCCGTGGCGGTGGATCGACTGGAAAGGCAGCGGCGCGTTCATCGCCGCCTGCTCTATAGCCTTGGAAGCCAGCCGTCGACCTTGGCGAAATGATCGGCCCAGGTGGGCGCACGAAACTGCGGCAGCAGGGCCAGTTGCCGGGCGCGGTCGGGCGTGTCGCCACAATAGGCGCGGATCGCTGCCTCCCACCCGGCATCGTCACGCGGATCAAGGTAGCGCGGGATCTCGCGCGCGATTTCGCGAAACACCGGCAGGTCGCTGGCGATCACCGGCACGCCGCGCTGCAGGGCCTCGATCACCGGGATGCCGAAGCCTTCGATGAAGCTGGGCATCAGTAGCGCCCGCGCCCCGTCGAGCCAGGCCAGCATGGTGGCATCGTCGCACCGGCCCAGTTCGCGGACATGGCCCCGGAGCAGCGGCGAATGGTCCAGCAGCGCGAACACTTCGTCGGCTTCCCAGCCGCGTTGACCGATCAGCACCAATTCGGGCGCGGCCTGGCCCAGTTCGCGCACCAGCCGTTCCCACAGGTGGAGCAGCAGCAGGTGGTTCTTGCGCGCCTCGATCGTGCCGATCATCACGAAATAGGGGCGGCCTGGCGTTCCGGATCGACCACGCCTTCGCGGTTGCGATAGGCGGCGAGGGCTGCGGCGGCCTCTCCGGCATTGCGCTGGGCCACGGCCACCTCGTTCTCGGCATAGGCGATCAGGTCGCGGC
>Ga0315904_10013506_pt1 | contig 10218 bp, 6 predicted proteins | sample LakEriMetagenome_6_FD_203529 | JGI IMG/M metagenome (GOLD analysis project Ga0315904, IMG submission 203529) | Freshwater fungal communities from buoy surface, Lake Erie, Ohio, United States - Buoy 12 MA120 | ecosystem: Environmental > Aquatic > Freshwater > Lake | place: USA: Lake Erie, Ohio...
ATGACCAGTAATGCCGAAGATATCATCTCGATATGCATACCCGAGATCGAGAGCATATGGATGGAACCTGTCGCAAGCAGTTCTTCTTGCAGTTGCCAAGCTGCCATGTCGCGTTGCCCAAGAATCAGTGCACATGCAAGTGTGGATTGCCCAAATGGAACATGTCGTTCGATCGAACTTAACGCAGTTCCGGAAATCCTTGCGAGAACTCGATCGATCCGAAATGCATCGGGCTCTCCGATTGAAACAATCTGTTCCGAGCGTTCCGTTTTCGCTTGCGCTGCATAGCCGAGATCCGCAAAGTAACGTGTCGCATCGCGTTGCCCCGGATTGGATGGCTCGCTGGGAAGTCGCCATTGGCAGTAGACTTCGACACGATTTCCAGGCAGCAGACTTGGTACTCGTTCGTCGATGGTGAGAGGGACTCGCATGGAAACAGGCTTCCAAATGGCTCCAGTCCGCACCTCGGTGACATCGAGAAGAGTCAAGGTCTGCCAGGCGAGCTGTTGCACTGCGGTTGATGTCGGATCAACGGGGGATGCTTGGTCTGCAGCCGCTCTGTTGGATACATCGTTGAGAACCGTTGCTCGACGATACTTGACGGCTTGTTCGATGGAGCCACGAAGTGCCACAGGTTGCCATTGTCCGCCGGAAAGGCCGGGGCCAATCCGATCGAGCGTGGACTGCCAATTTCGAACCTGGGCCTCAATTCTCTTTCGTTGCCGTCCTTGATAGAAACTGAAACAAGTCGCGAGTGCTAAGGAAAGAAGTAGCAGCGGCGTTACGGAATGATGTTTCTTGCCCGAGGAAAGAACGTTCCATAGGGCCAAGGACAAAAACGACACCAGGAATGCAATGACGGAAACTTCCCCGCAGACGGGCTCGATCCCCACCGAGACTGCGGCGATCGCCAGCAAGCCAACCATGGGAAATCGGTCTCGGGCGATTCGGACCTGGGAGCGGATTTTGCGAGGGAGCGTGATGAGAAACGAGTGGCGTTCGGACAACATGTTGAATTCAGGCGACGATTTATGTTCAAAAAAAACAACACCATAAAGATACTTGAAATTAGAAAAAATCGAATTATGGCTTCGCAAACCAAGCAAATCGCAGGGATCCGACGCGAACTGCGAGTTTTGCCGGTGGCTATGGCACACCAACTGCTTTTTCACCTCTCATCGACTACGGAACCAGACGCTCAAAATGAGCATCTCAGTCACTTACCCTGATGAGCCAAAAATGACCCGACGAATCAAACCACGTTCTTCTTCGCAAAAAAGCAAACCTGGCTATTCGTATGGTAACAGCGAACGAGACTACGGTGGGTCGTACGAAGGCCTCTACGATTCAGGAATTATCGAAGAAGAAGAGGAAGAAGACGTCGACGGCGAAGGGGTTTTCGACATCGAGATCGATGGCGATATGGACGACGAACACTCCCTCATGGAAGACGACGATAATGAGTCAGTCGATGCAACGGAAGACCCCGTTCGCATGTATCTGATGCAGATGGGCGAGATTCCCTTGTTGACTCGCCAAGAAGAAGTGACGGCGGCTCGGTTGATCGAAGTCACCCGAACCTCCTACCGCCAATGGATGCTCGCCACCGACTTTATGCTCCAAGGGGCGACAAAGTTGCTGGAGCAAGTACGCGATAGCAAACTGCGTCTCGATCGCACGATCGAAGTCAGCGTCACCAATGCAACCGAGAAAGTCGCCATTATGCGACGCATCGGGCCCAACGTAAAGACACTTCGCCACCTGCTGCTTCGCAACCATGGTGACTATTACATCGCCATCAACAAATCCAAGCCGATGACCGAGCGGCGAGCCGCTTGGAAACGATTGGTTTGTCGAAGAAACAAAGCCGTTCGATTGATCGAGGAAATGAATCTTCGAACCAACCGATTAGAGCCAATGTTCACCAAACTCATCGCGATTGAATCTCAAATGCGGAATTTGCGTGATGGCATCGAAGAAGCGAAGAAGAACGGTCAGAGCAATGGCAAGACGGTAGAGGTCCTCAATGCAGAGCTCCGATACTTGATGCGAATCACCTACGAAACCCCAGCCACACTTGAACGCCGTGTCAGCCGTGTCAAGACGTATCGTTTCGCCTATGACGCAGCGAAACGAGACTTGTCCGCAGGCAATCTACGACTGGTTGTTTCGATTGCAAAGAAGTATCGAAACCGCGGCTTGAGTTTTCTGGATCTGATCCAAGAAGGCAACACAGGGTTGATGCGAGCTGTCGACAAATTCGAATGCGAGCGTGGCTTCAAGTTCTCAACCTATGCAACCTGGTGGATTCGCCAAGCTATCACACGGGCGATTGCGGATCAAAGCCGTACGATTCGTGTACCGGTACACATGATCGATACCATGAGCAAAGTTCGACAAGTGACACGCGATTTGATCCAAGAGCTAGGGCGTGAGCCGAGCGTTGAAGAAACCGCCGAACGAGCTGGTCTCTCGATGGATGATGCTCGAGTCGTGATCAAAATGGCTCGTCAGCCGTTGTCCCTCGATCAACCCGTAGGTGATCATGAAGACAGCTTCTTCGGAGAGTTCCTCGAGGATTATCGTGACGATGATCCTTTGTACGAGACAAATCAAGAAACGTTGAAGCAACAGATCCACGATGCTATGCAAACACTGAACTATCGAGAGCGAGAGATCCTCAAGCTACGATATGGTTTGGCCGACGGCTATGCTTACACTCTCGAGGAAGTGGGCAAGATTTTCCAGGTGACTCGCGAACGAGTTCGTCAAATCGAGAGCAAGGCAGTGAAGAAACTACAACATCCACAGCGAAGCAAATCGCTTTCGAGCTTCGTCGATGGTGTGGACATTCCAGCGTATGTCGATAGCAATCTAAGCGAGTAAGGCTAGTCGATTTGACACCAAGCATGGTTGAACAATCAGGTTGTCAAACAAAAAAACGGCTGATGTCGTGAAGACACCAGCCGTTGATTTTTTGTGTGCGTTGCGAAGTCTTCACTTGAAGTTTATCTGGTATACAGAGCCAGCATCGCTTCGTTCGTTTCCTCGTTCAGCTCGGGATGACTAGCATCCGCAAGCTGGAGCTGCACTGCAACCGCAATCAGCCGATGCACAGCTGTTGCAGCCACCGTGAGCTCGGAGACCGCGGAGCAGGTTCAACAGACGACCGTTGAACAAACCGCTACCGATTCGGCTTCCGCTTCCGCTGCATGGATCGCAGCTAGCAGCTGCACCGCAGCTACCAGCGGAACCACAGGAAACAGTCACAGGAACTTCTTCGCAAACTTGCTTTGCTACACATCGAGTGTAGGTGTAAGGAACGCATGTCTTAACACACTTTGCAACCTTGATGGTTTCTTGGTAGCAAACTGGCTTGCAGACAGTGTGAGGTACCATCTTGGTGCGGCACTCTTGAACGATCTTGCAGGTTGTGTAGGTGTAAGGAACGCTCTTTTGCTCGCAAACCATTGTGCAGGTTGTGTGACAAACGTCTTTAGTACGTTGCTCGCAAACCATACGGCATGTCTTGTAGCAAACGGTCTTTTGACGGCATTCTGGAACCATTCGGCAAGTTGTGTAGGTGCAAACTTTGCTTCGTGGCTCGCAAACCATTGTGCATGTGGTGTAGTTAACCGTCTTTTGACGGCATTCTGGAACCATCTTGCATGTGGTATAGGTAACCGTCTTTTGTCGGCACTCTGGAACTAGCTTGCATACGTTGTGAGTAACCGTCTTGGTTCGGCACTCAGGAACGCACTTGGTAACCGTGTAAGGAACAACCTTGGTTAAGCATTGTGTTTCGTAACGAACACAGTTGATTTCCTTGGTTTCGCAGCTTGGTACCCAAACTTTTTTGCAAACAGTCTTTGGTGGGCATTGAACGCATTCAACTCGGCAAGCGCCTGGGCAATAGACGTTTTTGCAAGTCGATGGATCAAATGTCCATGTGCCTGGTTCACGAACTGTACGACGAACGACTGGGCCTGGAACTTCTTCCGTTGTTGTTTGCCAGCTTCCACCGTTGACGGTAACCGTCTTGGTGTAGTTCACTGGGTTTGTAACGGTGTAGTTGACAGTTCGTTCCTTCGTTTCGGTAACAGGAACCATGACCGTGTAGTTGATTACTTGCTCACGGGTTTCCATTACCTTGTTCATGACCGTATAGTTCACGACCTTTTCGTGTGTTTCACGAACAGGAGTCATGACCGTATAGTTCACAACCTTGCTGTGTGTTTCGTACACAGGCTTCTTCACAGTGTAGTTGATCACCTTTTCGTGTGTTTCACGAACTGGGACCATCACTGTGTAGTTCACAACCTTGCTTTGTGTTTCGTACACTGGGCGAGAAACGTTGTACGTTACTTGCTTGGTGTGCGTTTCGTAAACAGGTCGGCGAACCGTATAGTTCCGAACACCTTGATGGGTTTCGCGAACAGGTACATTGACCGTGTACGAAACTTCGTGTTGGTGTGTTTCTCTTTCGTATCGAGTTCGGTTTACGACTTTGTCTTCGTAAACAACTTGGTTGACCATCTTTGTACCAGTAACTGTTTCTGGTTCGTAGACGGTCTTCATTACTTTCTTCATCACGGTGTATGTCGATGGACCGCAAGAGTCCACAACATTGCTTCCGCAATTTTCATAGCTAACACAGCCACCGCAGTCGGCTTGTGCAGCACCAGCGAACGCAGACAACATAGTTGCTACCGCTGGAATAGCCCAAAACTTTTTCATTCCCATTCTCCTTGAATGTTGCAATACCACGCAGGACACATGTATCGAACGAGGCGAGCTGACGATCGCCATTCCGTTGTCGTATTGAGTCCTAATTTCCTAAAACTCGCGTTGTCTCTGATTCCAATAGACTGCCAACAAATTGCTCGGGCTGATCCCGTCCATGGACGCCCTCGTGCATCGGTACATTGCGACTAGTTGCGGCTCTTCGCATTGCACAAGGGCACTCGGGGCGACTCGTCCCCTCGCGGAACGAGGGCGTACTTGACGAGACCGGAGCAGTCAGTCTTCTTGGTTCGTGACTCTGTAAGTTGTCGGAAACTATTTCCCAACAGGCGACATAAATCGACTGGTGAAGAAGAATGGAATACAAAAAATGTTCAGGCTTGGTAATTTATGAAGGAGAGGGAAATAAGTCCTACCGAGAGTTACGACTGTAACGGTTGTAACGACGAAACAGATTTTTCTCATCGTCGATTTTTGGAATTTCTCGACCATCCATTCGAGAATGAACTAGGAGCATCGACGCATATGAAAGGTTGTATTCCACCAGCACTCATGGATGCGAATCGACATGCTGCTTGTCCGCGACAAAGCTGTCCGCGACAAAGCTGTCCGCCACAACGCTGTCCAGTCTGGCCGTTCAAAAAAGAGAATCGGCCGGACGATTCTTGGTGCAAACCACTCTTGGGATAGACGAATGGAGGAATCCGATCACTGCACTAGAAGCAGTCGTGCCCATTGATCTATCTTCGTCTAGAGAGTAATCCTTAACCCAATCGATCGAGCATGATCTCGAAGGCCGCATTCAACTTCTCATCGGTATCGTAGTTACCGGAAGCTATTGCGTCTCGAAGGCTCGCTACTTTGTCGGCGCGGAACGTTTCACCAATTGCAGATTGCTCCGGTTGGTTACTGATTGCCAAGGCTTCAGGAGAAAGATCCAATTGATCCGCAGGTAGCGATAATGACGCCTTGGTTTCTGCATGTGCAGACGTAATCGCATTGGCTCTCGATGTACTGCGAGTCGCATCAACACCAGCTACTGAAAAATTCCCTGAAATCTGCATTGTTGTCTTCTCCCCCGTAGTGAATAGAAACGCAAAGTGATCGTTATCGATCATGGAACGCCTGACTGCTTGAGAATGGACTGCAACCGTGCCAACCAGTGGAATCCTATGATTCCACGCTCGATCCCTAATCTTCGCAGTCCGTGTCGGTGAAACCACTTTTTTAAGATGGTGTTTCGACTTTGCGTAGACAACGCTTTCGAGCGAAAGCTTGGCACTTATCGACCATTCAACAGCATGCGATCAGCGTTTCTATTCTCCTTCCTTGAAATACGTTTGTCGAAACTAATCCAACGATGAGGATTGTGACATGAAGGCACGCACCTGATCGAACAGTGGAACTCAGTAAGCAACCGTTGTACCAATGGTTTGGTTTGAAGTCGCTTGTAACGGTTTATACCTCGATTCTCGTTTGAAGTAAAAGCCAATCTTCCCTATCCTTCTCATTCGATCATTTACGAAGCCTAGGACGTCTAGTCCATTCATGCCAAAGGGCCGCCTAGGGAAAAAAGTACAATCATCAACAATTCCCGAAAACAATCCTCAAGAAAATCTAGAATCGCGAAAATCGGAATTGACCTGAACGAAAGCTTGCCCCTATGTTACGCCCATCGCAGTCAACGCGACGACGAAACAAACACTTGTTGAATTGTGCGAAAGCACCGTCCGCCGTTCCCAATGCAAGATGCAGCAGGAACCAAGATGCTCGACAAGTCGATGCGAGCTGAGCCACGGATGAGTCGAGGCTCGCACTTAAAAATAGCTCCCGGAAAAAGCTTGAAGTCCTCAACCCCCCTAGGACTCGTTCACTTCCGGGAGCTTTTTTCGTTTCTGCTGTGCATCTCGTCGTTTGCTGATCTACAATGGTGTTTTTGGATTGGCACATCTTCGCAGTTTTTATTGCCGTCGATGCAGGATGTCCAATACTTCTATGGCATCCCACCTCAGAGCCGCTGCTCCATGACTGAACTTCGATTGATTTCGGCCTCACTGGTTTTTTCTGCAACGTTGTCTTATGCGGCAGCATTCGCTGAGGAACCGGCTGCCTCCGACTCGCGTGCCCAATCCCCAGGCCACTCGATGCACTCCCAGACCTTCAACGAAGGGCCGCGTCAAGCGGGTTATCTCATGGCTGGGATGGGGAATACTCGTTTTCCGATCTCGACGACGAAACCGATGGCTCAACGCTTCTTTGACCAGGGGATCGCACAACTTCATGGCTTCTGGTACTTCGAAGCGGAACGATCCTTCCGCCAAGCGGCCGCGTTCGACCCTGACCACCCGATGCACTACTGGGGAATGGCACGTGCAAACATAGAAAATCGTGAACGCTCGTTCGGCTTTATCGAATTGGCCATGAAGCGATTGGAGAAAGCCAACGCCAAAGAAAAGAAATTGATCGAAAGCTGGAATAAACGAGTTCAACCGCTCGACGCAGACAAAAAAGAAAAAGAAAAGCAAGCCGAAGGAGCACCGTCCGATGCCAAACCAGAATCGAACGCAGCCAGGCGCGCTCGACTCCGCAACGATTCGCAAAGAAAGAAACAAGAACAAGAACGGCTCAAAGAGTACGTTGCGAGCCTCGAGCAATTGGCCAGCGATTACCCCGAGGATATCGAATTGAAAGCGATGCTGGTCCTGCAAACTTGGCAAAACAACGGAGCAGGAATCGAAATCCAGAGCCATATGGCGGTTGATTCGATGCTTTCGGACATCTTTCGCAACAACGCGCGACATCCGGCTCATCACTTTCGAATCCACCTATGGGACTACAAAAAAGAAAAGCTAGCGTTGGATGCGGCCGCGAATTGTGGGCCTAGTGCACCGGGCATAGCTCACATGTGGCACATGCCAGGCCACACCTATACTCGGCTTCATCGCTATGCCGATGCGGCTTGGCAACAAGAAGCGTCCGCTCGAGTCGATCACGCTCACATGATGCGAGACCATTTGCTACCCGATCAAATTCATAACTATGCACACAACAATGAGTGGCTCATCCGCAGTCTAAACTTGATCGGCCGTGTAGATCAAGCGATCGAGGTCGCCAAGAACATGATCGAATTGCCTCGCCATCCAGGCTTTAACATGCTGGGCGAGTCTGGTAGCGCCAACTATGGCCGAGAACGACTGATCCAGACGTTAACGAACTTCGAACGTTGGCCACAATTACTGGACCTCTGCGCGACGCAATACTTGAACGAGACGGGCAAGCCAAATCTAGACGACGAACGTCTCGCGTGGATGACTATCGCCGCTACCCACACGGGCAATGCCGAGATTGCTAGCAAACATAAGCAAGCATTGCTGGCAACCAAAGTTTCGTTATCGGCTACAACGAAAACGGATGGAACCATACTGTCAGGTATGGAAGCGAGCGATCGTTCGAGCGACGAGGATACAAAGCGTCCGCAGCCACCCAAGCTGTTAGAGCCGTACCCGGTTCAAGAGGATCCGTTCGGTGACGAGAATGATCCCTCCCTTCCAAAGACGCTGTCGAAGGACTGGAAGGAACCTACAGACAAGAAATGGTCTCAAGAGCGAAAGGACTTGGAAAAGAAGCAGCACGAGAACCTGTATCGGTTGCAGCGGATCGGTTTTTGGCTCATCGCGATCGAAGCCCACGAACTCGCCGCCAAGGGAGATTTCGGCAGTGCGCTTCGGGTATCGCATTTAGCGAGGCCCGTGGTTCCGCCACTCGTTCGGATGGAGTGGTTAGCTCGCTCGAGCCCCACCGAAAAGGCATTGGAGCGACTCGTAAAGAGAGCGAAAGATGGATCAGGCGAGTTATTGCCGATGGCCCTCGCGGCACATTACGCTAACCAAATCCCATCGAAAGAAAAAGTTGCTAAGGAGTTGCTTGAAGCGTTAGCACCCATTGCTTTCGGCGCGGACAAGGGGCTGAAGGTATTGGAGCGACTTGCTCCTGCGATCGATCGGCTGGGAATGCGATCGAAATGGGAGGAGAAGCCAGCCAAGCCCACGGATACCGGAGACCGCCCGCCACTCGATTCGTTGGGACCACTGTGCTGGACTCCATGGGCAGCACCGATGTGGTATGGAACTGACGCCAACGGCAACACGGTTGTGGACAAGCAGTTTTCTGGCAAGCCCTACATTGCGATTCTGTATCTTGGATTTGGGTGTTTGCACTGCGCGGAACAATTGGCAGAGTTCTCGCCCAAGGTGGAGCAGTTTGCCAAGATGGATATCGAAGTGATCGGGATCAGCACGGAGAACCCGATTCAGCTACGAGACGGATTGAAAGCGTATGACAAGCCGATGAACATACGATTGCTATCCAACGCAGACCACGATGTGTTTAGGTCCTTTCATGCTTACGACGATTTCGAAGGTCAAGCGTTGCATGGAACCTATTTGATCGATGGTTCCGGCAGAATTCGTTGGCAAGACATCGGTCACGAGCCCTTCAAGGATGTCGATTTTTTGCTGGAGGAATCCAAAAGGCTGTTGGGTTTGTAAGCTAGCGTTTCGAACGTTGTTCGGAACGCCGAAGGCAAGTTCAGACCGCCAGAGGCGTGGCATGGTTCGAATCGCCGTCGGCCGCCAAAGGCGGACACGGTTCGGAACGCCGGAGGCGTGGCATGCAATAGCCTGGGGTGCAAACCCCAGGACGTCCACCCGGTAATCGAACCCCGTAGGGGTGGCACGAACCGCAACGTGCTCCTTCATGCGAAAGCCCCGTGTCGCCCCGCCAGGGCTCGAAACATTTTTTTGCTAGCAGCCTGGGGTTTGCACCCCAGGCTATTGCATGCTGCCCCTCCAGGGCTGAGGACCGGCGATCGCGAACAACGATTCACCCGACAATCTCATCGTCGAATACGTATCGTTCGTCAAACACGATTTCATGCAATCGAAGAAGCTTCAGGTACTCATCCTTGAACGAAACCTTCTCGTGATGAGCAGCTTGGTTATCGATGTACTGGATCAATTTCGGCAACTGCGATTGGCTAACCGAAAACACACCAAATCCTCTTTGCCATTCGAACTTCGCTTTACATTGATTGTTCTCATTGATCCATCGCGAAGAATTTGCCTTGATTAATCGGACCGTATCGGAAATTGAGTAGGCAGGATGAATCGCGATCAACAAATGAACGTGATCTTCGATACCACCTGCTCGAAGAAGCACCGATTTGTGTTCTTGCAGAGTTCCGCCAATGTATCCAAACAACGAGTCGCGCCATTCGGTCTTCAGGTACGGATACCTTTGTTTGGTGCTAAAGACGACATGCAAGTAGATCGCAGAATGGCTGGAGGGCATGTTGGCAATTCCTTCAAAATTGCGAACCGAGAATTCAGGATAGGTTGATTGTCGAAAATGGAAATTCGACACGCAACAAGTTTTGATAGCAAAAGGTGATTGGCCCAAACCCTTCACAGTTTCGCC
>Ga0315904_10013507_pt1 | contig 10218 bp, 7 predicted proteins | sample LakEriMetagenome_6_FD_203529 | JGI IMG/M metagenome (GOLD analysis project Ga0315904, IMG submission 203529) | Freshwater fungal communities from buoy surface, Lake Erie, Ohio, United States - Buoy 12 MA120 | ecosystem: Environmental > Aquatic > Freshwater > Lake | place: USA: Lake Erie, Ohio...
CTACAACTCTGTGCGCAAAGAGTTTGATGGTCTTGCCAAACCAGTTGGCTCCCTTGGAAAACTGGAACACCTTGCCGCACAGATCGCAGGCATCACACATTCACACACCCCAACGATTGATCCCGCTGCTATGGCACTCTTTGGCGCAGATCACGGTATTGCAGTTGATAACTCAGTTACTCCGTGGCCACAAGCAATCACAGTGCAGATGCTTGAAGTAATGGGAGAAAAAAAAGCAGCAGTCTCTGTTTTGGCAGGCGTAGCAGATGTCTATGTTGAAATTATAAATATAGGCGCAATCGTTGATTCGAAGTCACCAAATGTTCGAAATGAAAGAGTTGTCAGTGGAACACAAGATATTCGCATTACACATGCAATGTCAGAGACTGTGGTTCGCGCTGCCTTGGAGGCCGGCGCACAGACTGCAGAGCGATTAATCGCTGGTGGATCCCGTTGTCTTATCACAGGCGAAGTTGGAATCGGAAACACAACACCGTCTGCGGCTCTGATTGCACACTTCACAAAAACAACAGCCGAGCAAGTAACGGGTCGTGGATCTGGAATTGATGATGAAACTTATGCAAGAAAAAAAGAGATTGTTGCCAACTTAATCGCAAAGACGAGAAACCAAAAAGATCCAATTAATATACTTGCAGATATCGGTGGAATAGAGATTGCCGCATTAACCGGCTATATCCTGCGCGCAGCATCTTTGCAGATACCTGTTGTATTAGATGGAGTTATTACTCTTGCCGCAGCTTTAGTTGCGCAGGCAATGAATCCAGAGGTAAATCAATTCTTAGTTGCAGGACAAGCTTCATCTGAGCCCGGCTCACAGATTGCAATTAGGCATCTACAATTACAACCAATTCTTTATTTAGATCTCCGATTAGGTGAAGGCACGGGGGCCTTGCTATCGATACCAATAATCAGATCGGCCTGTCAGGCACTCTCTCGCATGGCACGCATTGCTGATCTCATCTAATTGACCACTTAATTCCCAAATTTCCAGTTGAAGTGGCTATATCCAAAACTCGCCAAAATTGGGTATGCGAAAATAACACATGTTAATAAACTGCCCTTAGGGTACTGCTATGAATCGTGACAGTCACACTCTAGGGTCCAAAATTCTCAAGATAGTGAAACACTTTTGTCTGAACAATAAACTGGTCATATTCTTCTTTCTTACCCATGTTGTTTTTGCAATTTTCCTAGGTCGTTTATTTGCATTTGCTCCAGATGAGAAAGGCTATCTCTTCACTTTTAACAATGTCTATTCACTTCCCATAAATACATATTCTCAGACTGGAAGTGGTTGGATTACAGCCCCAACTATTTTTCTATGGATCGCATATTTGCCTGCCAAAATTCTTAATTTGGTAGGAGTGCCCGATTATTTGAGCATTCGCTTACTATCGGTAGGAATAACAACATTGAGTCTATTTTTCTTTTTGAAAATGAAGTCCAACATAAAGCTGACAAAAGCAATTCCGCAAGAATTAATTTATTTTAGCTTTTTTATTCCTTCAGTTTTTTTATGGACATCAACTGGTTTACGTGAAGCCTTCATTATCTTTGAGATTACCTTAGTCTTAGTTGGTTTAAACTTTATACTTTTGGGAAAAAGTAAAAAAGGTATTTCAATGTTATTTGTCGGTTCCTATGGATTACTATCGACGAAACCGTATTTGTGGGTTTTGTTGATCATGGGACTGATAGTTTTTACAATAATCAATTTGATACTAAAAACTCCCAAAAAACATTTAATTAAATTAATTGCAGCTGGCTTTGTCACACCACTAATTCTTTTCGCTGGGACAACCTCACAGTATGCACTGAATTTTATTTTTAATGGGAGCGTAACCGAAGTAGGCCTCCGCTCTGGTGATTCAATAACTAAACTGAAAGTACAGGAGTCTGAAGATTTAATTACCTTTCATGGCGATTACACTTTGATTGCTTTACACTTTTATCTTCTTGAGAATCCAAATTCAGCATTTAGTAGAGTTTTCGGTGTCTTAAATTTGGATGATAAAGTTGAAAGTTTGTGGGACGAAAAACTTCAAGCAGGGTTGATCAGTGAAAGCAAAGAAGTCGGTAAAGATACATCTTCCTTAAATGGGCATATACTAAAACCAGGCTTGATAACTGAACCATGGTCAATGCTATGGCCTGCTTTTGTATTCCTTGCAGGTCCTTTTCCTTTTGTTGGTGACCCAGGGATCGCTGCAAAAATCTCATCATTTGAATCACCTTTGTGGTGGCTGCTATACACACTTGTGATCTATCAGTTTTATAGATTTAGGAGGTTCAAGTTATTCAGGGATCCTGCAATTATTTTTACCTTAATCTTTCTTGCTGGTGAAATTGCTTTTAGCTCACTTGTAGAAGTTAACTTAGGAACCTCATTCCGCCACCGATCTATTTTGTTAGCACCTTTGGTCTTTCTTTATTTGCGTATTGCCCAAAGAGCACGCGAATTACAAGATGCGGAATCCAAACCGGCTATCTGATCTCGAATTGAGTCTGAACGTGGCTGGGGTGCCCTCGATTGAATTCGGGGCCAGTTAGAGCTTGAACCAAACTGATCCCATCTGTCCAAGCGCAGGAAACCCAATATTCACCGAAGGTTCGCAGATAGTTATGGTAAAAATGACTTGGTTATCTAGTGGGGACGCTTGTAAGATTGGGATATAAGATCACATACAGGCTCAACGGAGGTTTTTATGTTTCGCAAGGCAATTCTGATTTCAACCCTTGGGCTCTTTGCTGCCACAACTATTGCGGTTGCCCCGGCTAATGCCGTTACCAATGGCCAGTCTTGCTCAAAAGCAGGGGCCAAAATGACCACTAAGGGGAAGAAATACACCTGCGCGAAGAACCCCTATGTCTTGCCTACTAGATTGACCTGGACTTCGGCCACATGCCTTAGTACACAAAGAGAGTATCTCGACTACCTTTCTCAAGAAGAGGATCTCAAGGGGATGGCAGTTGGACTGGCTGGTGCAAGTCTTGATGAGGCAAACAAGCTCATTAAAGAGGTTGCAGACCTGAATGTTCAGATTCAGGCCCGCCTGAAGAATGTGATTTGTAAGAGGGGTAAGTAGTCTTCCAACTGGTTGATCTCTCTATTTTCTCCAGCTAAACCCTTTCGCCCGTGATTAGCTACCCAAAGGGTGGCAAAATGTCCGTTTTGTCCCTTCGACGCTACAATTGGGTAAGTGATTCGTAGAAGGCTATAGAGACATCGACGGATGTATCTGCAGTACTAAACCGGTTAAAAAGGAATCCCTAAGTGTCAATTAGAAACTCTGCGAACTCTGCAGGTCCTCGTGTGTGGACCGTGGCAGAGCTTGGTGCTTTCTACACAGCCAACCGCACAGAGCTACTTGCCCACGCAAACCGCGTATTGAAGGATTCAAGCAAGGCAGAGGAAATCACTCAAGATGCCTTGATCAAGTTCATCCTTGCAGCACCAGAGCTTGAGTCAACAGATCACGCTCTTTCTTATCTCCACCGCACCATCGAAAACCTATGCATCGACCTATTCCGCATCGAAGGACGCCGTCCTAACTTGGTCGTCCTAGATGATGCATCAGCTGAGATTGAATCAACATGGGCCGTAGATGGAGACCACTCAGCAGCAATGACTGCCGCAGAAGATGCAGCGATTATTCGCCAGGCAATTTCACTACTTTCTCCAGCAGAGCGCGCAGCACTTGTTATGTGGGAGATCGAAGGCCGCAGCACAGAAGAGATCGCAGCAGAGCTTGGTATTAAGCCAGCAACAGTTCGCCACACTGTTTCTCGCGCTCGCCTTTCACTTCGCCGTATCTTGACTGAGGTTGTGCTAGATGAAGCACGTGGCCTCACTGCCATGGACATGCTCTCTACCTCTTACAAGAAGGCATCAGAGCTTGCACACAAATCTTCTAAGGCCGCACTTTCACTGATTCTTGTTGTTACAGCCTTCCTTGGCTTTAACTCACTTACAGGCAACGAAGCGCTAACACAGGGCGGACAGCTACAGCTTTCTGCTAAACCAACTAGCCCAACTGAGAGCACAAAGAGCACACCTTCTCCAAGAGCCACAGAAGGCAGTGCAGCTACTGCACCTGTTGAAGTAGATGCACCTGTTGTTAAGCAAGCACCTGCAGAAAAGACCCTGTCATTTACAACTGCTGACTACCAAGACCACATGGGTCTTGTTAAAGCACAGCTTGATTCAGCCCAACTGATGGTGGAGACCATGCAGTTGATTGAAGGTAAGAACTAAATAGGTTTCCAGATTCTTAGTGGTGTTACACGTGTACATCGCAAGGGATATGGAATTAGAAGATCTTCACAGATCTTCGAGCCAGTTTCGGGAAATTCCCGCAACTGACTAACGAAAGGAAAAAAATGTCTACAAAGACACTACGCAAGCGCATCGCGCTTGCAGCAGTAACAGCACTTGGTGCGGGACTACTTTCAGTAGTTTCAACACCAGCTGCTAATGCATACACAGACGCACCAGCACAGCTTGCTGTTTCAACAGCAAATGCTGCTGATGCAGTGACTGTTACATCTACAACATATGCCAGCTCTAGATCAGTTGGTGTCTTAGCTGCAGATACATCAGTAGCCCTAGCTAGTACTGCAACTATGCTTGCCAGTGGAACAATTGTTGTTGGATTCAAACCAAGTGCTACTTCTGTTATTCAAGTAACTGGTGGAACAATGAACAAAGTCTCAACTGGAACAATTTCACTAAACACAGCCACAACTGCAGCAGACGTAACTGGTACCACTGCAGTTTCTGTAGCGATTAGGCCAAATTCTGGAGTCGCTACAATGACAATTTCATTGAGCACCGGTACTTCGTCTGCTCCAACAGGTCTTCTGTCACGTGTGACAGTTACTGTTGCTGCAACAAGTGCTGTTGGCGTCTATTCAGCCGCTGATTCATCAATTAATACTGCTGATACTGTTACATCAGACAGCGTTGTGGTTGATGGTGTTGATCAAGTCAACGGAACAACTGGTTCAGTAACTGTCATTCCAAACGGTATCGAAGCTAAAATAAACTACAGCCTAAAGGATTCTTTCGGCAATCTAGTACCTGCAAGCGTATTGACAGCATCAAGTACTGCAGGTGGATTCGTCAAATTGTCTGGATCTAACGCCACATTCACAAAAACAACAGGCGGCACTTCTGCAGTAGACGTGGCATCAGATCGCAATAGTGGTTCTGTAACCGTAACTCAAGCAGTTGCAAACGTACCTGTAACTGTAACTGTAACAATTGCATACAGAGGCGTAACTGTTGGAACAAAGACATTCTCGTTCCAAGGTGAAGTTGCGAAGGTAACTGTTACTCCTACAAAAGTTGCTAAGACATCTTCTTCATCAAACACAGATGCAGCCAATATCGTTTACAATGACTCAGCTGGAAACGTTCTTTTCCCAACTGGATCAGTCGCTACAACTGTTGCCGCTGCTTCTTTGGGTGATTCGACCATCGTAAATGGTGTGACAGTCGCTAACTATCCTTCAAGAACAGCAACTGGAAAAATTACAATCTCTTGTAATTCAACAGCAGGAACTAATTCTGCATTGCAAGTTCGTCACCTTAATGCTGCATCAGGCACAATTGTTGCATCAAACACATGGGCACAAACATGTGCTGGCGCAGCAACAAGCTTGACAGCTTCATTCGATAAGGCATCATATACACCAGGCTCAATTGCAGTTTTGACTCTTTCATTCAAAGATTCAAAGGGCTTTGCAGCTAACTCATATGACCTACTTGACACAATGACAATCTCAGGTAGCCCATCATCAACAACAGCTCAAGCTGGTGCACCGGTTACACCATTGAACGCATCTGCAGCTCGTGGTGGCGGCCTTACAGGTACAATCACACAGACATATGTTGTTGGTTCAACAACAGGTAACTTTGTTGCCGTCGTTGTTCCTGCAGATTCACTTAAAACTGCTGCTACTGCAGCAGGTACATCACAGGCGAACTTGAGCGTTGCATACACAATCGCATCAGGTACTACATCAGTAACGAACGAGCAAGTACTTGCTTCAATCGTTTCCCTGATTGCATCAATCAACAAGCAGATCGTAGCTCTGCAGAAGTTGATCCTACAGAGGAGATAATTACCTCTTAGGCCTTACAACCAAGGGCCGGTCCTACTCCCACAAGGGGTAAGGCCGGCCCTTGGTCTATTTAGTGGGTGATTTTCAGATAAACATCCCTAGTTGGTTTAAGAGTTTGCTATCTCCTTATGGGTAGAATTTAGAAATGTTAGAAAAATCCGCAGAGAAATTAGTTTCGAGGTTTTTCTTAATCGGGGTGTCCTTAAGTACTGTTTTCGTTTTGCCTAATGTATTTGACCCAGCCAACGCCCCCAAGTTGTTTGTCCTTGGCGCATTTGCTGGGGGCATAGGTGCAATTGCTCTAGTTTTTGGAAGAAAGTTACTGTGGTCACAATCTAGAGGGCTGTTGATTGCATCCCTAGTTTTCTTATTAGTATCTTTGAACTCAGTTCTTCAAAGCGCATCACCACTTAGTCAAAGTATTTATGGCGTTCACGCACGTAATACAGGGTTTCTTACATACCTATTTTTACTGATTATTACATTAGGTGCATCATTAATCAGTGATCAAAAATCCTTTAGAAACATCTCCGTTGCAATGTTTATTGCAGGAGCAGCCAATATTTTCTATAGTGCAATTGTTATAGTTTCTGGAGATTTTTTGACTTGGGACAATCCCGCTAATTACGTATTAGGTTTTTTTGGAAATACAAACTTTATGGGCGCATTTCTCGGCATGTTCATAGCTGGCGCACTTGGGTGGGTATTTGGGCCCAATTTGAAGTTGTGGCAGCGCATCGGATTAATCCTCATTAGTTTATTGGCCTTTTATGAGGCAATAGAGACAGTTGCCGTGCAAGGTATTGTGGTCTCTGCGGCTGGAATATTTATTGTTGGATTCTATTTTATTCGAGGTAAAACAAAAGGCGTATCACTAATATCCATTTATTCCTTTGTTGGTGTGATTCTTGGAATTTTGGCAATTCTGGGCTCGCTACAAAAAGGGCCGTTGGCACAAATCATTTATAAGTCAACCGTTTCAATTCGAGGTCAGTACTGGTATGCCGGAATTGAAATGGGCAAAGCAAATCCATTTAGTGGCGTGGGTTTTGATGCATATGGGGACTACTATCGTTTTTTTCGTTCGATTAAAGCCACAACTACAACCTTAAATCCAAATACGGTTACAAATGCTGCTCACAATGTGGTGATTGATTTTTTTGCTTCAGGTGGTTGGCCACTATTGCTTTCATATCTTGCAATTCTATTAATCGCATTTATTGCATTAGTAAAAGTAACTTTTCGCAGCCGCACCTATGATCCAAAGTTTGTAGCAATTGCCAGTGTTTGGTTGTGCTATCAATTGCAGTCCATCATCTCCATCAATCAGATTGGACTTGCAATTTGGGGTTGGGTCTTATCGGGTGCGCTAGTAGCCTATGAACGCGTTACGCGGCCAGTGTCAAGTGCAGTAAATAGTTCATCTAATAATGCACAGGGTAAATCATTTGGTCGAAACGCAAAGGTCAAAAATACGGAACAAGTCTTTACCCCACAATTAGTGGCTGGAATTGGAGTTGCCATCGGCGCCCTTTTAGCTGTTCCACCTTTGGCTTCAGACATGAATTTAAAGTCAGTTACTGATCCCATTAATCTTCAGACGATAGATCAGCAGCTAAAGAGCAGTTATTTCAAGCCAACCAACTCATTCCAACTAGCTAACGCTGTTGTTGCATTTGAATCAAGACAGGCATACGACTTGGCTTATACATATGCAAAACGTGCTGTTGAGTTTAATCCAAATGACTTTCAATCATGGCGCTTGCTGCTCTCTATTTCTAAGTCAAGTGAAGCGGAAAAAGAACTTGCCTTTGAAACAATGAAGAGACTCGATCCCCGTAACCCTGAGTTAGTTCAAACAGTGCCTGAGGTTCAACCGTAATAATTGAGTTGGAAATATCCTCATAAAGATGCAATGGTGGTCGGGATCCGACCATAGGGCACAATTGACTCTATGACACAGACCACCGGTGGCTTTTCTAGCCAAGGTTTGGCGCTAGAGGCACAGACCTTAGAGCTTGAATCTCTGTCACAAAAAGATGCGATTGAAATTGGTGAGATCGCGTTAGATATTGGTTTCCAGCGCGGGTTGGCAATTGCCATTGAAGTTCGGTTAAAAGAATGGGTTGTATTTCATGCATCACTTCCGGGTACTACACCAAAGGATGATGAGTGGATGGCTCGCAAGGCACGAGTGGTGCTTGCAACAGGAAACTCAACAATGTTTGAAAGAGTTTTAGCTGAAGAACAGAGAATTGATTGGTATCAAAGCAAAGGGCTGCCAGAGGAAACACATGCTATTCATGGCGGGGGTTTGCCGTTAAATGTTAAAGGCTTTGGTTGCATAGGGATCTTGTTGATCAGTGGTTTGCCACAGGTCCAAGATCATTTATTGGGTGTTGAAGTTTTAACAGAGTTCTTAGCGCGCAAAGGCGAATTGATATGAAATTAGCTTTGGTGCTTGCATGAGCATCTGGGTCTGTGGTGAAGTATTAATTGATGTGCTTCCAACTGGTCCTGTTGTTGGCGGAGGACCTGCAAACACAGCCAAAGCGCTATCGCGCTTGGGTCAATCTGTTGATTTTGTTGGTGGTATTTCGACAGATTCTTATGGCCAGATGGCAAGAGAAGAACTTGAGCGAGATGGCGTTGGACTTGGGCTCTCACTTGAAAGTGATAAGCCAACCTGCACAGCAACGGTGCATTTAGACCATTCCGGCAGTGCGACATATAGCTTTGTCATTGATGGGACTGCAACATTTGATTTTTTAGCATCTTGGCTACCAGATCCGGAAAAGTTAAAACCAAGCGTTTTGCATATTGGAACACTTGCAAATGTTGTGGAGCCAGGGGCGGCCGTTTTGTTTGATTGGGCAGTAAAGTGCGCTGAGTTTGCACCGATTGTTTTTGATCCAAATGTGCGACCTTCTTTTCTTGCCGATCGTAAAAAATACTGCCAAGCTGTTGAAAAATGGGTTGGGATTTCATCTGTGGTCAAGCTTTCCGATGAAGATATTGCTTGGTTATATCCAGATGAGTCAATGGATGAAGTGGCACATCGCTGGCTTGAAGGTGAGACATCACTTGTTGTTGTTACACGGGGTGTCAAAGGAATCATCGGCTATACCCACGGTGCTAGCGAAGAGGTTGAAGGTGTGCGAGTTGATGTTGTTGATACTGTCGGTGCAGGCGACACAGTTGGTGCGATACTCGTGGAGGGTGTAGTGCAGCACTCTGTTGCAGGTGTAGTTGGACATGTGTTGAGTGAGGTTTTACACAGAGCAGCCGTTGCTGCAGGCATTACTGTCTCACGTGCTGGCGCTCAGCCTCCACGGATGCACGAACTAGTAGAAGCGTTGGGAAAATAATGCAGTTTATTGATGATGCCGAGTTTCAGATTGCAATCGATGACGATAACGGCGCGCGCATCACATCCCTTAAATGGCGAGACAATGAGTTTGCTGTGCCGTTTAGAGGACAAGTTCACACATCTGGTTGGTATTCCATGGCGCCTTGGGCTGGTCGGATCAAAGAAGGCCTGATTAAGAACAATGCCGGTGATTTGATTCAACTGCCTGCAACTATTGATCCACCTCATGCAATACATGGTTTTGGTTTGATTTCATCTTGGCAAGAGATTGGCCCAGGTAGATCACTGCTGCACTTGCCATCACCATATGGTGATGCAACTGTGGAACAGAGAATTGAAGTATTAGATGATGCAATTCGTTGGTCACTTGAATACGATGCAAATGGTTGCGAACTACCGGCATGGCTTGGGTTTCATCCATGGTTTGCTCGTGATCTAGATCGTGGCGGTAGCGCCGAAATTGAATTTGATGCAACACAGATGTTGCTGCGCGGTAGTGATGGTCTGCCAACGGGGCAGCTTGTTAAGCCAACACAACAGCCTTGGGATGATGCCTTTACCGGCATAAAGGGCACACCAGCAGTTGTTTGGGAGGATGTTGCAAGGATTTCTATCGAATCAGATGCACCGTGGTGGGTTGTTTATACAGAGGATTCCGATGGTGTGTGTATTGAGCCACAGACTGCGCCCCCTGATGCACA
>Ga0315904_10013508_pt1 | contig 10217 bp, 8 predicted proteins | sample LakEriMetagenome_6_FD_203529 | JGI IMG/M metagenome (GOLD analysis project Ga0315904, IMG submission 203529) | Freshwater fungal communities from buoy surface, Lake Erie, Ohio, United States - Buoy 12 MA120 | ecosystem: Environmental > Aquatic > Freshwater > Lake | place: USA: Lake Erie, Ohio...
AAGGATTTTTTAGTCGAATTAATTGATACAAATTTTAAGGAACATAAACATAGAATAACTATATATCAATTAAATATTGATAATTTTAATGATATAACAGTATATTCTAATTTTATGTTACAACCTTTAATATACGAATTAATACCTACTGAAACATTTCTAACATTTCAATTAGACACATTAATATCTGCAAAATATAAGGACTATATTTATGAATTTATTGAATATGATTATGTAGGTGCTCCTTGTGGAAAAATAGTATTTGCAGAGTCAGGTTTTGAAACTAAAAATTATATTGGAAATGGAGGATTATCATTAAGAAAGAAATCTGTAATATTAAATCTTATAAAAAACGATCTTTATAATATTAGATATAATGGACCAGAAGATATATTTTTTTCACAAAATATTACAAATAAACCTACATTTAAAAAAGCTATATTATTTAGTGTAGAAACATTTTTTTCAGAAAAATCGTTTGGTATTCATAAATGTTATATGCATTTACAAAATGATCAACTATGTAAAATAGCAGAATATATACCTGAAATATTTGAATTAGCAGAATTAAACAAAATTCATCATAATTATTAGATAAAATAATAAACATATAAAGGAGTATTATAATAATATTATATTATGGAAAAATACACTGCAATTATAACCGAACCTAGAATTCATCCTGCATGGAAACTTGTACTCAATAATTTTTTAACTAATTTAGATGAACGTTGGAATTTTTTAATTTTTTGCGGGTTATTAAACAAGGATTTTTTAGTCGAATTAATTGATACAAATTTTAAGGAACATAAACATAGAATAACTATAAAACAACTAAGTGTTGAAAATTTTACTAGTAAAGAATATTCTAATTTTATGGTTGAACCTCTAATATACGAATTAATACCTACAGAAACATTTCTAACATTTCAATTAGACACTTTAATATCTGCAAAATATAAAGACTATATTTATGATTTTATTGAATATGATTATGTAGGAGCTCCTTGGAATTCTATATATTTTGCAAATATTGGAAATTGTGTTGGAAATGGGGGATTATCATTAAGAAAGAAATCTGTAATTTTAAATACTATTAAAAACGACATCTATAATAATAGATATAATTGTAATGAAGATGTATTTTTTTCATCTAATATTACAAATAAACCATCGAAAGAAAAAGCAAAATTATTTAGTGTAGAAACAATTTTTTCAGAAAAATCATTTGGAATTCACAGTTGTTATGGACATTTATCACAAGAAGATGTATATAAAATAGCAGAATATATACCAGAAATATTTGAATTAGCAGAATTAAATAAATTTAAAATTAAATAAAAAATTGATAATATTTTATGTATTAAAATATTACTTCAAATGTTTGTATTTGACATTCTAAAAGATACTGTTATTACCCTTCTTATTTTAGTATCTTTTACGTTAGCAATAAAAGTAAAAGATAATAGACCGAAAAATACTAAAAAATGCGAGGAAATTACTGATAATGACTTGACCATATTATCAAAATGCGATAATATTTTTTGGGCATATATATCATCAAATCATTATGCTGTAGAATTATTAAAGAAGAGATTCGAATATGAGAAGAACTTAAGTTATGCAGAATACAGTAGACTACCTTTCAATAATAAAATAGATTGGTTGCAAATATCAAAAAATAAAAACGCAATTGACCTCATAAAAGAAAGGTTAGAATATGAAAATTATTTAGGAGAAGAATATAAATTTCAAGAAATTCCTTATATGAGAGATACCTTAAATAAAATAAATTGGCATTATATGTCTGGAAATCAAAATGCTATTGAACTGCTAAGAGAAAGAATTAAATATGAAAAATCAATATTTACTGAAAAATACAGTAATCTAAAAAATAAAATAGATTGGACAAATAATATGGGAACCAGTATAAATAAAAATATTGTAATATTACTGAAAGATTTGCTTATAGAATAGTAATATAATATAGTATTATTATAAGGAATTATTAGTATGTGTTGGAATGCCTCTGTATCATTAAATACATATCTGCTAGGTTTGTTCGCATCAATTTTTTCGTATTATAATGGAATTGGTAATTTTCTTTCTGTATTATTTTATCAATCCTTTATTATAATACAGTTAATAGAATATTTTATATGGACTAAAACATTTTCTAATAGATTATTATCTCAAATAGCATTTATAATTATATATTTTCAACCAATTTTAAATATTATAAAAATAGAAAAAAATAAGAAATTAATACCATATTTATTAGTTGCATATATTACATTTATTATTATATTATATACTGCTTTTATACCATTAAATACTATAAATTATTCTAGTGTACCTAGTAAAAACGGTCATTTATCATGGAATTGGTTAGATATTAATATCTATATTATATTTATATGGTATGCATTTCTCTCTATAAGATGGATAATAGATAAAATGTACCCGACTCTTATATTTGTAACAATATTTCTTATTATAACAATAATATTATACAAAGATACAAATACCTTTGGTTCTATATGGTGTTGGGCATGTAATATTATATCATTTTATTTAATATTTGCTGTTTTTTACAAAGATTATTGTAAATTATAAAAATAAATATGTATATAGAATATACCATATATATATCAATCTCTCAAAAGAGAAAGAGATACTCCAACAGAAACATAACTACTTATTAGTCTTTCTTTTATTTTTCTTTTGTTTTCCAATAGTTTTATTTTGAAATCGTAAAGTTCGCATTCATAAATCCAGTTACGTTTATTTGTGTTATCTATAGTGCCTACATAATAGGCATCTAAATCATATATTATATTACAGCTTTTTTCAAGTAGATCTTTTTCTCCAAAAATTTCAGCTTTATTCTGCAAATAATGTTTATTTACATATTCCATTTCCATCCATGCTTTGTCAATTAAATCTAAATAATTTTCTATTTTGTTCAATTCTTCTTCGTTTTCCTTGATATTATAAGATATAATTTCTTTCATAATATCTTTGCTGTTTTTGTAAAATTTGGCGGTTTCGCGTTGAACTTCAAATTCCATAAGAGGCATTATGAGCTCCCAATAAATTTGGTTATTATCGAAATCATTTTTAAATAATATTATAAAAGAACTGAACAAATTTTGTAAAAATAAAAATGAACTAAAATAATAATAGTAATGTTAAAAATTGATAAGATGAATTTATATAAAACTACATCATAATCAATTGATATAGATAGATAGAAACCTCTAAATAGTAAGTGAGTAAGTGAGTAAGTGAGTAAGTGAAGAATCTCTGGAATTGCAATAAAATATGCTTAAATCTCCAACGTGTCTTCTGCCCCCTCCGCCTCCTCAAATGACTGAAATTATTCTCAAGCGCAATACAATAGAAGTTATTATGACTTTCTTGAAGGCATTAAATGATAATGATAAAAAAATATTTTATAGTAGATTCGCTAAGAAGTATAAGAACACAGATAAACTGCTTGAAATAATTGAAAATTGCAAAAATTTACAACAACATAAAGATGTAAATAGTAACATCAAAAATGCAATTATAGACTATATGGATTATATGAGTACATCAAACTCTATCAACAAATTTGTATATGAAAAACCTAAAAAAAAGAAACCAATTTCTGCAGCAATTAAGAGACTTGTTTGGAATACGCATATCGGCGAAGACATCGGGAAGCACAAATGTCTGTGTTGTAAAACTACAGATATTACACAAATGTCCTTCAATTGCGGGCATATTATAGCAGAGGCAAATGGTGGCGAAGCAATTGTATCTAACTTAAAGCCGATATGCCAAAACTGCAATTCTAGTATGGGAACACGGAATATGAATGATTTTATGAAGAGCTTTAAATAGAATTATACTTAGGTTTCTTGTTCAATTTATTTTTAGATAGAGATAATGAAGTGTAAGTTTTGGGTAAAAAATATTTATAAAAATCTTTTTTAAATAAAGCTATTATTTTGTAATTATATTTATTATCTTCTTTAAAAGCTAAATATTTCATTAAATTAATAAATTTTTTATTTATCATTGCTTCCTTAATTTTTTGCAGATTTTGTTTATCATCTACAATAGCATAAGCAAATTCTGTTAATCCATATTTACCATTTTCATCAATGATAGGATACGTTCCTGCACCATTTGACCATATAACTTTTGGTATCCCAAAATGACCTTTTTTTTCCTTACTATATTTAAATTTACATCCATCTTTTTGTGTAATAGAATATATACAAGGGTATATTGTTTTTTTATTTATTACCCATTTTTTTTGAGTATGATATGATGAGCTATCTCTCAATAAATTAATTAAATTACTCTTATTTTTTGATAAAAGTAATTTAAATTGATTAAAATTGCCACTTGGTATGAAATCCCAATTATTTAAATCTATTTTATATTCTTTGTTATCAATGTCGTTAATAATTGTTATATTGTTATTAGTTTTTATATTTTGAACTAAATAATAATCAAAATTAGTTCCTACTCCAAAAACTCGTTGCCCTTCTTTAAAATTATTCATTGATAAATAAATTAAATTATGCTCTTTAATATATTTTAATATTTCGTTATATGTCATTCCGGCACCTTCTCTCCATCCAGAAGGATGAACAAATAACAAATAGCCTTTATCTTTTAATAATTCTTCGTAAGACCTTTTAATAAATAAATGCCATATAGGCTGCGCTTGTTTATTTTCTTCTTTATATTGAAAAGGTGGGTTTCCTAAAATAATATCAAATTTTATATCAATATTTATTTTTTTAAATATATTATTTTTATTTGGTGAAAAATTAATGAAACTACCTTCAAATATGTTAAGTTTATAAATCTTTCCGCAAAATATCTTCCTCATCATAAATACATTTGTTTTATCTATTTCTACCATATATAGCATATTCTCTAAAATATGTTTTCTCCTTTTCTCTTCATCTTCATACCCCTTGACATTTATCAATCCTTCCATCAATCTCATATAGACGGCTACTGGAAAATTGCCAATACCTGCAGCAGGGTCTAACCATTTTAGATTGGGATTTTTCCATATTTCTTTTGGTAAAGTATCAAGCATTTCTCCTACCAATTTCATAGGAGTAAAAACCTCACCCCTTATTTTTTTTTCAACATCTTTTGGTTTTAAGTTATCATTAATAAACTCCAATAATTTATCAGGTTCATTAATATTATATAGTTTTCGTTTTCTCATCTGTATCTCTTTATTAATAGATAGTAAATCTTCTAAATCCCCCCCTTGTTTTCTTTCTGATATACGAATATTATATACACCATTTTTTACCATATTATATAGGTCTTCTTCATTAATACTATTTTTAATTATTATTCTTTTTTTTAAAGAATGTAAAAATATGTCTTTTAAATCAGTATCTTTATTCATATTTTCAAGAATTTTTTCTAATTCATAAATAAAATTATCATTTGTTTTTATATTAAATGAACATTCATTACCATCATCGTCTGTATATGTTGTAATTAAAGACAATATCGATATTACCTCTGCAAATAAATATGCCCATAATTCGGGAGTAGAAGGTATTTTTTTACCATTTTTTTCTGGTTTTATAACATCTTCTATTTTTTTCTTAATAACTCCTTTTTGAATTTTGTTTTCATTTTCATCATATAATTCTTTTTTTTTTTGCCTGATTTCTCTTTCTATATCTGTAAATAAATTAGTAATATCATAATCAGTTTTAAAAACATTACTATTAAAAATATTTTTATTTAATAATAAGTTCTTTATATTTTCTGTTTTAGCATCCCACGCATTAGTTAATTTTTTAAAGAACTCTTGTACATATTTTTCATAACCTTTTATATCATCTCTATTATATTTATCAATAAACTTATGTTTATCTATATTAATTAAGTTAGCTATTAATTCATATTTTTTGCCCTTACTTTTATATTTGTCATAATCAAAATACATATCTGTTAAATATTCTATTGTATACAAGGTTCTTTGTGGATCTAAATCAACCATAAAGCCGTATTTTTTTCTTCCACAATAATTTTTTCCATCACATTCTATATCTTCTTCAATTTCTGTCATACTTCTAAATAACATCTGATATATGGCATCAGAAGCTGTTATATTTGTAAATAAAGATACGATATCAACATTTTTCAATGAAATGCCCAATTGCAATCTATTTCCAGTTAATATTATTAACCCTTCATATGCTTTACATTCGTCTGCAGTTAATAATTTATTTTCTAAATTTTCTATTTCCTTTTTTATATCTTGAGCTTTTTTCATCATTATTACATTTTCGTAATTGTTAATCTTATTACCGTCATTTTTATCAACAGCAATATAAAACATATGTTTTTCAAAAATATATGGAAATTTAGTCTTTAATAATTCTATTAATGAATTTGTAATTTTAGATATGTTATATGCTGGCAAAAACCATAATTGTGTTGTTTTATGTTGAGGTTGCAATGTTCTGCATTTATTAGTACATATTTCTTCAATAATTGGTATTATTCCCTTCTTTTTATATTCATATTTTTTTTCATAAAAGTTATTTTCCTTTGCTCTGTTATCATCTCCTACATAATAACCAAAATAATATTCTAGTAATTGCGTTAATTCCTGTTTATTTTTAAATTCACCACTTCCATTTACCATAAATAATTTAAGCATATCAAAACCAACATCTTTATTAGTTCCTATTTTTTCTAATTCATTATCGAAAAAATCTTTGTCCCATACAGATGTTAATAATATAGGCTCTGGAAAATGTTTATATTGTTTTATTATATTATTAATAACTTCATTGTTATCTTTCATTATGTCTTTTAATATAGATTTGGGAATAGTATTATCATATAATATAATGGGTTTTGGTAATATAAACCCATTCTTTTTTAATACTTTTGTTAATATTTTTTTACCAAATTTTTCAGTAAAATGCGTAATAACATTCGCAAAGTTTTTTTCAGTTATATTTGTAGTTATATTTTTAATTATTTTAATATCATTTAAATCCCATTTTATAATATTTTTATCATCAATTTCATATTTTCTCTTAGGTTTATTATAAGTTGCTGTTACATATATCTTATAAGACGTATTGCCTTTATCTAATTCTTTAAATATTTCTCCTGCTATATCAGTACTCATACCAAAATGAGCTTCATCTAAAAATATAATTTTAAATTTGCTATCTTTTCCAAAATATTTATTAATATTTTTTTTAATATTTTCTATATCTTTTTTCAAATATTCATTATCTTTCTCTGTATTATCTTCTTTATCTTTAAAACCTAATCGTTGCTTTGATATTAAAAATACATTATGTTTATTAACTTCTCCTTTTAAATCTGATGATGATATTTGTTTATTTTCATCTTTAACATCTATAGTAACAATATCATTATTAGCAAAATCATAATAATCATTAAATGCTTTTTCATACTGATTTAATGTTTCATTCGGTGCTGGAGTAATAATAACATAGTTGTTAAAAGATTTTTTACCTTCATCTCTATGTTTAATGACATCTGCCAAAATGGTTCCTGCCATAATAAATGTTTTCCCTGAACGCGGTATAGCACCGACTAAAATTTGTTTTTTATTTTTTTTAATTAAATCTGTAATTTTTTCTATAAATAATTCCTGATGAAATCGTGGAATAAATTTTTTTTTACATATATTTAAATAGTTTTTATTAAACTCATCAACATTATCTAAAAAATCAAAATCTGATAATATTTTTATTAATTTAGCATAATAAATCTCTAAATCTTGTAAATCATATACATTTTCATAATTACCTCGAGGAGATATATATTTTATTAATACATTACTTGATTCATTTGATTTTTTACAGTTTTCAATAAATTTTTTTTTATCTTTTACAAATAATAATATATTAACAACATTTTCTTTATCAATACCTTTATTATTTATTATTTGATTTATTAAAGGACATAAATTCTGAATATCATAATCTTTAATGTTCTTTTTATAATTTTCATTTTCAAAATATTTAACTGTAATAAGATTATATGTGTGTTCGTATTTAATATTTTTAATTGTTTCATCTCCTTCTATTAATTCTTCTATAGTTTTTTGATTTCTAAAAGTAATATCAGAATAACCTCCTGAGTTGCTACTAATATAACCTTGTTTAAGATACTCGTTAATATACTCTTTTATATTTTTAAAGTTATGAAAAATATTAAAATTACCTATTGCGTGTTCACTTTTTTCTTTAGTAAAATCTGTTATTCCAAACTTTATACAAATATCCCATAGTAATTCGTATATATATCCTTTCTTGCTTGCGTTATTTTTAACTTCATTAATTTCATTTATAACAATTTCATTTATAACCTTTATAGCATCATCATCATCTTCTTTTTTATTAAAAATATTATTTATAACCTCATCGGCAGTTTTATATTTCTTTTTCCCTAATTCTTTAATAAAATCTAATATAGTTTTCCTTGTATTAATAACTTTCTTTGTACTAGTAGAAACTTTATCTGAAGAAGAATTATCTTTTGTTGTATTAGTAACTATATTCGATTTAGCAGATGCATTTGTTTTAGGTTTATTTATACATCTTCCCGTTTTTGTATTACATATTTTATTTTTACTTATACATATTTGTATTTTTTCTGCAGAACAAAAATCATTAGTTGTTTTACTCATAAACTATCTAAATTATATAATTATTTTAATATTTATCTTATCTTGTAAACTTATATTCTAGAAAAGCACAAATGTTAATATAAATTATCATATGCTATTGTAATAATCTTCAATAAATATTTTAATAATTTTATATTTTTCATAACTAATAATAATTCCCATATTAGTTTTTATATTATTCATTATTTTATTTGTGCGATTTTCAATATTAGTTATTATTTCATTAATAGTACTCTTATTTTTTACAATACCAAAGGTAAAGTATCTCGATATTCCTATAGAACCTAATGAATCAATGCGGTCTGCATCTCTAACACAATCCAATTCAATACAATTATTACAAGTATTATAGTTATTATTGGATAACTCCACAGATAGACTTACATTACACGAAATATTTACAATATTTTCTATTATATCCTTATCTTCAATTAAATTACTGAAGAAATTTCTAAGTATATTTTGTTGCGTTTCTTCAATATCTCTATATTTACTATCATTAATATCATGTGTTAATGCAGCTAGTTGAATTATAAATATCTGTTCTTCACTTAGATTTTCTGATAATGCAATTTTTGTCGCCATATTTTTAACTCTAATAACATGTTCAAAACTATGCGAATCATCATATGTTTTCATATGATCCTTTGCAAAATCCTCTGTCATCCTAAGTATTTCATCTTTATTTATATTATTCATATCTAATAATGATATTATAATAACAATATCTTATTTTATATCAATTTTTAGAGTAAATTTATATTTAATTACATTATAATAGTAATTTATTTACAAAATAGTTTTATTTTATTATAAATTATTAGTAATTTGTAATAATTATATATTTTATATATAGATAGAAAAGATGACAGATAAACAAATTGCGCCAAGTGCGTATGCGCCAAGTGAGTATGCTTTTTTGCATGATAAAGCAAATTCAATAATTAAAAATAAAGGTTTTAAATTAAAGTTACAGATGATATATACCTAGGATCTCAAGAAGACCAACAGGTAGTAAAGTATGATTTTAAGATTTTAGACGGTAATACAATAGTAACTGCATTAACATGTTATTATTCAGAAGGACAAGTAATAAAAGGAGTTACGAGATATGCTTATGAAAACCAAGAAGAAGAGAAGGTTTTTGATATATCATGGCTATAACATACAAAAATTATGAAGGACACGGATTAGGATTATTAATTATTATATATAGTATATGTCATTTAAAAAAAATATATAAATACAGAATATGTTATTTTAGACGATGATAGCGATAATTCTTCTAAAATTAAAAATAATATTTATAATAAACTAGGATTTTATTTTAAAGATTTTCAATCATTAAAAGAAGAAATTTGTCCCAATGACAATCCAGAAGATGAACCTACAGAAATAGTAATGACTGGTCCTGAAAAACAATTAAAACTAGGTGTTAATTTTATAACAAGAGCTAAGAATATACTCGATAATATTTTGAAAAGAGAAAAAGAAAAAA
>Ga0315904_10013510_pt1 | contig 10216 bp, 9 predicted proteins | sample LakEriMetagenome_6_FD_203529 | JGI IMG/M metagenome (GOLD analysis project Ga0315904, IMG submission 203529) | Freshwater fungal communities from buoy surface, Lake Erie, Ohio, United States - Buoy 12 MA120 | ecosystem: Environmental > Aquatic > Freshwater > Lake | place: USA: Lake Erie, Ohio...
CAATGTAGCCACCGTTGATGCGTCGGGTCAGCTCCTTGATGTCGCCCGCGTCTGCCCACTTGTTCAGGTTGTTCGTCTCCCAGAACCAGCAGGCCGACTGCGCTGCGCCCTCGAACGTGCCCAAGTACTCCGGCACGTCGTCGATGTTCATCTCCAGGCTGTCAGCGAATGCCTGATAATTTGACCGACCAGTGAGCTGGATAAGGCCGCGGCCGCGAAAACGATAGCCGTCCCCGCTAGACTCATCGCCGTTGCCCATGCGGTTAGCATAGATAAGATTTGCAATGGCCTCTTGTTTGTTAGGCCGCGCGCAATACTGATTAGCTGTGACATCGTCAGGAAAATATTTGGAAAACAGACGCCGCAGCGCCTGGGGTTTGTAGTTAAGGTTTTCGACGATGCTGGAAAAGCCGCCCGACTCATGCGCACATTGAGCTAAGAACGCCGCCATGCGCTTCGGGGTGTTGATGTCGTAATCGGGAAAGAGTTGCGCAAGCGCCCGGTGCCAGTACTCGACGTACTTGTTCTGTGGAATGATCTGACGTAGTTGGGCTTCGGTAATCATTTGCCGTGCAACCTTTCTTTCAGTATTTCACGCCGACGATTAAGAACAAAACTGCACCCAGCCGGTGATAATGTATTTTGTGTTCGATATTGGAGGGTTACCTCTATGCGCGTGGGTAAACCCTCCCGGGAATAGCAAAAACGTACCTTGTGTAGCAGGAACTCGTTTCGGGTAGTATAAAAACTCTGTTTCTCCACCTTCAGCAACATCATTCAAGTAGCAAGTAAAAGCTAAAACACGGTCACTCGTTAACCTATCGTTTTGTTCTCCATGCCATACATGATAACCGCCACCTACTTTTGTTCGTTGCATCTTGAAGGTGTAGATTTGTTGCGGAGATAGACTAGCTAAAACTGCGTATTCATCAGCATATTTTGTATATACTTGCGACCAAAATACGTTAGAAAATGTTTGTATGATGTCGTAACTTATTAAATCTAAAACTGAAGTTGCAGTAGAAAGTATAAATAAACCATCATCATCTTTTTCAAGTTTATTAGACCGTTCATGTTCTTGCCTATTACGAGTAAGACCTAATTTGTCACAATTTTCAAAGAAATCTATGAGCTGTTGGCAATTACTTTCAGGCAACACATTTTCGTATATGCCAATAAAATTGTTGGTCATAGTTATCCCCTTAATTATTTACCGTATAGGCGCTCTTCCAATATTTCACGCCGCAATTGTTTCATCTTCTTTACTTCTACCACCGCCGCCTGCGTCGCGGTATACATATCGTAATACATAAACGCCAACACAGGCATGACGATAAAGAAAGTTAGCAGTACTGCCATGACGGTGATTAGTAGTGACCAAGGGACGTCTTCATCATCGCGCTTCTTGTCGTTAGCCACATTAGCCCCACTCCCCACAGCACTACGAAAACGACTGCCGAAATCCATGTTATTTTGGCCCTTAGTTCCGCTATTTTTCTTTTGCGTCGCCATCTCGCCATCTGGATCAGTTTAAGCTCTTCTGCGTGCGCCTGATCTTGCTCGGCCACGATGGTCTGCCACATCTCTTCGAACTTGCTCCAAAGTGAGCCCAATTCTGGCGGTGATCGGAACACCATCGTTTCGCGTATCTCAGCCAGCATGGCGTCTAACCGTGTCGTGATGATGATACGGCGCAGCGCCCGACGACCGATGCTCTCCTCACCCTTGTATACTTTCTTGCCTTCTACCTGCTCGGCTAACAGCGCCTTGCTTAGTGCGTCATACGAGTCCATCAACGCGCCCAACTGGTTGCCAATCTCTGTGTACACGTCGTTCGGGTCGGCCTTGGCGATCTCCTGGACGCGCTGCACCTCGGCGTTGTACTTCTGCTTCTGCTCGACGGTCGGATTGCCGCCCGTTACCTTATCGAACTGCGCACGCAAATCCTTCAGTACATCTGACACCTCGCCGCTGGCGCCCTTGATGTCCTTGTAAAGCTGGCAGCCCTTCTTGACCGCGGCGACTGCGGCGTTTGCAGCGGCAAGAAGGGTTAGCGGGTCAATTTACTCCTCCATCTCAGGCACCGGCGCCATCGCGCCTTCCGTCGCTACGCCGCGTACTGCGCCGCGCGCTGCACCTGTAGTCAGATCGTTGACGGCGTCCTCTATCCACTGAATGCCATACTTCTTACCGATCTGCATAGCCTGGTTAATCTTGGCAGGATCAAACTTCTGCACCTTGGGTGACACAGCCTCGAATACTTTGACGGCGTCTGCTGGGTTCAACAGCAGCGCCTTCAGTTTTTCTTCCGTCGCCTTAGACGCAGCGTTTGCCCAGTATTTACTAAACAGCGAGGTCACCGCGTATACCGGCCCAGATACCGGGTTGTAGATACGCGAGATGATCTGCTCGGGCGGTACACCGGTCAACTCTTCGATCGGTGTGCGTGGCACTGTCTCGCCACGGAACGACACCTGCGTCGGGTCTTTGGATAGGCGCTCGGCAGCCACGGCAAAGTCGGATACCTTCTGCGCATACGTTGGGCCGAACACGCGGTTGAACACTGCTGCACGGTTGCGATCGTTTAGCATTGCGACCGGGTCAGCGGCCTGCACAATATCGTCCAACATGTAAGACCGCACGGCGTTCAAGATGTCCTTGTTTGCGCCGTACTGGTTCAACAGTTTGTTGGTAAAACTGCGGTCGCTGTACATGCGCGACACCAGCTCTGCCGGGTTAGAGTAGCCTTTATCACGGATAAGCTGGTCACCAGCCACCCGGCGGAAGTCTGCTTCAAGCGCCGCTTTCTTGCCCAGCAAACGCTGGACGTCGGTGACTGACCCGCGCAGCTCTTCCTCTAATCCTGGAATGAGCGCCATTGCGCTGCGATTCTTGGATAGCCACTTGTTGGCCGCCTTAGGATCGACCACGTCGTTCTTGAGCGCGGCGCGGGAGAAGCTGTCGTAGAACGCGTCGCGAGCAACACGCACGCCGTCTTCGCCGGTCGCACGGATGAAGTCATCCACGTTAGATTTGTTGCCGATGATGGCCGGCGCAATCTGTTCGACAAACTTCTTACGGTCGACGTTCTTTAACGTCTCGCTGTTAAACGGCAGACCGACCTTTTCCAGATAGGTTTTATCGGCGTTGCGATACGCAGCGACGAAGTCTGGGTCAAGACTGTCAATGTGGCCAGATACGCGTGTCTTCAGTTCACTCAACAAACGAATGTCCGCAGGGTCGTTCGCCTTACGCAGTTGCTTGTTGATCTCGCGCTTCAACGAGTCCAAGTCTTCAACGGTGGCTTCGGCAAACTTGACGCCGGCGGGCGTGGCAGGCACACCTTCTGCGGTCAGGATAGGGCTGGCTTCGGTTTCCGCTGGACGGAAGCGCGAACGCACCTTGTTGTAGATGCTTGGGAATGTCTTAAAGATATCGGACGACTGCGTGCCGGCGACAAAGTTGTAGATGTCGTCCACCGACGAAGCAGGCAACGTCACGCCTTTCGTCTTGGCGACATTAAACGCCTCGGTGTAGAGCGGACGCACTTCAGCAATTGCTTTCTTCTCTTTGTCCGCAACCAACTTCTCAATCCGAGCGCCGAACGCATTAGGGTCAACCACCGGCGCGCTATAGGCGTCAGCGATTTGCTGGTCTAGCGAACGCACCTGACGCTGAACGGACTTTTCAGTCGCGCCCGTGATTACCGCCAGCTCTTCCGGCTTCAATGACGACAACTCGACTTTAGATGGGTCACCAAACAGACGGATTTGGTTAGCACGCAGATCAGTCTTGGCACGCGCAAACTGTTCGCCATACTTGGCCTTGAAGACAGGATCACGCGACGATAGGTTCTCAATGAAACTGATGATGACCGGGTTGTCGGCCATCAACGCGCTGATCGGCATCTGTACACGTGGGCTGCCGGGCGCTTTCAAAGAAACGCCTTCTTGCGCCTTGACTGCATTTTGCAGTGTGGTCAAGAAGTTGGGGTCAGCCGCGCCGGCTGCGATAAAGATGTTGTTGATACGACTATCAACATCGCGCAGCAGTTCGTTCTCTGGCTGCACGCCGCGCAACTTGTCGACAACTTCCTTCGCCTTGTCGTAACCCTTACCGACCAATGGGCCGGTCTTTAAGCCAGTGCCTGCGACGTAACCAGCGCCAGCGCCACCAAACAGCGAACCGACGACGCGGCCAGGCGTGCCACCAACAGCTTCGCCAGCAGTGCCACCAGTTTCAGCGCCGGTGCCAATAACGAATTGTTCGGATGGACGGGCCACGACTTGCGCGGCCGGCCCCATCCGACGTATACCTGCCAATGGTGGGAACAAGTAAGACGCAGGGTCAGTCACCGCTTCAATACCTGTGGCCACTACGCGCTCACCAAACGTCTGCGGTAGCGCGCCAGTCATCGGCATACCTAATGCTGAGAACAGTCGAGCAGAAGGCTCCGTCACCGCAGCCTGACCGCGTCTGAATGACTCGCCCGGCGTTGCCGCAGGCGCTTCAGGTGGTAGACCAGCAGCGCGCGCGCCTAACTCGAATGGGTTCAAGTTAAGCCGCGTCAGGTAGTCTGATACCATCTGACTAACACCTGTGGCGGCACCCAACGTGCCAGTTACACCGCGCTTGGCAGCCTCGGCGCGGTAGTCGCCCGTAGTCACCGGGCCGGCCATGCCGGAAGCAAGTTCTTCTAACTCATCGTCAGTCAGCGCCTGATCAGTGCGAATAGACTTACCGTCAATAGTATAGGTGTAGCCCATATTAATCCTCGGTAATGGTTACCGTCTTACCGCTCTTTAATGTTCTGGTCGTGGTTTTAGGTTTACCACCACCCCCGCGCTGTTCAAACTCTGGGAAGTTGAAGATTAGATCAGTATCGTCCTGAGTATAGCCCGCACGCGTCGCTATTTTCTTCTGATTAGAAATCTCATCTTTAGCTTTCTTCGCCGCTACAGTGCGAATTGCTTTCAAAGTACTGAGTAGTTTCTGCTGCGTATCCTCAGTCGGCGTTGATGTAACAAGGGTCGACAGATAATCTGCTGTTCCACCAAGTATTGATGGATCAGCGCCGGCCGCTTTCAATTCTTTCTGGCTTAAATCGCCTGCGCCGGAGATCGCCCGCGCAAATTGAGTTTGCGCCGCACGGAACGATGCAAAGTTACTCGTCTTAATTGAATCGTTAAGGTTAGCTATAGCGGTGTCGGCGGCGGTAACAGTCTTACGGAAAGGATCAATCGTATTGATGACCTTGTCACGGAACGCCGGGACGTCTTTTGCACCTTCTTTACTTTGCCCGGGCAAAATGTTTTCAATCTTTGTGGTGCCTTTGGTAGTGCGGCCTTGAATTTCACTGCGCAAAAAGTCATCCATCAACTTATTACGCACGGCAGCATTTTCTGGCGTATCAGGATAACGCGCGTTCATCACGCGTTCAAACTCACCTAGTTTGGATTGAGTTTCGTTAGACGTTAATTTTCCTAGCTTATCTATGTAGGCTTTTTTGTATGCCTCAGACCCTTCTTCACCTGAGGCCAAAGCAAAGTCGCGGGCAATCTGCTGTTCACGCACTAGACCTTCTGCCTTTATTGGCAGCCCGGCAAGCGTGAGTTCAGCTTGCTCAAGTTTTGCATCCCGCTCTGGCGACGCAGGCGCTGCTTTCAGCGCCTTAATATCGCTTTGCAATCTAGCGCGGGCCTCTGCGATCTGAACTGCTTGCGGCACAGCGGCTGCACGCCCTTCACGTGTGCGCTGCGTCACCAACGCCGCGTCGGCCTGCGCCTTGCGTGCATAGTCGGCCAAAGCCAACGCTCCTTGTTGATCACCAGCATTGGCCAATTGACGGGCAGCGGTAAGGATCGAGTCAGGGTTGCCCAGGTCAAGTCCACCCAGCACCGACTGGCGTGCGCTGATCATGCGCAACTGTGGGTCTCCCGCACCCAGTAGGCCGGCTAAACCGGTGCCGAACTGCTGACCGGCACGGATCGCGCCGTAACGGACGCTCTGATACGGATCAAGTTGCGCGAGTTCCGCCGCCTGCTTCTGCATCATCAAATCTTGCTGCCGTTGGTACATCTCAGGCGAGGTGAACAAACCTAAAATTTCGCTTGCCATGATGGCTCCTAATTCGTCGCTGCGTTCTTAGTAATACCCGTAGCCCTGATTACGCGCATTAGGGTTAGGCGTAAAGTAGGTAGTAGGAAAATTGCCCGGCACATTTTCATTGAACGAAGAATACGAAGGGCGGCTAAATAAATTCTGCGCTCCGCTTGTAAGGGCTGAAGTAAAGTCTTGGTTAGTGCTAAGCCCTTGCAAGAACGATGCGGTCGGGTTCAACGCATTCGCTGCCTGCATGGTCTGCGCTGCGTTTGTGCCACCAGTTAACAAGGCCTGCGCGCTGGCGGTATTGCCGCCACCTAACGATGAACCAAGACTCAGTGATTGCTGGCCAAGCGATTCAATATCGCCTGCTGCGCCGAGGTAGCCTTGGAACGGTGCGAGTGAGCCGACCAGACCGCGCTGGTAGTTGCCCAGCAAATCAGCACCGGTGCCGAACAGCGTGGTGCCGAAGGCCAACTGACGCTGCCCTTCTTCTTGCGCCTGTGCGGCTAACCTTGCATCTTGTTGTGCGATCGCGTTGTAGTACGCCTCCATCTCTGGATTCGTCGCAGCAAGCCCTGCGCCGCCGCCTGGACGTGTACCTGTCGCACCAACCGACAAGCCCGAACGGCCTGCTTGGAACTGTTCGTTACGCAATGCAGCCAACTGACGCTCACGTTGCGGCGCCAAGATGTCGAGCTGCGAGGTCATGTAGCGTTGCGCCACTTGTTCAGGAGACTCGGCTAAATAACGCTCACCTAAATTGAACAACCTCTCAGAAGCGCCGGTCAGTGGAGCGTACATGCCAGGCGCTTGATTTATGTAATCAATCCCCGCGCCGCCAGCCATACCCATCAATCGGTCTTGGTAGGCACGCAGTTCAGGCGATACGGTATAACCGGCTGATTTTAGCCGGCCATCCTTCCCCATCGTAAACTGGCTTTGGCCAAAACGCGTCGTGACGCCTATCGGGCGAAAACGTGCTTCCTCGGCAGCAATACGCGCGGCTTTTATCTGTGCGTTAGCCGAAGCCGCAGCCGCGTCTCGGGTAGCATCGGCCTGCATAGAGCTACCTAAAAAGTTAGCGCCGGCAGCTAGGAGTATAGGGAGGGCCATATTAATATCCTTTAACTAAATCTTTGTTGCTTACGCAGTCCGCTTCCACATGTACACAGTAATGTACGGCTGCAAGTTAGCGTTAGTGCCAGATGATCCTTCTGTGCTGTTAGATACTGAAATTCCTGTAGTGGAGGCTTGTATTAAATCATCGTCTATATTAAAACTGGCAGAAGACAAACCTAATTTTGTAATTGAACTTGCCCCTGTTGTATTTCCAGTTCTTCTTACTTGGTGCGTATGACCGGGGTCAGTAACAGTCGCAGTATGCGTATGGCTTACAACAACCGAGTTTTTAGAGCCGCCAGTTTCTTCTGCTGTATCAAACAAACTATCGCTGGCATCCAAACCCACCATCACGCGGCCTGCGCCGAAGGCTGTCCATGTACCAAACCCTAATAGCGTGCCGGGATTCGTGCTAACGGAAGAATTTGTATAGATAGAGCCGACTGGGTATAGCGCGCTTTTTACCGCGTCGACGACATCTTGGACAAATGCAGTTGTAGCTAATTTGGTGCTGTCATCCGTCGATGTTTGCGTGACGGCGGTTGTGCCGCTAGGTAGCGCCGGTGTTCCGGTAAACGTCGGCGACGCAAGGTCGGCTTTCGTCGCAACCGCTGTAGCGATATTGTTGAACTCCGTGTCGATCTCGGTGCCCTTGACGATCTTGCTTGCGTTGCCAGACGCCAAAGAGTCTTTAGCCGCGAAATCCGTACTTTTTGTGTAGTTACTCATGATACTCGCCCATTCTTACTAAGAATTTCGATTTTTTGTATAGACAGCTCTGACGAATTTATATCCGCTTCATAGCCTGTCTGAACAATACGACCTGACCCAGTACCTTGCGCGTACAATGTTTGTAACGCGATACCGCCACTATACTGCGCTACAGGTACGCCGTTTGCACCATACTCAGCCACGCCGTATTCTGATACGGTTTGTGTAGGTATCTGTACGTTTTGGGAGTAAAAATTCTCACTAAAGTCGAATGACCATTTTATGGTTAAGAATTGGTTAGAGCCGCCAATAACTACCACACCAATTCGCTTCAATATCGATGTGACGTTTTGATCACCTAAATCTGCTTGATTTGTGTAGTAATACAATCGGTAAGATGCAGAATCATCTAAATATGTGCCATATTTACCGATATAGCCGGTCTTACCTAACAGCAAATCGCCATTACGACGCGACAGTAACGCGGTTGGTGATAAGTCACGCCAGGCGGTTACCCTAGATGATCCATCTTCCAACACGCCGCGCGTATCAAACACATAAACAAAGTTAGCGGTCGGAAAAGTAATCAAATAGAACGCGTTAATTTCAGAATAAACCGCTTTAATAGCGGAAGGGGTTTCCCCTGCGGCCATCTGCACAAGATCATTGCGGACATTTTTGCTGAGATCGCGGAACGGTGCCGACTTCTCTTGGATTGTGCGCATAACCGACCGCACACCGCTGTTCGACAAGAACACAACGTCTGTATTCGTGTTTTGCACTGAATCGCGTGCAATACAGCCGATACCGCCAACCGTATCGTAAAGCGACATCGTCGACGGAGCTGTCGCGCCTTGGTACACCAGAATCTGGCGTTTACCAAAGATGAACAAAAATCCGTTATGCGCAGCCAGCGCAACAATCTCATCTGGCCCGTTCGGCCATACGGTATTGACGTTCAGCGAACCTGCCGTACCTGTTGACCAAACATGGCCAGAAATAAGGTCAGAAAAATACAGTGTCTGTTTGTTGCCCGCTGTATTAGCCGCCCACAGCCGGCCATAAGCAGAAATAACGCAGTCAGCCGACGGCACCGTAGCGGCATAACCTGTTTTTTCACTGACGCGGCGGTAGGTCGTGGTACTAACGGCCGGGTCATAGATCAGCGGATCGTGCCCAGTCTGAAAAAAGTAAGTGATACCGTTTAACGATGCGCATTGCCAATTGTTGGCCGTAATCGTCGGCGCCGTGCCGCCACCACCGTAGGTCAACTCGACAACCGCGTTACTGCCGTCAAGCTTAAAAATTTTATTGTTGCCGGCAAACAGTACGGTATACACCCCGTCGGCACCAACTAGCTCATGGATCACGCCAGGGCTGTTCGCGCCCAAATTACCGGACGACGAATTAACCTTCGACCAACCCTTACGCGCGCCTATTCGACCGTATTGGTCAATCACACAGTTAGTTGCTTCCAGAGCAAAACCTGCCGCCAAATCCATCGGCGAATCTTGGGTATTCAGGCCGAAAAAGCCTGGTGCAGAGATGGTGTTGATCTGTAGCGCCTGGCTCATGTCGCGACAAACTCCTGCATCTCAGGAAAGCGTGTAGCTTCAAGAGCTATATAATCAGAAAGCATACTTCTGTACAGTGCATATGCCTCAGAAGAATTTAGGCCGCCATCTTCGCCCCGCTCGACCAACGCTCTGGCGTAAGCATTCTGCGCCACCAACACATCCGGCACCAGCACCGACGTACTGTCCGACGACAATGTTGCCTGTGGAACCGTTAAGAAAAACTTAATGGTGTACACGCCGTCAGGTCGGCCCCATAGTTGCACTTTAGCGTCGCCGCTGCCGTCGACACCTTCAAAGCAATACTCGGTAGGCACCGAATTTACAAACGGCTGAAGGTTCTGCTTACGCCGCATGTCGCCCACCGTAATGTTGCGCATGACGACGTTGGAGGTTGTGTTCAACGGATCGCTAGAGACGCGGAACTTCTGACCGGCGCCGGTCAACGCATACTCGTAAACACTTGCGGAAGTGGTAACAGTGACTTCAGTACCCAACGCATTCCAGTCGTAGGCATCTTCGATCTGGCGCTTGGAATCGTTAACAAATTTACCGATGAGCTGAGAATAGGTCGTCAGGTTGACCGTGGTGACGGTCTGCTCCCGCAGCCGAAGTAGCACATCGTTGACGAGTTCTAAGTAGGTCATTTGCTTTTCGCCTTATTCCTTGCGGAAATAGCTTTAGCTTTTGCCTTTGCGTCCGCCTTG
>Ga0315904_10013524_pt1 | contig 10212 bp, 8 predicted proteins | sample LakEriMetagenome_6_FD_203529 | JGI IMG/M metagenome (GOLD analysis project Ga0315904, IMG submission 203529) | Freshwater fungal communities from buoy surface, Lake Erie, Ohio, United States - Buoy 12 MA120 | ecosystem: Environmental > Aquatic > Freshwater > Lake | place: USA: Lake Erie, Ohio...
CAGGGTAAGGGTTTCGAGATTAAGAACCCCAACGCCCAGAGCACCTGTGGCTGCGGGAAGTCGTTTGCGTGAGGCGCCGACCAGCGACGCCCGGGCGGCTCAAACGGTCGCGTGGTGCAGCGCGACGATCCCGAACGTGAGCCGCTGGGCGGTCACCTGCCGGAAGCCCGCGCGACGCAGTTCGTCCGAGAGGGCGTTGCTGGATGGGAACCCTTCAACCGAGACTCCCAGGTAGTCATAAGCGCTGCGATCTCCAGTGACCCAAGCAGCAACGCGCGGAAGAATGTGGCGCAGGTACAGCGCGTAGATCGGTCGGAACCAGCGGTAAGGCTGGGAGAACTCGAGGATGAACACATGGCCGCCCGGTTGTAGCACGCGCCGCATTTCTGCGAGGGCGCGCGGACGATCCGCCATGTTGCGAAGGCCGAAGGCGATGGTGAGGGCGTCGAACTGCGCCTTTTCGAGAGGCAGGGCGAGGCCGTCGCCCTGGCGGAACGCGACGTTGGCGTAGGTGCCGGCGGAGGTCGCCTTCTTGATCTCGGCTTCGTCGAGCATGGGCTGGCAGAAATCCATGCCGATGATCGCGGTGGAGGCGGGTAGTTTCCGGCTGAGTGCGAACGCGACATCTCCGCTCCCTGTCGCGAGGTCTAGGACGGCGCGCGGCTCAGTGCGGGCGACGGCCCTGACCAGACGCCGACGCCACCAGAGATCGACGCCGCCGCTGAGTAGCCGGTTAGCCAGATCGTAGCGCCGCGCGATGCGCGCGAACATGGAGTGGACTGCGGTCGGATCAGGCATGAGGGCCTTACCGAACGGGATTTGAACGCCAACGCAACTCCGGACCCGACGCGTCGGCTTAGGCGACAGGGAACACGGGCTGCCTGAGCCGTTGCGAAGCAATGCGCTCGATGGCGAGCGCGACCCCATGGTTGTGGGTCACGAAACGCAGGAAATCGCTTCGTGAAACCACGAGAAGGCGGGTCGGCTTGCGCGTGATGATGTCGACGGACAGAGGTCGGGCGGTGAGCAACTCCGCCTCGCCGTAGTGTTGACCTGCCGTGAAAAGCCCGTCCGAGGCCCCCTGCCGGATAAACTCGCACTCGCCGCTCCACACAATCGTGAAGATGGGCTCCATGCCGAAGGAGGCGACGCGTGAGTCGGCCTCCAGCCTGCGGATGTCGACCAGTTCGCACAGGCGAATGATCGCCGAAAGGTTCCAGCCCCGGCAGAGTGGGGTGGAGCGCAGAAACGAACACACGTGGGTGAGTCGCTCGACGCGTTGCAGGCCCAAGCGTTGCAGAATGTCCTCCTCGAACTGGCGGCGATCGAGGGTCAGCGTAATCAACGGCGTCCGACTCTCGACGGGAAGAGCGGGCAGGTTCGGTTCAAGGAGTGTCTGTGCACCGATGAGGTCGCCCTCGATGAGGGGTTGGACGGGGTCGCGACGGCCGTCGGAACCCTTGTGAAACGTCCGGGCGCTGCCGCGCGCGATCAGCGAGATCGGAGCTTGGCGATCGCTGGGATCGTAGACGACCTCCCACGCATGGTAACAGGCGATCCCCATCTTGTTCGAAAGGCCGAGACGATCCGCTGGCGCGAGGGCCCGGAAGAGCGCGCTGTCGCCGATGACGCGTTGGATTTCCTTTTCGCTGAGGACTGCACCCATCATGGCCCGCCAGCGACCAAGGCGTCGCGCGAGGCGGACCACGGCGCGTCGGCCGCGTCGCCAGGCGGCAAACAGCGCGAGGCCGAGGAACGCGAGGAGTGATGCGCCCGCGAATGTGGCCGCGCTCCCGAGGAGGATCTGGAGCAGGAAGTGGGGTTGCGCCACCACATCGACGAGACTCAATCCGATGAGCGGATAAACGAGCTGGAAGATGAGGAGAATCCAGGCCACGCCGAGGAGGAACTGGAGCACGTACGGTCGGTTGTCGAAGCTCAGGACCGCTCGCAGACGACGGTGCGGGAGGCGGTTGGCGGAGAAGATGAAGGCACGTTCCGTGTCCAACCGGGGCGTTTCCCCGAAGAGCAGGCGGATCGCATCCACGACGCGGCTGTGCGGGGCGAGGCCGACCAGCATTCCGCAGACCGGCACCACGGACCAACTTGCCCCGGCGGCGAGCGCGAAGGCCGCCAGCGATGCGGCGGGCGTCAGGTGCGCGATGGCAACGGCGAACTGCTCGGACGGTGGGCGAAGATGGACATCGCGAAGATCCACGCGCATCCGCGGAAGGATGGTTTTCCAGTAGATGACGGCATCTCCGGGTCGTGCGCCGGTGGCCTTGAGCACCACGGTCGCCCAGAGAGCGCCCGCGCTCAGCGCGCAGGAGAGAGCGACCCAGCCGATCAGGAGCTCTTCCCACCCGGGCAGATGTACCGGAGGCCGAGCAAGGGCCGCGACGGTGAAGAGGGTGAGTCCAACCAGACCAAAACCGATCGCAGCCGCCGAAAGGAACGGGAAATCCCGATCGGGTCCTGCGGCGGCGGAACGTGGATCGCCGCTGGGTGCCGCCGACGTCAGAATACCCACTCGGCAGGCCTTGAGGATCAGTTCGTAGAACTCCGAGAGGGAGACTTGATTGCCCGCCAAGATCGCTTGGGTGAGCATATGCGGGACGGTCTGGCGGGTCGTAAAGGCCTCGAGGACCGCGTACTGGACGTCGTCGATCAGGATGTGGTCCGTCGAACCGCTCCGGCGCAACGCGAAGACGCCTCGGATGGAAACGCCACGGACGAGATCTTTCTCCAAAGAAAGCTCAGCGAGGGTGAGCAGGTAGTTCTCGTCCATGGGGGAGCGGTTTATCCGATCGCTGGCGACGGGGGCGAGCCGACCACCTCATGGACGAGGCGGAACAGTTCATCCCGTTCGAATGGCTTGCACAGGTAGCGGCATCCGCTCTCGCTCGCGACCCACCGGGTGTCGGCGTCGAGTCGGCCACTCATCAGCACAATCTCTGCGTTGAGGGGAAGACGGCGCAGCGTGCCAAGAAACGTGAGACCATCGGTCCCGGGCATGACGACATCGAGCAGGATAAGCCCGATTTTCGGCCCTTGGGCGTTCAAGAGCTCCAGCGCGCGCTTGGCCGAGGGCGCCTGCCACACGGTGTAACCCCGAGGAGCGAGCGCGTCATGGACCAAGCCGCAGATCAGAGCCTCGTCGTCGATCACAAGGATGCCGGAGGGGCCCGAGGGGGTGCGGCGCGCCGCGGTCGCCTCGGCGCTCGGAGCGGTGGGATTGGCTTTGGGCATAACGGGAGAGCAATTCTCGGGATCGGCGCAACCGGAGCAGACCTGAGAAAAATCCCCTAGCGTGAGCGATTTGTAGCATTGGGGCGGCGCAGTGCGAAGCTGCGCTGGACTTGGGCCCAGAGCTCTGTTTCGGTCCCTTTTCGGCCCCCAAGCCCTTCGTTTTACCCTAACCGTCGCGTATATGGCCTACATTACCCCGGAACAGCTTCAGTCCCAGTATGATGTAATTGTTGTCGGCTCTGGCGCAGCCGGCGGTCAAACGGCTTACACGTTGGCCATGGAGGGCGTGAAGGTCCTCATGTTGGAGGCGGGGCGCTACTACGACCCCCTGAGCGAGACGCCGATGTTTCAGGATCACTCGCGGGCTCCGCTTCGCGGCGTGAGCACGCCGGATAAGCCTTTCGGGTTTTATGATGCCACGGTGGACGGGGGATGGAAGATCGAGGGCGAGCCCTACACGATGGCTTCCTCGGATCCGTCGCGGCGTTTTGAGTGGTGGCGCGCCCGTATGCTGGGCGGACGCACCAACCATTGGGGCCGCATTTCCCTGCGCAACGGACCGTACGACTTTAAGCCCTACAGCCGCGATGGCCTCGGCTTTGACTGGCCGCTGAGCTACGAGGATTTGGCGGAGTACTACGACCGGGTGGAGATGCTGATCGGGGTCTACGGCTCCAACGAAGGCCTGGAGAACACGCCGAACTCGTCCCCCGGGGTGCTCCTGCCGCCGCCCAAGGCCCGGGCGGGAGAACTCTACACTCAGAAGCATGCCAAGAAGCTCGGGTTGCCGGTGATTCCAATCCACCGCGCCGTGCTCAGCGTGCGGCAGGATTCAAAGACGATTCCCGCCCGGCTCCACCCTCGTAATCCGCGCGCCCAGCGTATTCTCGCGAAAGCGATGGATGAGCGCGCGGCGTGTTTCTGGGCGACCAATTGCGTCCGCGGTTGCTCCACCAAGGCCAATTACCAGTCCACCACCGTGCACCTCCCGCCGGCGATGGCCACCGGCAACCTCGACATCCTTTCGGACGCGATGGTCCGCGAGGTGCTGATGGACGACGCAGGCAAGGCCACCGGCGTGGCGTTCATCGATCGGCGCAAGGGTCGCGAGTTGAAGGCCAAGGCGCGGATCGTGGTGCTTTCGGCGAGCGCCTGCGAGTCGGTGCGCGTTCTGCTCAATTCGCGCTCGGCGCGGTACCCCAACGGCGTCGCCAACTCGAGCGGCAAGGTGGGTAAGTACATCATGGATACAGTCGGTGGCCGCCTCGGCGGCCAGATCCCGGCGCTGGAGGGGTTGCCGTTGCACAATGAGGACGGCGCCGGAGGCGGGCATGTCTACATCCCGTGGTGGCTCTATCAGGAGCAGCATGCCGGCAAGCTCGACTTCGCGCGCGGCTACCACATCGAGTTCCAGACGGGGCGCCATCTTCCGGCAGCCACGATGTTCAGCGGCTTGGAGTGGCTCACCGGTGGCACCTATGGAAAGCGCTTCAAGGAAGACGCCCGCCGGTACTACGGCTCATCGGTCGGCTTCGCGGGACGCGGAGAGATGATTCCCAACGAGGACTCGTTCTGCGACCTGGATCCGACGGTGAAGGATAAGTGGGGCGTTCCAGTCCTGCGCTTCCACTGGAAGTGGTCCGATCATGAGTTGAAGCAGGTGGTACACATGGAGCGCACGTTCGCGGACTTGATCTCCGCGATGGGAGGTCGCATTGGGCGCAAGCCTGCGACTGACGGTGCGAAGGCGATCGAGGCCGCGGGTAGCATCATTCACGAAGTCGGCGGTGCAATCATGGGCACCGACCGCCGTAAGTCGGTGACCAATCAGTGGTGCCAGACTTGGGACGTGCCTAACCTCTTCCTGACTGACGGCGCGCCGTTCTGCTCAAACGCCGACAAGAATCCGACGCTCACCATCATGGCCCTCGCTTGGCGAGCGGCTGACTACATGCTCGAAGAAATGCGAAAGGGGAATCTGTGATATGAATGGCTCTGACTCCGGGCGCCTCGATCGTCGCGCCGCACTCAAGTGGATGATGACGGGCACTGCCGCCCTGATGGTGACCGACCGGGCAGCCCTAGCGCAGGGTGTCACCAGTCCAGCCGCACGCGGATACGGCACGGACCCTGATCTGGTGCGCTCCTACCAGCCGGGAGAGCTGTGGCCGCTTTCGTTCAACGATCACCAGCGGCGCACCGCGACCGCACTGTGCAACGTGATCATTCCGGCCGAAGGGTCCGTTCCCAGCGCCGGCGATCTCAAGGTGCAGGACTTTATCGACGAGTGGATCAGTTCGCCGTACCCGGCTCAGGCAGCCGATCGGCCCCGGATTCTGGGCGGCCTCGAATGGATCAATGAGGAGAGTCAGCGTCGTTTCCAGCGTGACTTCGCGGACCTCGCGGAGGCGCAACAGACCGCTCTCTGCGATGACATCTGTCGGGTGGCTCCGGCTGATTCGCCGCTGCACGAGCCGTCACATTTCTTCCGCCGCTTCCGCGACCTCACCGCGGGTGGATTTTTCACCACGCCGGAGGGCGCTCGCGATGTCGGTTACGTGGGGAACGTGCCCATTCCGACATTTGAAGGGCCGCCTCTCGAGGTGCTGCAGCGTCTCGGTTTGGCCTAAGACTGGGCCTTACCTGGAGTGGGCGTTCGTGTCGCAGCGAGCGCCACGGCCGCGGCGAGGAGCGCGAAGCCCAAGACGAGTTGTCCGAGGTGCGCTTGCTCGCCAAAGACGATCAGCGAGCAGGCTACTCCTAGCGGGACCTTTGCATTGTTGAAGGCGGCGAGGACGCCTGCATTGACCTGAAGGGAGCCTTGGGCCCAGAGAAAGAATCCGAGCGCGGTCGCGACCGCGCCGAGGTAGCCGATGACTCCCACTTGGCGCAGAGTCGGCTGGAACGCCGACCAGTCCGTGGTCGCCAGCGAGAGGAGCGCCGTGGCGATTAGGCCGCCGAGCATCAACCACGCGAAGGCGGAGCGATTCGCCGTGGCGCCGGTGAAACGTGGGCGCGCCCGACGATAGGCGACCTGACCGGCGGCGAAGCACAGGTTGGATAGCTGAATGAGCAGGAGTCCCGAGAGCTTGGCGGCGATCGGGCGGTCGCTCCAGATCGCGATCGCGGCTCCGGTCACGGCCAGCGTGGCCGCAAAGACGTGCCGCCCGCTCCAGCGTCGATCCGCCGCGGCCTCGAAGACCGCGAGGTAGAGCGGGGTCAGAACCGTGAATAGGGCCACTTCGTAGGCCGCGAGGTGACGGAACGCTCCCAGGTAGGCGGCGTACATGAGGCCAAACTGCACCGCGCCGATTCCCATGAAGACGGTGGCGAGCCGTGCGCCGCCGGGTGGCCACCGCAGCCATGGGACGAAGAGAATGGCGGCGAGTCCGAGTCGGAGCGTGGCGATTGCGACCGGATCCAGACCGGCCAACTCCTGCTTGATCAGCCCGAACGACAGTGCCCAGAGCACCGAGACCAGCAGCAGCCGCAGCATCGGAAGCGGGTTCCTTTAAACGCGGAAGATTGCTCCCAGCCGCTTGCCGAGCAGGAGGCTCAGGCCGACAATCGTCACGCCGAGGAAGAGCATGGCCCACACGCCGAGCGCGCTCGCGATGAATTTGCCGTCACCGAGCAACTGGAACAGTTCGAGGATGGCTTTCGTGATCGGGTAATACGCCTGTTTCTGCGCAAGGATCAACGAGTCGCTGACCTCCAGCATCGCAAACGAGAACGCGAGCAGGCCGCCGGCAATCAGGTTCGCGGTGATCAGTGGAAGCGTCACTCGGATCATGGCCTTCAGCGGAGGGCTGCCGAGATTCTGCGCGGCTTCTTCCAACGTCTCGCTGGTTTGCTGGAATCCGGCCGCCGCCGAGCGGACGACGTACGGAAGCCGCCGCACCGAGTAAGCGATGATGAGCAGGATGGTTGGATCGCGCGTGGGGTTAAGAAACTCGAAAAACTTTCCGTCCTGAGACATCGCGAGGTAGCCGAACGCCAGGACGAGCCCGGGCACGGCGAGGGGCAGCATCGCGAGAAAGTCCAGCACCTGCCGCCCCGGTACGCGCGAGCGCACGACCACATAGGCGATGGCCACGCCGAGGATCAGGTCCACCACCGTCGAGATGCTGGCGAACCGGAGGCTGTTGGCGATCGCTGAGACGGTGAGATCGTGCCCGAGGGCGAGCTTGAAGTTGTCCAGCGTCAGCGAGTCCGGAACAATCGTCGCGTGCCAATCGTTGGAAAACGCGACGAGCAGCACGCCGAGGTGAGGGAGTACCGCGAGGAAGAACACCCCGCCGAACGCGGCGGTGCAGAGGAGCCCGCGTCCCAGGGGAAGCCGACGCGGACCGCCCCCGGCGGTGGCCTTGGCCATCATGGCGTAGCTCTGCCGTCCGAATAGTCCTTTGCCGATCGCGTAGAGTGACGTCGTTGCGACGAGCATGATCGCCACCAACGCATAGGGGAAGGGATTGGCGCCAATGTCCTTCAATCCGTAGAAGATTTGGACACTGGTTACCCGGGGATAGTCGAAGACCAAGGGCGTGCCCAGTTCCGTGAAGGCCCAGATGAAAACGATGGTGCCACCGGCGAACAATCCGGATCGCATGAGCGGCAGCGTGATGCGCCGGAAGCGGCGGAATCCGGTGCAGCCGAGGTTCGATGCCGCCTCCTCCATGGCGGGGTCGATGTTCGCCAGGGCAGCGACGGCATTGAGGTAGATGATCGGATAGAGGGAGAGCGCGTTGACGATCGCGATGCCCCAGAACTGATGCAGCGCGAACCAGTCGAAGGTCCACCCCTCGGGGCGAACTCCCAGCGCAATCAGCAGGGAGTTGAATGCGCCGTACTGGCCAAAAATCTGCTTGATGCCGATCGCGCCCACGAACGGCGGCAAGAGCATGGGGACCAGAATCACCGAGGTGAGTAGCGTCTTGCCCGGGAACGCGTAACGGTCTGCGACGAGAGCCAACGGCACCGCGATCAGGAGAGCCAGGCTGGTCGTCGCGGACGTCAGAAGAAACGAGTTCAGCAGACCCTCTTGATAGACCGGGTCCGCCAGCAGCGTCGTGACATAGACTAACGTCAGTCGTCCGTCCGCGTCCATGAAACCGCCTTTGACGATCTGAAAGATCGGCCACACGAAGAACGCGGCGAAGAACACCGCGGTCAGCGCGAAGACCGCACGAGCGAAGGACTGCGACATGGCGCGGGAGTCTCGCATGCCGCGGAACGGCGGCAAGGTCGGAGTAGCGTGGCCCCGTCACAAATTAGGTTAGGCTAATCTTTTTGGTTGCGACAAATTCCGACTCGATTTTTAGTGGGGTTATGACTTCGCTGGGTTCAGTCCCGTCGGTCCTGCTGGGTGTTCTGCTGATGGTCGTGGCGGGGGGCTCTTCGCTCCGGGCCGACGCGGTGGTGCGAGTGGTGGCGACGACTTCGTTGGTCGCTGATTTGGTGCGCGAGATTGGAGGCACTCGAGTGAGCGTGAAGTCGCTCATGGGGCCGGGGGTGGATCCGCATTCTTACCAGCCGACTCCGTCGGATCTGCGCGCGCTGCAGGACGCGGACGTGGTGGCCTTTCATGGTCTCCATCTGGAGGGGCGCATGGAGAACGTCCTCCAGCGCCTGCGGTCGCGCCGCGCCCAGGTGGTGGCGATCACCTCGGACTTGCCGGTGACGCGGTTGCGCCGCGTCGGCGAAGGGGAAGGCGCCTATGATCCTCACGTGTGGTTTGAGGTGGGACTATGGCGGGAATGCATCAGCACGGTGGTGGCAGCGCTCGTCCGCGCCGATCCTGCGGGTACCGAGACTTATCAAGCCCGAGGGGAGGCGTTGCGGGCGCGCTTGGTCGCTCTGGATGAATGGGTGCGGCGCGAGCTTGCGGTGATTCCGAAGGAGCGACGGGTGCTGGTAACCAGCCACGATGCCTTCGGCTATTTTGGCCGTGCGTATGACTTTGAGGTCATTGGACTGCAGGGCATCTCGACGGTTGGGGAAGCCGCGTTGTCGGCGATGACAGAACTAACGCAGTTGCTGGCTCGGCGTCGGATCCCGGCCATCTTTGTCGAGTCGTCAGTCTCACCTAAAGCCATCCAGCGTGTTGCGGCGGATGCCGGGGTGCGAGTGGGGGGGGAGTTGTATTCCGACTCGCTGGGTGCGCCGGGACTTGCCGCCGACGGCACTGATCCTAGCACCTACGAGGGGATGGTGCGGCATAATGTTCGTACGCTGGTCTCGGCGCTGCGATGAAGCGCATCTCGTCTCCGATCTTCCCGTGACTTCTTTGCCTTCGTCGCTTTCGACTCCCGCGATTCCTCCGGTCCTGGAGATCCACGACCTGACGGTGGCGTATCGCCGCAAGCCGGTGCTGTGGGGCGTAGACCTCGCCGTGGGGCCTGGACAGTTGGTGGGGATCATCGGTCCCAACGGCGCGGGTAAGTCGACGCTCATCAAGGCCTGCATGGGCTTGACACCGGTGCAGGGTGGTTGGGTTCGTTTCTGGGGACGTCCCTTTGCCGAGGTGTGTTCGCGGGTCGGTTATGTGCCCCAGCGAGAGACGGTGGATTGGGATTTTCCGGTGAGCGTGATGGACGTCGTGCTCATGGGCCGGTACGGCCGCATTGGACTCTTTCGCCGTCCCTCGCGGGCGGACCGTGAGGTCGCGCGGGCCTGCTTGGAGCAGGTTCAGCTGCTACCGTATGCGGACCGACAGATCAGCAATCTTTCGGGCGGTCAGCAGCAGCGCGTCTTCCTGGCGCGCGCGTTGGCGCAAGAGGCCGAGGTGTATTTCATGGACGAGCCCTTTGCGGGCGTGGATGCCGCGACGGAGGCGTCCATTGTGGTGGTGCTACGAACGCTGCGCGACCGTGGATGCACGCTCTTCGTCGTGCACCACGATCTTCCCACGGCGCGTCAGTACTTCGACCGCTTGCTCCTGCTCAACCTCAACGTCGTCGCGTT
>Ga0315904_10013525_pt1 | contig 10212 bp, 20 predicted proteins | sample LakEriMetagenome_6_FD_203529 | JGI IMG/M metagenome (GOLD analysis project Ga0315904, IMG submission 203529) | Freshwater fungal communities from buoy surface, Lake Erie, Ohio, United States - Buoy 12 MA120 | ecosystem: Environmental > Aquatic > Freshwater > Lake | place: USA: Lake Erie, Ohio...
TTGACTAGGCAAGAAGTTTATGAGAACTATTTTAACAGCATAAACAAGTTGTTCAACAAGTATTACAAAAACTACAAACCATAAGGAGAACACAGAATGAGCAATTTTGATTTTGAGAGTTTGACTCTTGAAGAAGTAGAACTAATCGAGAACCTAACTAACACGGGAATCGATGAAGCGTTTGCCAACGGCAAGCCTAAAGGCAAAGCCTTATCAGCGTTCGTATGGGTAGTTACAAAAAGAACTAACCCTAATTACAAGATGGAAGACGCAAAGAAAATAACTTTGAAACAGGCCCTAGAGATGATCAAGGGTGACGAAGAAAAAAAAGAATAAGGGAGCTATCCGCTAAAAGAATGGCGGAGTTCTGTCGAGTCTTCAATGTAAGCCCGGCAGAATACAAAGCTCTAACTATGAGCGAATACATGGCGTTCGTAAGAACTACACAAAAGGATTAGCATGGCCGGAACACTAGCTCTAAACGTAGAGATTCTTGGAGAGTTCAAGAACCTTACCAAAGCTACCCAAGGTGCAGGAGATCAGCTAAGTAAGCTGAATAAGACAACTTCCGGAATCTCTAGTGGCATGATCAAAGCTCTTGGAGCTATTGGTATCGGATTCTCTCTTGCTGCAGTTACCCAGCAGTTTACAAATCTTACTAAAGCTGCAATCGATGACGCCAAGTCCCAGGAGATTCTATCTCTTGCCATGATCAACACAGGCAAGGCCACTGACCTTCAAGTAGCCCAAGCCGAAAAGCTAATCGGCAAAATGCAGATAACCGCTGCAGTAGCAGATGACGAACTTAGACCAGCGTTCCAGAAGTTTTTTATTGCAACCGGAGATGTAACCAAATCACAAAAGCTCCTAGAGATAGCCCTTGACGCTTCCGCTGGAACTGGTAAAGACCTAGACAGCGTGTCGCAAGCTATGTCTAAATCCCTAGCAGGATCAGACGTAGCCCTAGTAAAACTTATTCCTTCAATCAAGGGTGCGACCGACCCAATGCAAGTTCTAGAAGATACTTTCAAGGGAGCTGCCGAAGCTGCAGCCGACACAGATCCTTATCAGCGAATCAGTATTATCATGGGCGAGATTCAGGAAATTATTGGAACACTACTATTACCAATTCTAGAATCTTTCGCTGATTGGTTTGTTGAGACTTATCCTAAAATTCAAGACTTCTTTAGTAACGTTGGGGACGCTATAAATAGTCCAGAAGTTAAAGACGCGATAAAGAATTTGAATGATTCATTCGGTAACTTGGGAGATACACTAACCGAATTATTTGGCATTCCAAATCAGCCCGACGCCAAAAACTTTGCTTTGTTTTTTGAGGGTATTGCTAAGACTATTGAATTTATAGTTGCTTCGGTAGACTTCGTACTTAATCTGCTAAAGGATCTTCCTTATTTACGCTTTGTTACGCAGCTAGTTGATTCAACTACACGTTTGCTAACCCAGCTAGGAGTGGCTCAATTTAATAGCACAGTTCCGGTCAATGATGGTCGAAGCAACCAGCCTAGAAGTTCTGGCCCAGTTATAAACAACAACATAACAGTTCAGACCAACGCAACAGCTCAACAAATAGCAGACGCAATCAATAAAGCGAACAAGAACTCTGGAACTAATCTCTTCGAGTAATTATGATTCCTAACTTCCAGATTGATAACAACCTAAAGGTCGAGTTTCTAACGCCAGACATCGATGGCAACTCATTCATTCTTGGAATCAGCTTGCTTGGTTCGGACGATGTTCTAGGTGGCTTTGGAGAGTTTATTCTTGGCGTATCTCTATTAGGTGGAGACGATGTTCTTGCTCCTAGCACAGGTCTAAAGTGGCAAGAGGTTCAATGCGAAACTTCTAGAGCAAACATCTCCATCGGTGGACAGATCAATAACGCTATTTCGTTTCAGCCACAACCAGGAGAAGCCCAACTAACTCTTCAAAGCTATGACCTTGACCCAACCGTGAACAAAAACATTCGAGCTTCAACAAAGATTCGAGTCAGACTTCAAAGCGACGAAGTAGATCGCATTCTATTCCAGGGGACAATCGACACTATAGACGTGACTTACTTCCCCGACGGATTGAACCTAATCGACATCGTGGCAATCGACGCCTACAAGCAACTTGTAAACTCTAGGTTCGCAACATTCGACACGACTCCGCTAGGAGCTTCTGCAACTACTGATGAAGTCCTAGAGCTAATTGCAATTCAAAGCGGACTAGGTCTATCTCCAGATTCAGTAGAACTTGGTGGACTTATCCCAACCGTGAATGAAGTAGACGTAGTAGTTGCCGAGCTAATCAATGACGCTCTTGAAGTCGGACTTGGAATAGTTTGGATAGATCAGCAGACTTCTGAACTTGCTTACATCCCTAGACCAGCTACCGCAACTGGAACCGCAACGACCTTTACAATCGGAAACGACCATTCATCCGACCCTTACCATCTATGCCTATCGGAAATCAATGTCTTTTCAGACGCAGACGCGGTCTATAACTCTTTGAAAGTAACTCTCCAATCGGATGACACCCAGGTTGTAGTGCTAAAGGATCAGGACTCTATCGACCTCTACGGCGAATCCGCAATCGATGAAGTAATCAATACTACCGACGCAACCGAACTAGCGAATTGGGCCGTTAGGGTATTCAACAATAGACCAGCAAACTTAGTCAATAAAGTAGCAACCCCGGCTAAGGACAGACTTGGGACTTTGACAAACGCAGCGGTGTTTACACCAGGAATGACGGTAGGTGTCAGCTATACTAGAGACCAGCTAGACATCGTTGGATTCTACACTATAATCAAGGTCTCTCACCGCATAGACGTAGACAACTGGTTTACGACTCTTGAACTATGGAAGGAAGCCTAGTGGCTTACAAAGTATTTACTAACGGAAGCGTATTAAACGCATCCGAGATCAACGATAACTTGATGAATCAATCTGTTATGGTATTTAGCAACGAAGCTGCTAGAACGGCTGCAATCACTTCTCCTTTGGCTGGAATGGTTACCTTCTTGGAAGACACTTCGGCTTACGAAAGCTATGACGGGGCAGCTTGGATTGGCTTTGGTGGTGGCTCTGGAATCTTGCAAGTTGTATCCACTACTAAGACGAATATTTTTGTCTCTTCTTCTATTGCTTCGGGAGGAACGGTTGCCATAACTGACTTAGAAGTAACAATTACTCCTAGCTCCATTGATAGCAAAATTCTAATTCAAGCCTCTATTTTTGGAGATACTGCCTCAACGGAAATCGCTTATATCTTGTTAAAAAATGGTTCAGACCTTACAGCTGCTACTGGCGATGCAGATGGAGTTAGAAAAAGAATAACTTCTGCTGCTATGAATAGAGCCACAACTCCAATCTTATTTCTTGATTCTCCAGCCAGCACTAGCCCAGTGACTTATTCAATATCAGCTTTCAACCGTTCTGTGAATGCCAATGTTCTTTATGTTAATAGAAGCGCAGCCACGGATAATATTGCTTCTCAAATTAGAGGTATTTCTACAATTACAGCTATGGAGGTAATAGCCTAATGGACTTTTCACTAATTCTTGCAAGTAAATATGTTGGTTCTGAATGGACTTTAAATGGAGATTTATACGAAGGGCTTACTTGGCTAAGTGACACACCGAAGCCAACACAAAAAGAACTATCTGATCTATGGCCAGAAGTTGAGGCTGAACTTGCAGCCAAGGCACAGGCAAGAATTGACGCTAAGGCTTCGGCTATTGCAAAACTAGAAGCTCTTGGTCTAACGGTCGAAGAGGTCGAGGTAGCTTTCGGGCTAAGAGCATAATGGCCGAGGAAACAACTTCGGTTCGCATTACGCAAGCTGACATCTACAAGAAGCAACTCGAACATGGCGAGATTCTAGTCAAGGTTTTACAAAAGCTAGATCACCTGGACGATGTTCCAGACCGTCTTCGCGAGGTTGAACTCACACTTGCAAGATTATTTTGGATTGAACGTGTCGCTTACACAGGACTAGGAGCAGCCGTTCTAACAATGATTGGTCTAGTAACTACAACGATTGGAGCCTACTAATGGCAAGCGTTCAAGATAACTTCACCGTAGACGCAGGTGGCAGCTTTACGAGATTGATTGAATATAAAGTCGATGGAGAAGTCGTAGATCTAGAAGGCTACGTTGCTAGGGGACAAGTCCGGAGCTCTACATTCTCTCCATTAGTGTTCGAGTTTATTCCAACAATTGATGAGGAAACTTTTGAAATTACAATGAGCTGGACTCCAGAGCAAACAGTATTACTTCGAGACTCCAACTATGTTTACGCAACACAGGTTTACAATTCTGCAACCGAGGACGTTGCAATAGTAAGACATGGAGTCGTAACAGTAAACCAAAGGATCGTTAGATAATGGCAACTTGGATCAGACCAGTCGAAGGCAAAATAACAGACAGCTTCGATGGACATCGAGGACGCACTAACCCGCCATCGCGTAACCCTGGCACAGACTACGGAGTTCCTTTTGGAACTGTAGTAGTTGCTCCCGCGGATGGAATTGTTACCGGAATCGTTCCAACCTTCCGCGGTTCAGGTGGTCGCATGATCTTTATGAGCTTCCCTGGAGGCTTCAACGCAGACTTCTTGCATTTACACACCATCGAGGTTATTGAAGGTCAGCAAGTCAAACAAGGTCAAAGAATCGGTCTATCGGGAGCTTCGGGTCTAGGCTCCGAACGAGGCTACGGCGCTCACTTGCACTTCTCGTTCCGTAAAGGTGGATCTCCAACCATGGGAATTGGCAACTTAGACTTCGAGAAGTTTATTCAAGAATCAAGTGTTGCACCTGCCAAACCTGCTGCACCTGCCAAACCTAAAGCTCCTGCAAAACCTAAGAAGGCAAAGAAGACTTACACAGTAGTCAAGGGTGACAACCTAACCAAGATAGCCAAAGCACATGGAACTACAGTTGCAGCCTTGGTCAAACTAAACGCAATCAAAGACAAGAATAAAATCTCTATCGGTCAAGTATTGAAGGTGAGCTAACTATGTGGCTAGACATCATTCGCAGAACAATCGCGGTCATCATTCTAAAAGTGACAGGTATCTTCGTCGGTGGAGCTGCCATCGGACTACAAGTTAGCCAGGCTATCGCTATGGCTGCATTCGCTGGAATCATCGACGTCGCGCAGGAGCTATCCCGGTCTTACCTGGCAGACGGCAAGATTGACGCTAACGAGATCAACAAGTCCTTTGGCAAAATAGCAGACGCGAAACTCCCTAAACCTAAGAAGTAAATGTCGCAATCATCTATTAGGATGACGGCATGGAGATCACACAGAAAATCGAGGCTTTAGGCTTCGCAAAGTATCTAGGCACTTTTGAGCCTGGCAGTCTGGAATGGCACGAAGCCCGCAGGGGAATCGGCGGTTCAGACATCGCGTCCGTAATGGATAAGAACCCTTGGAAGTCCGCTTACACCTTATGGACTGAAAAGTCCGGTAAGAACTGGCAAGACCTTCCAGCAACTATGGCTATGCACATGGGCACAGCGTTTGAACCCGTCATTAGACAGCTATTCGTAGATAACAATAAAGAATGGCTAACCGTTCATGAGACCGGAACTTGGGCAAGTATCGAAGACCCTAAGTCCGTAGCTAACGTGGACGGCATAATCGAATGGGCAGATGGATCTCTTGGAGTCCTAGAGATTAAGTTCTCCCGGATGTATTGGGATCAGCTACCAGAACACTATAACCTTCAAGTTCAACATTACCTATCCGTCCTTGGTCTAAAGCGCGCTGTGGTCGTAGCGGTCGCAGGAGGCGATTGGAAGGAGTTTGAGGTCGTTCGGGATGATTCCCTTGTCAAGGAGATGAAAACCCGCCTACAGGCGTTCTACGGCTTCCTAGACACGGATACGGCTCCAGACTACGATGGCTCTGAATCTACCTATGAGACAGTTAGGCAGCTATCCGATGGTCTCCAGGAGGGAGAGATTGAGCTTGGATCACTATGGTCTAACTTGCTCCAGGCTAAGTCCGAGTCCGAGTATTGGGAGAGTCAATTCAAGGCACATAAGTCCGCAGTTCTTGCCTTCATGAATGGCGTCAAGTATGGTCTATTCCAAGGCGAGAAGGTCATCAACTTACAAGCCCGTAATGGCAAGCCGTTCATTACGTTCACTAAATAACAGGAGGCAATAAATGGGTTTCGACCTAAGCAATTACGAACCAGTTTCAGAACGTATTCAGAAGTTCTGGAAGACCTATCCAAACGGTCGTATCATCACCGAAATCAAACTAATCAACGAGACGGAAGTTGTAGTTCAGGCTTCGGTCTTTACCGACCGGGAAGACCCTAGACCAGCTTCGGTTGATTGGGCACATGAGACCAGGGGTTCCAGCAACATCAACCGTTCGTCATTCTTGGAGAACTGCAGCACTTCGGCTATCGGTCGAGGACTTGCAACTCTAGGTCTATCCGCGTCTAAGAATCGTCCGAGCCGTGAAGAGATGATCAAGGCAACCAGGGACTCCCGAAACTTTATTGAAGAGGCTTCGGAAGCTGCAGCCAACAAAGACATCGAGAGTCTTCGGGTGATCTACGCAACCGCGGTAAAATCACAGGTTGATAACGATGTTCTGGAAGCAATCAAAGCTCTCGCTGATTCACTAAAGTCCAAGTAAATTGGAAAGGGCTAGAAGCCACAGAAAACTTCTAGCCCGACGCGAAAGCGTCACCCAACCACGATGGGCAATCAAAGTATAGCCCAGGAAGGCACAGAATGAGCATAGAAGCCGTTGCAGCCGTCCTGCACCATTCAACAAGCACCGCGACCGCTAGAAGCGTCCTGACGGCTCTGGCATGGCATATCGGTAACGACCCGGAAGAGGGTTGCTATCCATCACAAACCCGCCTGGCTAAATTAGCCGGATGTTCCGTTAGACAAGTTCAACGCAATCTTCAAAAGCTGGTCGAGCTAGGGGAGATTGAAATGTCGCAACATAACGGCGAAGGTTATCGGTTCGACAGAATTACCAATCGATACTGGATCACTCTAGACTGTCCGGAAGGTTGTGACGGTAGTCTCAGTCATAATCAACGGGGTGTCAAGAAAGGCAGAACGGGGCGTCATCTACGACTTATCGGGGTGACACCCAAGACGTCACGGGACGGCGTGGATGTCGTGTTAAAGGTTAATAATAATTAACTTAAACTTAAAGAACACTAGAAGGAGAAAACAGAATGGCAATTACAGTAATCTATGCAAAAGTAGCCGAAGTAGTAAACGAGGGATACCCAAGACTTCGAGTTTGGGAGACCTACGACTTCAAAGGTGAACCACGCAACCGACTCTGGACAGCTTGGCTAGACAATGCCAGCAATTACAAGAAGGACGATGAAGTCAAAATCGAAGGAGCACTAGGAACCAAGGTTGGAACCTATAACAAGCCCGGTCAAGAGACTAAGCAAATAGTCGAGCACTCTCTCAATAATTGCCTAGTGGAGCTGGTAAGAGCTGCAGAACCTAGAACCGCTTTGGAAGAAGTAATCAACATCGTGGCTCCAGGAGAACCCAAGGATCTACCCTTCTAAATGTTCCAACTATTCGTTGCTGGAGATCCTAGACCGCAAGGCTCTAAGAAGGCATTTAACCGGGGCAAGCACATCGTCCTAGTGGAAGCTAACAAGGATCTCCCTGCCTGGCGAGAAACCATGAAACGCATGTTTGAGCTGAAAATGCTTGAACGTGATAACCCGTTCATCACGGCTATCTCGGTATCTATACAGTTCTGGCTTAAAAGACCTAAGTCAGTAACAAGGCAGTATGCAACCGGAACTTATGACATCGACAAACTAACAAGGGCAGTTCTAGATTCGCTGCAATCAGCTAACGTAATTGTGAACGACAACTTAGTCGTGGATCTAAACGTTCGCAAGACTTATGCCGATGACCATGAACCGGGCATGCAAGTAACGGTTATTCCCTATGATAACGAAACGATAACGCAAGGCGTGTCGGACTTAGATCGTAAGCGTAGAGGGCTAGTTTGAAGCCATGAAGATACTATTTTTAGATCTCGAAACATCGCCGAACTTGGCTCATGTTTGGGGACTATGGGATCAGAACATAGCAATCAACCAATTAGAACGCACGACGGAAGTTATCTGTTGGGGCGCTAGATGGCTTGGAAGTGACAAGGTCATCTTCAAGTCAGTTCACCATCATGGCAAGAAAACTATGTTGGATGAATTACATAAAGTCATGGACGAAGCCGATGTTCTAATCGGATGGAACTCCGCAGCCTTTGACTCAAAGCACATCAAACGAGAGTTCGTAGAGAACGGCTATCTACCACCTAGCCCATGGATTGAACTAGATCTAATGCGAACCGTAAAAAACCAATTTAAGTTCCCATCTAACAAGCTGGATTATGTCTCACAGAAGCTAGGAGTCGGATCTAAAGTCAAACACACCGGGTTCCAACTCTGGCTCGACTGTATGGCTGGCAACGCTAAGGCTTGGAAGCTCATGAAGGAATACCAGATTCAGGATGTGAACCTTCTGATTGACCTTTACTACATCTTGTTGCCATGGATAAAGAATCATCCACATGTAGGGGTAAGCGAAGGCAACCCTTTATCATGCCGTAATTGTGGATCCGATAACCTGCAACGCTACGGATTCAGATTCACCGGGAACACCAAGTATCAGCGGTATCTATGCCAGGAGTGTGGAACTAGCCTTCGAGGCGAGATAGTCCTAAGCGGTAAGAGATCGTAACAGTTTGATAACAAAGCCACGACACGGATTGACACCGAAGTCAAAAGTCTAAAATTGAATTACCACAACACAGAAACAGGAGGCAACATGTTAGACGTAATGAGAGTCTTTATGGCTCTAGGTCTATTCGTATTCGCATGCTTCGGAGCTTACATCGTAGGCGAACCAGCCGTTGCATTGTTAGCTGCAGGAACCGCGTATCTATACCTAATCGCGGAATGGAGCAGTAAATGAAACTATCCGGTGAAGAGCGCAACGCTATCTTGTTTGAGGCTATGCGCTTACTCATGGATGACAACCTGGTATGGAGTAACGATTTTGAGGAGATTCGCCCGGCACTTGGGTCGCTCTTCTTGAAAGCCATGTCAGTTCCACAATTAGCAGAAATACTAACCACTCTCGCAGTAAGGATCGTGAAGACTTATGGATAACTATGAAGAAGAGAAACAGAACCTAATTAATCGTCACGCAGAACAGCTCAAAGACATTATGGTCAGAACTAGCGTCGAGCATTACACCAAAGGCTGGCAAGGTGCAGAGAAGCACTTGAAGGATGAGATCATCAAAGGCATCGTAAACGACGCAGTCATTAGCACTAACGTCGATGTCAATCACTTAGAGCGAATCGTAAGAATAGTCGAGGAGACTCGATGAGATTTAGACCTAATGCTGAATGCTTATATTGCAACGAGGTATACAAGATTGAAGACCATACCACTTGCCCCAATTGTGCAGTTAACACAGACACAAAAGGTATAACCGTAATCGTTCTCGATAAGGAGGAAGAATGAAGACATCATACACAAAAGGGTATCTAGCTGGAGTTGAATACGCCCGGAACCAACTACTAGAGTTCCTTCATGCTCATCATGATCTAGGAGACATCCTTACACTTGAAGAAGTAATAACAGAATTAGATCGATGGGACACTAAAGACATCGACACATTGAGAGGATTAGCAGATGGCAGGTTGGCACGACACCGCAGCATGGCGGAATGCAAGGGCTTATGCGAAGACTGTTTTGGAACCGACCTGTGTCTCTTGTGCGAAGGAGCTTGAAGGTGAAGACTGGACAATCGATCACATCGTCCCGCCAGGAAACGGAGAACCTAATCACGACATCAACAACCTTCAATCTCTATGCAGATCATGTAACGGACGTAAGCAAGATCGGGTGCTGCAACGAATCACCTGGAGGAACGAACGCTTCAAAGCGTAAGGGCATACTAAGACGGGTAGGGTATGCACTCAACGATTTATTACCAGTCAGCATTAGACCAATCAAGTCCAAGAGAGCCTGGAGGAAACATCGATGGCCCCTCCGGGAGAGAGTCTTTAGCTTCCGAATGTATTGGCACAGCCACCTTAGAGACAAGGTGCAAAGGAAACTCCGACTAACCAAGTAACATAAACAGACGCCCAGTTTTTTCTGGGTGCTCCGTTTCAC
>Ga0315904_10013526_pt1 | contig 10211 bp, 10 predicted proteins | sample LakEriMetagenome_6_FD_203529 | JGI IMG/M metagenome (GOLD analysis project Ga0315904, IMG submission 203529) | Freshwater fungal communities from buoy surface, Lake Erie, Ohio, United States - Buoy 12 MA120 | ecosystem: Environmental > Aquatic > Freshwater > Lake | place: USA: Lake Erie, Ohio...
TTGAATTGGCGTCCCCTATACTTAAAACAATAGAATTGTATTTACTTGAATATCCAACAATGAAATCAAAGTTAACTTAATAATATATTTCGACACAACTTTGCTTAAAGTGCTGTAAAGATATCGCTCATATGTCATTCCTAAACAATACGTGAAGCTTCGGCTTCGCTCAGCCTACACGAACCTTTTGCTGAGCGAAGAAAGCCTGTAACGTTTTTTCTACAAGTATCTATGCAGAACCTGTACAGAATAAATTATCCAAACCCGTAAGTTTGCGTCCTGAGTAGTACAACCTTACCAATAAAATCCCTAAAAGTGTTGCAGCACAACACTTTTAGGGATTTTATTGTGGCTCATTTGGTTGGTAATTGCTATAGGATGAGCTTTCAAAAAAACGATTTTTATCATGAGAATTACTGGAGAGATTGAGATTTTATTGCAGTTTTAAGAACGACACGGTTAAAATAGCTATTTAACAGAACGTAATATTTGATACCTTCATGCAATCGGCAGTACGAATTGAAAATCTCAGGAAAACCTACGGCGAGACCGTTGCCGTTGATGGAATTTCTCTCAATGTTACACAGGGACAAATCTACGGACTATTGGGACCAAATGGAGCAGGCAAAACTACGACCATGCGTTGCCTTTGTACTCTGACTACACCTGACTCTGGATTAATCGAGGTAGCTGGGGTAACCGATGCAAGAGATATTCGCAATCGCTTAGGCTATGTTGCTCAAGAAGTAGCCTTAGATAAAGTCTTGACAGGGCGAGAATTATTACGGTTTCAAGCCGCTTTGTATCACATTTCACCAAAACAAATCGCCGATCGCATTGACAGTGTCTTAGATTTACTGCAACTAGAACCTTATGCCGATAAACTTTCAGGGACATATTCGGGTGGTTTAAAAAAACGTTTAGATTTAGCTGCGGGTTTACTACATCAACCATCAGTTTTAATTCTTGACGAGCCGACGGTAGGTTTAGATATCCAGAGTCGATTCGCGATTTGGGAATTCTTACGCAAGTTGCGAGCGTCAGGCGTAACAGTATTAATTTCTAGTCATTACCTTGAAGAAATTGATGCCCTTGCCGATCGCGTGGCAATTATTGACAGGGGCAAAATTATTGCCGAAGGCACAACTGATGAGCTAAAGACTAAAGTGGGAGGCGATCGTATTACGGTGAGAATTCGTGAGTTTGCGGATCGCCAAGATGCTGAACAGGCTAAAAGAATTTTGCAGCAGTTACCAATTGTGCAGAGCATTACAATTAATTCGGCTCAAGGTAATGCAGTTAATTTATTTGTTACACCTGATGCTGATGCAATTAGCGAAATTCAAAATATGTTGGCAGCAGTTGACATTGAAGTATTTAGTTTGTCTCAGTCACGACCTAGTCTTGACGATGTATTTCTAGCGGCAACGGGGCAGACTATTCTTGATGCCGAAATCGCCCAGTCAGAGATATTGTCAGCAAATAAAGGCAAAAAGAAATCTAAAAAATAAAAACCTAAAAGAGAGGTGTTCTGCAAAGCACAGCACCTCTCTTTTAGGTTTGCTACAGTTAAGTTTTTTATAGCAAATACAAGGGGAATCTTAACTATTGCTAGCTATTTCATATTAATGACTGCATTTAATATACGGTGTTAAGGATAAGTACTTCAGCATAATTCAAAACCTAGAGCCAAAAACTTTATCAACCGCTCAGCAGTCGGTAAAGTTTTTAGGGTTTTATATTTAATTATGCTTAGCTACTTAACCCTTAGTTCTTTACATTGAGGTTGCAGTATGCGCGAGTTAACTTCTTTCGCCTTGGCACAAGCCTCGACGACAAAGAGTTTTGCGATCGAAGATTTACTGAGCCCAGAAGGAGTCGTATTCCAGCTTGTCTTTGCGATCGCTATCTTAGTTGGTGGTTGGGTAATTGCCATATTTTTCTCTTCTATGACCGAAGGATTACTGAAACGGATAGATGTTGATAACAAACTGTCGAATTGGTTAGGAATGAAAATTAATTAAAACCAAAATTTGTTGGGGCGGGCGAAGCCCGCCCCAACAAATTTTGGTTTTAATTGCACAAGTTAATTAATTTTCATTCCTTAACAGGTTCTCGTAGTAGTAGTCTGCCAATTGAGAAATGGGCGGGTATTACAGTTTTTTGGATCATCATCCTATTTACTTTGGTAGGATTTTTCCAATTTCTGAGATTAGATGCAGTTGCGACTCCGCTAAATAGTTTGCTAGCGCAAATTGCATCATTTTTGCCGAAACTTGGAGGTGCAGCGATTATCGCAGGCATCGCATGGGTCTTAGCAACTATCAGTAAAGTCATTGTCGGACGTTATTTGCGATCGGCTCAAGTTGATGCCAAAGTAAATGAGAGCGTTGGTGACTCAAGTACTGAAGTGATGCCTCTTAGTGAGACATTATCATCGGCTTTATACTGGTTTATCTTGCTGCTCTTTTTACCTTTAATTCTTGATACCCTTGGCTTAGTTCAAGCACTTCAGCCTATTCAAAACCTTGTCAATCAGGTCTTGAGCGCTCTACCAAAAATCCTCAAGGCGTTGATGATTGGTGGTATCGGCTGGTTGATTGCTCAAGTAGTAAAGCGAATTGTCACGAATCTCTTAGCTACTAGTGGTGCAGATCGGTTTCTTCAGCGTTGGACTCCCAGTCAAACTGAATATACTCTGTCTCAAGTTGTAGGGAACTACATCTATGTATTGATTCTGATCCCCACAGCTATATCTACATTAGAAGCATTAGAAGTTGGCGCAATCTCTCGACCTGCGACAGCAATGCTTGATCAAGTATTGCGCTTCTTACCTCAAGTTTTTGTGGCTAGTGCGATTCTTGCTGTTGCCTATTTCCTCGGTCAATTTGCTAGAGACATTATTTCTGGAATTTTGACGGGCTTGGGCTTTAACAATATCTTACAATGGTTAGGATTCTCGGCGATCGCTTCAGCACCAACGGAATCGCGTGTAAATGTAGATTCGGATTTCGATTGTCGCTCTGATTACAGCAATGGCTCTCAAGCAGATGGGTATCGCTAGTAATATAGTTGACCTCGCTTTTGGTCTATTGACTGGCGCAATTGCAGTTGCGATCGCGGTTGCATTTGGATTGGGTGGCAAAGATATTGCTTCTCAACAACTGCGTGAATGGCTAGAATCATTTAAACGGAACGACTAAAAAAAACAAAAAAGCGGTAGGGGCAATTCATGAATTGCCCCTACCGCTTTTTTTGCGTTCTAAATTAACATTGAACCTGCTGCATACATGCCTGAAGCGATCGCCCGATTAACTAACGAATTTGCGCCAATTAAAGTTTGCGATGGAATTTGAGCATCTTTACCAATAGAAGCGTCTTCTCCCACATAACAAGGCGCATTCAAAACCGCTCCCTCACCTACCTTAGCCGTTTTCGCGATCCAAACACCTTCACTTCTCTGCTCAACGCGATCGCCAAAATCATAGGCAACCTGACCATCCAAAACATCAACCTGCGCTTGAAAATACTTCTCAGGTGTTCCCATATCCATCCAATAGCCATCCCATACAAATCCCATCATCTTTAGTCCGCGTTCCAAAACATTGGGAAAAACCTCCCTTTCAAAGCTTAAAGGCTCACCCGTTGGATAGATGTCAAAAATCTTTGGTTCAAGAACATAGGTTCCTGCGTTAATTGTATCGATCCCTTGAGCCAAAAATTCTACCGCTTGCTCTGCGTTAGGTTTTTCCCGAAAAGCTTGTACCTGACTTTGCTCATTAATTTCTACTAAGCCAAAAGGCGTAATATCTGGAACTCTTGTCAAGGTCAAAGTTGCATCAGATTGCGTTTCCTTATGAAACTTTATCAGCGCCGTCAAGTCTAAATTAGTAAGAATATCAGCATTGAATACAATCAATGACTCACCAGTGAAATATGGCTCTGCTAGCTTAATTGCACCTGCGGTATCGAGAGGGGTTGACTCTTCGACATAGCGAATTTTCACCCCAAAGCGATCGCCATCCCCAAAATAATCGATTACTTGTCGCGCTTGATACTGTACGTTTAGTAAAATGTCGCAGACACTAGCTTCACGACAACGATTGATCATCCACTCTAAAAATGGACGATCAACCAGAGGTAGCATTGGCTTAGGGCAGCCATAGGTCAAGGGTCTGAGGCGTGTTCCTTTTCCACCAGCAATAATTACAGCTTGCATAGAGTTGTTGACTTGCGGTATATGTTGTTTGTTGAGCATTATAGAAGTTATGGAGTGGTGTGTGAGTAATAGACCGATAACTGCATCCAAAATTCGGTCAGCCGATACAACCAATCGGGCTGATTTGCCTATTAATTTACTAGAACCATTGCAAATCGATGCAGTTCCCACAACTATTACTAAAACTATTACAAATATTAAGCGCATCCCCTTTGCAAAAATTACGTTTACCTTATCCCTATTAGTTTCTATTGGTGCTGGTACTCTTTTAGGTCGGATCATCCCGATTAACGCTTTAGATTGGGGTGGTTTGTTGTCAGGTCGCAAACCCGAAGAAGTCTTGATGGAGGGGTTGGGACGCAAGTTAGAACGACCCTATCAGATTTTGGTTATGGGTGTAGATCGAGTCCTTGATGCTCCCATAGGCTCTCCAGCATCCTTTAATGGTCGTAGCGATAGTATGCTGCTAATTCGTCTCGATCCTATTGATCGCTCTGTGCAGATGCTGTCCATCCCTCGCGATACGCAAGTGCCGATCCCAGGCTATGGGGTGACCAAAATTAACGCAGCGAATGTCTATGGTGGCTCTTCGCTAGCGCAAGAGGTTGTTTCTGAGAAACTTAATGGTGTTGAAATCGATCGCTATGTGCGTGTAGATACCTCTGGGCTATCAGCTTTAGTGGATGCCCTAGGCGGTATTGAGGTGAATGTACCAAAGCGAATGAAGTACAAAGACAATACTCAAAAGCTCAATATCGATCTTTATGCAGGTGTGCAGACGTTAAATGGGGAACAGGCTGAAGGATTCTCTAGATTTCGCCATGATGAAGAGGGAGATATCGGGCGGATTAAGCGACAACAGATTGTCTTGAAGGCTGTGAAGGCGAAAATTGCTAATCCTTCGGTGTTGCTGAATCTTCCTAATCTGATTAACGTCATGCAAAAACATGTGGACTCTAATCTCAGTTTTGACGAGATGATGGCGATCGCAACTTTTAGTATGACTTTAAAACCTGACCAAATCCAATCCTCTAGCCTGAAGGGTAGACCTAGTGAGCCAAATGAGTTTCGCTTTAGTTATTGGATTGTGACTCCCGATGATGTCGATCAGGCGATCGCAGATAAATTTACAACTAAACAAAACCCTCAATAAAAAAAGCAGCGCCTAGCGCTGCTTTTTTTATTATTTAGAACGGGCCAGGAGGGATTCGAACCCCCGACACCGTGGTCCGTAGCCACGTGCTCTAGTCCACTGAGCTACAAGCCCTTAACTCGCGAATCTAATGATAACACAGTGTGCAATATTGACAAGCAAAAAATAAATTTTCTTTTTCCAAAGAACGAAAGCGCCGCTTTTAATTATTTGGGTTTAAGTATAATCAAATCAACTTAGCCTGCTGAAAATTATGGTTAGCATAGCGATCGCTGAAAAAGTAGAAGAAGTAACCATCCCCCAACCTATTTCCCTTGACGAATGGGCAAATAATCCACCATCAGGCGGAATCGAATGGGTCAATGGAAATTTAATCGAAAAAACAGGTATGACATTACAACATGGTCGGGTGCAAAGTAGGGTTGCGAGGCATTGGGGCAATCATATCGAAAGCTCTGGTATTGGCGGTGAAGTATATACAGAAGTTCCTTGTCGAACCTTAGAACAAGGGCGCAGACCTGATGTTGCTTACCTTCCTGCTGAGTTACTTACCCAATATGGTGATTTGTCAACCTTACCCCAAAGTTTTCCGTTAATAGCTGAAGTGATCTCGCCGACTGATGTTGCTAATGAAGTATTTGCAAAAGCTAGTGAATATTTAAGGTCTGGATGCCAAGAAGTTTGGTTAATTTTCACTGAAGAGCGTTTGATTGTGGTGTTGACTCAAGACTCTCGCAAAATCTATGTTGCAGATGAAGCGATCGCATCTACAGTGCTTGAAGGCTTTGTCATGTCTGTGAATAATTTGCTAGGTGTTTAGATGCCGCATAGTTCATCAAGATTTGCTTTAGCGTATTTTCCTTTTACCCTTTTCCTTTTTCCTTGCTCTCAGGCGTACATCAACCGTCCTTTGGGTGTGGGAATGACTCTACCTAGCACTTTTGCAGTTTCTATCCATTCTTGAATGATGATTTCGGCATTGGCTACTGCTTCGGCATAGCTCTGTCCGTCCGCCATACAACCTGCAAGTTCAGGAACTTCAACGATGAAGGCTTCATCTGCTTCACTCCAATAAACAATTAATTCGTATTTAATTGGTGTCATTTTCTTTGAGTTTATATCTGAGGATTGCATTTCTGATTTGTTTGACTTGGTAGGCTTTGGCTTTACCTTGCTTAGATTGTATATTGAGAATTTCGGGAATGTAGTCTTTGGAGAAAATATGATGGCTACCGTTGATTCTTTCACTAAAGCCCAACCGCTTTAAAAATTGACAGAGGGTGTCAAAATCAATACTGTTATCGCTGCCACCATCAAGCAGTTTTTATCTAAATTTTTCGTGTTTTCCCATTTATATCGCTTTCGTGTCTTTGTACATAATCTCATAATTTTGGCGGACTGTGACTGTATTGGGATGCTCAGAACCGAGGACTTTTTCAAGAATTTGGATAGCTCGCAGATAGAAAGGTTCGGCTTCGTTGTACTTCCCTTGCGCTCGGTAAAGTTCTGCGAGATTGTTGAGACTATTTGCGACATCTGGATGGTTTGCTCCTAGTTGCCGTTCCCTGATTTCGAGTGATCGTAGATAGTGAGGTTCGGCTTCGCTGTACTTCCCTTGCGATCGGTAAAGTTCTGCGAGATTGTTTAGGCTGGTGGCGACATCGGGATGGTCTGCTCCTAGTTGTCGTTCCTTGATGTCGAGCGATCGCAGAAAGAGAGGTTTGGCTTCGCTATACTTCCCTTGCGCTCGGTAAAGTTCTGCGAGATTGTTGAGACTTTGGGCGACATTGGGATGGTCTGCTCCTAGTTGTCGTTCCCAGATTTCGAGTGATCGCAGATAGAGAGGTTCAGCTTCACCGTACTTCCCTTGCAAATAGTAAAGTGCTGCAAGATTGCTGAGGCTGGCGGCGACATCGGGATGGTCTGTGCCAAGTTTCTGTTCACGCAGTTCTAATGCTTGGCAATAAGATGCTTCTGCTTCGGTGTAGCGAATCGCATCTTTATAGGCTTCTCCTAGACTGTTATACAAACTAGCAAGGAGAGATGAATCAGTTTCTTGGGTTTGTAATTCATTAATTTGTTGTTTTAAAGAATCTATGACTGCTAAGCTTTTTGGGTGTGGTTCAATAGTTTGGATAATCTGAACATTGATATCTCCTCCAGCAGAAATATTCTCTAATCCTTTTTGTTGTAGATTTAAGTAGTAAATAGGTTGAGAAAATTCAAACACACCGCCGCGCCAACTCCAAAAATCGGGGGCTTGTTGAGCTAAAGATGTCGCAATTGCGGGAGTTAGCCAAATCACAATGGGAAATGTAAATTCTCGCAATCCTTCCCTTGTCCATTGCGCCGAAAAAAAGAATTTTTCTTGAGCCGATTTTGGTTCATTGAGTCGAATCCCCAAAAGTTCATCAGCACCCAAAACCGTCACGATCGCAAGTTTATCAACTGATATTAAATCAGGTTCCTGTGACACCAAATTCTGCAAACATTGCTTTAAACTCGGTTGCTGACGATCTATTCTGACACGATGACAACTTGTACCCTTATCCGCTAATTCCTTCTCATAGCTACTAATCAACTCATCCCGATATTTCCAATTATCACAAATCGCAATCAACAAATTCAGCCTGCCATAGCTGGCTTGCACAGACATCAACAAACGCCTTAAATTTCGTTGATTTTGACTAGGATCTTTTTCCATCGCTGCGCTCTACACCTCAATCAGTTTTTTCTGTTTCAACAAATCCACCACAATCGGATGCACGTCATACCAGAGCGAAGTATTCTCATACTCCAACACCATCAAACCATGCAACAGTTTGACAAACCCTTCATTACTAGAATCCTTAGCTTCCGAAGTCTTATATATCTGTACCAACAAATCATAGAGACTACTACCAATTTGTCGCGTAAAATCATGACGCAAATTCTGCAAGGCAGCATTGAGAATCTCTTCATTAATTACGATATCTTCACGCTCTGGCTCAATCTCAATTTGCACCATACATTCCGTACAGCATTCCCGCGCAATCCTGACCAACTCTCGCATCACCCCACCACTCTTTAACACCATCGCACGGGCAGTTTGCGGCTCGATCAATCCTTCAGGAATGCGTTTTTCTAACACTTTCAGGAATATATTCAGATTTTTAGCAATTGGCTCCACCTCTGGATTATGACGATCATCTTTTGGAAAGAACTTAGCCACAGGGAACAAATGAGGACGCACCACACCCTCAGAATTGAGCGCCCCCATTACCTGCGGCTCTTGAATTGCCGAAACAGGAATTGTAAAGACAATCCGAATCTGGGGTGAAAATAAAGCCTTGATATTATCGCGATAAATCTTTCCGACCAATGGCAGATCCAACTTATCAAGATCGTCAATGATTACAATTACGGGCTTCTTTGTCTTAATTTGAATGGCAGCCGCAAGGCGATCGATTTTGCCTACTAGGTCAGAAATTTTTTTCTCAAAAGTTTTCTCTAACTCATCTCGAAAAGAATGTTCCCTTTGTAATTTTGCCGTAAATACATCTAAAAATTCAACCTCAAATCCTAGTTCCCCTTTGATTTCTTCGCCTTGCGTTTGTTTGCGTGTCGTCGTATTCCAGCCTAAAACGGTTTGACGAATATCTCCAGAGACATCTATTTTTAAATTTTTAGCATGACTAAGCATCAACAAAGCGATCGCATACAAAATATTCGTATGTGTCACTGCTGTCATCTCGATCAAATTAGCGATCGAGAAAAACACCACATAATGGCGATCGGACATTTCATTGGCTAATCGCTTCAACAGCGTAGACTTGCCGCAACCACGATGCCCCGCAAAAATAAACTTGCCATTTTTTTCGGATGCTTCAATTTCGCGCCTCAGCCGAACCTTGACCTCTAGCCCATAGTCCACGCGAAATTTTTCAATATCCTCGGCTTCAACTAGCGGGAACAGATCCAAGTCTTTATAAATTTGTTGAAATTTTGCGAGAAGTTCAAGATCCATAATTGCCGCAGATGATAGCTAGGTAAGCAGATAATGCCATCATACCAATGAAAGCAATGGCTAGGGAAATTACGATTTTAACGATTTAGGCGATCGCTGCCATACTTTTCTGATCAACTGAATCCAAGCTAAAGTATAGGAGGCAACGTTCTTTAGTTGGTTTCTGTGCAAGAAGATTTTCGGTTAATTGTTGATTTAGTAACTGTTCTTGCGGCTGCTTCCTTTGGCGGATTACTGGCGGCAGCTCTGCGATTACCAGTTTTGTTGGGTTACATCTTTGGCGGCATCGTCGTTGGCCCCACAGGTTTAGGGCTGATCAAAGAATTGATACAGGTAGAAACCCTCGCTCAGTTTGGGGTTGCTTTTTTGCTGTTTGCTCTCGGCGTTGAGTTCTCACTCAAGCAACTAAATAAAGTCAGAGCGATCGCCCTTGGCGGTGGTACTTTACAAGTCTTGCTCACGATCGCCCTTACCACAGCTGTATCAGTATTTGTAGGATGGGTTGAGACCCCAACCCAAGGAATCTTCTTAGGCGGGATTTTGTCGCTATCATCAACGGCAGTAGTGCTGCGCAGCTTGATGGAAACCAATGCCACTGAGTCCGCACAGGGACAAGTCACATTAGGAATGTTGATCATCCAAGATCTTGCTTTGGGATTAATGTTGGCGGTTTTGCCTGCGCTCGATCATCCTGAGTCAGTGGGCATCGAAGTGATCAAAGCTTTGTCAGTGACTGCTTTATTTGCTGGTGGCGCGATCGCGGCAGGGATTTGGGTGATACCGCCATTTTTGCGCTGGGTAGCGAGTACCGAAAGCCGCGAATTATTTTTGCT
>Ga0315904_10013527_pt1 | contig 10211 bp, 6 predicted proteins | sample LakEriMetagenome_6_FD_203529 | JGI IMG/M metagenome (GOLD analysis project Ga0315904, IMG submission 203529) | Freshwater fungal communities from buoy surface, Lake Erie, Ohio, United States - Buoy 12 MA120 | ecosystem: Environmental > Aquatic > Freshwater > Lake | place: USA: Lake Erie, Ohio...
TATGGGGTATTCGAGACGGATTCTTTGCCTGTCGTGTCAGCAATGCAAAGAGCATGCTATTCATGGTGCGCGCAGTTAGCGCGGGCCGGGCGCTGTCTTACTTCTCCACCGTGTTCTGGCGGAGGGTCACCGGGACGCGGCGTGGTGGCGGGGTGGTGAGGTAATGATCCTCGAATGCGATCCATGCCGAGAGGCGCTGGCGCATCCGTTTCACGCGGGAGGGATCGGTCGTGAGAAGGTTGTGCTTTTCCTCGGGATCGGCGGCGAGGTCGAAGAGCGATTCGCGTCCGCCGGTCATCTCGAGGATGTATTTCCACCGGTCTTCGCGGATGCCGAGCAGGTAGTCGTCCACGCTGGCGACGAAGAATGTGCGGTTCGGCCTCGATGGAACGAAGAGGCTGTGGCCCTGCCACGCGTCGGGCGGTTCCACGCCGAGGATGTCGGCGACGGTCGGGTTCAGGTCCACATGTCCGCCGACTTCGGGCATGTGCCGGCCCTCGGGGAAGAGGCGGGGATTCCAGACCATGAAGGGCACATTCACCTCCTCCTGCCAGACGGAATAGCCGTGCTGCTGCTGGTAATGCGGATCGCGGAATGCCTCGCCGTGATCGCCGGTGATGACGACGAGCGTGTCGTCTGCGATGCCACGTTCACGCAGTGCATCGAAGAGACGGCCGAGGTGGCCGTCTGTCTCGCGGATGACGTTGAGGTAATTGGAAAGTTCGTCGGCGAGTTGTTTGGGCGGCTTGCCTTTGAAGAAATCAACACGCGGCACCTCGGGCCTCTGCGCGTAGGGATGATGTGTCTGATCCGTCCAGCAATAAGCGAGGAAAGGCTGGCCGGGCTTCTCGTCAATGAACTGGATCAGCCGGTCAAAGAGGTAGCGATCTTCGGCGCCCCACGAGGTGAGCGGCGGAGCCTTGAACGTGCGGAAGTCCTCCACGGTGTCGTAGCCCTCGCCCTTGAGTATCTCATTCGTGCCGCCCCACTCGAGGTCGCCATTGTGCAGATAAGCCGTGCGCGAGCCGCGCTGCTTCATCACGGACGCAAAGGTCGGCGGTAGGTAGCCCGGCTGATTTTCCGGGTAGAAAGCGCCCGGTGCGTAGGCCCATGGCACGCCCGGATACATGGAGAAATTCAGCGCCATGAACGAGCAAAACGTGTACGGCGCATGGGCGCTGATATTGTCAAAAACAAGCGCGTGGCGGGATTCCTTGAGCAGGTGAGGGGTGGTGTCGTAACGGCTGCCGTAGAGGCTCAGGTATTTCGTGCCAACGGATTCGAGGACGATGACGATGACATTCTTCGGGCGTCCGACGCCCGCCGCCGGCTGGAAGGCTGTCCGGGGGAGCGAGGTGCGTTCCGCGAATGAGCGGCATTCTTCCATGTCTTCCGGCGGATAATCCGACTCCAAGTTTGGGTGACTGCGGCCGAGTATTCCCACGACCGTCGAACGGACCAGCTCCACATGCGGGCACAGCGCAAGACGGCGCGATTTCAGGTCGCCCTCGCCGGAGGGTTTTGTCAGCGAGCCCGCGAGGATCCAGAGCCCCATGGACGGGAGGACTGCCTGCGAAAAAATCCGCAGCCGCGGGTTGCGCCGGGCGAGCAGGAAAAACCCCGCCGGCACCGCAATCATCGAGAGGACAATCTGCCACGTCAGGCGATCGGCGATTGAGGATTTCACCGCTGCTCCGCGGATTAGCCGCAGCAGATCGAAGCTCAGCGGACGCCCGAGGGCCTTGAACACCCCGCAGGCGACCACGCTGAAGAACGCGCACACGGTGGCTGTGATGAGCACGCTCCTGCGCACCAGCACCGCAGTCCGCGGCTTGCGCGCAAGAGCCAGCACGCAGAGTTCGCCGACGCCGCCGAGCGCGAATGCAAAGAGCACGTCGCGGTACGAGACACGGATGAGTTCCATCATCCATTTCCATGAATCCGCATCACCGCCCAAGGAAACCGCCGCGCCCGCGGGAATCGTGGCAAGGACCCATTTCCATGAATCCGCATCGCCGAGCATCACCGCCTTTGAGCCGATGAGCATGAGCGCCAGCCAGAACCCTGCCCACAGCAAGACGCCACGCCGCTCCCCGGAAGAATGGGAAGCGCCCGATTTCACCGGTTTGTCACTGGAGGGTCGCACGTACGTCACAACTGTTTGCACGAAGACAATGCGTTGTCCACGCCCTACCTTTTCAAAGGGCGTTCTTCAAAATGCTGCGCGAAGCGGACGGGCCGCGTCTCTTGGAATGCAGAGCCCGGGATGTGGGATGCGATCCTATTTCCCGGCGCGGACAGGTGCCGCATTTGTGCGGATGACGGAGCGGGGGCGGAACTGCGACGCCGTGCATTGGGCGACGCCGTGATCGGCGTGGTCATCCACGGATGCCGTCTTCGGAAGAAACGGCTCGCCGCCCAGCTCGACAAAAACTTTCTCCACCTGCGCAGGAAAAAAATTACCGGCGTAGCGGGCGATACGCTCCTGCTTTTTCAGCGTTTCGCGGATTCCTTCGACGGATTGCTTCACCTCGGACGGATCCTTGCCTGTTAATTTTTTAACTTCATCGGTGAGCGCAGTGAAATAGGCGTGCTGATCGTCCAGGAGTTCCGCGCCGCCGACGGGGCCGTGGCTGGGGTACACGGTTTTTGCGCCGAGTTTTTTTACGGCTTCGAGCGTCTTGATCCAGTCGCCGATGTTGCCGTCGCCGGTGTAGTTGTAGGGGCCGTTCACGCAGGCGTCGCCGGTGAGGAGGATTTTCTCATTCGGCAGCCACGCCCACCCGTCCAAGCTCGACGAATATCTCACCAGCGTGCGCGAAATCGAACAGCGCATGGTCAACGACGAAAGCTGGGCGAAGAAGCGGAAACCAAAAGTCAGCGTGAAGCCGCCCACAGACACCGCGGGCACCGCCGACCATATCGGCCGCACGACCTCCGGCGCGAGCACGGGAATCGTCAGCGAAGTGTAGAGGGCGCGTTCACCGACGAAGAAGGCGCTGGCAAATTACGCGTTTTCAACCTCGCACGAGCAAGCGAAGCGAGGCGGCATGAAGCACGTGGTGAAACCCTCCGTAGCCGCCGACGCCAGGAGGCGGGCTGATCGAAAATGACGAAAATTCAATCGTCTTGCGCAAGCGTCATCGAGTTGGTCTGTTGCCTCAATCATGCGTCATTTTCTCCCGCTGCTGCTCAGCACCGTCATCGCCTTTTCTGCTGACGAGGTGGACACGCCGACGGCTCCGAAGAAAAACGACGACCGCACTCCGAAAGCCAATGCGGCAAAGGACACGGCGGAAAATGCGATGAAGAATTTTGCCGTCGCGCCGGGGCTGCGCGTGGACGTGTGGGCCGCGGAGCCGCTGCTGGAAAATCCCATCGCGTTTTCATTTGACGCACAGGGTCGCGCATTCGTCGCCGTGACGCAGCGCCGCCGGACTTCCGTGCCGGATGTCCGCAAATTTGAGTCTTGGCAGATCGAGAATCTTTCGTTGCGCACGGTGGAGGAGCGCATCGCTTTTCTGAAAGCGAAGATGCCCGAATCGCCTGCGAAGAATCCAAAGGAGCCCGCGGAGGACATCAACAAAGACGGGCAGGTCGATTGGCGCGATTGGGCGGTGGAGTCGGAGGAGATCCGCATCGTCGAGGACAGCACCGGCTCGGGTCGCGCAGACAAGTCACGCGTGCTCGCGGGCGGGTTTAATTCACTCGAAACCGGCCTTGGTGCAGGCGTGCTCGCGATGCCGGATGGCGGCGCGGTTTACACCTGCGTGCCCGACCTCTGGCGCATCGCACCCGACGGCACGAAGACGAAGCTCGCGACGGGCTTCGGCGTCCACGTCGCATTCGGCGGGCACGACATGCACGGCGTGAAGATGGGGCCGGACGGGCGAATCTATTTCACCATCGCCGACTGCGGAGCGGACGCGAAGCGAGTTGAGAGTGGAGAGTTGAATGTTGAGAGGAAAAACAGCGCGAGCGGCGCGCCTCCCGCCTCTCAACCCTCAACCGTCAACCCTCAGCTTTCCAACCCCGATAGCGGCGCGGTCTATCGCGTCTGGCCCGACGGCAGCGGCCTGGAACTCTTCGCCAAGGGCCTGCGCAATCCGCAGTCGCTCGCATTCAACGACGTGGGCGATCTTTTCACATGCGACAACAACGGCGACGGCGGCGACAAGGCGCGGTGGATTCACGTCGTCGAGGGCGCGGACTACGGCTGGCGCATCGGCTGGCAATTCCTGCCGAAGCTCGGCGCATGGAACAGCGAGGGCATGTGGCACCTCGACGTTGCGGAGACGAACGCCGCCATCCTCCCTCCCGTCGCGCACATCACGCACGGCCCAGCGGGCATCTCGTTTTATCCCGGCACCGGACTGCCGGAAAAATATCGCGGACACTTTTTCGTCGCCGATTTCCCCGGCGGCGTGCGCCATTTCGCGCTGAAGCAAAAGAGCGCGAGCTACGAGGTGGATGGCATGGCCGGCGACGATCCGATTTTGCAAAACAACTCGCCGGGCGAGATGCGCGGCAAGCTGCTGTGGAACCTGTATCCGAGCGACGTGCAGTTCCCTCCCGGCGGCGGCGTGTGCGTGCTCGACTGGGTCTATGGCTGGGAAAAGACCGGGAAGGGCCGCATCTACCGCGTGCATGATCCGCTCGTGGATGCGAGTGCCGCCGTGCACGAGACGAAGAAGCTGCTCGCCGAAGGAATGGCAAAGCGCACGCCGGAGGAACTCGCGAGGCTGCTCGGGCATGCGGATCAGCGAGTGAGGATCGCATCGCAGTTTGAACTCGTGCTGCGCGGCGATCCCATTCCGCTCGCGCGGGCCACGGTCGCCACGAATCCACGGCTGATGCGCCTCCACGGCATCTGGGCTCTCGCACAACTCGCTCGCACAAAGGCCGGGGCCGCCGACACAATCATGCCGCTCGGAACTTCCGACGATGCCGAGGTGCGCGCACAGTGGGCGAAGTTTGTCGGCGAAGCGCATCTCGCAGGCAAAACCGATTTACTCGTCAGTCTGCTTGGCGACAAGGAGCCGCGCGTGCGGCTCTTTGCGGCGCAGGCTCTTGGTGAGCTGAAGGCACGCGTTGCAGTGCCTGAATTGTTCGCCGCACTGAAGACTAATGCGGATCGCGATCCGATACTGCGCCATGCGCTCGTCACCGCGATCGCTCAGTGCGCGGATGCATCTGAACTTTCCGCGAAGCAGTCGGATGCCTCGGAGTCCGTCCGTCTCGGAGTGCTGCTTGCGATGCGTCATACCGGTTGCCTGGACGTGGTGAATTTCCTGAACGACAAGAGCCCGCGTCTCCGGCTGGAAGCCGTACGCGCGATCCACGATGCGCCAATCCCCGGAGTGCTGCCCGCACTCGCCGCGATGGATATGGCAAAGCTGAAGCTCAAGCCGGTCGTTTCACCGATACCGAAAAAAGCGTCAAAGCTCGCCGATGCGCGAACTGCTAAGGATGCCAGCCCTTCAGAAAAATCGAAGGCTGCAACTACACATCCGAGCGACGAGGCGTTTGCGCGCCGCGTCATCAACGCGAACCACCGCATCGGCACCGTCGAGACGGCGAAACGTCTCGCGACCATCGCTGCGAACAGCGCGACTGCGGAAGCCGTGCGCCTCGATGCACTCGAAGCACTCGCGCAGTGGCCGGTGAAACTCGGACGCGACCGCGTGCTCGGCATCGTTGTCGCCGGTGACGGACAGCGAAATGCGACCGACGCAGCCGCAGCGCTTGCACCCGTTGCAGTCACATTGCTCGCTGAAAACAACGACGCCATCCGCATCGCCGCGCTGAAAGCAGCGGGCGCGAACAAGCTCACTGCGGCGGCGGAGACGATCTCAATGCTGGCGACGAACTCGAACGCCCCAAGCGTAGTCCGCACCGCTTCACTCGATGCTCTCGCGGCGATGGATTCACCGAAACTCGGCCCGCTCGTCGCCATGCTCCTGGAATCCAAAGATAACGCGCTCGCCGGAGCCGCGCGGAAACTGGCGAGAAGGATATCCCCGGCGCAGGCGGTGAAGGCGAATGCGATGATTCTCGGCAAAGGTGCCGTCCGCGAGCAGCAGGATGCGCTCGCGACCATCGCTGCGGAGAGCGGTCCGGAGGCAGACGCAGTCATCGCACAGCAACTCGATCTGTTGCTCGCGGGAAAAGTGAAAGCCGGCCTCGTGCTCGACCTGCTCGAAGCCGCCGCCGCGAGAAAGGACGCTGCGATTCGGAAGCAACTCGCCGCATTTGAAACCACACGGAAGGCGACCGATCCGCTCGCCCGCTGGCGTGAATGCCTCGAAGGTGGCGATGAAAATGTAGGGAAGGAGATTTTTGCCGAGAAGGCCGAGGCCGCTTGCATGCGATGCCACAAGGTGAAGGGCGAAGGCGGCGATGTCGGCCCGGACCTCGCGGAAGTCGGCAAAAAGATGGGCCGCGAGTTTGTGCTGCAAAGCATCGTCGATCCGAACGCAGTGATCGCGAAAGGCTACGACAACGTGATGGTGACGTTTAAGGACGGAAATATCGTCGCCGGCCTGCTGAACGCCGAGACCGCTGACGAGCTTGCGCTGAAAAATCCGGCCGATGGCAAACTTCAGCGCGTAAAAAAATCTATCGTGAAAGAGCGCGCCTCGCTTCCGAGCGCGATGCCGCCGGGCATGGGCGAGGTGCTCACAAAGCGCGAACTGCGCGACCTCGTGCAGTATCTCTCGACGCTGAAGTGAACAGGGGATTCACCCCGTTCAACGCGGCGGCGGCGCTTCGAATTCCACACGCAAGCCGAGCTTTTTAACGAACGCTGAAAAATCCGCGGTGAGCTTTTCGTCGCTGCGTCCACGTCGAATGAAATCGGACGTGGCCTTTTTTACGAATTCGGACATCGGCTGGCCTGAGACCATCCGGAACCCGGAGGTCGCAATGACGGCGCGAGGACGATTGCGTTCGCGCCGGAGCGCGTCGAGGAAGCCAGGGATTGCGCTGGCGTCGCCGTCGTGCAGGAGGAGGAAATACACGAAGAGCGCGGCCGAATTGTAGAGTTCGTAAGCGGACTGTCCGGCGACGCGCTTTTCCCACGACGACATGGTGAACTCCATGAGTTGCGCGGGCGGGATGAGGTGGAGCGGTTTGGTGTCGCCGGGGCTCCGCCATTTCTGCACGTAGGCGGCGATGGCGGCATCCATGCCGGAGAAAGTGTAGCGTCCGCGCGCGTAGGGCGTGGCGGCGATGACCTCGGCGATCCCTTCGGCAAACCACACGGGGAACGCGTTGCCCCACCGCATGAGGAGCTGGTGCGTGACCTCGTGCTTCACGATGAAGAGATTTTTCTGATGGTCATACGTCCTCGCAAACCCCGTCGCGCGGATGCCAAGATTCGGCAGCAGCAGCAGCATCCGCCCGGTGCTGCCTTGGAAATGTCCGCCGCTCGCGGTCATGCCGCCGGCGGCGGTGTACTGCTCGGGCGTGGAGAAAAAGTGGACGGCGTATTTCTCCTTTTCGCCTCCACGATGCAGGCCGAGCGGCAGCGCCATCAGCGCGGCGCGAGTGGCTTCGAAGACGCCGTTCAGATCGCGCACCACGTCGAGCGGGAGACTCACGTCCGACTGCATGGTGAAGTGCGCGCCCTCGTACACGAATGCGGCGGCCTTCGGATCTTCGGTCTTCAGCTTCACCCCGATGTCCGCAGGAGCGGCCTCGCCGGGCCACGGCGCGAGGCGTTGCGGGTCCACGAGCGGCACGGTCGGATTTGCCGCGCGCCATTTCGCCACGAAATCAACATCGGCGGGACTCAGTTGCGCGAGGCCGAGCACGGCCTTGCCCTGATCGGGAAGCACGAATGTCGCACGCCATGCGTCGATCGCGATGATCTCGGCGGTGAATTTCCGGCCTGCTTGATCCGTCCATTCGCGCATCTCCGCGCACGCTGCGCCGCGGAAGAAAATCAACGAGAGCAGGAGGGATGCGGCGCGGCTCACAGGTGCGGATAGTAGGCCATGTAGGATGTGCCCTCCATCTCCTCGATGCGCATCCTGCGGTTCCGTACACGCTCGCCCCAGCTCTCGGTGAAGATGACTTCGCGCCGCGCGAGATTGTACCCGGTGATGAGCGAGGAATGCGAAAAGCTTTCCTTCGTCGGCCACGATTTCCGGTCGTTGAGATCGGGCTTCGGCAATGTTGCGGCAGGATCTTTTTGAAAACGCTCGGCGAATGCGCCGTGCAGGAAATCACGCTCCTGGCTCCAGTGCCGGAAGACGATGACGGGGATGCCCGCATCAATGGCCGCGCGCGCCTTCTCAAATTCAAACTGCGTGGTGCGCGCGAGCTTCAGCTTCGCAACATCCGCGGCGGCATCGAAGACTGCGCGGATGTCCGAGTGGTAGGTGCTGCCGAACTTGATGCCCGCCGCGCCCGCGTAGTCCTCCGTGTCGAGCCGCAGCCCGAGGAATTGCATCTCCATCGCGAGCGTCGCCACGCCGCAATACGCGCGATCACCCTGCGTGAAAATGGGCACGCCAGCGAGCAGGCGGTCGCCGTTCGGCGTGTTGCTCACGCGCGATGCGAATGCGCGCGCCTGATCCTCCTTTTTCGCTGCGCGTCGCTGCGGACTGAGCGGGCTCACCGCATCCGGCTCGGTGCGCGTGACGGTGAATTTCACGAGCTGGTTGTCGCGCAATGTGAGGCGCGTCCAGAGATCGCCGGTGTGAAAAATGAGCACGTCCTGCTTCAGCAAGCCCTTGTCCACGAGCGCCGCCTTCCGTCCCGCGCTGCCCGCGAGTGCAGCGAGTCCGTGCTCCACGTCCGCGGCGGCCTGTTTGTAGAGCGCGGTGAACTGCGGCCCCTTCGTCGCGGCCACGCGCTTTGCATCGGCATCCGGCACGAAGCCGAACCACGCGCCCGAATCGAGCATGACGACCGTGATGCCGGTGAGTTTTCCGCGCTCGAACACGCCGCGCACCGAGTATGCCTTGTGGCCGAACACGTCGCACGGCCCGGAGAAATTTCGGTGTTCCTCGGGCGCGGTCGCGGAGACCGCACCCCAGCCGGAGAGAAAATCGGGGGAGTCCCACAGCGCGGAATTTTTCAGCGCATCGGGCACCGGAAAAGTGCGCGTCGCCGGGCGGAGGGGGCGTTGGAGCTGCGCGCACGCGGGATGCGCCATTGCGCACAGGAGGACGGCGGCGCAGAGAAGGCGGGCAAGGCGCGCGTTCACTTCGCGGGAGTGAAATCCACGCTCACTTCCTTGCCGCCCGACTTGCGCGCGGTGATGAGCGAGGATTCGTAGCGGAATGATTTTTCACCATCGGGAGAAGTCTGCTTCGGCTCACCCGCGAGCGCCGTGATGTTTGCGATCACCTGCGCATAAAGTCCGCCTGGATTCGTCTTCGCGCTTTTCATTTTCCCCTCGTCGAACCGCACCGTGATCCGCCGCACGATGCCCGCCGAGCGTTCGGCGGAAATCTGCGACGCGGGAATTCCAAACACGACCGCCTCGGCGGCAAGATCGAGATTCTCGATGTCGCCCTTTTTTTCGGCGCGCACCTTCCACGGCCCTTTGAGTTCCGCGCCTTGCGCCCACGGGCCGGCGGATGCGGCGTACTTTTCAAAGGCCACGCCGGCTGCACCGAAGATGCCGTTGCCGAGGGTCTGTGGGACGGCCTGTGCGAGATTCGTGACGAGGAGCGCGGCGAAAAGGGCGGGGAGGATTGCTTTCATGCAGGGGAGAGGGCTTCACGAATGCTGTGCCCTCTGTGAGGGAAGTTCAAGGGCGAAGGCTGGACGCCCGGACGGGCCTACTTCGTCACGATCCAGACGTTCTGGTAGAAGACCGGATTGCCGTGCCCCTGGAGCTGGATTGCGCCGCCGCTCGGGTCTTCCTTTTTGCCGCCCCCGGTCGGGCCGGCGATTTCGGTCTTGTCGTGGATGAGCACGCCGTTGTGCTTCACGGTGATCACGGCGTTCTTCGTTTTCTTGCCGTCGCTGTCGAATTTTGCCGCGGTGAAATCAATGTCGTACGTCTGCCATGCGAGCGGCGGGAAGCACATGTTCACGTCCGGTTTGGTCTTCGAGTAGATGCCGCCGCACTCGTTGTTTTCGCCTTTGAGCCCGAAGGAATCCAGCACCTGCACCTCGTAGCGATCCTGCATGTACACTCCGCTGTTCGCGCGATCCTGCCCTCGTCCGATCGGCTTGAAGGGCAGCAGGAATTC
>Ga0315904_10013529_pt1 | contig 10210 bp, 10 predicted proteins | sample LakEriMetagenome_6_FD_203529 | JGI IMG/M metagenome (GOLD analysis project Ga0315904, IMG submission 203529) | Freshwater fungal communities from buoy surface, Lake Erie, Ohio, United States - Buoy 12 MA120 | ecosystem: Environmental > Aquatic > Freshwater > Lake | place: USA: Lake Erie, Ohio...
TCCGGCCTATTTTTTTATCGTTCTGCGTGTCCCATCCAGAATTGAATTTCTGATTAAGTCCTGCTAATTTGGCACCTCTTTTCAATGAAAAATTATCTAGACCTGATGGCCGATATTCTGGCCACCGGAACCCAAAAGACAGACCGAACCGGCACGGGCACTCTTTCTGTCTTTGGACGCCAACTGCGCTTTGACCTTGGTGAAGGTTTCCCCTTAGTTACTACCAAAAAGCTTCACCTGCGATCCATCATTTACGAATTATTATGGTTCCTGAACGGCGACACCAACATCAAATACCTCAAAGACAATGGTGTATCTATTTGGGATGAATGGGCTGATGAAAACGGAAACCTAGGTCCGGTTTACGGCCACCAATGGAGAAGTTGGCCAGCACCGGATGGACGCCAGATTGATCAGATCACCCAGGTTTTGGAACAAATCAAATCAAAACCAGATTCTCGTCGCCACATCGTAACAGCCTGGAATCCATCGGAAGTGGATAAAATGGCCTTGCCGCCTTGTCATGCCTTATTCCAGTTTTATGTCGCCGATGGAAGGTTATCCTGTCAACTGTATCAGCGAAGTGCAGATTATTTTCTGGGAGTTCCCTTTAACATCGCCAGCTATGCTTTGCTGACGCACATGTTTGCTCAACAATGTGATCTTTTGCCCGGAGAGTTTGTGTGGACCGGAGGTGATGTGCACCTTTATATCAATCATCTTGACCAGGCCAGGATTCAGTTGGCCAGAGAGCCATTTCCGCATCCAAAGTTGATCCTTAAGCGAAAGCCAGACTCAATTTTTGAGTACCAGTTTGAGGATTTTGAAATCCAAGGTTATCAGGCTCATCCTTCCATTAAGGCACCGATTGCAGTATAATTTAACCACAGATGTAGTTTTTGCCCCTATTTTGTAACTAAAATGCCTTTTAGGACATCTTTTTGAATGGATATCCGTTAAGGCAGGCTGTTCCATTTATGAGATAAACGTTTATTATGACCAGAATCCTGTTTCTCCTGTTATTTATCAATAGTTCGGTTCTTTTAGGACAATCCAGGGTTCTTTCACTCCAGGAATGTATTGAAGTCGCTCTTGAAAATAACCTTAGGGTTAAAAGAGGCTACTATGGCTTGCGTAACAGCGAGATCAATCTCACACAGGCTAAGGCTTCTTTGTTACCTGTTTTTAATTTTGGATCGAATAGTGGTAAAAACTTTGGACGTGCCATAAACCCGGTAACCAATACCTTTATCAACCGCAACTCCGATGTGCTTGGTTTACAAGGATCATCCTTTGTGACCTTATTTAATGGCTTCAGGCTGACCAATACTGTTCGTCAAAGCGTCAAGGAATTGGAGGCTAGTGATCTGGAGTTAACCAAAGCTAAAAATGATGTAATTCTCAATGTTGTATCTCTCTACACATCCGTAATTTTTAATAAAGAGCTATTGGCCAATGCACGTTTTCAATTGACTTCCGCGCAGGAGCAATTGGACCGAATTGAAAAGCAAGTGGCAGCCGGACAATTGCCGTTGTCGAACCAGTTGAACCAAGAGGCACAGGTCGCGTCGTCTGAAGTTAATCTGATCAATCAGGAGAATGCACTGAACCTATCGCTGCTTCAGCTGAAGCAGGCAATGCAGGTTAAAGGCTCTGAGAATCTGGATGTCGAGGTTCCTCAAATAGATCCGGAAGATTTGATTTTGGATAATTCTCCAGAGCAAATTTATTCTGTGGCCTTACAAACAATGCCTGAGATTAAAGCAGCATTGTTGCGTGTCGAAAGTGCCGATTTGGCACTTAAATCAGCCAAAGGAGGATTTTATCCCCGATTAAGTTTGAGTGCAGCTGCTCAAACCAACTACTCCAGTATTTCCAATACGCAGCGCACAACCGTAGATGGCTTTGAGGTATCCTCCACACCATTTGGTGTAGTTGGTGGCACCAATACTCCTGTATTTGCTTATCAACCGGTATTTAAGGTGATCTCTCCTAATTACGAAGTAAAAGATCAGCTATCCGATAACATTTTTAAAACGCTAAGTCTGCAATTGAATATTCCGTTATTCAATGGTTTGCAAACTCGTTCCGGTGTACAGCGTGCTGCTATTTCCAAAGAAATTGCTTCTGTGAATCAACAAGAGTCAGAAAATACGTTGAGGCAATCCATTGAAACGGCTTACAATGACGCAGTAGCTGCTTCCAAAACCTATACTGCTTCTTTAAAGCAGGAGAATGCCCGTAACGAAGCCTACCGCATGACCAAACAACGTTTTGAAATCGGAGCCAGCAACTATGTTGAATTCCGTATTGCAGAAACAGACCTGGTGCAAGCGCGCTCCGATTTGGCAAGGGCTAAATTCAATTTCATATTCAGGAAAAAGCTTCTTGATTTTTATCAGGGTAAACCAATAGGATTCTAATCCGTAAATCATCAATAGAAAAAAAATGGCACAAGAAAGATCATCTAAAAAAGGTTCGAACAAAAAGATTTACTGGATCATAGGCGTCCTGGTAGTCCTTATCGTCGTTTTGATTGTAGGCCGTAAACAAGGCTGGATTGGAAAGTCACAGGTTATTGAAGTTGAATTTGGTAAATCTGTTAAGGGAGATATCGTTGAGAAAGTTGCTGCCTCCGGCACGGTTCAGCCTGTGGTTGAAGTTAAAATTGCTCCGGAAGTTTCTGGTGAGATTATTGAATTGAATGTTGAGGATGGTGATTCGGTTACCCTGGGTACTTCCTTGGTCAAAATCCGTCCCGATGCCTGGTTAAGTCAACTGGAGCGTTCAGAAGCAACGTTAAACCAGCAGCGGGCCAATGTATCCTCAGCTGAGTCCGGACTTTCTCGTGCCAAGGCAACGTTCATCCGATCAGAAGCTGATTTTAAGCGTCAGGAGAAACTTTGGAATGAAAAAGTAATTTCTGAAGCAGATTGGCAGTTGGCTCGGCAAAATTATGAAGTGTCCAAAACAGATTTGGCATCTGCTCAACAATCTCTTGAGGCTGCGGGTTACATTGTTAAAAGTACCGAGGCTGCCGTAAAAGAAGCAAGGGAAAATGTTCGCAAAACCTTGGTGGTAGCACCGATGAATGGCACCGTTTCCAAACTTAATGTAAAACGTGGAGAGCGCGTTGTGGGCACCATACAAATGCAGGGAACAGAAATGCTACGTATTGCTGATCTCAATGCTATGGAGGTACGGGTTAACGTAAATGAAAACGATATCGTTCGCGTTCACCTAAAAGATACAGTTTTGATTGATGTGGACTCTTACGCGAATCAGAGTAAACAGTTTAAGGGATTGGTTACCAATATTGCTAACACGGCAAAGGAAAAATTGTCAGCTGATGCAATTACCGAATTTGAGGTTCGTATTTTAATTCTGCGCTCCTCGTATGAGGACTTAATTAAAAAGGGAATTCGTTACCCATTCCGTCCGGGTATGACCGCTAGTGTTGAAATCCTGACCAACCGCAAGTCCAATATCCTCATGGTGCCTTTGGCTGCAGTTACAACCCGAAATCCTGATGCGGATGGAGAGCAAGAAAATAAAGAAGGAGAGCAAGGAGCTCCTGAAGCCAATCGGGCAGAGGATAAAAAGGCTGACCTCTCCAAAAAGCGTAATGATAAAATCGTTGTCTTCGTTAAAGAGGGTGAAGTAGCTAAGATGGTAGAAGTGAAAACCGGAATCAGTGATTACGATAACATTGAAATTGTTAATGGTCTCAAAGAAGGTATGGAAATTGTTACTGGACCATTCCTGGCTGTTTCCAAACGATTAAAAGACGGTGATAAGATTAAGCTCAAGGAGAAAGAGCAGGAAAAGGATAAAAAAGATTAATTCCTTAAAACCGAATTTTTAAAATAAAGGCCTGTTTCGACAGGCCTTTATTTTTTGGACAGGATGCTGTTGATGCTTGCATAAATCAAATGAATCGGTAAGCCCATGACATTGAAATAGGATCCTTCAATTTCCTTTATGGCGATAAGTGGCGAAACGTCCAATGCTTGGGGCTTGCTGTTTTGTAGTAAATCAGGTTTGCCAATGACCTTCAAAAAATTTATCTCTTCTTGAGAACAAGGATTGTAATGATCCGGTAAACATTCCTGTGCTCCGTAGGCTCCAGCTTTATCGAGAGGACGAAAATGTTCAACGTAATGAGCGATTTCCTTCGGGTTTAAGGAAAGAAAACGAACGATCGATCGACATGTAATCACCTCTATTGTCGAGGTAGTTGAAAGGGCTACAGCGGTGATTACCACATGGGAGTTGTTAGAAAGTTTACCCAACATCCGGATGGCGTCGGCTTCATCAACTGGCTTATTCAAAATCTGATTGTTTAGAATTACCACCGTGTCGGCAGTAAGAATCAGCCTGGCGTTTGGATGAACGTTTCTGGAAGCTTCTGCTTTTCGAATGGCCAGTAGACTTGGAACCTCTTCTGCTAGAGTAGTGTCATCGAACTCCTCGCTGGCTTGGGAAGGATTAACCACGAAGTCAAATCCACAGGCTTTCAATAAAAAAGAGCGCCTTGGAGAACCGGAGGCCAGTATGAACTGCTGCGATTGATCTGTGTGCATTAAAACTGAACGTATTCAGGTAGTCGGGTTTCACCCGGTAATATGGAACTGAAGAAATAACCGCTATTTAGTTTAGGGTAAAACCATGTCGATTTTTGTGGTAATGTAAAGCCACTTTCGCAGACCTGCATCACCTGCTCAACGGTTATCGGACGTGTTAGGAAACCAACTTGAGCTTCTCCAGCCTTGATCCGTTGTTGTAAGAGCTCAGCATTACGCTCAAACCCGATCTTCCCGGATTTCCGTTGCTCATGTCCTGGTATCCCCATCATCTTTTCAATTATAAAATAATGAAGAATGGTAAGGTCTAATTCGAGAATTTTTTCAGGAAACGGCCATGGATTAGACTTTTCAAGTCCCGGCTTTAGTGTAAGCAAATAGAGTCCGTCTGGAAAAACAGCTACAAAGCTTTTAGGCGTCTTGGTGATTAACCATTCGCCTTCCTGTATGGAGGAAACGGAGGATAGATAAAATTCCTCCTGAAGTTTTTCCTTTAGACTTAGAACATCAAATCCAGCTACATCAGTAAGAAACCTATGCGTCGGCAGAATCGTTGTACTTCCGCTTTGCACATTGCTCAGGAACATCAGATGATACTCCGGCGTTTGATCGCCTTGTGCACGACGAGAGCGTGCGTGTTGGATGGAGGCTTCAAAACGGTGATGACCATCGGCGAGAATTACTGCTTTATCGGACATTCGTTCAACAAACAACTTGATGACCGAATGATCGTGAATAACTGCAATCCGTTCACCGATGCCGTCGATGGTACTGTCGTAAAGCGGTGCTTGTATGGCCTCATCCATATAGGGCTCTAAACTCTTTGTTGGGTCCGAATACAAGCCATGCGTGGCGCTGGCGTGAAAACCAGTTTCGGAAAGAACTTCAAGTCGATCTGAAACAGATCCCGGTATTGTGTTTTCGTGGTGGAGAATTATTCCTTCAGACCATTCATGAACGCGGATGTTGCAGGCAAATCCTTTTCGGACTTTTTCTGTTCCATCGTAGGGGTCGGTATAATATTGATAGTAAACATAAATTCCGGGCAATTCATCTATTACCAGCGTCCCGTTACTTTTCCAATCCTGAAGCGTTTTTCCGGCTACGCTTGCTCCGCCATTTGGGACGGAAAGATGTATGCTGTTAATGGGATTTTGATAGAGTTGGTTTAAACGATCCGGGGTAACGACATCAAACAAAGGAGAAATCACCTTGTGGATTTCTTTCCCAGCTTCTGAATTGTACCTCCAGGCACGGAAAGGTTTAATCTCTGCCATGCTTCCTGTTTTTGAACCAAGGGGATGGTTGGTCAACTTTTGTTACCGAGGATGCGGTGGATGTTTGTTGGGAATGGGTGTAAGCCAAGGCAACGGCCATTCGCTCAATTTCTTCCGGAATGCTCCGTTGTCCAAGAGATTCCGGAGTGAAATGGTTGGCCACGAAATGGGTGTCAAAGTCCCCTGACCGGAAGGCGGGGTGATCAACAGCAAATCGACAAAAGGCCAGGGTAGTGCTGACGCCTGAAATGGTGTAGTCGCTAAGTGCCCGAATCATTTTAGCTATGGCTTGCTCTCGGTTTTCAGCATAACATATCAACTTGGCAAGCATTGGATCGTAATACACTGGAACTTCGGAACCAGCTTCATAACCGTTATCTACCCGAACACCATTTCCCGATGGTACTTCATAACTTCTCAGCAGACCTGGATCTGGCATAAATTGCCTTTGAGGATCCTCTGCATAAATCCTGGCTTCGATGGCATGTCCACTGAAAGTTAATTCAGACTGTGTGAAGGGGAGCTTTTCTCCTTCTGCAATTCTAACCTGAAGTCGAACCAAATCAAGGCCGGTAATCATTTCAGTTACCGGATGCTCTACCTGCAATCGGGTATTCATTTCCAGGAAGTAAAAATTCAGTGCATCATCCAGAATGAATTCAACAGTTCCTGCATTATAATAACCACAGGACCGTGCCACGTTTACTGCAGCACTGCCCATGCGTTCACGAAGTTCAGGTGTTAGCACAGAAGAGGGTGCCTCTTCTATGACCTTTTGATGACGTCGTTGGATGGAACACTCCCGTTCAAAAAGGTGAACAATATTTCCATGCTGATCACCTAGGATCTGAAATTCAATGTGCCGTGGAGAAGTGACGTATTTTTCAATAAAAACTGCGTCGTCGCCGAAGGAGGCTAACGCCTCGCTTTTGGCTCGTTCGAGTTGTGCTTCAAAATCAACAGCCTGGTGTACGATTCGCATGCCTTTTCCGCCACCGCCAGCACTTGCCTTGATGAGTATTGGAAAACCAATTTCGTTGGCAAGCCTTATGGCTTCCTGGGTATCTGTAATGGGAGCTGCTGTTCCGGGAACCAATGGAACCCCAAAAGCCTGAGCAGCTCGTTTAGCTTCCAGTTTCGAACCCATGGTTTGAATAGAATGTTCCGACGGTCCTATATAGGTCAGACCTGCTTCCCGAACCGCGCGGGCAAAATCTTCCTTTTCGGAAAGAAAGCCATAACCAGGATGGATGGCATCGGCTCCGGTTACGCGGGCTGCATCGAGAATTTTATCGATCTGCAGATAGGATTGGCTTGCTGGTGAGGGACCGATATAGACTGCCTGATCAGCGTACCGGACATGAAGTGCTCCACGGTCGGCATCGCTGAAAACGGCGACCGTTTCTATTGATAATTCTTTGAGGCTTTTGAAAATCCGAAGAGCAATCTCACCTCTGTTGGCAACAAGTACTTTTTTGATCTTACCCATATCTAGTACAGACCCACAATGCTACGCATTTACGGTCAGGGTAAAAAGACCCTTAGTTAACGAAGGGCATAGTCAAGGTTCTGCCAGCCACCTCCGTTGTGGACCTCCTGAAAGCCTTTGCTTTTGAGCAGGCTTTTGGCCGAAGAGCTCCGCATGCCGGAAGCGCAGCACGTGATAATGGTTTTGGTTGGGCTTAATTTTCCCAAGGATTGCGGCAGTTCATTAAGCGGAATGTTGATGCTGCCCTTAACATGACCACCCTGGTATTCGCTTCGAGTTCTCACGTCAACGATAACTGCGCCAGCGGCGACTAAGGATTTAAGATCTACAGCGGGCGATCCTGAAAAGAGTTTTTTAAGAAAATTGAGCATGATTCAAAAGTTGAATGAGATTCAAAGGTCGTTTGTTAAACGAATGGTAACCGTGACTTAGGTTACACCCTTTTTTATGGGATCGGAGCAGAATTTCAATTGCTTTAAAAATCGATTTTTTAGCTATTTTTGCAGGAAATTATAACCAGTAAATCTTTTATCGATGGTTGATTTGTTTGAAAAATTGAAAATGGAGGCCGGACCACTGGCCAAATATTCTCACCTGCCTGATGATTACTTTTTCTTTCCAAAACTGGAAGGAGAAATTGGGCCATGGATGAATTTTAATGGAAAAAAGGTTCTGAACTGGAGCCTCAACAATTACTTAGGTCTGGCCAACCACCCGGAGGTCAGAAAGGCTGATGCAGATGCCACCGCCACCTACGGTCTTGCTGCCCCAATGGGAGCGAGGATGATGTCGGGCAACTCTGTTCACCATTTAAAACTGGAGCGTGATCTGGCTGATTTTGTGATGAAGGAAGATGCAATGCTCCTGAACTATGGATATCAGGGTGTTGTGTCTATTATTGACGCGCTTGTAGACCGAAAGGATGTGATTGTTTACGATGCGGAATCACACGCCTGCATCATTGACGGAGTCCGATTGCACATGGGTAAACGTTTCGTGTATACCCACAACAATATGGAATCTCTGGACAAGCAACTTCAACGAGCCACTAAACTGGCTGAGGAAACAGGTGGAGGAATTTTAGTGATTACAGAAGGTGTGTTTGGTATGTCCGGCAGCCAGGGTAATCTGAAGGGCGTAGTGGAGCTTAAGAAGAAGTATAAGTTTCGCTTGTTGGTTGATGATGCACATGGATTTGGTACGATGGGTAAAACCGGAGCTGGCGTAGGTGAGGAGCAAGGTGTTCAGGACCAGGTTGATTTGTATTTCTCAACCTTTGCTAAGTCAATGGCAAGCATCGGAGCTTTTGTAGCCGGATCCAAAGCTGTTCTTAAGTTTTTACGTTTTTCAACCCGCTCTCAAATCTTTGCAAAGAGTTTACCCATGCCTTTGGTTATCGGAGCTCAAAAAAGACTTGAACTATTAAAAACCCGCCCTGAGCTGAAGGATAACCTTTGGACCATCGTAAGGGCTATGCAAAATGGTTTGCGTGAGCGGGGATTCTATATTGGTAACACCACCTCCCCGGTAACCCCTGTGCTCTTTAAAGGAGGGGTAGGAGAAGCTGCAAATATGGCTATGGACCTTAGGGAGAACTTCAATATTTTCTGCTCGGTTGTGATCTATCCTGTTGTGCCTAAGGATGTTATCATGTTCAGAATCATCCCTACCGCTGCTCATAGCCTGGAAGATGTTCAATATACCCTGGAGACGTTTTCTAGCCTTAAAACCAAGCTGGATGCAGGTTTTTACCGTAAGGAAGAGCTTGTTTCGGTGACCAAGGGATAGAAAAATGCCTTTTTTACTTGATTTTAAAGGTTTTCTTAATATTTTCGCAAAACGGTTAAATTTTTAATCCTTAACACCCAATACAAAATGAAAAAATTCGAAGAACTGAAAGCATTGATTGCTTCTATCGAAGTTGATGCTGAAAAATTCTATTCTAAAGGAAACAGTGCTGCAGGAACACGCGTGCGCAAAGGAATGCAGGACCTCAAGAATCTTGCTCAACAGATCCGCAGTGAAGTGCAGGATTTGAAAAACAAGGAATAATTCCTTTAGTAAATCTTCGAAAAAAGGGGATAGCCAAACGCTATCCCTTTTTTATTTTCCTGAGTGCAGTATTAATCTTCTCTTTAAGTTTATCAGACACGGGTACCATAGGAAGTCTGACGTAGTTCCGAATCACACCCATTTGTTCAAGTAGCTCCTTGATTCCGGATGGATTTCCTTCTTCATACATCAACGGATTCAAATGCGTTAGGGACTGTTGCAATTTGGCCGCTAGTTTGAAATCACCTTTTTGGGCTGCAGCAGTCATCTTTCGAAATACATTCGGGAAGGCATTCGCTAAAACAGAGATTACACCTGATGCACCTATAGCCATTAATGGAACGGTTAGCATGTCGTCACCACAAATAACTTTAAACGATTTTGGTGCCTCTGAAATAATCCGAATGGCCTGTTCCACATTACCTGAAGCTTCTTTGATCGCTACAATGTTTCCATGATTGGCCAGGCGCAAAGTGGTTTCAGCAGAGACATTTGAACCTGTTCTTCCTGGAACGTTATAGAGAATCAAGGGAACCGGAGACTTTTCTGCAATCATGCTGAAGTGCCTGTAGATGCCTTCTTGTGATGGTTTATTATAGTATGGACTTACACTCATGATTGCCGTTAAAGGCCAATCGCCTGCGCTGTCAAGCTGTTTCAAAACTTCTGCCGTATCGTTACCACCAATACCACAAACAATGGGAAGTTTAGCGGTGTTGTTTTTAAGTACATAGTCCAGGATCTGTATTTTTTCCTCCTTATTCAATGTGACCGATTCTCCTGTTGTACCCATAACCACGAGGTAGTTG
>Ga0315904_10013532_pt1 | contig 10208 bp, 10 predicted proteins | sample LakEriMetagenome_6_FD_203529 | JGI IMG/M metagenome (GOLD analysis project Ga0315904, IMG submission 203529) | Freshwater fungal communities from buoy surface, Lake Erie, Ohio, United States - Buoy 12 MA120 | ecosystem: Environmental > Aquatic > Freshwater > Lake | place: USA: Lake Erie, Ohio...
CTGCTGCATGAGATCGTAAATACTATTATCCAGCGGCTCACCATTTCCTGCCAGATATCCAACTCTTGGGATTTTTTCTTGAATAATCTTTCGAATAGAACTGGCTAGTTTATATTCCAATAACGTTTCTGCTTTATGGAGTGTTTCAAGTCCGCCAGACATATTTTGACCCTGCAAAAAATCGATGCCCAAAACTCTACCCTTATATTCAACCAAAGCCCCTGGATAAACTAACTGCTGCTCCTCGCCTTCCTTTGTTCTTGCTTTTGCATTAGTGGCATTAACCCCTAACTGCCGAAGAGAATCTATAAGCTGATATCGAAGAGAGTCTGGTAGATCTTCGCCTGGATATTCGAAATGATAATTGATCTTATTATCAGTGATCAGGCTGAACTCATCAAGCATTTCTCGTGTTCGGGCTGAGAGCTGACGAAATCCAGTAGGGAGATCTCCATGCAAAAAAACGGTGATCTCAACCGGTTCAGTAAGTTGACTGAGCATGCTACGTGTTGAATCAGATAAAGTATATCTTTTTTCTGATGTAAGATCCATCCTGAAAGAGGTGGTGGAAAAAATAATATTTAATACCCCCAATACAAGAATAACAAAGATCCATCCAAAACGTGAAGACAGAATTTTAGCCATATAATATTAACGTCTTACCAGATTTCGTGCTGTCAAAAAAATAAAAAAGCATATTACCGAAAAAAAATAAACCAGGTCACGCAGATCAATTACACCTCTCGACATACTTCTGTAATGGTGATCAATTCCGAATACCTCAATATAGTAATCAGCTCCTCCCTGTAATCCAGGAATACGACTGACTGCTTCAAATGCATAATAACTTACAAAGCACACAAAAACACTAACCATAAATGCTATTACTGCATTAGTTGTAAAGCTACTGCACCATATACCAATGGATATAAAAACAGATCCCAAGCATATCAATCCAATATAACTTCCTGCTATACCTCCAGTGTCAATTCCAGATGAAGAAAGATAGTCTATGATCCACACAAATGAAATAGTGGGCAATACGGCTAATATCATTATAATTAAAGAGGAAATATACTTTCCCAAAATGATCTGATGGATGGTTAAAGGTTTGGTTCGAAGTATTTCATATGTACCTGTTTTGAACTCTTCAGACAAACTACGCATCGTGATGGCTGGAATCAATAATAGCAGGATCAGGGGTGCCAACTGAAAAAAAACATCCATTGTTGCAAACCCTTCATCAAATAAGTTCGTATCCGGAAATACAAATAAAAATAATCCATTCAGTATGAGAAATAACATGATCGCTAATATCCCGATCAGGCTACTAAAAAACTGACGCAGCTCTTTTTTACATATAGACCACATAGGCTATTCAAATAAAATGCAAGATTACAGCAAACTCATGGTAATCGTATGTCAATAACGTTAAAACCAATTGGTCAGGTATTAATTAATGTTCAACTGGAAAAAACTAGCCAAATCCAGTCTGGAAAAAAAATTTCATTATTTCTTTACATCCATGCAGCATTCTTGAATATACTATTGTCAATATCCACGGAATAGTACTTCAAAAGTAGAAGTTGAAAGATAAAATGTTGGATATTAGTGATTTAGCTTCATAAATGTACTTACTCCGCTAAACAGGTTGTGTTGAATTCATTACACTTCCGTTAACCAAAAACTAATCGGTTTCAACCAAAACCAACTGCGTATCCCGCCATATCAATGGCGGGATTTTTTATACGGAAAAGCTTTCCCCACAGGCGCAGGTTCTCGAAGCATTAGGATTGGCGAAATGAAACCCTTTACCATCCAGGCCATCAGAATATTCCAGAGTCGTGTTAAACAGGTATAGAACACTTTTCATATCCGTTACGATCTTCATACCCTTATCTTCAAAAACCTGATCAGTTGGGCTAATTACTTCATCAAAATCCATTTTGTAGCTTAAACCGGAACAACCACCACTCACTACACTTACACGAAGAAAATGATTGGCTTTTCCTTGTTCTGCCATCAATGCCTCTACTTTTTCCTTTGCCTTTTCGCTTATGAAAATACCACCATCGAATGTCATAGCACAAAGTTAGTAAATATGGGGATTTAGGTAGCGATAAGTGTTTAGATTTGCCTTATGCAAAAAATCGAACATATCGGAATAGCCGTGAAAAGTCTGGAGGCAGCTATACCCCTTTATGAAATATTATTAGGGACCGCATGCTATAAAAAGGAAGAAGTAGCTGCTGAAAAAGTAACCACTGCCTTTTTGCAAGTAGGCGAAACAAAAATTGAATTATTAGAAAGTACAGACCCAGATGGGGTGATTGCTCGTTTTATTGAAAAAAAAGGAGAAGGCATTCATCATATTGCCTTCGAAGTAGAGAATATTGTAAAAGAAATGTCAAGGTTAAAAAGTGAAGGCTTTACATTACTCATGGATGAACCTAAAAAAGGTGCAGACAATAAACTCATTTGCTTTGTTCACCCAAAATCTGCCAATGGAGTATTGGTAGAGCTATGCCAATCTATATAATTTAGATCCCTAATTTTTCAACAGCTTGCTGAGCAGCAATTTGGGAGGCATCTTTCTTATTGAAGGCTTTACCCTCAGCAATAAGTTCTCCATCTACCATGGCACCAACCTTGAATAATCTTCTACCCCGCTCAAAACGTTCCTCCAGTGTCTCAAATTCCAAGTTTTTTCCATTTTTATTAGCCCAACCGTATAAACGATTTTTATGATTGATCTCCAGACTTTCAAGATCATCCACAAACATGTGAGTAGTCACAATTTGTTTATACACCCAGCTTTTTGTCTGCTCATATCCTTTATCCAAATAAATCGCTCCTACTAATGCTTCTAGCGTATTGCCGAAGATCTGGCTTACTTTGAGGGAGTTGTCATTTTTGTTGTACAGGGTTATTTTTTTAAGCCCCATTTTAATGGCGATATCATTAAGGGTTTGTCTATTGACCATTTTACTTCTCATTTCAGTGAGAAATCCTTCGCCTTTATATGGATATCGTCTAAACAAATAATCTGCAACAATGCCGCTTAATATTGCATCGCCCAAATACTCTAAACGTTCATTATTTTCATCAGCGTGTTCTTTAATAGAACGATGACTCAATGCCATCATATATAAATTCAGCCGACCGGGTTGGAAACCGAGAACATTACAAAGTTCACGATAATAACCACGCTTGGATTTATCTATCCAAAAAAAAGGTAACCAGGATGGCACACGAATCATATATGCCAACAAAAGTAATGAGTAATTTATGAATTACCGACCATCAAGCCCTACCGATTAGGCAATAGAGATGTTATTTGAATTTCTTAACTATAACAGAAGCATTATGACCACCAAAGCCAAAGGTGTTGCTTAATGCAGCATTTACAGTTCGCTTCTGAGGTGTATGGAAAGTGAAATTCAATTTAGGATCCAATTCATCATCATCTGTAAAATGATTGATCGTTGGAGGAACAATATCATGAACAACAGAATAGACACAGGCAATAGCTTCGATGGCACCCGCAGCACCTAGCAAATGGCCCGTCATGGATTTAGTAGAACTAATATTAAGATTATAAGCATGGTCACCGAATACATTGAGTATGGCCTTTGTTTCAGCGATATCACCCAATGGAGTGGCAGTACCATGAACATTAATATAATCGACATCTTCAGGTTTCATACCTGCATCTGCCAGTGTTTGACGCATTACATTCAACGCACCCAATCCTTCAGGATGAGGAGCTGTAATATGATGTGCATCGGCAGTGGCACCACCTCCACCTATCTCGCAATATATACGAGCACCACGAGCTAATGCATGTTCAAGTTCTTCGAGAACGAGCATTCCTGCACCTTCTCCCATTACAAAACCATCTCGATCTTTATCAAATGGTCTTGAAGCAGATTTTGGATCATCATTTCGCTCACTCAAAGCTTTCATTGCATTGAAACCCGCTACGCCTGATTGCGAAATAACGGCTTCACTTCCGCCGGCAAGAATGATATCGGCTTTACCTAGTCGGATCCAGTTGAAGGCTTCAATAACCGCGTGGGTTGATGAAGCGCATGCACTTACAACTGCAAAATTTGGCCCTCGAAATCCATGTCGCATGGAAATCTGACCAGCTGCAATGTCCAGGATCATCTTAGGGATGAAAAAAGGGTTGAATCGAGGGGTTCCATCACCCTTGGCGAAATTGATTACTTCCTCTTGAAATGTAATCAATCCTCCAATTCCGCTGGAAAAAATCACGCCGATACGGTCTGCATCCATAGTATCTTTGTTGATACCAGCATCCTTTACTGCTTCGTCGCTAACGATTAACCCAAACTGGGTGAAGCGATCAATTTTCCTGGCCTCTTTGCGGTCAAGATAATGAGTAGGATCGAAGTCTTTCACTTCACAGGCGAACCTTGTGCGAAACTTTTCAGCATCGAACTGAGTAATGAAATCAGCGCCTGACTTTCCCTCCAGCAATCCGTTCCAATATTCGGTAGCCGTATTGCCAATGGGTGTCAAAGCGCCGATCCCTGTTACAACAACTCTTTTCAAATTCATATATAAACCTAACCGGTTTGCAGAAGATTACTTAGCGTGTTCCTCTAAGTATGCAACAGCCTGACCAACCGTGGTAATGGTCTCAGCCTGCTCGTCAGGAATGGAAATGTTGAACTCTTTTTCGAACTCCATGATCAGTTCTACTGTGTCCAGAGAATCTGCTCCGAGATCGTTAGTGAAGGAAGCTTCTGGTGTTACTTCTGCTTCGTCAACACCTAATTTGTCAACAATGATTTTCTTTACTCTTGTTGCAATGTCAGACATGATTTTAATATTTAGTTATTACTTGGCTGCAAAAATATAGTTTTTGGCAGAAAAACAATCTTTTGTGGCATTAATCATATTTTCCCCATTTTTTTGGATTTTTTGGGTAAATCGGCTTATTTTCCAGCCATGCCTATCAAAATCCTTGAATATCAAAGCCAGGAATACGACCAAATGGTCTCTTTACGCTATGAAATTTTGCGTAAACCACTTGGTTTAGAATTTATTCCGGAGGAATTGGAAAAGGATGCCCATGATATTTTAATAGGCGCGTTTGATGAGGAGGTGATCCTAGCCTGCTGCATCCTCTCCAAAGTTGATAGTGAGACCTGCAGATTACGCCAAATGGCGGTAAAAAACACATTACAGGGAAAGGGCATTGGAGGCAATGTGCTTTTTTTCGCTGAAAATATTGCCCGAGAAAGGGGTTATAAATATTTACACATGCATGCTCGGCAATCCGCACTTGGGTTTTATGAAAAGCTAGGCTATCAAGTGTGCAGTGCTGAATTCCAGGAGGTTTCCATCCCGCATTTTGAAATGAAAAAGTCGCTATAAGGCAACTTATCATTTATTCTTCTTTATTTTTTCTTTCATCCAGCCTCTTGCCAGATGTATGGCATCATCATCTGTAAAAACATCTTTGGGAATCAGAAAAAATGAACGTGTATCAAAATATAAATGAAAGAAGCCTGGGGTTTCGATCATATCGCTGAACTCCCTCCAAGCCCAGAGTTTACTTCCAGTAGCCGTTTCAATACTAAAATGATTTTCATCAAGATCCACCACAAAGGAGTCCCTAAAAGTTTTTGATTTACGATAGATGGACCAAGGCAACCATAACCAAAATGCTCCCATCATGGCTATCCACAACACGGAACTCATAAGAAAAGGTAATGGATTTATGAGTTTAAAATAAAAAAGAACTGCTGATATCAAAGCAAAAACATTGACTAGAATCATCATCAACTTAATTTCCCTTCTGCTGATGAAATGATAACGTAATGCTTGTAAAACCTGACTTTTTTGATAGCTGACCTGTAATTTCATATTCTTTCGCTTCAATCATTATGGCTGGCAAGATAATAAAAAAAGTCCCCGCTACTACGGGGACTTTTAATCAAGTTCTATTCGAATTCTTTTAACTGCAACCCATGCTATTGCCGCAGTTCAGACATTTGTAACAAGTGCCGCTGCGTACCGTAATGTGCCCACATGTGTTACATGCTGGTGCATCACTCTGCATACTCTTCATGAACTCCTGGGTTCCATCAGCTTTAACACCAGCGGCGGTAGCCTTTTGTACCCGAACCTGACTAGGAGTAGTGGAGGGTGATGAAGCTGGGCCTATTACACGCACGTCTGAAAGCTCAGGCTTTTCATTTGCCGGTTCATCCCATTCATCACTACCGGTATTTCCAATTTCAGGCTTATCGGCGATATGAACCAGATCTGCACGATTAAGATACTCATAAGCCAGACAACGGAATACAAAGTCAACAATAGATGTAGTGGATTTGATGTTTGGATGATCTACCATTCCAGCCGGCTCAAATTTGGTGAATACAAATTTCTCTACGAACTCTTCCAAAGGAACACCATATTGTAACCCTACTGAAACGGCGATCGCAAATGAGTTCATCAAGCTGCGAAGGGTTGAACCTTCTTTTGCTAAGTCGATGAAGATCTCACCTAATGTTCCATCATTATATTCTCCGGTGCGGAGGAAAAGAGCTTGTCCGTTGATCTTCGCTTTCTGTGTAAATCCACGACGTTTAGCAGGCAATGATTTACGCTCAACGATCCTAGATAACTGACGCTTAAGCTTAGTATCAGGAGCAGCCTGCATACGCTTATGTAATTCATCCAGTAATTCTTCTACTGTCAGTTTTCCAACATCTATGAACTGACTATCTGATGCTGTATTTTCTGCATCGGTAGAATCATCTTTCTTCTTCTTGTCGCTCTTATTACTAAGGGGTTGAGATAATTTTGAGCCATCGCGGTATAGAGCACATGCTTTCAGACCTAATCTCCAGCTGAGCAAATAAGCATCAGAAATCTCTTCGATCTGTGCCTCATTTGGAAGGTTGATGGTTTTAGAGATTGCCCCACTGATGAATGGCTGTGTAGCACCCATCATACGGATATGACCATGTGCGTGAATATAGCGCTGTCCTTTTTTACCACACTTGTTTGCACAATCAAATACAGGAAGATCTTCCTCTTTCAGGAAGGGTGCACCTTCGACAGTCATGGTTCCGCATACATAATCGTTTGCCGCATCAATTTGCTCATCGGTAAAGCCAAGAGCCTCCAGTAAATTGAAGGAGAAATCGTTATACTGATCAGGAGTAAATCCTAAACGCTGCAAACATTCTTCTCCAAGTGTATAAACGTTGAAAAGAAATCCTACTTCAAATGCTGCTCTTGCCGCATCATCCAGCTTTTTAATCTCTTCAGCAATGAATCCTTTTTCACTCAGTGTTTGATGGTTAATAAAAGGAGCCCCATTGAAAGATGCAGCACCAACGGCATATTTGATGATAGCATCGATTTCTTTCTCTGTATATTTTAAGTTCTTCAGTGCACTTGGAATAGACTCATTAATGATCTTGAAATAACCACCACCGGATAGCTTCTTGAATTTAACCAGTGCAAAATCCGGTTCAACTCCAGTGGTATCGCAATCCATAACCAATCCAATAGTACCTGTAGGCGCAATAACCGTTGCCTGTGCATTACGATATCCATATTTTTCACCCAACTCCACAGCATCATCCCATGCCTTGCATGCAGCCTTCAACAGATAATCAGGACAATATTGTGCTTTTATTCCTTGTGGCTTGATGCTAATACCAGCATATGCACCTTCAGCATCATAAGCGGCTGCTCGATGATTGCGCATTACTCGCAACATATCTTCCTTGTTCTCTTCGTACCGTGCGAAAGCGCCTTGAACTTTTGCAATCTCTGCTGACGTTTTATAAGAGATACCCGTCATGATCGCAGTAATAGCACCGGCTATACCACGTGCCTCTTCACTATCGTAAGGAATACCGCTTACCATAAGCATACTGCCGAGGTTAGCATAACCCAATCCGAGAGTACGGTAGTCATAACTTAACTGGGCAACTTCCTTACTTGGGAATTGCGCCATAAGCACTGAGATTTCCAATACAGTGGTCCACAAACGTACGGTGTACTCGAATCCTGCAACATCAAATGTATTGGTAGGCTCATCAAAATATTTGCGAAGATTTACAGAGGCAAGATTACATGCTGTATTATCTAGGAACATGTACTCACTACAAGGATTGGAAGCTCTGATACGTCCACCTTTCGGGCAGGTATGCCACTCGTTGATTGTGGTATCGTATTGAGTGCCTGGGTCTGCACAACGCCATGCAGCATAAGCGATCTTATCCCAAAGTGCTTTAGCTGGAACTTTTTTCATCACTCTTCCATCGGAACGAGCAGTCATTTCCCAATCTTCACCTTTTTCTAATTTTTCGAAAAATGAATTTGGAATACGAACAGAGTTATTGGAGTTCTGTCCGGAAACGGTACGATAGGCCTCCCCTTCATAGTCGCTGGCATACCCCGCTGCAATGAGGGCAGCCACTTTCTTTTCTTCCTCTACTTTCCAGTCGATGAAGGTTTCGATCTCTGGATGATCCAAGTCTAAACAAACCATTTTAGCAGCACGGCGAGTTGTACCACCACTCTTAATGGCACCCGCAGCACGGTCACCAATTTTAAGGAAACTCATCAGCCCGGAAGAAGTACCTCCTCCACTTAATTTCTCTCCTTCCGCACGCAGATTAGAGAAGTTTGTACCCACACCTGAACCATATTTGAAGATACGTGCCTCACGAACCCAAAGATCCATGATTCCTCCTTCATTCACCAGATCATCATCCACGCTTAAAATGAAACAAGCGTGCGGCTGAGGACGCTCATATGCTGAAGTCGATTTCTTCAACTGACCATCTACAGGATCCACGTAATAGTGCCCCTGTGGCTTTCCTTTTATACCATAGCTCTCATATAAACCTGTATTGAACCATTGTGGTGAGTTAGGCACACAAGCTTGGTTCAAAATAGAATACACCAATTCATCGTAGAAGACCTCTGCATCTTTCGGCGTTGCAAAATAACCATAGCGTTCACCCCATACCTTCCAGCAATTGGCCATACGGTGTGCTACTTGTTTAGCTGATGTCTCTCTTCCAGTACTTCCATCTGGTTGAGGCACGCCTGCTTTACGGAAATATTTCTGAGCGATGATATCTGTAGCAATTTGGCTCCATGTTTTTGGAACCTCCACATCTGTCATCTCAAATACTTTCTCTCCACTTGGATTCCGGATTACGGAAGTCCTCAAGTCGTATTCGAACTGATCGAATACACTAACATCATCTTTGGTGAACTGCCTGCAAAACTGGAGGCCGCCTAACTGCTGGTTGGTTTTTTTAGCCATGTCGATTATAAGATATATTGGTGAGTTGTATTGATTCCACCCACACTTTTGTGCGGTGGACGAAAATAATTTTCTAAAGGGTAGAAACCATCGCCGAAATATCAACACTATGTGGATAAGGAAGGCAAATCCACATTGGTAAACTATTTCCCAAATTATCCACCAAATTTGTTAAAATGTGCAATAAAAAAATTTGGCAATACAAGCTTTTTCCTCATTCTCTTTAGGGATTATAGAATTTTCTGCTTTTTCCTTTCCACTTCCAACTAATTTAGGCATTTTTGCTTAGAGTTTTATACATAAATGCGATCCATCTATCAACAATTAACCACTATTAAACAAACCGGACAAAAAGCATTTGCCGTGCTAATTGATCCGGATAAAGTGGACATACAACACGTTCCTGATTTATGCTCTATGGCTGTCAAAGCCAATACTGATTTTATTCTGGTAGGAGGCAGTCTGATGGTCTCCGATCGTATGGAAGAAATTGTTCTTGAAATAAAAAAATCTTGTGCAATACCCGTTATCCTGTTTCCGGGGAGCCCCAATCAACTTACTCCTCATGCAGATGGTCTTTTATATTTATCGTTGATATCTGGCCGAAATCCAGAATTGCTGATTGGTCAGCATGTGATCTCTGCGCCTGTAGTAAAGCAGAGTGGATTGGAGATCATGTCAACTGGGTATATGGTCATCGATGGTGGTGCACCTACTACCGTTTCATACATCAGCAATGCGTCTCCCATACCACATGATAAAAAGGAGATCGCAGTTTGCACGGCAATGGCTGCTGAAATGTTAGGAATGAAATTGATGTACCTCGATGCGGGAAGTGGAGCACAGCGTCCAGTAAGTGAGGCCATGATTCAGTCTG
>Ga0315904_10013533_pt1 | contig 10207 bp, 5 predicted proteins | sample LakEriMetagenome_6_FD_203529 | JGI IMG/M metagenome (GOLD analysis project Ga0315904, IMG submission 203529) | Freshwater fungal communities from buoy surface, Lake Erie, Ohio, United States - Buoy 12 MA120 | ecosystem: Environmental > Aquatic > Freshwater > Lake | place: USA: Lake Erie, Ohio...
CACTGCGGCAAGAGGTTGTGGAGTCGCTGGTGGTGGAGGGGGGGCGGGTCCGCGGAGTCTCTGTCCGCGGGGAGGCCCTCTACCGCTGCCAGGCCGTGGTGCTGACCACAGGGACATTCCTCCAGGCAATCATGCATACCGGAGAGGCCAGGTCGGCCGGTGGGCGGGCGGGGGAAGGAACGACGGCGGGACTCTCCCAGACGCTGGCCCAACTGGGGTTTGAACTGGCAAGATTCAAGACCGGCACTCCCGCCCGACTGAATGCCCGCACAATCGACTTCCGTCAACTGGAGCCCCAACCGGGTGATACGGAACCGCAACCGTTCTCCTTCCTGACAGAGCAGATCACCCAGCCCCAGATCGACTGCTACCTGACCGAGACGACGCCAGCCGTCCATGACGTGATTCGGGCCAACCTCCACCGGGCCCCGATGTACAGTGGCCAGATCCAGTCGACAGGCCCGCGCTATTGTCCGTCGATCGAAGACAAGGTGGTTCGGTTTTCCGACAAGACCTCGCACCAGATCTTCCTCGAACCCGAGGGGCGCAATACGCTCGAAATCTACTGCAACGGGATTTCCACGAGTCTTCCCCGGGATGTCCAGGAGCAGATGATCCATGGCATTCGGGGCCTCGAGAATGCGGAAGTCATGCGGTATGGCTACGCCGTCGAGTACGATTTCGCTCCGCCGACACAACTGCATTCCACACTCGAAACCAAGCGTGTCGCGGGCCTGTTCTTCGCCGGCCAGCTGAATGGAACAACCGGGTACGAAGAGGCGGCCGGCCAGGGGTTGTGGGCGGGGCTGAATGCCGCCCTGCAGGTGGCGGGGCGGGCCCCTTTTTTGCTCGACCGGAGCCAGGCCTACCTCGGGGTGATGATCGACGACCTGGTGACCCGGGGAGTCGACGAACCCTATCGCATGTTTACATCCCGGGCCGAGTACCGCATGCTGCTGCGTCATGACAATGCGGATCGCCGACTGACCCCGGTGGGGCGGGAACTGGGCCTGGTCGATCAGCACCGCTGGGAGCAATTCTGCAAGCACAGCGGTCAGATCGAACAGGCTGAACAATTGGTCCACAACGAGACGCATGAGGGAGTGCCCCTCGCCCAATGCCTGCGACGGCCCGATGTCAACTGGCAGACCATCTGCGAGTGGTCACCCCGGGCCCGTCAACTGGCCCTGTCCCCCCGTTCTGCGGAGCAGGTGGAAATCGACGCGAAATACGCCGGTTACCTGCGTCGCCAGGAAGCCCAGATCGCCCGCCACCAGCAGGTCGCCGACTGGACGATTCCGGTGAACTTCAACTACCACGCCGTCCCCCAGTTGCGGGCGGAAGCCAAGCAGAAATTCGCACGGATTCAGCCCCGGAACGTGGGGCAGGCGGGTCGCATCAGCGGGATCACTCCAGCCGATATTGCCATTCTGATTCTGTACGTCCGTACCGGAGAGACTGGGTCAAATCGGGAGGTTGACAACCCATATTGACCAGATTCCGGGAATGAATACAATCGGCACCCGTGGTAAGGCTGGTAAAGTCGGTATAAAGGTCGTAATCGGTAAAGTCAGCGTCAACCACCAACAGTCCCTGAGTGGGCCAGTCAGTTCCGGAAGTGGAGTCCGGGAGTGATCGGCCGGAATGGATTCCTCCCACCGCCAGAGCAAGCCGGCTTCACCTGGAGTTGGCCGAAAAGGATGTTCGCATGAGCAACATGAAGACCGTTTACACAACGGGTGAAGCAGCCCGGATCTGCAAGGTCTCGCAGCAGACCATCATCCGCTGCTTTGATTCCGGGCAGTTGAAGGGATTTCGGGTGCCCGGCTCCAAGTTTCGCCGGATTCCCCGCGATATCCTCTACAAGTTCATGAAGGAAAACGGCATTCCGACCGACGCCCTCGAAAGCGGCAAGCGGAAGGCCCTGCTGGTCGATGACGACACGGAACTGGTCGAGATGATCCGTGATCACCTGGAAGCCGACGGCCGCTTTGAAGTTCGCGTCGCCAACAACGGGTTCGAGGCCGGAATGATGGTCAAGGAATACCACCCCGACGTGGTTGTCCTCGACGTGATGCTTCCCGACATCAACGGCAAGGAAGTCTGCCAGCGCATCCGCGGCGATGCGAGCCTGAGTGACGTTCGGGTCATCTGCATCAGCGGGATGGTGGAAGAAGACAAGATTTCCGAACTGCTGGCCGCGGGTGCGAACGAGTTCCTGCAGAAGCCATTCGAACTGGACCAGTTGGTCGAAACCATGTTTCGCCAACTCGAAGTCGAACCGGCCATCGCCCGCTGACGATCCCGGGGGCTGACCTGCGCGGCACCCACTGGGGAGCATCGCAAACCGGAAGCAGCGTGGTGGCTGCTTTCCGGTCACTCAGGGACACTGGCTGTGTTTCCTCCAGCCCTGTGCCCTCCGCAAGGTCAATGCTCTGTCTGTCCTGAATCAGTAAACCCGGTGGTCCCCCACCGGGTTTTGCTGTTTCCCCAGAGAACGGTGAGACTCCGTGTCACGACCTGTGCATTCGCCAGAGCCCTCGTCTCCCGATGAAAAACTGAGCGCCCTCGCCGAGTTCGCCGCCGGGGCCGGTCATGAAATCAACAATCCTGTCGCGACGATTTCGGGCTACGTTCAACAATTGCTCCCTGGCGAGCGAGATCCCGATCGGGTGCAGGCACTGGTGACAATTGGAGCCCAGGCGCTTCGCATCCGCGATATGATCGGCGACCTGATGCTGTTCGCACGCCCGCCAATCCCCGCTCCCGTGCGACTCGACCTCCAGTTGGTGGCTTCGGAGGTCGTGGGCCGATTCCAGGACGAAGCCCGGACCCGCCAGTGCCGGCTGATCCTCACGCCCGGTGGTCCACTCCCGGTCCGCGCCGACCCAGCTCACATCCGCACACTCTTCAGTGCTTTGCTGCGAAATGGGATCGAAGCGGCTGCCGGGGGGGGACAGGTCGTGCTGGAGGGAAGTCAATTCATGCATGAAGGGAGGCCCTCGGCCCGATTTGTGTGGACAGACACAGGCCCCGGACTGAAACCCCAGGAGCTCGAACACTTGTTTGATCCGTTTTTTTCGGGTAGGCAAGCTGGGCGAGGTTTGGGGTTTGGGTTGGCGAAAGCCTGGCGGATTGCGACACTGCATGATGCCGAACTGCGAGTTGCCAGCCCCGCAGGACACGGTGCCGTCTTTTCCCTGATCTGGCCCCTCGACAGCTGAACCCATGCCCGGCCCTCACTCCCGTCTGACAGGCATCTTCACCCCCAATCTCGTCCCCCTCGATTCCCGGGGCGACATCAATGAGGGAGAACTTCGGCGCTACGTCGACTGGCTGATTGAACGGGGTGTCCACGGACTTTACCCCAACGGTTCCACGGGAGAATTCACCCGGTTTACCGTGGAGGAACGGCGCCGCATCATCGAGATTGTCGCCGATCAAACGCGAAATCGGGTCCCGATCCTCGCGGGAGCCGCCGAAGCCAACGTCAAGGAAACACTCCGGGCCTGCGAGTATTACCACCAACTCGGCGTGCGGGCGGTCGCGATTGTGGCCCCGTTCTATTACAAGCTCAGCCCGGCTTCGGTGTACGCCTACTTTGCCGAGATCGGAAAAAACACTCCCATCGATGTGACGCTCTACAACATTCCCCTGTTCGCGAGCCCCATCGACGTTCCCACCGTTCAGAAGCTGAGTGAAAACTTCCCCAAAATCGTCGCGATCAAGGATTCGTCGGGGGATATCCCGCACATGATCCGGATGATCAAGGCTGTGCGCCCCAATCGCCCCGACTTCAGCTTCCTCACCGGTTGGGATGCAGCCCTGATGCCGCTGCTGCTGATTGGCTGCGACGGTGGCACCAACGCCACCTCCGGTGTGGTTCCGGAAATCACCCGCAAGCTCTACGACCTGACCCTCGCGGGCCGGCTTGATGAAGCCCGCAAGGTGCAGTACGACCTGGTCACCCTGTTTGACACCATGATTTATTCCGCCGAGTTCCCCAATGGATTCCGGGCGGCGGCCAGCCTCCGTGGATTCCAATTGGGTGAGGGACGGCAGCCGATGTCTCCCGAACAGCGGACCGACCTGAATGCCCTGAGCCAGACGCTCCAGTGCCTGCTGTCGGAACATGGATTCACCGACCAGCCGGTTGGTGGCTGCCCCATCCGCCCCGGCAACCAGCCCGACCGGACCGAGATCGATGCCATCGTTCGGAATGTGGTCTCGGAACTGAAGCGACGCGGCCTCAACTGAGTTCCGCCGAGTCCCACCCTCGTCGTGTTCCCACTGCCGGGGTCGAATGCCCGCCGGCTGTGGGGCGGGCGACGGTGGGCGCAGATCGGTGACGCCAACGATTCCCCCGGTCCCATCAATCGTCGTCCCGGGGGGCGTCCACCGGTTCGACGTCCACGGCGACGACGATCGTCTGACCTCCACCTCCGGTGAAGACTCCCTTGATGGGGCAGACATCTCCGTAGTCTCGCCCCCATCCAATCGTGACGTGCTTTTCGGCTGGAATCAGGTTGTTGGTGGGATCCAGGTCGACCCAACCGGACCCTGGAACGTAAATCGAAAGCCAGGCATGCGAAGCGTCGGCACCGACCAGGCGGGGTTTGCCCGGTGGCGGAGCGGTCAGCAGGTACCCACTGACATAACGGGCGGCCAGGCCGAGTGACCGCAGGCAGGTGATCTGCAAATGGGCAAAGTCCTGGCAGACACCGCGACGGTTCAGGAAGACCTCGCGAGTCGGAGTCGATACGGCTGTCGCCGCGGGAGAGTAATCGAACTCGGCATGGATGCGGCGTGTGAGGTCCAGGGCCGCCTCCAGGATGGGTCTTCCCGGTGTGAAGCTCGTCAATGCGTAGTCGCGGGCTTCGGGAAGCTCGATGATAAACGGCGATTCCATCCGGAATTGTGCCGCGAGTCGCTCCCTCTCTTCAGCCGGTTCCCTCAGAAGCTCGCGGACCTGCTCCCAGGGGGGGGTCATCCCCGCGGGAATCTCCCCGGGAGCGTAGCGTTCGACGAGCGAGCGACTGGTCACCTGCAGGCGGTGATGGGGAGTTTCCACCGAGAAATACCACACCTCATTCTGAAAGGCATCGGACCACCTGCGGCGAACCACCGGCTCGGGGTGGATGTCGAGTGAGAAGGAGTGGCGGACCTGTCCGGGCATGGTCTGCGGCGTCAATCGCGCCTGGTTCTGGCACAGCACGACAGCATCCGAATAGAGATAGGTCGTGGTATGCCGGACCTTGTAATGCATGCGATTCACCGGGAATTGACAGCCTGCAACTCGGTGAGCTGACGGGGTGCCAGGGTATGACTGAGAAACGTGTGGGTGATGTCGTCGGAGAGTTCACGCAGACCGTCCGACCACCTGTCCAGACGCTGGGCCAGGCTGTCACGATCGTGGAAGCCGTCAACACTGCAGAGGGCCTCGACATCGGCCAGACGGAGTTCCGACAGCAATTCATAGATCCGGGGAAGCCGGGGAGCGCCACCGGGTCGTACGGGAGTCTGCTCTTCCAGCATGCGGCCATGGTCCGCCAGGGCAATCAGCTGAAAGATCGCCGAGCGCGGATTGGTTTCATCGGCCAGGATCAGGTCGAGGACGGGAGCCAGTTGCAGGGTGCTGAGGTAGCGATAGCGATAGGTCATCGAGCTGTCGGCGATTTCCAGGATTGCCTCCAGTCGCGGCAGCAACTCGACCTCGGAATCGACCAGCAACCCGCGCACCACCCGCAGGGTATGCAGGGCCCGCTCGATCCGCCGCCCCATATCGAGAAACAACCAGCCCGGCCCCCGGGTCATGCTCTCGGCCCCGAGTCCGCTGAACGCCGAACAAAGCACCAGCAACTGGTTCAGTTCCAGCAAGACCCGGGCAGGATCGTTGGCCCCTTCGGAATGAGAGGTTCCCAGTTCCATCTGGTTCAGAATCCGCCACGCATCAATCGCGATGCGGTCACGGACCACCGAAGCTGTCCGGCGGGCCGAATCGAGGGTTTCCGCCAGGCTCCCGGCACGCTCACGATCCCTGAGGAACGACCACACCTCATCCCGCACTTCATTCCAGTCGGCCGGGGGACGAATGAGGGACAATGGCGACTGACCGGGATCACACAGCGATTGAACCAGCAGCCTCATCTCGGGCAGTCCGGCCGGCTCGACCTCGGTTGTCATGCGGGCCACGATGCTGCGCAGGTGGCGAACGGCTCCCTCGGCCCGCTCGGTCAGTCGTCCCAGCCAGAACAGAAAGTCGGCCGCCCGACTGGGGAGATCATTCGTACTGCGGCGCAGGTGCAGCGCGGGAACATTCGGCCGCAACAGGGTGACGCTCTTGACCGGCTGGTCCGAGAGGACCCACAAATCCTTGCTCCGCTGCCCCGATGCCATCGACTCGACGAGCAGTTCCGAGACTGGGGCCACCCGGCACAGGCCGCCGGGCATGATCTCGTAGTCTTCGCCGTTGTAGACGGCGAACGTCCTCAGCGTCAGATGCCAGGGCTGAAGCCGCCCCTCCGACCAGACAGGGACCGTCGAGCCAGTCACCGGACGCTGGGCGATGAACCGACTGGGGCGGGCCCGGATGCGGGCGAGCAAATCGGCTTTTTCCTGGACGGAGAGCTGCCAGCCCGCCCTGGTCTTGCCGCGGCTGAGAAATGCCGGCCGGATGAGCAATTCGTCGAGATGTGCCTCGACATACGCCCGGTCTGGCGCAAAGCCGCACCACCACGTGTCGCTCGCCCGAAGTTGCAGCTCTTCTCCCAGCAGATGACGGCACAATTGGGGCAACAGCGCCTGCAGCACAGGGGCCTCCAGCACCCCGCCCCCCAGCGGGTTCACCACAATCACCTGTCCCGCGCGCACCGCCTGGGTGAGTGCCGGGACCCCGAGGTACGAGTCGGGGCGCAGATCGAGTGGATCACAATCAACGTCGGCCAATCGCCTCAGGATGACATGGACCGGCAGCAGTCCTCCCAGGGTCTTCAGAAACACCCCTTCCCCACGGACCGTCAGGTCGCCTCCCTCAACGAGCGTGTAGCCGAGATAGCGGGCAAGGTACACATCTTCAAAATGCCGCGAGCTGCGCGGCCCGGGAGTGAGCACGACGATTCGCGGGTTTCCCGAAAGGCTCCCTCCGAGACGAGCCAGCGAGTTCTTGAGCGTCAAAAAATAACCCGCCAGTCGAACCACGTTGAGACTGTGGAATTCCTGGGGGAGTGTCCGCGAGACCACCAGGCGATTTTCGACGGCATAACCGGCACCGGAAGGCCCCTGGGTCCGGTCACCCAGCACACGCCACTCTCCCTGGGCATCCCGCGCCAGTTGGGCGGCATACCAGTTGAGGAAGATTCCATCGTGGGGAATCAAACCGTGGCAGGGCAACAGGTAACCCGGCTGCTCGTAGACCGCTTCGGGGGGAATGACGCCCCAGCGCAACAGTTGCTGGGGTCCGTAGAGGTCCCTGGCCAGCAGATTCAGGACCCGCAACCGCTGTCGGAGCGCCGCCGACAACTGGTCCATTTCGGCCTGTCGCATCAGGACGGGCAGTGGATCCAGCAACCACGGACGATCGAGGTCCTTGGCCGCGCCGTAGACGTTGTAGGTCACTCCGTTTTCGCGCAGCAGGCGGCGCGCCTGCTCTTCACGCTGGCTCAGGACAACCGGATCCAGAGACCTCAGCCCTTCCCAAAAAGCCATCCACCCGGGACGAACCTCGCCGTTGGAATCCCGGAATTCATCAAACCGGCCCGACGGTGGCACATAGTTCCACGTCGGGTCACCGGTCGGAAGGGCGCCTTCCCGTCCGGAAGACATGCTCATCAGTGGGTCCAGGAACTAGGGCTGTCCCAGGATCGTTCGATCGGCCGGCCGGCGCAGATCGAGCGTGTTGGGATAGGCCGGGTTTTGTTCTGCCGGCGGGACCGGACAGGGTCCGGGGGTGTGCCCGATCGGCAGAAACCGCGCCGCACGCCGGGTTTCGGCAGCGAACGCGTTGACCGGAAATGTATCAGAATTCAAGCCGCCAGGATGCGCCACATGCCACGAACACCCCCCGAGCGAGCGACCATTCCACGTGTCGATCAAGTCAAAGACCAGCGGAGTCTGCACCCCAATCGTGGGATGCAGGCAGGATGGTGGCTGCCAGGCCCGAAATCGAACTCCTGCAACGAACTCGCCTTCGGTCTCGGTCGGCACCAGGGGAACCCGGCGTCCATTGCATGACACGACAAACCGCGAATCGGTCAGCCCCCTGACCTTCACCTCGACCCGTTCGACCGAGGAATCGACATATCGGGCCGTGCCACTTCCGGTCGCCTCTTCCCCCAGCACGTGCCACGGTTCCACCGCCTGCCGGAGTTCCAGCGTGACTCCCCGGCGGGTCACCTCGCCAATCTTGGGACAGCGGAATTCCAGGTGGGGGCGGAACCAGTCGGGACTGAAGTCGAATCCGGCCTGCTGGAGATCCTCGACCACTTCCGTGAGGTCCGAGGCCAGGTGATGGGGCAGCATGAAGCGATCGTGGAGGCTCGTCCCCCAGTGAACGAGGGGTCTCTCGTAGGGAGTCTCCCAGAACCAGGCCACCATCGACCGGACCAGCAACTGCTGGACGAGACTCATCTGCTCGTGCGGCGGCATCTCGAAGGCCCGCAGTTCCACCAGGCCCAACCGTCCCGCCGAACTCTCCGGCGAATAAAGCTTGTCGATGCAGATCTCTGACCGGTGCGTGTTCCCCGTGAGATCCACCAGCAGGTGACGGAACACCCGGTCGACCAGCCAGGGAGGAACCGCCTCGCCCCGGGGGATCTGGGCGAACGCGGTCTCCAGCTCGTAGAGATTTTCATGCCGGGCCTCATCCACCCGGGGGGCCTGGCTTGTCGGCCCGACAAACATCCCGGAAAACACGTAAGACAGCGAGGGGCGGTTGTTCCAATACGACACCAGGCTGCGCAGCAGATCGGGACGCTGCAAAAAGGGGCTCTCGGCCGGGGTGGGGCCTCCCAGGACGATATGGTTCCCCCCCCCTGTCCCCGTGTGACGCCCATCGAGCATGAATTTCTCGGTGCTCAACCGGGATTGCCGGGCCTCGTCATACAGGGTCTCGGTCAGGCTCTTCAGTTCGGGCCAGCTTCCCGCCGGCGGCATGTTGACCTCGATCACTCCCGGATCGGGAGTGACCCGAAACAGCTCAATCCGCGGGTCATAGGGGGGCTGATAGCCCTCGATCCGCACCGGCATTTTCAAGTCGGCTGCCGTGGATTCAATCCGTGCCACCAGGTCGAGGTACTCTTCGATGTTGCCCAGGGGCGGGACGAAGACATGCAGGACACCGTTGCGGGGCTCGATGCAGAGCGCGGTCCGAACCAGTCCATCGGCCGAGGTATCGTCGATTCCGAACTCGGTCGAACCGAGGTGATCGCCCGACCCCACTCCCGTCTCGCGCCGCAATCGACCGGGCGCCCCGGGCTGCTGGGACCGGATGCTCGCCGGGAAACTTCGACCGGGGGGAGGCAACGGATCCTGGCGCAGTGCCTGCCGTGATCGCAATCGGCCAGGACTCCCCCCGGGCATGCCCGGTGTCGGAAGCCGATCGGGTCTGGCCGCCAGGGGATCGCGCTCGAAAATCGACGGGTCATCCCGTCGGGGGGAATACAACAGGGAATCCAGCGGCAGTCGAAAGCCCATCGCCGAGTCACCCGGAACGAGGTACAGCTTCCCCGATCGGGTGATCCAGCGATGACTGACCCAGGCCCCCTCTTCGTCACCAGCCGCAAGGGGCAGCACAAACCCCACCGCCCGATCCAGCCCCTTTTCCAGCAGGCGGGCCAATCGGGCGCGTTCAATCGGATCCCGCAGTTGCGATTGCTGAAAGTCGACATTCGCCGGCAGGCGCCGTTCCTGCCAGAGATGATACAGCGTGTCTTCGTAGGTGGGGGTTGCGTTCTCGGGAGCGACTCCCAACCGTTCGGCCAACCTGTGGATGAACTGCTGCGCCTGCAGTTCACTGTGCCCCAGGTCTTCTTCCCCCGCGACGATGAGGTCGGGGCGGGTCCAGATCGGCTCACCATCCCGGCGCCAGTAGCACGACAGCGCCCAGCGGGGCAATTGCTCGCCGGGATACCACTTCCCCTGGCCAAAATGCAGCAACGGCCCCGCGGCATATCGCCGGGACAGTCGATCAAACAACTCTCCGGCCAGTTTT
>Ga0315904_10013535_pt1 | contig 10205 bp, 18 predicted proteins | sample LakEriMetagenome_6_FD_203529 | JGI IMG/M metagenome (GOLD analysis project Ga0315904, IMG submission 203529) | Freshwater fungal communities from buoy surface, Lake Erie, Ohio, United States - Buoy 12 MA120 | ecosystem: Environmental > Aquatic > Freshwater > Lake | place: USA: Lake Erie, Ohio...
GATATCGGAACCATTGGCAAGGGGGCTTGAAAAGATTTTTTCCATGGCGGTTTTCCCGCAGAAAACGGCGGTCAGCCGGGGCGGAACTTCTCGGCCTTAGGCTTGTGGCGGCCGGTGCCCTTGGCGGTCTTGGCCTTGAGCTTGGCCACGTCGGCCTCGGCGACCATGTAGGAGCCGGCCACGATTTCGCTGGCTACCTTGCCTTCGGCGGCCAATTTGCGGATGTACCGCATCGAGCAGCCATACCGCTCGGCCGCGTCGCGGCACGACAGCATCTTCCGCCCGGTGTCGTCTTTCATCAGTGCGATCATCCCCCAAATAGTACCGATTGGGGAACCCTCGTCAAATTGCCCTCAAACGCCAGCCCTGGCCGGGCTGCCGTTGCCCATAATACTCGAAACTCTGTACACTATGCCCAGCCCCAAAAGGGGGCGATTGTTTGAACGGACGGGGTGACGATTGAACAACCGTACACCATCCGCTACGATCGCCGACCGGGGGCCATTTTTACCCCTAGCAGGAGACCTGTCGATGACCCTACGCGACGTACTGAAAGACCGGATTGCCGAGCTCAAGAACTACGAAGACCGCACCGTCGAGATGTATTGCCAAACCCTCGACCGCTTCCGCGACTTCCTGGGGCACGAGCCGACCGTTGACGACCTCGATGACCTGACTGTGGCCAAGTTCCTCCGGTGGAGAGCGAGGACGGTGCACGACCCCAGGCGCGGCCTCATTACGCCGGCCAGCCTGGCAAAGGATTCTGCCCACATCCGTGCCTTGTGGACATGGCTCGCCAAGAAACGATGGAAGAAGGGCGACGGCGAACTGCTGGAGTTTCCAGACTACGCCCGGCCGAAGGTGCCCAAGCCCGTACCGAAGGCGTACAAGGCCGACGAGCTCCGTGCCCTCATCGCAGCAGCCAGGCGGCGCAAGGGCCTCGTAGCGGGCAAGCCGGCCGCCTGGTACTGGACCACGAAGCTATGGGCGATGTTCACAACGGGCGAGCGGATCGGCGCGGTGCTGAAGCTCCGCTGGGGGCAGGTGGATCTGCAGGGCTGCACCATCACGTTCCTCGCAGAGACCCGCAAGGGCCGCAGGGAGACGCTCACGGCGGCGATCCCCCCTGCCCTGGCCAAGATGCTGGCAACGCAGAAAGGGGCCGCAGGCGAGCTTGTATGGCCCTGGCTAGAGGACAGGAAGATGCTGTCCTGCTATGCCAGCCTCAAGGTGCTGTGTAAGAGTGCGGGCGTGGACTACAAGGCTTTCCACTCCATCCGCAAGAGCACGGCCAGCTACCTCAAGAAAGCCGGCATCTCAGCCAAGGGGCAGCTTGGGCATTCCTCAGAGGAGATGGCTGAGTTGCACTATTACGATGGCGACATAGTCGGGCGAGAATCCAATCTGGACTACCTGCCCGACATCACTGACGGGCCGGAAAAGCCGGCCGCTTGATGGCTTTTCGTCCCCGCCGTAACGTGATCTGCTTCCTCAAAAGAAGGGGCGCGAATGCCTACAAAACAAGCGAGGCGGTATTGCAGCGACTGCAAAAAAAAGACGCTTCACGCAACGACGAGTTTTAGCTTTTTGCTTGGCTTGGTGCTGTGCGTAATCACCTGCGGACTATTTATTCCGATATGGGGATTCATCATGCTTGGCGACAGGCTCAGGCCGTGGCGTTGCCAGTTTTGCGGCAAGGGACGGATGCTGTAGCACCAGAGCGGCGCGGGGCGCGGCAGGTAGCAGGAGAACCCTGCCGCGCCTCTCGCGCCGCCTAGTCAGTGCTTCGCATCGGCGTCGATAAAAATGCTGTAGCCTTCGCGGGCTCGCCGCTCCATCGCGTCCACCTTGCCCTTACTGCCAGGAAGCGACGTAGTCGGTGGCGCCGAATCCATGGCAGCCTGCACCTGCGCGAAAACGTCAGTGTACTCGTCGATGGCCAACGCCAGGGCGTCGTGCAGAATAGTCCTGTCGTGTTTCTCCACCCTCCGCTTGTAGTTCCGGTTGCCACGCGAGCACCCGCCCACGTCAGTGGCAGTGGTGTAGATCGCCAGCGTCGTGCGCAGGTGCGCCTGCACCCGCTGCACGCGAGTGAGCCACACCCGCAGCTTCGGGCACAGATCGTCCGGCCACCGCAATCGGCGTGACGGCGCTTCCACGTGTCACCGCGTTGGTTCGTCCTGCTGGAAGCAACGTAGGCGGCTTGTCAAGCGTCAGACCGTCGGGCCGCGGCAATAGCCTGGCGGACCACGGTGCGATGCTGCGGCCCCTCCAGCCAAAACATTGCCACCTCGTCCACGGCTCTTCGCAGGAGCAGCGTGATCGCGAGCCCGACGTTGGGCGACGTTCCGTACCGCCACTCGAGGTACTCCAGGCACCGCGCCCGCACGAGCTCGCAGGCGTGGAACATCTGCTCACCGGCCGCAAACGACCGGCTCTTAGCCAGGCAGGTCATCCACTCGCTCGGCCACATGCGGAGCACGGCATCGACGATGGCATCTGAAACGTCCGGCATGTGCGTGGCCGGCTCGCCGATCGCCCGGCGAATCGTCTGCCGCATCGCTGGGAGAGCCACCGCCAGCGCGTCGCCCACCGTCACCTCCTGCCCGCAGGCCCGGCCGGTGAAACTGTCGCGGGCGACGCGCCGGGGGTGGGGCATCGACCATTCGGGCACGCCGGCACCGGCTTGGCGGTACGCTCGGCCTTGCAGCGGGCACACTCGCAGTCGCACTTGGCCTCAATGCGGCCGTCGGGCTTCCACACGCCGTTCTTGCAGGTCTGGCCGCAGACGCACTCGTCTACGGGCTTGGGTGCCGGGGGGGCGTCATCGCGAGCCATCGCCGCATATGCTGCCTGGCAGGCCGCAGCCGCGCGGGGGTGCTCGCGGTCAACGGCACCGGGCTCGGCCGCCAGCGACGCCATGAACGCAATCAGGGATCGCCACATGGCTACCACCCCCTGCCGTGGTCTAGGAGCGGCTGGCCGTCGGCTCCGATGCGGGCGTGCACCAACTGCACCTCCGGCTCCGGGGCAGGCTCGGCGAACACCGCCACCCATAGGAACGTCTTCGCCAGGCGAGCGATGAGCCGCACCACCGGCCGCTGCGGGGCGGGATTAACCGGGGACGAATGCGACGACGTGAGCCACCAGCCGGCCGCCATGCAGGCCAGGCACACGACGACAAAGTGAAAACGCTTCAACTCAATCATGCCTGCCCTCATTCAGCCGGTGAAGTGGCGAGCCACTCGCCATGGTGGATATCGCGAAACCCAAACCCATCTACGGAGCCAATCGCCCACGAGTCTTGCTGGGCCAAAATCCGCTCGATGTCCGCCTTGGTTGCCCAGAAGGTGCCGTCGGGCTGGTCGGCTGGAAACTTGCCGCCGCCGAGGTACTTGCCCCAGGAGTTCATCACCAGGGCACCGTCGCGGGGCTGCTTCGCCTCCGGCCCGGCGTTCTTCGCAAAGCGAATCCCAACGACCGCCATCTGGTGCATCCAGACCGACCGGGCGGCGCAAAAGCCATCGGCATCGCGGTCGCCGCTGGCAAAACCGACCGACGACGCGATCGTCACCGGGTAGCCACTGCCGATCGCCGCCACCAACTCCTGCCAGTTGCGGACGTTGACCACGTGCCGGCAGGGATGCTTCTTTGCGACGGCATCGAGCCGGCCGGCATCGCCCTGCCCGCCGTTGCCGTAGGCTCCCCACGCCTTCGCACGGTCTGGAGAATAGACCGAGAGATCGGTCTCGCCGTACTGCTTGCGGTAGACCACGCCCCAGTCACGTAGCCAACGGGCCGCCGCAGATCCGGTGCTGCCGTCGCTGTAGCCGCCAACGGGCGAGCGGCCGTCTCCGCTCTTTCCGCGGGCCTCCACGCGCGATCCGCCGTAGATGCTCTCGGTCGCCGGCAGCAGCGGGGCCTCGGCAATCTTGCCGAGGGTCCAGTCGATGCTCTCGGCACAGAAGACGGCGTGCATTGCGCCCCAGCTGACGCAGTCGCCGATCCCCTGCCGGCCAACCACGAACGGCTTGCCGTAGCGAGACTGGTGGGCGGCATTCATCGCCCGGTAGAGGAAGGCGTCTTTTTCGACGGCCTTCTCCATGGCTTCCGGCCCAGCGTCTGAAAAGAATTTCTCGTCGCCAAGCTCGGCCAGGAACTGCCGCGTCACCTCCGGGTCGGGCGTGTAGCCGAACTGGCCGACGACAGGCACGGCACGCCACGAGCGCGTGGCCATGAACGCCGCGGCCAGCAGAAGGGCCGCAGCGAGCATCAGCCGCCAGTTAGGAAGGTGGTTACTTCGCAGCGTCACCGCAGACCCTCCCCAGGTGGCGGTAGGCGGCGATCCACTTGGCACGCCCCTCGGGCGTTATTGGTCCGCCCGACGTGCCGACGGCTGCGTCGAGGTAGTGCTGGATGGCATCTCGGACGAGCGGCTGCCGCTGCCCGATCGACTCGCCTCGGCAGCGGGCCTCGCGGGCCGCGACCCGCAACTCATCGAAGGCCACGCCCGACTTGAGCCGCGGCTCCTCGAGCATGCCGTCCCACTCAATGATGCTGGCGAGCTCGCCGCACAGTGCCGAAAGCACGGCAGCATCGTCCGCAGCCGACGGCCCTGTGAACTTGCCGCGCAGGCTGAACTCGCCGGGAGCGGGCGGCGCTGGCGTCGGCTCGGGCTTCCGCCCCGGCAGCGACCACCACAGGCCGACGATCAGCAGGACGATGCCCAGCGGCACGCGGTAGCTCATTTGTCGCTCCCGGCCACCAGGGCTAGCGTGAGCGTGTCGATGGCGGCCTTGGCCTTCTCGTCGAGCGCGGCCGTGGCCACGAGCCGCTTGCGGACGTTGGCCAGGTCGAGCATCGAGCGATGAAACGTCACGCCAGCAGGCTCGGCAGGCTTGGCTGCCAGCACGCTGGCACCGAGCCGGATCATCCATGGCGAAAACAGGAGCAGGCAGGCGGCTCCGACGAGCAGCGACGGCATCATTGGGCAGACATCCTCACGAGGGGAAGAATTGATTCGATGGCACCGGCGGCGGCCATGAGCACGAGCGAACGGACCGAGCCACGAACGACGAGCCAGATCGGCCACGCGAGCGTCGGCACGCACTTGTCGGCCACGGCGTCGAAGAGCATGGCAACGGCGTCAAGGCACCACGCCTTCTTCTCTTCGTTTGTGTCCGGCAGGCTATCGACCGCAGCCACCACGACTCGCAGCAGGGCCGTGACAAGCTCGGCGAACTCGCTCACGGTGAGGCCGTCGGCGGCCTTGGCCTTGGCGATCGTGACGAACGCGCGGACCTTCTCGGCAACCGTGCCGAGGTCTTTCGCGGCGGTCAGTGGCGCAGTGCTGATCATGTGGCTTTCACTCCGACGACGTGGATTTCGACATCGACGGCCGACGCGCCGCCGTTGGTGAGCGTGAGGTCGTCTTCGGCCCAGCCGGCCGCCGACGGATTCGTGGCGTAGACCACGCCGCCTGCGGCCAGCACCGCCGTCAGGCTCGTTCCCATGGCCACGGTGACGGCCGTGGTGGTTGAGAGGTTGCGAATCGCCACGACCTTCTGCTTGGCAAGGTTGAGCGTGCCGGTGCCAGTGAAGACGTTGAGGGCGAGGGCCTCGAGGTCCACGGTCACGGTCGTCGAGGCGGCGACGGTCCGCACGTCCTTCCAGTAGCGGTTGGCCTGGTCGGCTCCCGTGCCGTCGGCAAGTGTCACGGAATAGCTGACGGTTGCCGTGTCGGTCACGTCGGTGAGGTTGAGCGTGTCCACCACCTTGGGCGTGAGCCGCAGCGAACCGGTGAGCGAAAACTCGGTGGCCATCAGCCGCTGCCTCCCGAGCCGCCGGCCGCGGCCACGCTCGTGCCGATGAGGTAGAGCGAGTACGTGACGCTTGCCCCGTTGGGGTTCGCGATCCTGATGACGCTGTTGTCGGCCGTCACCTCCCAGGCGTCGGTCTGGTTCACGGCGATCCACTCGGAGCCCGGCCCGACCTCGGCGGCATAGACCACTGTGGGGCGTCCTGGGTCCACACCCACGAGCAGACGGCGCCCGGCCGTGGTCGATTCGTTGACGACGCGGATCACCCGCAGCTGCCGGAAAACGAACGGCACCGACACGTCGAGCGCCTGCTGCGTGAGGTTGAGCAGGTCGAACGACTCCACCTGATTGGCGGCGATCGTCCGTTGGTCGGCAAAGACGAGATCAGCCTGACCGGGGCCGTTTCCGTCGGCGATGTTGTAGGTGGCCGCCTGCGTCTTCCGGTTCGTGATCGTGCCGACTTCCTGTGTGTCGGTGCGAGTCCACGTCAGGCTCGTCTGCACGCGCCCGGTCAGCACGTCGGTGAGCGTGTCAGCCATCTAGACGAGCCCCATTTCGATCGCTTGGCGGGCAGAGGCAACCGAGCACCCAAGGCGGAATGCGACGAGCTCCAGGTCGGCTTTAGAAAGACGTTTGGGCGGCCGGCTCGTGACTTTCCCCCAGTGCTGCGGCTTTGGCTGGTAGGTCGTGGCGAGGGAAGTGATGTCGCCTGGTGCGGCCATCGGCTCGCGCCCGTCAGCACCACTTCGCCGAAAATGTGCCGCCGCGATCATGCCTGCCTCCAGCCATCTAGGGTGCCGGGGGCGGGTGCGATTTCGCAGGGGCTATGGTTGCTGCGACTCGCGCCGCAACACCTCTGCAATCACGCTGTAGGCGGCGATGTCCTTGAGCGTGTCTTCGATTCCATCGAACTCGACTCGGCCGTTGTGGCAGTACGCTTTGAGCCGCTGCATCTTGTCTGCCATGCGGATCAGGCACGCCTTCCACGGCTCGATGTTGACGACCTCCGCACCGTTGCGAATGTTGGCGAGGGCGTCTTCGTCTTCGCCATAGTCAAGCGTCTTGGCCAAATGCAGCCGCTTGATCTCGTCGAGTACGGCGATGAACTGGCGAGAGCCGGGGCGCAGGCCGTCGTCGGCAAGAACGCCAGCCCCTAGCGGCCTCCGCTGCGGCTCGATGGCGTTTCGCAGTTCACGCTCGCCACGCAGAATCCAGTCCTCTGAGATGTCCTCCGTGCTGGTCGTGGTCACGGGTCCAACATCGAGAGCGGCGTCGGCGGCCTTCGGCATCATGTCCATCACGTCCTGCATGTCCCTGATCTCCTTCAAGAGCGTTTCCCTTTCCATCAGCAATCGGTGGCAGTCCGCGGCGAGCGAACCGGCCGTGCCGGTCCATTGCCCCATGTAGCGGTTCTTCCGCTTGCGGACCTCTTCAAGGTATTCGGCAGTCAAGCGCGTCACGCGGCACCGCCGATCCGCGGGCCAGCGACGTGCATGGCAGAGAGCCCACCGGCAGCGTCATAGATGAACGCTTCCATGGCCTCGCGCTGCCCGACCCAGCCGTTGACGGCGTGGTAGTCGTCCGGCGGCGATAACGACGGGGCGATGCGCACGAGCACGCCGTCGATAGTCTCGATCGGGCGGCTCCATTCCGCCGACTGATGATGTAGGTGGCCGGTGTGCCATTCTCGGTAGGGGCAGTTGCTCCACGCAGCAGGCTGCTCAAGGGCCATGACCTGCGGCAGTTTCTTCTTCGCCTTGTGGCCGTGGGCAAAGCCGAGTAGGTTGCGGCCGTAGGTGATGTATTGGCGGCCGGTGTAGGCGCCGGAGACCGTCACTCGGCCATCGGCGCGGAATCGCTCCTGCATGATCCGCTGATATGCCCACGAGAGCGTCTCATCGTGGTTGCCGTTGACCACCAGGGCGTCGGTGGGCGCGATGGCCGCCGCCTTGTCCACGATTTCGAGCAGCGTGTCGCACCCCATGCCGATCATCTTCTGGAGGCGGCCGTCGGTGCTGCCGGCCAGCGGCGTGCCGCCGGTCGTCGTGAGGCCCGGCGTGTCGGCGTGGAACAAGTCGCCGAGATAGGCCACGAGCACGCGGCCAGGCTTGTAGGTCTTGCAGATGTCCAGCAGGCGGCCGGAAGCCGATGCGACACGCTCGGCGGCGATGGCCAGGTCGTAGTCGTCATGCCCGGTGCCGTCGCTCCAGGCGTATTTTCCAAAGTGGCAATCCGCCACGATCAGCACGGCGTAGGCGTCCGCCTTGGCGGCCTTGGGCTTCTTCACAGCCGGGCGGCGAATGCCCTGGGCACCGGCGATCATCGCCTCGACCACCTCGCGGGTCGTCGGGCCGCCGCGCGGCTTGAGCCGCACGAACACGCGGTGGAGCTCGGTGACGACCGGCTCGCCCGTCTCGCGGTCGGCCGTGAGCCCTTCCCACTTCGTGGCCTCCGATGCGGCGACCTCAAACCGGGTCAGGTCTGCCTCGATGTGCCGGAGCAGATCCTCGACGGTGCGGATGCGAGCCGAGACGCTCTTGGCCTCGATGCCGTCGGCCGTCGCCTTCTTCGTCACCTCCTCGATCGTGACGCCCTTGGTGGCGGCAGTCTTGGCAGCAATCTCCTTTACGGCTTTTCCAGCCATTGCAGAACTCCCTGCGGCCCGACCTGTGCGATGCCATGCCGCTTGAGGTATTCGCTGATCGCCCGTGCCGCCGTGATCTTGTGCCGGCCGAACTTGCCCTCCCGCGATGCCGCCTTGATTTCGACGAGCGTCTCGCGGTGCTCGTCATCGACTCTCCATTCCCACGAGAGCCGCTGCCGCTCGGGAATGCTGCTGGCGATCTCGTCTACCGCCGACGGCTTCTTGGCCATGCGTCAGTCCTCCTCGGGTCTGAGCAAACCACAGGCGTCAAGAAAGCCGCTCATCGTGCCCGCAAAATCTTCGACGGCCTCCTCGTTGAGGTCAGGCCACCGAGCGTGGATCATCTCGTGCAGGATCGTGTCCACGAGGTCCGCCACGTCCATGCCAGCCCGCAGCCGGATGGTCTTGGTGTCGTAGTCGCAAATTCCGTAGCAGTCCTTGAGCCGCTGGTCCCACTGAACCTTCCAGCGCTGGCCGCCGATGTAGACCGTGCGTCGCTTGCGAGCCATGCGTCACTGCGCCGGGGAGAAGTTGCCCGACCACTTGCCAGCCAGGTCGGCGGCGGCATCAGGGATGAACCGGCGGTTGACAATGCCGGGAATCACCTTGCCGGCCACGATGTCGTCCTTGCCGCCGCAGGCGTGCTGGAAGACGACGTTGCCCTGCGTGTCGTGCTGATAGATGGCAGGGGCGTGCCAGCGTGGATTCCGCGGCGGCATGTGGTATTGCTCGCCGGCCAGGTGCCACGCCAGCAGGAACGTGTCCTTGTCGCCATACACGACCTGATACATGCGGTCGGACCAGTCGTTGAGGAACCACGCGAGATCGAGGGCGGCCAAGCACCGCTGCCGGTTCACGAGCATCTGCCCGCTCTCAAACGCCCGAGCGGCGGGATTGTGGGCGAGACCCACTGCGGCCCAGGCGTCGGCCGGAATCCATTCCTTGCGATTCTGCGGCGGAAGGTCGGGCCAGAACATCGCTCCGCGTCGCTGGTAGTCGATGTCGCCAAAGAGCACCTCGGGATTGACCACCGGGCACTGGTCGGCATCCAAGAAGAGGGCCTCGGCAAAGCCGCTGTGCCGCATGGCGAACGCCTTGAGCTCCCAGCCGGTGAGCGGCTTGCGCGGCTGGATGCCGTGGCTTTGACAGTATTGGTCAAGGGCGACGACCGTGACGCCGGGCAGCTGCTCGAGCAGGCCACGCATGGTGTCGTCCATCTCGGACCGCCCCAGCGTCCAGACCTCGACCGGAAGGCGGCAGCCAAGGCCACGCAGGGCTGTCAGCAGGTGCCAGACGAGACGAAAATACAGCGGGCCGCCGGCACAGGTGACGATGCCGCGGGTCTCGCGGATGGGCGGCAGCAGAAGCGGCGGCGCTGCCAGGCGATCCGCAAGAGCCGACCGGAACAGGTGGCAGAGCGTGGCGTGATCCATGCCAGCCATGGTCGCGGATCAGTCAACTTGACCGGAGGGGGTCAGGGCGATGCTGGGCCGATGCCGCTGATGGACAGAGAAAGCGTGCCTGGGCCGTTCGCTACAACATCGTTTGCGTAGACCGACACTGATCCGCCACCAGCAAGCGCAACCAAATCTTCGGCAGACAGCGACCGCGACGCAGACATGGAGATCAAAGACCCGCTGCTGGCCTGCTTGTAAAAAACGACAACGCGCAGAGTGCCAGACAAGCCGATCTGCGAAGCACTTACATCGTTTGCAGAAATGCCAACAATGACGGACCGCTGG
>Ga0315904_10013536_pt1 | contig 10204 bp, 4 predicted proteins | sample LakEriMetagenome_6_FD_203529 | JGI IMG/M metagenome (GOLD analysis project Ga0315904, IMG submission 203529) | Freshwater fungal communities from buoy surface, Lake Erie, Ohio, United States - Buoy 12 MA120 | ecosystem: Environmental > Aquatic > Freshwater > Lake | place: USA: Lake Erie, Ohio...
AGAACCATATGTATTATGAAGATCAGTAGCTGAGACTGCTGTATTTCCAGTTACTCTACCTTTGGTATCTAAAGTAATTTTTACAAAATTTGAACCGGTGCTTTGAGTTATTGTAGCAAGAGCTGTATTAAAAGAACCGGTACCAGTACCACTGACATCCCCAGTTAAAGTAATTGTTTGATCACCGGTATTAGTACCTGATACTGTAGCTGCTGAAGATACTGTAAGATTTCCAGACAAATCTATAGTACGATCACCATCATTAACATTAATACTTAATACCCTTGCTGCGGTTAAGTTAGCACTATTGGTAACCTGTAAATAATGAGAAGGTGTACTATCATCCCTTAAATAAATATCACCAAAATATCCGCTCTGAGTGGAAGTAGTAGTATTAGAAAGATATGGAAGAGCAGGAAAATCAGCAGCAACTAGTGCTCTAAAAGTAGGGTTTCCTGTTGAACCATTTGGAGCAGCATAAACATAGTTTGCAACTTGAGAACCGAATGTGGCATCAAGATCTGCAGCTGCAGCATTAGCTTGCTGGTCCAAACGACCATAAGCATCAAAGTCCAATTTCCGAAGAGCTGATCCAGGAGTGGTTCCTGGAGTTTTTAAAGCAAGATCAATATTATCAGCGTTAACTACAATTCTATTTACGTTTGCAGTTATTACATTTATAGTATTTCCTGTTTTTGTTAAACCAGCACCTGCTATAATCTGACCAGCTCCAGAAAACTGTGTAAACTGCAGTGGTGTAGTATTAAGGGTTATAGAATCATTAGTGATAAGTACAAATCCACTATCAAGATTATCAGTACCCTCTGAAACAAAAACATACATTCCTGAAGTTACTTCTGCACTAGAGTCTGCATCAGTAGCCCGACTAACTGTTAAGTTTGTAGTGTTATTAGTAACTACATATATACCATTGGCAGGTTGAGTAGTATTAGCTGAACCCGCACCGGCTCCTGCTCCTGTTGCAGCTGGAGCATTTTTAATTAAAATACGGTCTCCAACAAGAATAGCTACTCCATCTATATTAGTAGTTCCTGTAATCTGGGTAACCGCACCAGCTGTAATACTATATGTTTCTGCACCAGTAGTGGCCGCTTTAACAGAATCTTTAAAGTCAAGACCTGTTTTAGTAGCATCTACGTATGCTTTGGTTGCTGCATCCTGGGCTCCTGAAGGATCAACCAGGTTAGTAATTCTATAAGCACTCTCAAACGAAACATTGTCCGTTACTAAGAGTTGTTGTTTGGTTCTTACTTTAGTGACTGCCATAACTTTAAAATATTTTGATTGTTAAACTTTTATATAATCTATTACAATTAGATCACCTAAATCAGGAGCTGTGGTAAACGTAATTTGGTTAGCTGCTGTTTCCTGGTAATCATAGGACGCACCTTTAGAATATCTCAGGCCGTTGACAAATACTCTCGTAGAACCGGAGACAAAGTTAAACGAGGTTTGAAATACTGTATTTACACTGTTTCTAGATCCTGCTATAGTGTTATCATAATCTGTATACAGATTAACTGTTCCGCTACCTCCTCCTCCAACAGCCGATATTACTCCACTACCATTTATGACTATACTGGTTCCATCTACTTTTACGCCACCGACTGTAGTAGTTGTAGCATAAGGTAAGCTATCCCACCAGTTAGCTGCCGGAGGGGTAAGGCTTGAAAAAGCTACAACATCACCTGAAAAGTGGAAGTTTTTATTTGTACCAGCAGTAAAGACAACATCCCCATTAGCATTCACACTTACTGTTACAGAATTAGCTCCATTCTGTATTACATAAGAATTAGTAAATGTTGGAGTTGTTGCAAATACTAAAGCTCCTGTACCAGTTTCGTCTGAAATGACCGAAGCCAGCTGGGCTGAAGTAGTAGCAGAAAACTGGGCAAGTGTACCTGTTGTTACTGCATAGCTAGATGAATCTACAGAACCGTCTGCTTTTAAAAATTGAGATGACGTACCTCCAGTCTTTACAAAACTTGTTCCAGTAAATGTACCACTAACATTTATAGAAGCATTAGTAGTAGCTCCGGATTTAAAAGATAGCGTTCCATATAATGTACCACCCGTCTTATATAAAATTGGGTCTGTTATTTGTGCATCAGGTGTTCTAACAAAATATAGAATATTTTGAAGGTTTACATTAACACCATCTTGTGGTGTAAATGTTACTTCTATTGTTCTTACATAGTTAAATGACGATGGTATATCTATCTTGTAATATCCAAAACCACCTGTAACAAGATTGGTTGACGTTGCCCATGGTCCATACCATGTTCCAGATGCATTTTGTATTCTTACTGAAATTGAGAGCGGCCAACCACCAGACCAAAAGTAAAAATACATTGAACCATTGGGATAGGTTAACCCACTAGCAGATTCATGTGTAGGTATAGTTATGGTTCTTATCCATGTACTACCAGACTGTGGATAGGTTCCCGTAAAAGAGTCAGATACAGTAAATCTTGTATTATAAAAATGTAAAAGATTATTAAGTTCAGGTATCCTAAAGATTTTACTGGTATATGTTTCATTTCCATTAAAATCCCCCCAGGATATTCTGTTATTAATTTGGCCCTGTACATTTTGAAAAGCACTTAATACAGTATCTGATGCAGTAAGTGCAGTATTTGTACCTACTGCATAACCTGTTAAAGGGGTGGATCTGACTCTTGCCTCAGTAAAGTACAGATTTGTACCTTCACCAATATTTGTAGTAGTCAGCGTTACTACACCAGTCAGTCCATTAACAGATGCTACAGCGTCTGTAGTATCTGACTTTTCCCAGATTGTTCCATTGTAAATGACATAGTCACCTACCTCAAAGGATATATTTCCAGATCCTAAGTTTCTTGTTCCAGCTACAGATACCCGATATACGTCTCCAGTATCACCTGTTCCATCAATAAGAGATGGACTGTTGGTTGATGCATTCCATACACCCTTGTATTCCATAAGGGAAGAAGGAAGCTGAGATGCCGGTACCTTACCGCCAGCATCAAGAGATGCATAGCCGTTAGCTACACCCTTCTGACTTGTAAGTTGGTATCCTGCTGTAGCGTGATTACCCCATCCAAATGCAGTATCCCAGTTAGTTTGAGACGCTGTAGTAGGCAATGAATAACCACTTGTATATGAAAGAGTTAGAGTTCCAGAAGATGTTACAGGTGAATTGGTAACTGTAAAACCGGTAGGTGCAGCTAAACCTACAGAGGTAACAGATCCAACACCAGCACCAGTTACAGAAAGAACTCCGCTGCCGTCAATTGCTAAACCGGATCCTATTTTAATACCACCAAGTGTACTAGCTGTAGCAATAGGTAAACTATCCCACCAGGAACCGGCCGGTGGAGTTAACGAGCTAAATGCTATAACATCCCCACTAAAGTGGAAATTTTGATTAGTTCCTGCTGTAAAAATTACATTTCCGTTAGCGTCTACACTAATTACTACTTGGTTTGCACCATTTGTAATAGTAGCGGTACTGTCAGAAATAGTAGTATTTCCAGTTATTCTGGTTGTACCACTTACATCAAATTTGTATGCACTATCAGATACAGTGAGAACAGTTGTTGAAGTATTTACTTTTAAATATATACTACCTGAAGTTCCATTAACTGTAGTTCCGGTGCCAGGGGTACCTGTAACTAAAGTTATATCACCACTATTACCACCACTAGCTATTGAACCAGTACCTAATACTGCATTTCCACCATTACCACTTCTAATAATTAATGAACCGCCTGCACCTCCATATGCATTACCTCCACCAGTTGCGGTAGCACCATTTCCACTATAAATTGTTAAAGCTCCACCAGCTCCACCATTAGATGTATTACTTGAAAAAGGATTACCTACACCACCATTACCAGTGTAAATATTTAAAGGTCCTGCTGTGGCACCGTTACTTCTTGTTGGAGCACCTCCATTTCCTGTATATATATTTATAGTTCCGCTAGGAGCAGCCGAAGATGTTCCAGCAATTCCACCTATACTTGTATAAATATTTACACTACCACTTACTGCTCCTGCAGAAGCACCAGAATATATACTAATACTTCCACTAGCAGCAGATGCTGCAGTACCAGTATAAATTAATAAAGCTCCCGCTGTATCAAAGCCAGTAGTTGCACCAGTTTTAAGTGTAGTGCTTAATGCTTGACCATCAGGTGCAGTAAATACTACACTAGATGTATGAGTAAATATTGGACTAGTGACTGATGTTGAAGCTCTTAGTGTTCCAGTAATATCTAATTTATAGGTAGTCGGTGCACCACCTATTGCTACACCAGTACCGTCATCTCTAATTTGAGAGTTAGTCAATATACTACCAGTAGTACTAAACTTAGCAATATAGTTCTGTGTGCCTGTTCCAGTAACCGGATTAGTTAAAGCATTCTGTTTATTATTAAACGTGGTCCAGTCTGAAGAGGATAGATAACCACTCTGTGATCCGGATGCTTGTTTAACTTCTATTGAAGTACCAGATCCAATAACAGCATTTGTTCCACCGGATATGGTAAGAACAGAAGACGTTAATTCAGTTAGATTACCCTTTGTAAGGGTGGGTTCTTTACCATCTAAAGCGGTCTGCAGACCTGTTACATCTGATATTATATGTGTATGTACAGAACTGGCTTTACCGTTTAGAGCATTCCAAAGATCTGTCTGGTTAGAGAGCGTTCCGGTAATATTACCCCAGATAGCACTTGAACCACCTGTAACACTTACTATACCACTGCCATCAATTGAAAGTCCGCTACCTATTTTAATACCACCTAAAGTAGATGCGGTTGCAACGGGCAGACTGTCCCACCAGGTAGATACCGGAGGAGTAAGAGCACTAAACGCTACTACGTCCCCACTAAAATGGAAGTTCTGGTTGGTTCCACCGGTAAACACAATATTACCGTCATTGCCAATTTCTATAGTAAACTGTTTACTCTGGTCCGGACTCTGTATTCTTAGTTTCTTACTTGTAGAATCCCAGAAAAACCTGGCATCTCCACTAAGCACTTTAGCAGCTGTCCAGTAAGCTATATTACCAGCATCACTGGTACCAGAGAGTTTATCAGCTAAAGATGTATCAAGACCTGTAATGTCTGACGTTGCATGAGTATGACTTGCTGCAGCAGCTCCAATTGTATTATAAGAAACTGTACGAGCTACACTGCCGTTAAAAGTTATACCAGGAGAATCAGCAATTAAGTTATTATTGGTAAACGTTATTGCGTTAGTAGTTTGACCTACTACTCCACCACCAATACTTAATACTCCACTACCATCTATAGTAAGACCAGTACCTACCTTAATACCACCAAGAGTGCTGGCCGTTGCAATGGGTAAGGAATCCCACCAAGTAGACGGAGGAGGTGTTGCTGAACTAAAAGCTATAACATCTCCTGAGAAATGAAAGTTATTGTTGGTTCCGGCAGTTAATATTACATCCCCATTAGAATCAACTGAAATACTAACCTGACTTGTACCGGCAGTATTTGTTAGTACTATTGGATCATTAGTAATATTTCCACCATCCGTTACAGCTTGAAGATTTAAGCCGGTAAGTTGGGAAGCAGGAATAGATAAACCAGCTGTATTAAAATCTACTAATGTGGCGTTATTAGCAGCATCATCGGTAACATTAAATACTCCACTGAAACTTAAAGTTTCTCTTTGTGTAAAAGGTACTAATAATCTTGCTATGACATGACCTGCACCAGAACCACTTCCTGTACCAGTGCTTCCTCCGGTTCCATCTGAAAAAGCTACAATGTCCCCAGTACAGTGCAGGCTTGCTGTACCACTGCTATCAAATAATAGATTACCATTACTTAAAACCCTGATTTCAAAGAACTTAGTTGGATCTGTTGGGTTCTTAAGAATAATAGTATTAGTAGTATCACTACCTGCAGTAGTGACCTGCTGTAAAGTCTGTGTACCTCCAGATGTATCTAAAACAAAAGTTCCTGCAGCGGTCATTTTTATAAACGCAGCAGTTGTATAAGTTAATCCAGCTAATGAAGTAAGATTTGTAGAGAGCGGCTGAGCCCCTATACTGTTATAAGATATAGTAACAGCCGTTGCTCCGTTAAAAGTAACTCCGGATGCAGATCCGGAGCCTGAGTTATTAAATGTAAGTGCATTAGCAGTCTGACCTACAGATCCACCAGTGTCAATAAAAAACCTACCGTTAGCGTCAGTTTTGACAAATCCGGCAGACGCTAAACCTAGAACCGTTAACCCATTGGGTAAAAGAGTATTACCCTTTGAATCAAAGGTTACAATGTTAGCCTGATTAAACGTATATGCCATTTTACCTTTTAGGGTAGTATTGTCAAATTAAGTTTTCCTGCCACATAACCGTAAGTACCGATTATTGATCTGTCCCATGATATATAATCTAACGGACTCATTTCAACAGTTCCCTCTATTACTGACAGATCTAAAGTATCTTCTTCTAATATTACTGTCTGGTATAATTGATAGAGGAAACCTGCAATGTTTTCTAAGTTATCAAATACCGTAGTGACTTTTAACTTTGTTACTGTTTTTACTGTTCCGTCTTTCCATACGTTTACAGATTGGATGTTCCTCATTAGTTATCATATTTTTCTTAGGTTAAGAATTATATTCCAAAGAATCCCATTCTGCCAAATGGATCAAAACTTTCCTCCAGTGGAGGATCTACTTCCCTCATACGGACAAGATACATACTACCAGTATGAGCAGCACCCAAAGTAGCTGCTACTGTAATAGGTGCTATAGTTGTACCAACAGTTACTATATTATATCCGCTTCTTGCAGACATGTCACCACCACTTGTAGTAACAAAACCAGCAGTAGGTTGACTGTTAAACGCTCCAAATGTAATGCCGGATGCCGTAGTTGTAAATGTACCTACAGTACCTGCATCAGAACGGGTTGTTATAAATGAAGCTACCCAGTCATTTACGTCAAGACTAATGTTACTGGTCGTTGCAGAAAAACCTGTACCTGCCGTGTTATCTCCACCACCACCAAAAGCAAGATCCCAGTCTTTAGCAGGGTCTTTACTAAAACTAACTATTACAGCACTGGATACGTTATTGGTAGCATTGGTAACAGTTGGGTTGGTTTCTGTTCCTGTATGTATTTTCCAAAAGATACGAGCCTGCATAGAACCCACATCAATACCGGCAGCTACCGTTCCGTCTGTTGCAGCTCCACCATCATTCCAAGAGTTATTAATAGTAGGTACGTCATTATAAGGTTTGGTACCATAAAACATAACCATAAGATCACCTGCTGCCGTTCCTGCAGGAATGGTGAAAGCTGAGTTACCGGTTGTAGCCAGCCATGCTCCCGTTGCTCTAAAACCTATTGCCATTATAAGTATTTAGCGTAATCTGTTTCCCACAAAAAATCTATAATCTCTTGATCTGTAATAGTATTAGCAAATCTAAAAGGACTTCTTGAAAACTGTATTACACGTACTCCATCAATATATCCGTTACATTCTGCTATTACCGTAATGGTGTCATCAGGATTGTCTACACGTTCTACAATAAGTATTTCTTTAGTCATAATTATACAATTTCATATCCGTTAACCTGTACATAAATCGTCATAGCTGCAGAAGTAGTTACCCTTAAAATATGATCTGCAGTAGTAGAAACAAAAGGAATATTTAAAGATTTTACAACACCGGGCTTAGCAGTAGCTGAAGGGGCAAATTCACCCCTAAATAAAACAGGATCGGTACCTACCGTATAAGTGGTATCTGCTGAAGCACCCTGCCAAAGGGTTACAATTCCAGAAGTCGTTCCTCCGGTAGATATAGTAAAATCTGTAATAACAAACTTTCTGCCAGAAGCAGGAGTCCAAAGAGCAACACCAGTCTGAGTTGTTGAGTATTCACCAGATTTACTAGATATACTATACCCAATTGCATGAGGAGCAGGACCAGTGTCTATAGCACTAATCACGCCCTGGCTCATACTGAGTGTTATAAAATGCTGAACCGTAGCACCTAAAGTAGTTACGGTTCTAAGACGTAAAGAACGCCAGCTTCCCACTAAAACAGTATAAACTGCACCTGCCGCAGGAGTCAGGTTTTGACCGCTAAACCAGGCATCTCCGCCTGTACCATAAACTTCTGCAGCTTGCCAGTTTGTACCATCTGCTGTAACTTCAATAATGAACGTACCCGTAGTAGATGTACCAATTGCTACACGTGCTGAATTTGCCCCATTAACATCAACTACAGAAGTTGAGTTAGCAGCTGTACCTAAGTTAGCAGGATTAAAACGCTTGTTGGGTTGTAGAACAGCAAGTACTCCGGTATGAGAAGTAGCTCCTGTACCATCCAGTGCATTAGCTGCACGCATTCTATCCCAAGATGTACCATTAAATATTTCACCATGAGAGCATACACCAATATTTCCAGTACTGCTTGCGGCATCTCCATCAGCGTTAGTACCTTCAGCCCTGATTCTATCCCAAGTAGTTCCGTTAAACCCAAGTGTAGCGGCACCAACAGTAGATGTAGTAGGATTAGCTGCTCCATCTGCAAGAACTGCTGCAGTTGCCAGTTCAGTATCTGCTGTAACAGTACCTGATACGGTGACCGTGTTTGTAATAGACGTAAGCGTATCTATGTTCCAAGTTCCTGACTGAGTTGCTGCAACGGTACCGTCTACAGTGAGTGAAGAACCTCCGTCTCCAACCACAAAAGTTCCAGTTCCTGCGTTGGCAGTGACTGTTCCTGACACGGTTTGTGTAGCAGGAAAGTTAGATATTGCTACCTGTTCACTATCCAGTGTTACCTTTACATCGGCAGTCTGTCCAGCTCCGCCTGTAACAGTAACCACATCTGTAGCAGTAAGATCCCGAATATCCAGGTTGGTAGCACTAACCGCCTGAGTTGCAGGAAAGTTAGATACAGATACTGACCCATCAATTGTAATAGAACTGCCATTATCCTGGATAGCTAGTACACCAGTTGAATCTGTTCTGACAACCTGTACTGCAGAGCCATCCCAACCTAGAACCGCCGTGCCTGTAGGGGTAGCTACTGTAGTACCATCTGCATACTCTGTTCCACTAGATGAACCGGCTACTATATTAACAGGAAGAGGTTTTGCAGCAGATACAGGTCTAAGTGTATCAGAAGTATCCTCCCACAGCATAGCTGTTCCGGTAATACTGGCATCTACATCACCTTCTGTATACTGGGTACCACCACCAAAAGAAGTAATCTGGTTACCAGATCCGTCTATAATGGATACATCAATACCTCTGGATGATCCTGCAAGGTGAGAGGTTAGTGCATTACCAGATCCGTCCTGTGTCCTAACTGACCATGTACCAGATTGAGTAGCGGCAACGGTTCCATCAACCGTGATAGAGTTACCACCATCTTCTATTTTTACATGCCCGGAAGCATTAAGTCCAAGTATCCTGGCAGTAGTACCATCTGTACCACCCACTTGATAAAGACTTGTTACGGCTGCCGAGCCAGCTGTATTTACTACGTTATCTAAAAGTTGTAATGCAGTAGTCTGAGTAGTTTGGTTAGCAGATGTGGCCGCTCCTGTAGGAAGAGACACTGTACCTGAGATGTTTGTTATATTCCAGGTTCCAGATTGTGTGGCAGCTACCGTTCCATCAACTGTAAGACTTCCGCCATTATCCGTGACTGGAATACTGGCGTTCTGTACAGATACGTTCATGGTACCTGTACCCGCATTAGCCGTTACAGTACCTGTTACAGCAAGCGTAGCTCCAGGATCAATTTCCTCAACAGATACTTTAAGATTACCTCCTGCTGTAGCATCTATATTAGCATAAGAACCACTTGGCAACTTTGCAACCAAAACAGATCTTACAGGCTTTACAAGTGTATTATCTGTAAGGGTAGAAGATACTTTTTGAAGATCACTACTTGTACCGATAGCCCAGCATGCTGTAGACATTGTAAGTACTGTAGCACCTGCACCGCTTTTTTGAGCATCCAGTGTTATAGGCAGATCCGGGTTATTAATAGAAGTCCCTGCTGTTGTGTTAGGATGTCTTATGATATGGAAAAGTACCCACTCTCCATCAGGGGAAAGTACTTCAAATACTATAGGGGCAGCTCCCAGCCAACCAAACCGGATCCTGTAAAGATTGTCTTTTGTAGTATCAAGGGTTTCCGGAA
>Ga0315904_10013546_pt1 | contig 10199 bp, 11 predicted proteins | sample LakEriMetagenome_6_FD_203529 | JGI IMG/M metagenome (GOLD analysis project Ga0315904, IMG submission 203529) | Freshwater fungal communities from buoy surface, Lake Erie, Ohio, United States - Buoy 12 MA120 | ecosystem: Environmental > Aquatic > Freshwater > Lake | place: USA: Lake Erie, Ohio...
AATGGAACCAATATTCAGTCTTTATCTAAGATTTCAGGGCATAAAAGACTTTCTACAACTGAGAAATACCTTGAATTTATAGAAAATCCCAAGGCTCAAGAGTCTTCAGAGTTAAGTGTTCTTTAACACTTAAACTTCTTAGACCTATAGTATTGACAAATTAAACTACATACCCTATAATATATTTATAAGTCGGAGGGGGATCTAACAGCAAGCGTGCTGTTGGGCGAACCTCATATGCCAGCGTTGCTGGCTAGAAAGAAGATGCCATGAGCACTTCTTCTCAAAAAAAGGTCGAGATCACTGTCGTGGTCTTGGTACCTATCGGCGCCGAAGAGTGGGCTGCAAACCACTTGCAGTCCACGTACGACTACGCCCTCGGGCGTAAAGAGGACGCTGTAGCGTTGGTCAAAGAGGAAGCCCAAATCGTCTCGCAAGAGACGAAAGAGGATTCTTCGCCGGCTGACCGCCACCTGAACCGAAAGGTTCGGGTTCGCATCCGCACCCGCTAGTTGGTTAACTAGACCGTAGCAAGTATGCAGGATGACCTGCTACGGGACGCCTATCCTGACCCCACGTTAAGTATCAATCTTTGTGCAAGCGAAGAAAGAAACAAGACGTGGGGTTCACCATTTATATTGCATTTTTATTTATTCAACTTACAATTTAAGAACATTATTAGCCTTTAAGGAGGGTTATATGAGTGAAGTTATTCAAATACCCAAGGAACTCTGGCACTCCACTATACTTGTGAAAAACCGTGTGAGGTTTCTTGAATGCCTTAAAAAGGGGCAATTGCTTGAGTACTACAGGGTAGATGAGGTAAACAAGAAGAGTATGGAAACAGTTTTCAAAGACTGGCACCAAATTCGTATTGGACTTAACTGCATCTTACCGTATTAGTTACCCCATAGTATTGACAATATTGAAATATTATGGGATAATATTTATGTTGTCAGGAAGGTATATCCTGCAACCTGCACGAAAGCTCCGTCAGGAGTTTTCACAATGCAGTATGGCCCTTTTAATGCAGGGTGAGGATGATCGTAAGACTCCTAAGACTTAGAGTATGTTGAAAAATCATTCAACCCTTAGCATACGTATTAATTTACGAGCACCATGCTAGGAGTCTAATGTTCCTTGTCTGGAAGGAATACAAATCCAGACTTGCCGAAAGGCTTCAAGCGAGGCTCTTGCCTCGATGAAAATATAAGTGCGATGGATTAAAAATCTTTTGAAATAGCTCTTCAGCTTTAAAAAAGTTTCCATCGCACCTACTGTAAAATTTCCTAAATATTAAAACTGAATAAAAATTGAAATTAATGGTGGGAGTTCATGGAATCGAACCATGGACCATTCGTGTATAAGACGAACGCTCTACCAACTGAGCTAAACTCCCAACAGATAGCGATATTTTAACATATTTATATTTTGAATTGAAAAGAATTTGATTGACGACGGATGTACGAAATTCGCACATCCGTCGTTGTTTTGCCCTATTTAGTCATGGAGACTAAAATTTGGACGATCTGGTACCTTTGCCGGAGCTACATGAATTATCTCGTCGATAAACCCAAACTCTAGCGCTTCCTTGGCTGTAAACTTAGTATCTGCTTTACACAAATTGTGTAGTTGCAATCGACTAAGATTGCTACGCTTCTCATATAAATCAAGAACACTCTCTACACGTCGTTTCTGATACTTCAGAGCTTTGCTAGAATTTTCATATAGCATTGCCTGATCGTAATTAGACATAGAGATTGTTCCATAATGAGCATGGAAAAAAGTACCTGGGTGAGCAACTCGCCAGTCACAATGCTGTAAGAGGTCAAAAGCGGCGCTTGAGGCCTGAACTGCTGCGTATCCAATGTATTTAAAACCCTCAACACTAGGTCGAAAGGTGTGCATACAGTAAACCAAACGCTGTAATGTAATAATAGAGCCTCCTAAAGAATCGATAACAATAGTGGTATAGTTACGACCCAGTTTGATAGAGCTCTCGTTTGCATCTAAGAACTGCTTAGCAGAAAAATCAGACATTAGTTCGTTCATGGTACCGTTGATAAATACTTGCCCTCGGTCATTAAACTCACTTATGCTCTGTAGATACTGCTCCTCTTCAGTCACAAGTTTATTACTTTCGTGTAAACTCAAACTTCTCTCCCTTCAATACGCTCCCAAAAGCTTGGGTAGTTTATTATCCTATAATATTATAAAAAGTCAAGTTTTGAGGGTAAAAAGAAGGGGTTGGTTTGGTGCCAAAAGGCACCAAACCAACCCCCCCATAACCTAAAAAACATACCCTTCAGGAGGTTTTTCAGATTTAGGATAGAAACTGACAAACTCGTCCAGAAAACCTAACTTTAGAGCCTCCCCAACAGTGATTGGAATATCCCTATCTGCAAGTTTCAGAAGTTTTTTGATAGAAACTCCCGAACGTTTTGAGAGTTCCTCTATCTCTTCACCCTGAGACTTAATAAGAGAATCAATATAAGTGAGCTTATCCTTTTTATACCGAGACAAGGAACGGTTCTCCAGTTTAAATGACATATTTCCATAATGGAACATATAGGTCGATCCGGTAGTTCCAACCCTCCAATTACATGACTGAAGTAAATTAAAACCACAACTATGCGCCCTGTTCTCAACCAAACCTCGAAACTTGAGATTTGATTCAATCATAGCTACACGAATACCATCAAGAGTTGAAACCGCACCACCACTGGAATCAATTTGCAGAGTGCACCAAGTCTTACCCTGAGAAGTGAGTGACTTATAAGCAATGTAAATCAACTCAATAACAAGACCTTGCATCTCATCATTGAAAGGACCGTATACAAGTACTCTTCCGTAAGTAGCCATCTCTTTAGCAAAAGCCTTAAACTCCTCGGAATAATTGTTATCTTGTGGCATAACCTCTCCTAAGGTTGTAAAGTAGGAAAATCCTCCGAGGTATTATCCTATAATGTTTTTATATGTCAAGTTATTTTTGAGGGTAAAAAGAAGGGGTTGGTTTGGTGCCGTAAGGCACCAAACCAACCCCCCAAATCTCTAAATATCCGCAGGCGGTTTCAACGACTTCGGAACATAAGATTTAACTTCATCCAAAAAGCCCATCTCAAGAGCCTCTTGGGCCAGAATATCTCGTTCAAAACGAGAATATTCATGAAGCTTCATCTGAGAAACCCCAGAGCGTTCCATAATATCCTTGACCATCTGATCAAGGCGCTTCTTATGGTAGTTAACAACATACTCATGGTCTTCCATGATAGCTGTAAGCTCTTCGTTTCCAAGACCACTTCCGCCGTAGTGCACTAATAAATTTGTGTTTATTGTTGCAACACGCCATTCGCAGTACTGTAGCAAAAGAAACCCACAAGAACGAGCGCGAGACTGAACAACACCTTGAAATTTAAGGCCCGACTCAGCCATAGCTGTACGAATTGAATTGAGAACATCAATCCAACCGCCGTTGGAATCAATGTACAAAGTACACCATTCCTTCTTTTGTGGCAAAAGAGATCGAGATGCAATCCCAATACATTCAATCACCAAATCACGCATTTCTGAGTTAAAAGTACCATAAACCGGGATTTTACCAATTCGGGCCATTTCTTTGGCCCCTTTGATAAAATCATCAGAGTAACCATCACGTGGCATAACTCACCCCTTTTACATCGCGAATCCTAAGGTTTTAACCTCTGGAAGATTATCCTATAATAAATTTTATTGTCAAGTGAATTTTATTTAATTTCAACGATGCGAGACTTATTTCTGGTTCCATCCATTTTTTCAAACTCAACCTGTAGAAAATAAGTTTTACCATTTACTGTAAATCTAAATTGAGAATAGTCTTCTCTTACATATTTATCTATTTCACTGAACAAAACTAAAGTTTCTGGAGAAGTACCCAAGTAATACCTTATCTTCACCTCATCCCTACTTTTAACAGAAACATCAACTCCTCCGGCAGAGACATTTAAAAGTTCTATAGATCTATCGACCTCATTATAATTTGCAACTTCAACGATTTTTTGGGTGGTGAAGTAAGAAACAGAAAAAAATACAAATCCTGTAACAATAACAATAATTAAATATAAAAAATAATTAAGTTTCTCTATCTCAGTAATCTTTCTCATTACTCTTTTTGTTGCAGGGATTTTTTTGTTTGAAGTTAGTTTTTTAGTAACAGGTTTTTTTACTTGGGGCATTATGAATCTATAATAACATTTTTATGACTTTGGGAAGATTTTGTTTCCCTCTTCATCATAAAGATGAATTGCAAGTACGGGGCAAGATTGGGCTGCCATTAAAAGTTTACTATCGTCTAATTTTTCAGCACCTTCTTTAATTATTGCAATTCCCTCATCATCCAAATCAAAAGCATCTGGAGCAATTACAACACAAGTTGCAACCCCTATACAAGCTTTTCTATCAACAACAATTTTGTGAATTTTTTTCTTCTTCTCTTCCATATATGTAACGATTTTATAATATAATAAAAGTATTATCAATTATCAGTATGTTTAATAATAGATCACCTTGGGTCGAACAGCTCAAAAATAAATTTAATATAGAAGCCCTGAGCAAGGATCATAAAACCGATATTTTAATAATAGGGGCAGGTATTTCTGGAATAACTTCAGCTTACTATATTTTAAAAAACACTAATTTTAATGTAACTTTAGTTGAAGCTAAAACATTAGCCAGCGGTGCTACTGGGCACAACGCAGGACAATTAGTAAGTTACTTTGAAAAACAAATTTCAAATTTAGTTAAAGAATTTGGTTTTGAAATGGCTGTAGCTGCTCAAAAAGATATAAATTCTGCTTGGTATCTACTCGAACAAATTTATCAAGATACAGGAATTACAACCAGCATATCAATTTCAAATGGGTATGCAGGAATTCAATCTTATGAAGATTTAGTTACACACCTACAAAATGCCCAAGTTTATAAAAAAGCGGGTTTAACTTACGAAAAACTTTCAATTGCAGATGACTGTCCTTATTTAGAAAAAATACCTCAAAAATTTCATAATCTTTTCTCAGTTATTAAAAAGAAAGATCTCCTTGAATTTCTTGAAACTAACGACTCAAGTTATTATGCAATGATTTCTATTAAAAAAGGTGTGATGAATAGTGCTTTGTTTTGTGAAGACTTACTTACTTATATTTTTAAAAATTATTCAAAAAGATTTGATTACTTTGATAAAACACCAGTTTCAGATATAAAGCTTCTCAAAAACCATTCTCTAGCAATTTCAAATAATAAAGAAATAAATTCGGAAAAGATAGTTTTATGTACCAATGGTTTTGAAAAGATAAATATTATTAACCAAGCAGGAAAAGATATTAATACAAAATTTCATCATTTAGTAATAGGTTGTGTAGGTTACATGGCGGGTTATCTGGAGGAAGACTTAAGAGAACCTACTGCTATAAGTTATTTACCTAAAGCTTCTAAAACCGGAAACGAAGCTTTTGATAACGATCCTTACTTTTATTTAACAAGAAGAGATTATGAAATAAAAAATAAAAGATACAATTTAATTTGTATTGGAGGTCCTGAAGCTATTATGGACGACTCAAATAAATACAAAAGAGAACACCCTTTCCCGAAGGAAGCACAAGAAAGTATAAATAAATTTCTTCATAAAACCTATAAGTACTCCCCAAAAGGGCAAATTGACTATAAATATATCTGGCATGGTCTTATGGGATATACACCTAATGGAGTTAGATTGATTGGTCCAGAACCCCTAAATAAAAATCTGCTCTATAACTTGGGTTGTAACGGAATAGGAATCTTACCTTCAATATTTGGAGCAAGTAAAATTTCAAAAATATTAGCCGGAGAGAAATTTGAGAGGTCAATTTTTGATCCTTCAAATTTTGAAAAAATCTAGTTATTCGCCAAAATTAACAACTTCGTTTATTCTTTCAAGCATATCATCAAGTTCTTCATCAGAAAGCTCGTGAATTTTAGCGCCTTGCTCTATTGTGTCAAATGAAGAAGCAAAACATCCTACACAAGAAAGACCGTAGTCTGTTAAGACTTCGGCAGCCTCAGGGTACTTAAATACCACTTCCCCTAAGTTCATGTCTTTAGTTATTTTGATTTCGGTTTTATTTTCCATAGTTTTCTAGACTTTTATGTAAAGTTTCAAGTGGTAGTGTAGCACATTTTATCCTTGATGTAGTGAGGTTTACGCCTATTAATTTGAGTAAATCTTCTTTAGATAAATCTTTAATTTCTGTAATTTTTTTACCTTTTATCTCATCTGTAAGAATAGCTGATGAAACAATTCCAACCGAACATGATTGTGCTTTAAATGAAGCATCTATGACAATACCGTTCTCGATTTTTAAATATAAATCCATTTCATCACCACAAGCTTCATTTACACCGTGTTCTACTACTGTTGGGTTTTCAAGCTTACCCTCATTCATTGGGTTTTTATAAATTTCCATGAACTCTTCTCTGTATATATCCATATTTAAAGTAAGATTTTCTTAGCTTTCTTAATACCCTCAAACAAAGCGTCTATATCTTTTTCATCATTATATAAATAAAAACTAGCTCGTACCGAACCAGGAATTTGAAGATGTTTATGTAAAGGCATTGCACAATGATGACCACTTCTAACAGCAACGCCTTCGCTTGCTAAAACTGCTGCTAGATCGTGAGGGTGAATTCTTTTTATATTAAAAGAAACAAGTCCTGTTCTTTCTTCAATATTTTTAGTTCCATAAATTTCCATATCTTCAACTGATCTAGCTTTTTCAAAAAAATACTTTAAAAGAGAAATTTCGTGATTTCTAATCTCTTCCATGCCAATTTCCTTTATGTAATCAATAGCGGCATTCATTCCAATTACTCCAGCAATATTTGGAGTACCGCCTTCGAATTTTTCACAGGAATTTTTAAGAGTTGTTTCATCAAGATAAACCTCTTTAATCATTCCGCCACCATATTTAGTAGGGTCAAGTTCCTCTTGAATTTCTTTTTTAATATATAAAATTCCAACACCTGTAGGTCCTAACATTTTATGACCGGAAATTATATAAAAGTCGCACCCTAAACTTTGTAAGTTTACAGGGATATGAGGGGCCGCCTGAGCTCCATCAACAAAAAATCTAACATTTGGATTAATTTTTTTAATTTTGTTAATAATTGTTTTTATATCAAAAATATTTCCTAAAACATTTGATGCATGAGATAGAACTATCATCTTTGTTTGAGGGGAAATTTTCTTATACATTTCAGTTAAGTTATATGAAAAATCCTCCATTAGATCTTCAACAATCAATTTAGCTTTTTTTCTTTTGGTGATTTCTTGCCAGGGAACAAAATTAGAATGATGCTCTGAAAGAAGAATAATAATCTCATCACCTTCTTTAAGATTTTTCTCACCCCACCCAAATGCGATTAAGTTAGCGCTTTCAGTTGTACCACTAGTAAAAATGATTTCTGTTGCAATTTTTGCTCCTAAAAATTCTGCAATACTTTCCCTAGAATTATCGTACATTTCTGAGGCTTCCTCTGAAAGTGTATGCAAACCTCTATGAATGTTAGCGTTATTGGTATAGTAAAAATTTGATATTGCCTCAACTACAGCTTTTGGCTTTTGAGAGGTTGCAGCGTTATCTAAATATATAAGATCCTTTCCATTAACTTCTCGAGAAAGAATAGGAAAGTCTTTTTTCACTCTTTTTACGTTCATTACAATAATTATAATACAATATACTAACTTATGAAAAACACTCTTAATACTAGTGCGGATAGAGATTACCAGATAAGGAAAGAGGGATTTGATGTTTTAATTGATGTTAAAGATGTTAAAAACAAGAAAATTCTTGATATTGGTTGTGGGTTTGGTGCGTTTATAAAATATGCTCTAGAAAAGGGTTCAATTGAAGTTTCAGGAATAGAAATCTCAGAGGAAGACTTAAAAACGGCAAAAAGTTCATTTAAGTCATCAAAAGTGATTTTAAAAGAGGCAAGTGCAGTCAGTTTGCCATTTCCTAATAACTACTTTGACACAGTTGTTAGTTTTGAGGTTTTAGAACACATTCCTAAAAATACAGAAAATAAAATGTTTTCTGAGATTAATAGAGTTCTTAAAAAGAATGGTGTTTTATATCTCTCAACCCCTTTTGCAAGTATTATTTCAAAATATTTTGACCCAGCCTTCTACTTAATAGGCCATAGACACTATTCTAAAAAACAACTACAAAGCTTTGCAGATAACAATCAACTTAAAATTGTTAAAATGAGAACAATAGGAACTTTTTGGGAATTTATAAATCTCTACAATCTTTACTTTTCTAAGTGGGTGTTAAGAAGAGAAAAAATATTTGAAAATTTCATAATCTCAAAAGTTTTAAAGGATTTAAAAAACGAAAAGACTCAAGGTTTTATGAACATTTTTATAAAAGCGGTTAAGAATTAAAAATTAAAATGGTAGGATAAAAACATGAAAAAATTACTATTCATAACGCCAAATTTCTTACCAAATAAATTAACCGGAAGCGATGAATTTATTAGACTTGTTTCAAAAAACCTAAAAGATGAATTTGAGATAACAGTTATAACTCTTCGAGGAACAAATGCAGCTTATTTGTTTAACCCATTTACTCAAAAATTGCCAAAAGAGGAAATTATTGACGGTATAAATGTATTTAGGCTTAATAACAATCATTTTAAAAATTTAATAATTATTTTTTTTAAAATACTTTTTAAAAATATAGGTTTATATATTTTAGAAAAAATATTCTCAAAAAAATTTATTGAATATATAAATTTTTATTTAGGACCTCAGTTTATAGGTCTAGAAAAATTTCTTGAAAAAAATAAATTTGATACTATTCATATTGGTCCGATGCCCTATGAATTTCCTAACTATGTAGTTTATTTACATAAAAAATTAAAACTTAAAAGTAAATTAGTAACAACTCCGTTCTTCCATGATTTGCAAGAAATTTATTACTCAAAATTTTTTGAGAACTATCTAAAAAGTTGTGACGTGATACATGTGGTTACACAGCCTGAAAAAAATAATCTTTTAAAAGCGTTTGATTTGGATGAGAGTAAAATTAGTGTAATTCCCTTATTTCTTAATCCTAAGGAATTTTCAGACGACGAGTCTTTAGAACCAGATGTTCAAAAATACAAAGAAAAATATAATTTACAAAACAAACTTGTTGTATTTGGATTAAATAAAGGCGGTCCAGAAACCAAAGGATTCGAATATACTTTCAAAGCCCTTAATACAATAGCAAATGAATATGAAAACCTTTGCTTGATTACAATCGGAGAAAATAAAGTTGAGAATCAAAAATTTGAATTAAATAGGAAATTGCAACTAATAGAAATGGGTTATGTTACACCAAGAATGAAGGATATAATTTTCAAAACCTGTGATATTTTTTCTATGCCAAGCCAAGGGGAATCTTTTGGTTTGGTGTATTTAGAGGCTTGGCTTAGGAAAAAACCTGTATTGGCATTTGAACTAAGCCCCCTTAAAAGCTTAATTAGTAGAGGAGGTGTTTTGTGTAAAATTAGGAATCAGAGTGACGTTACCCAAAAAATCAAAAAACTTATTGATGATAAAAAATATAGAGAAACTTTAGGTTTACAGGGATTTCAAGCTCTAAAAGAAAATTACTCCCTGGAATCTGTTATTAAGGACTACAAAAAAATGTTTTATTAAATATTATAAAGCTTCGAATTAGGAACTTAAATCTAACTTAATTATTGAACAAGCATCCTTCTGTTGATAAAATAAAAAAATGCTAAAAACAAATTTTAATTTCATTTTATTAATGTTTCTTTCAAATAGATATACAGGCATTATTACAAAAAAAATATTAAAAAAAATTCTTAATCAAAATAAAATAAATTCTTTGAAGATTTTAGATAAACAAATTAACCAAATCTATGATGATTATAATAATACTTATATTAATGAAAGATCTATCGAAATACCTTTTTGCAAGCACCTTATTAAAGAGAAGATTGTTAATATCAAAAATCCAAAGATTTTAGAAATTGGTAATACTTTAATACACTATGAGGGAAGTGAAAAAATCTCAAGAAAAATTCTAGATAAATACGAGATTTACCCAGAAGTTATAAATGAAGATATTGTAGAGTACAGCCCAAATGAAAAATTTGATTTAATTTTTTCAATTTCA
>Ga0315904_10013547_pt1 | contig 10199 bp, 16 predicted proteins | sample LakEriMetagenome_6_FD_203529 | JGI IMG/M metagenome (GOLD analysis project Ga0315904, IMG submission 203529) | Freshwater fungal communities from buoy surface, Lake Erie, Ohio, United States - Buoy 12 MA120 | ecosystem: Environmental > Aquatic > Freshwater > Lake | place: USA: Lake Erie, Ohio...
AGCCAAACCATCTCAGTACATGCAGACTTACTTTGTTCACCCACCCTACGATGTGAAAGAACAAACGTGTGAGATGTTTTGGGATAACAGTGAATACAAGGAGAAGAATAGTGTCTAAACAATTAGCATCCCATCAACCATGTGATGACTGTGGATCTAGCGATGCACTGGCAGTATATGATTGGGGTACTAAGTGTTTCTCTTGTGGTGCAACTCACTTTGATAATGATAGAAAACCAATGGAAAGGAACTTCACTGTGCATACTGCACTGGTAGAACCCACTGATCTAGCTTATGAATCAGTGACTGATCGTGGTATTACCAAGACTACCTGCCAGGACTATGGTGTAGGTATCTTCAACAACAGTTACTACTTCCCTTATTACAGTGATGATAATCGAGTAGCTGCATACAAGAAGCGTGGTGTAACTGAGAAGAAGTTTAGTATCGAGGGATCTTGGAAGGAAGCGAAGCTCTTTGGGCAGCAGCTATTCAACAAGGGTGGTAAGTACGTAACCATAGTGGAAGGAGAGTTCGATGCTCTCGCAGCGTATCAGATGTTGGGGTCTAAGTATCCTGTCGTGTCTATCAGGAATGGCGCAGGGTCTGCACTCGCAGATTGTAAGGCGAACTTTGAATGGATCGATTCGTTCGAGAATGTGGTGGTCTGTTTTGATAGTGACCAACAAGGTGCAGACGCAGCTTCTCAGGTGGCAGAACTCTTTGGACCCAAGACTCGTATCTTCAAGCACGAGCAAGGGTACAAGGATGCGTGTGACTATCTATCAGGAGCACAAGGCAAGCGATTCGTAGACAAGTGGTGGCAAGCTGAGCAGTACGTACCTGATGGTATCATTGCAGGCAAGGGACTGTGGGATCTAGTCAACCAGCCAGTAGAGAAAGCTGACGTGCTCTACCCCTACCAGGGAATGAATGATCTGACCTATGGTATCAGGGCAGGAGAGCTTATCACTGTCACTGCAGGGTCTGGTCTAGGTAAGTCACAGTTCCTGCGTGAGATTGTGTATCACATTCTTAAGAATACAAATGATAACATTGGACTGATGTTTCTCGAGGAGTCAGTTAAGAAGACTGCCAAGAGTCTGATGTCCTTGTCTGCCAGTAAACCACTACACCTACCTGACTGCGAGGTAACAACAGATGAACTACGAAATGCTTTTGACGATACTCTTGGCACTGATCGCCTATTTTTCTTTGACCACTTTGGATCGACTGCAGTTGACAACATCATTAATCGTGTTAGGTTTATGGCTAAGGCGCTGTCGTGCAAGTATATCTTCCTTGATCACGTTAGCATCGTCGTATCTTCTCAAGATAATGGAGACGAGAGGAAAGCGTTAGACGAGATCATGACAAGACTTCGCATGATCGTGGCAGAAACTGGCATAGCTTTGTTCGCAGTGTCTCACCTCAAGCGTCCAGATAGTAAGGGTCATGAGGAGGGAGCAGCCACCTCTCTAAGCCAGCTACGAGGCTCAGGTTCGATTGGTCAACTGTCTGACATAGTCCTGGGTCTGGAGCGTAATGGACAGGCTGAAGACCTCATGGATAGGCATACTACCAGGGTGCGTGTATTGAAGAATCGTTTCAGTGGCTTGACAGGACCAGCATGTTCGTTGTATTATAGTAAGGATACAGGACGAATGACGGAACGATTTGATGAGCCGCTCTAGGACAATCATACTTGACATTGAAACCAACACAAAGCACGACACCATCTGGTGCTGCGTAACTAAAGATATAACTACTGGTGAGATTAATGTATGGACGGAAGCAAAAAGTTTGAGAAGTTATCTAAGGCAGGACGATCTGTTAGTTGGACACAACATCATTGGATTCGATGCACCGATCTTGAATCAGCAATGGAGCTTGAAGATTCGTTTGAGCCAAGTGTTGGATACGTTAGTGATGTCGAGGTTGCTCAGCCCAAGCCTAGAGGGAGGACACAGTCTCGACGCATGGGGAAAGAGGCTAGGGAAATTCAAAGGGAACTTCACGAGCTTCAACGATGGACTAAGCGATGAGATGTTGATGTACTGTAAGCAGGACGTAGAGGTAACACATGATCTGTACACCCACTTGTCCAGCGAACTAAAGGGATGGGATCAACGCTGTATCGATCTCGAGCACAACGTAGCTGCAATCATATCGAGGCAGGAGAAACATGGGTTTAAGCTTGACGTTGCGAAGGCTGTTAACTTGGTGGCAACTTGGAAGACTAGACTCTCGCAGATCGAAGAAGAACTACAGGGTATCTTCCCGCCTATCATAACAGAGCGTGTGTCTGAGAAGACAGGCAAGAAGTTAAAGGATCATATAGAGGTGTTTAACCCAGGTAGTAGAGCACAAATAGCTGATAGACTTATCAAGTTAGGATGGAAACCTGAGAAGTTTACAGAGAAGGGATCAGTGATTGTAGATGAAAAAGTCTTGGATGGAATTGATATACCAGAAGCAAGAGCAATTACCGAGTACCTACTCCTTCAGAAAAGGGTGGCTCAAGTTAGCTCCTGGCTTGACGCTGTATCTGACACCAGCAGGGTACATGGTAAGGTCATCACCAATGGCGCAGTCACAGGACGTATGACCCACCATAGTCCCAACATGGCACAGGTTCCTAGTGGATCTAGTCCCTGGGGTACAGAGTGTAGGGATTGTTGGACTGTTGATGATGGGTATATGTTAGTAGGTGCTGACGCTAGTGGCTTGGAACTAAGGATGCTGGCTCACTACATGAGGGATAAGGATTATGTTAAAGAAGTCTGTGAAGGTGACATTCATACCAAAAACCAAAATGCAGCAGGTCTTCAAACTAGACCGCAAGCAAAGACATTCATCTACGCATTCCTATATGGGGCTGGCCCAGCTAAGATCGGGGCAGTTGTGGGTGGTGGAGCAGAAGAAGGGAGGAAACTCATTAAGTCTTTTCTGGATAACACGCCTGCGCTCAAGGCACTTAGGTCAAAGGTTGAGAGGTTGGCAGAGAAGGGCTACCTACCAGCTTTGGACGGTAGGAAACTTCACGTTCGTTCCCCACACGCAGCACTTAACACGTTACTCCAGGGTGCTGGTGCGATAGTAATGAAGCAGGCACTTGTCTTACTAGATGGTAAGATCAAGAAGAATAAAATTGATGCACACTTTGTGGCGAATGTACATGATGAATGGCAGATTGAAGTTCGTAAGGAGAATGCTGAGACTGTTGGTAGTATGGCAGTGGAAGCGATCAAAGAAGCTGGTGAAGTTTTACAACTCAGGTGTCCTCTAACTGGTGAATACAGAGTAGGAAATACTTGGGCAGAAACCCATTGACTTCTAGTTGTAAGCGTGGTATAATATTACTGTTAACTTAACTTGTTCAGGAGAACATTATGGATTTGAAACCTCTTAAGATCGAAGCTGACTTGATGTGGGCTTTCCTTGATACACCTAACCAAATGAGTGGTAAGTATCAAGTCGATCTTTGTAACCTCTCTAAGAATGCTATCAAAGCATTGGAAGACTCAGGTGTGAATGTACGTAACAAAGAAGACAAAGGATTCTTTATTACTGCAAAGTCTAAGAACTATCCCATCAAAGCAGAAGATCCTCAAGGTAAGGTAATCGAAGCTAAGGTAGGTAATGGTTCACGTGGTATCGCTCTTATCAAACCTTATCCTTATAAGGTCAATGGTAAGTCTGGTGTGGGTATCGGTATCAACAAACTTGTAGTTACTAAGCTTGTTGAGTATACTGGTGGTGAGTCAGTTGTTGATGCTGACGATGTACTGTAAGGAGCAGACATGAAAGTACCTAGCGTAGAAGTAAAAGCAGATCGTAACGTGTTCAGCGTTTCTGTAGATAATCCTGAGATTACAGGGTTCTGGGGTAGCACGTATGAGTTTGCTATTCATGCTGATGGAGATATTGTTATTAACGACAACACGTTCTCATCTCGTGAAGCTGCAATCGCTGTGCTCAAGAGTATCGCTACTTTCCTCGAGAACCAGGGCAAGAAGAAGTAAATGCTAGCTCTGCTTGATGGTGATATCTTTGTCTATCGAATCGGATTCGCTTCCGAGGGTGAGTCAGAGGGAATCGCTATCTCTCGCATGGCAGAGTTTGTAGAGAGTCTGGTGATGATGCCTAAGATAGGAGACTATCAAGGGTATCTCACTGGCTCTAACAACTACCGCAAAGAGATAGCAAAGGAAGCACCGTACAAGGGTAACAGGACACAAGCTAAGCCACAACACTATGACCTGATGCGTGAGTACTTAGTTAAGTCTTGGGGGTTTGTCGTACAGGAAGATCAAGAAGCTGATGATGCCATAGGTATTAAAGCATATACTATGGACCCAGATGATTATGTGATCTATACTATCGATAAAGACCTGGATATGATTAGAGGTTGGCACTGTAAGTTTACACAGGATGTAGAGTACTATGTTAAAGAAGAAGATACCCTGCGAACTTTCTATAAACAAGTCCTCACTGGAGATCGAGTGGATAACATCCCAGGTCTTAAAGGCATTGGTGATAAGAAAGCAGAAAAGATTCTTGGAGAAGCCAAGGAAGAGATGGAACTATTCACCGCAGTATTAAAGGCGTATGATAATGATATTCGCCGCATGACAGAGATGGCGCAGCTGCTCTGGATACGTAGAAAGGAAGGTGAGATGTGGCAACCACCAGTAACAAGCTAGTGTATGTGCATTGGGTGGATGCTTGTAGCCAGGACGAATGGACACACTTGGGTAGTATCACTCCCACAATACTAGATACGTATACTGTAGGTTATTTGGTAGCAGAAAGTAAAGAAGGATTGTCAGTAGCAAGTACCATTAACGAAGCAAATGACGCTTGCTGTATTATTCATATACCAAAGAGATGGATCAAAACAAAAGGAACTTTACATATTGAAACCAAGCAGCGCAAAAGCAAAGGGCAGAACGTTCCAGCAGTGGGTGAGGGATCAGATAATTGCGAAGTTCAAACTGGAGAGTGATGATGTACGATCAGTCAGTATGGGTGCGGGAGGGGAAGACATCCTGCTCTCACCAACAGCAAGAGGAAGATGCCCGCTTTCTGTGGAATGTAAGTCAAGGGATCGAATTGCAGTATACGGATACTACGAGCAAGCGGAAACAAATGCGAAAGGAAAAGGAGAGCCTGTCGTTTTTATTAAGCAGAATAGAGCGAAGCCCCTTGTAGTAGTAGATGCAGAATATTTTTTAACAGTATTGGAGAAGTCAAATGAAAAAGGATGACACAGTTATATATCGATTTAGTCATGTAGATACTTGTGGTACACCAGATAGTGAGTATCCTATAAGCTCAGAGCACACTGCTACTCATGCCTTTGAGTCTAGTACTACATGGCACGCTGTACTTAACCAGTTCGTACACTTCCTAGAAGGTATCTATGGTTATAACATTAGTGATCAGGTACATTACGAAACACTAGAAGATAAGCTTGAGCGTTTACGTTCACGTTTAGATGATGAAGAAGAGTCAGATGAAGACACACCTAGTACTACCTGATATGCAAGTCAAGGCAGGTGTTGACCTGTCTTACTTAACCTGGGTGGGGCAATACATAGCAGACAAGCAACCAGATGTAATCATTAACATAGGTGACTTTGCTGACATGCCTGCCCTCTCGAGCTACGATGTTGGACGTAAGAGCTTTGAAGGTAGACGATACAAGACTGACATCGAAGTAACGAAGAAGGCAATGGACCAACTCCTAGCACCTATGAGGGAACTAAATGAGCAGCGAAGAAAAAGAAAAGAGAAACAATATAGACCCCGAATGGTTCTCACGCTTGGTAACCACGAGGACAGAATTAACAGAGCAGTCGAAGGAGATCCTAAACTCCACGGCACTATTGGTATCGATGATCTCGGATACGAACAAGCTGGTTGGGAGGTGTATCCTTATCTTAGTCCTGTTGTTATTGACGGTGTGGTATATTGTCATTTCTTTACCAGTGGGGTGATGGGTAGACCAGTGACCTCTGCTGCTGCGCTGCTAACCAAGCGCCACATGTCTGCAGTTATGGGGCATGTCCAGGGTAGGCAGATAGCTTACGCTAACAGGGCAGATGGTAAGCAGATCACAGGGTTGTTCTCTGGCTGCTGCTACCTGCATGATGAGGATTATCTAGGAGCACAAGGTAACAACTACTGGCGAGGGATCTGGATGCTTCATGAGGTAGAGGATGGACAGTTCGATGAGATGCCAGTCTCGCTGCGTTACTTAAGGAAACGATATGGATAAGACATTAGGTGATTTGTTGAAAGAAAAAATAGAAGCAAAGAATATGCAGGTTGGAGGTAATCACTATATCTCCCATAAGATTCAACCGTGGGATGTCTGGGAAGATTGGAAGCTAGACCCCTGGTTGTGTAACGTCATCAAGTATGTACATCGTCACGATAGTAAGAACGGGTTAGAGGATCTAAAGAAAGCTCAACACTATCTTACTTTTGCGATACAAAATTATGACATGCTTGTTGACAAGTTCTATAATTGATGGTATAATATTAAGTCTAACTACCGAAAGGATAATAGTATGTATATTGTAAAACTTAATGGACGTAAACTTACATTGAAACTTTTCAAGACTGGTTTTGATAACTACAACGCAGCACGTCAAACCCTACGTAAATACATTCGTAGCTTGGGACATGACAGTAACAAAGGTTACACTACCCTGGGGTACGTAATTCAGAAGGCGTAACTATAACACATGACTCTAACACTGCCTGAACTAATTGAGAGACTAAAACAGTTAGATGAGATAACCTTGTTAGAGTTACTAGGAATAACATCAGAGGACTTAGTAGATAGGTTCTCTGATGTTATTGAAGACAAACAAGACAAACTAACTAATATTGTAGACTGGGACTAATACATGGATCTTTACCAACAATTTATTGCAAAGTCACGTTATGCTCGCTTCATGCCTGAGAAGAATCGTCGAGAGAACTGGACTGAAACTGTAGCACGTTACTTCAACTTCTTGGAAGATCATCTTGCCAAGACAAACAACTATGCGCTGACTCGTGAGCTACGCACTGAGCTAGAGAATGCTGTACTTAATCTGGAAGTCATGCCTAGTATGCGGTCACTGATGACAGCAGGCAAAGCACTCGAGCGTGACAACACTGCTGGATATAACTGCAGCTACATTCCTATCGATGATCCTAAGTCATTCGATGAAGCTATGTATATCCTGCTCTGTGGTACAGGGGTAGGTTTCTCTGTGGAGCAGAAGTATGTTAATCAATTACCTGAAGTGCCTGAGCAGTTATTCGATAGTCAAACTACTATCGTGGTTGCCGACTCCAAAGAAGGATGGGCAAAAGCTTTACGTCAACTCATTGCTCTTCTATACTCTGGTGAGATTGCAAAGTGGGATATATCCAAAGTACGTCCAGCGGGTGAGAGACTCAAGACCTTTGGGGGACGAGCAAGTGGACCTCGCCCATTGGAAGAACTATTTCGCTTCACGGTATCCAAGTTCAAAGGGGCAGTTGGTCGGCGTTTGTCATCAATCGAGTGCCATGATATTCTCTGCAAGATCGGGGAGGTTGTTGTCGTTGGTGGTGTTCGTCGGTCAGCAATGATCTCGTTGTCAGAACTAGAAGATGATCGGATGCGTCATGCGAAATCAGGGAATTGGTGGGAACAAAATGGACAACGTGCCTTGGCTAACAACTCAGCAACTTACGAAGCTAAACCAGACATTGGACAATTTCTACAAGAATGGACTAGCCTTTACCATTCTCACTCTGGGGAACGAGGAATCTTCTCTCGAGCAGCCAGTAAGTCTCAAGCTGCTAAGAACGGCAGAAGGAATCCTAATTACGAGTTCGGTACTAATCCCTGTTCCGAGATCATCCTCAGACCCTACCAGTTCTGCAACCTAACTGAGGTGGTTGTACGTGCTGAGGACACGCTTGAGACGCTAGCAAACAAGGTACGTCTTGCTACTATCCTGGGTACGTTCCAAGCCACTATGACACACTTCCCATACCTGCGTAAAGTGTGGCAGAAGAACACTGAGGAGGAGCGTCTGCTTGGTGTGTCATTGACTGGTATCTTAGATAACGAATGGATGGGTAAAGTCTGTGAATCAACTGCGAAGAATCTTGAACAACTACGACAGATCACCGTGGATACCAATGTTCAGTATAGCTCTGTGCTTGGCATTCCTCAGAGCGCTGCAATCACTTGTGTTAAACCTAGTGGTACTGTTAGCCAGCTTGTTAACTCTGCCTCTGGCATTCATACTCGACATAGTCCTTATTATATTCGTAGGGTTAGAGGCGATAAGAAAGATCCTCTCTCGCAGTTTATGGTGAATGCTGGTATCCCTGCAGAGGATTGTGTGATGCGTCCTGAGTCTACTGTGGTGTTCTCATTCCCACAGAAAGCACCAGAAGGAGCACGCACCAGGGAAGCACTGACAGCGCTGCAGCACCTGGATCTGTGGATGCAGTACCAGCGTTACTGGTGTGAGCACAAACCTTCTGTGACTATCTCAGTCAAAGAAGATGAGTGGATGGACGTAGGAGCTTGGGTGTGGAATAACTTCGATGAGATTAGTGGTATCTCTTTCCTACCCTGGGATGGTGGTACGTATCGTCAAGCACCCTATGAAGAGTGTGGTGAGGATCAGTACAAAGCACTGCTAGATAAGATGCCTGCTACTATTACTTGGGATGTATTGTCAGAGCAGGATGACAATGTAGAGGGAGCGCAGATGCTTGCGTGTGTGTCAGGAACCTGCGAGATTTGATTGAGTAAAATTACTCAGCATACTGAGTAAACTAGGAGATAACATGGACATAGAATTTTGTATGATTACAGGTATTGCGTTTGGTTTAGAGTATCAGGAACTAGAAAAAGGTTATGTAGTAATTGATCTAGGTATTATACGTATCCTGATCTCTAAAGCAGATGATGAATAACTAAGCTGGTTCCCAGTCCACTTAGTCTTGATAGGGGCAGCAATGCCCCTTTTTTAATAGCTCCAGATAGCAGGTCTAGTAGGTCCAGTTCCTATGTCTAGGTGGATAAACCTACCAGTACCTTTCTGTTGTACGCCAATGCCCTTAAAACCCACTGTAATGGCTTTGTGTAGTAACTCAATAGCTGCCTCTCCTTGTACCCCTATATCGGCAGCAATGCCCTCTGCGTGCGTTCCAGGGACATTCTTCTGTCGCTCGATAGGGTGGAGTGGACAGCGATAGCCAGAAGTTATTGGCATGGGTTTACCATAGAGAGTACGTAACTCTTGTATCTTAGCTACTAGTTCTTCCTTGATACCCTCAGACCCACAGTGTTGACAAGCAAACTCTGATCGTTTAAAGTTAGGATACTTACCCCAATCAATCATTGTTCTTTTCCTTTTTCATGTTAAGAATTTTCTCAAGAGTTCTACCACCAAAGTAGAAGGACATGATCAACATACCCCACTGACCTAATAGTTCTACATAGTTACTGTTAGCATTATATCCAAAGGCAGACATAAAGGCAAAGATAAAGTAAGCAGCTAAGATCGCTATCAGGGTCATCGGTCTAATGTTCTTAGATAACCAAGAGTCACTACCCATGTCTGCTTGTAGACGCTTAGTTAGTTCTTCTTGCTCAGTGATGTCTGCTTGCATCTTTTGTAATTCACCTTGATGCTGCATCTCTAGTAACTTTAACTGAGCCTGTGCTTTTACCTCTGGATTAGGAATAACCTTGTCCAGTATCTTAGAACCAATCTCTAATATTAACGGTATAGGAATCATTGGTACTCCAAGGTTAAATATATAGCACCACTAATACATCCAACAACAACCAGTATCAAGACAAAAATCCAGAAGGTAAGCAGCATATCTTGTATTATTCTGTCACGCTTTGCTTTCTTCTCTAGCTTTTCTTTAAGTTGTTGTCGATGCTCTGCTTCTCGTTGTTGTCTTGCTTTGACTTGGAAGGACTGCCAATCATCCCATAGTCCAGGTCTACCATTGTAAATCATTAACTCTTTTAACTCTTGCTCTTGTTTCTTTAACTGCTCCAGCGCTAGGAACTCTTCGAGATCGTTACGCTTATGTTCTGGTTTACTCTCTACCTTTTCTTGTAGCTTTGATTTGTTGTTGAAGTATTCAAGTAATGCTTGACCAGCACTGACTATCTC
>Ga0315904_10013548_pt1 | contig 10198 bp, 7 predicted proteins | sample LakEriMetagenome_6_FD_203529 | JGI IMG/M metagenome (GOLD analysis project Ga0315904, IMG submission 203529) | Freshwater fungal communities from buoy surface, Lake Erie, Ohio, United States - Buoy 12 MA120 | ecosystem: Environmental > Aquatic > Freshwater > Lake | place: USA: Lake Erie, Ohio...
GCCCCCGGATACTGCAATGGCACCGTGGCGATGACGGTGTGCTTGAACCATTCGAGCGGGCGCTGCATGGCCAGATCGTTGACCGAGGTCGGCGCCTCGCGCGTGTCGACCGGGCCGCCCATCATAGTCAGGGTCAGCGGGCGGCAAGGGTGCTTGCGCCCGGCCAGCAGGGCAGTGGCCGCCAACGCCGGGACCGAGGGCTGGCACACCGCCAGCATGTGGGCGTTCGGCCCGATGTGCTCAAGGAAGCCGATCAGGTAGTCGATGTAATCGTCCAGATCGAAGCGGCCAGCCTCGAGCGGCACGGTCTTGGCATCGGCCCAGTCGGTGATGAACACTTCGCAATTTTCGACCATGCGGGCGACCGTGCCGCGAAGCAGGGTGGCGAAGTGGCCGCTCATCGGCGCGACGATCAGCAGGCGCGGAGCATCGGCGGGCAGGCCCGGATGGCTGAAGCGCAGCAGGTTGCCGAAGGGGCGGTGCATCACGATCGCCTCGGTCACCGGATAGCTCGTGCCATCGACCTCGACTGACTCGATGTCGAACGCCGGCTTGCCATAGGGGGCCGAGGCATGGGCGAAGACTTCCAGCGCCGAGGCCATGACCGGACCAAGGCCCGAATAGCCGAACGGCAGGACCGGATTCGACAACAGGTCAGCCCCGACCGAGGCCCAGGTGCTGGCGGCATTCAGCCACGAGCGTTGCAGTTCGTAAGCGGTGTAGAGCAAAGCGACGATCCCCTGCGCGCCGGCCCCGGTTGAATGGATGTCCGGACTGTTAAGGCCAAACTGCTCCCATTCGTTCCATGTTGCAATGCAATATTTCGGTGCAGTCCTTTCGCGCCTGCAAAATAAGTTCGGATTTGCTACTTAAACCTCGCTGCGCTAGGGCCGCAGGCTATGGCTTCCCTACCCGATCAGACTGCCGCTGCCGCCCCCGAACCCAAGCCGGCCCGTTCACTGGGGCCGCTGCGGATGATCTGGCGCGCAGCCTTGGCCTATCCGACGCAGCTGGCCATGGCTGGTCTCGCGCTGATGATCACCGCCGGGGCAACGCTGGCGATCCCGTCGGGCTTCAAGCTGATCATCGACCGGGGCTTTGCCGCCGGGGGCAATCCCGAGGACATCGGGCGCTGGTTCCAGTACCTGCTGCTGATCGTGCTGGCCCTCGCGATCGGCACGGCGCTGCGGTTCTATTTCGTGTCCTGGCTGGGCGAACGGGTGGTGGCCGATATCCGGCTGCAGGTGCAGGCCAACCTGCTGCGCATGGCGCCCGGCTTCTTCGAGGAGAACAGCCCGAACGAGATTTCCAGCCGGATGACGTCCGACACCGCGCTGATCGAGCAGGTGGTCGGCACTACGGTTTCGGTGGCGCTGCGTAACACGATCATGGGCATCGGCGGGGTGGCCTACCTGTTCACCCTGGCCCCTAGGCTGACCCTGGCGCTGGTCATCGCAATTCCGCTGATCGTCCTGCCGATCGTCTGGTTCGGACGGCGGCTGCGCAATGTCTCGCGCTCCAGCCAGGACCGGGTGGCCGATGTCGGCTCGATGGTGGCCGAAGTGCTGGGGGCGATGAAGATCGTCCAGGCCTTCAACCAGGAAGAGCGCGAGGCCGCGCGCTTCGCCAGCGCGGTGGAGGCTACCTTTGCCACCGCCAAGCGCCGCATCCTGCTGCGCGCGGCGATGACGGCGATCATCATCATGCTGGTGTTCGGGGCGATTACCATGCTGATGTGGGAAGGCGCGATCGGGGTCGCCGAAGGCACGATCAGCGGTGGCACCATCGCCGCCTTCGTGCTGACCGGCGGTCTGGTGGCCGGGGCCTTTGGCGCCCTGACCGAGGTCTATGGCGACCTGCTGCGCGGCGCGGGCGCAGCTAGTCGCCTCAACGAATTGCTCAACGAGAAGCCGACCATCGCCATGCCGGCCCGGCCACTCCAGCTCCCCTCGCCGGTGCGCGGCAAGCTGGCCTTCGAGAAGGTCACCTTCCGCTATCCGACCCGGCCCGAGGTTTCGGCCCTGGCCGACTTTTCGCTGACCATCGAACCCGGTGAGACTGTGGCGATCGTCGGCCCTTCGGGTGCGGGCAAGTCCACCCTGTTTCAGCTGGCTGAGCGGTTCTACGATCCCCAGGCCGGCACGGTGAAGCTTGATGGCGTGCCGCTGACCGCGGTCGATCCGGCCACGATCCGCCGCAACATGGCGCTGGTGCCGCAGGAAGGGATCCTGTTCGCCGCCTCGGCCCGCGACAACCTGCGCTATGGCAATTGGGAGGCGGGAGACGCGGCGATCTGGCAGGCCGCCGAAGCCGCCAATGCCGCCGAATTCCTCCGTGAACTGCCCGAGGGGCTGGACACCTACCTGGGCGAGGGCGGGGCGCGCCTTTCGGGTGGGCAGCGCCAGCGCATGGCGATTGCCCGCGCGCTGCTGCGCGATGCGCCGATCCTGCTGCTGGATGAGGCCACTTCGGCCCTCGATGCCGAAAGCGAACGGCTGGTTCAGCAGGCGCTCGACCGGCTGATGGCCAGCCGCACCACGCTGGTGATCGCCCACCGCCTCGCCACGGTGCGCGCGGCCGACCGGATCGTGGTGATGGAGAAGGGCGGCATTGTCGAACAGGGCACCCACGAGGCGCTCAGCCGGGCTGGCGGGCTTTATGCCCGGCTGGCCGCGCTGCAATTCGACGAACCGTCAAGCGAACCCGTCAAATAGCACAAGGTCCGCATTTCCCGCGCGCGCGCAAGACCTTATCAGGCCGTCCCATAGAACATCATATTCGGGGACTTGCCATGAATCTTCGCGCTTCGATCCTGCTTGCCGCCAGCTCGGTGGCCCTGACCTGCGGCACGCCCGCGCTGGCCCAGACCACCGCCGCACCCGCGGCCCAGGCGGCCAAGCCTGCCGCGGACTGGGGCTGGGGCATCCAGACCCCTTACATGGACGTCTCGGTCAAGCCGGGCGACGATTTCAACCGCTACGTCAACGGCAAGTGGCTGGACACCTACGAGATCCCGGCCGATCGCAGCATCTTCGGCTCGTTCGTTGAACTCGCTGACCTGTCCGAAGCTCGGATGAAGGCGATCATCGAGGAAATCGCCAAGGGCCAGCACAAGCCGGGCAGCGACGAGGCGCGGATTGCCGCCGTGTTCAATGCCTACATGAACACCGATGCCATTGAGCAGGCCGGGCTGAAGCCCACCCAGCCGACCCTGAACCGGATCAAGGCCGCCCGCACCACTACCGATCTGGCCAAGCTGTTTGTCATGCCGGGGATCCCTTCGCCCGTCGGCATGGGGGTTTCGCCCGATGCCAAGGACAGCCGAGTCAACGCGCTCTATGCCAGCCAGGCCCAGCTTGGCCTGCCTGACCGCGACTATTACCTGGTCGACAATCCCCGCAACCAGGAGATCGTCACCAAGTACAAGGAATACCTGACCTTCGTGGCGGGCGAACTGGGCTATGGCGATCCGGCCGCAACGGCCAACATGATCTTCGAGCTTGAGAAGAAGATGGCCGCCCAGAACTGGGATCGTGCGCTCGGCCGCAACCGCGACCTGACCTACAACAAGATGCCGGTCGCCGAATTCCTCGCGCTGGCGCCCAACGTTCCGCTGAAGACGGCGATGGATGCGCTGGGCGTGGGCCAGGCCAAGGACATCATCGTCGCGCAGCTGCCGCCGACCAAGGAAGAACTGGAAGCCGCCAAGTATACCCCGGAAATGGCTGCCAAGCTGGGTGGCGGGGTACCGGCGCTGGCCAAGCTGATTGCCAGCGAGCCGATCGAGGCCTGGAAGGCCTGGATGTCGGTGATGTACGTTTCGGGCCGCGCCGCCGTGCTGCCCAAGCGTTTCGACGAAGCGCAGTTCAACTTTTACAACAAGTTCCTGGGCGGCCAGCCCGAACAGCGCCCGCGCTGGAAGCGCGCACTCAGCGCGACCGAGGGCACCCTGGGCGAGCTGACTGGCAAGCTCTATGTCGAACGGCATTTCCCCGCCACCCACAAGGCGGCAATGGACAAGCTGGTCGGCAATCTGCGGACCGCCATGGCCTACAACCTTGAAAACCTGACCTGGATGGGCCCGGAAACCAAGGTTGCTGCCAAGGCCAAGCTTGATGCCTTCTCGCTGAAGATCGGCCATCCGGACAAGTACAAGGACTACAAGGGCCTCAACGTCACCCCGGACAGCGCCTTTGCCAATGCCGAAGCCGCCGCCCGCTGGTTCCAGGCCGACCGCGTCCAGCGGCTGGGCAAGCCGGTGGACCGGACCGAATGGTTCATGACCCCGCAGACGGTGAATGCCTATTACAACCCCTCGGGCAACGAGATCGTGTTCCCGGCCGGCATCCTGCAGCCGCCCTTCTTCGCGCTGAGCGCCGATGATGCGGTGAACTATGGCGCGATCGGTGCGGTGATCGGTCACGAGATCGGCCACGGCTTCGACGACCAGGGTTCGAAGAGCGACGGCGATGGCAACCTGCGCGACTGGTGGACCCCGCAGGACAAGGCCAATTTCGAAAAGCTGACCGGGGCATTGGCCGATCAGTACAGCAAGCTCTGCCCGCTCGACGATGGCAAGACCTGCATCAATGGTCGGCTTTCGCTGGGTGAGAACATTGGCGACGTGGGCGGGTTGAGCCTGGCCTACCGCGCCTACAAGCTCTCGCTTGGCGGCAAGGAGGCTCCGGTGATCGACGGCTTCACCGGCGACCAGCGCTTCTTCATGGCCTGGGCCCAGGTGTGGCGCACCAAGTTCCGCGAAGCCGCGCTGCGCCGCCAGCTGCAGACCGGCCCGCACTCGCCGGGCATGTACCGGATCCTCGGCGTGGTCCGGAACTTCGACGAATGGTACAAGGCCTTCAACGTCCAGCCGGGCGACAAGATGTACCTGCCGCCGGAACAGCGCGTCCGGATCTGGTAAAAACTTGCCATAACCGGCGGGTGCGGCTTGACTTGGCCGCGCCCGCCGCGTTGATCGGCGGGCCATGGACACCATCCTTACCGCCATCCTGCTCGGTATCGTCGAAGGGCTGACCGAGTTCCTGCCGGTCTCCTCGACCGGGCACCTGATCCTGGCGACCGAACTGTTCGGTTATGACCCGGCCACCTGGAAGGTGTTCACCGTGGCGATCCAGCTGGGCGCGGTGCTGGCGGTGGTGGTGCTGTACTGGCGCACGTTCTGGGCCGTTGGGCTCGGCCTGCTCAAATGGCGGCCGGAAAGCGTGGCCTTCGTCCGCAACATCCTGCTGGGGTTCCTGCCAGCCGCGGTGCTGGGCTTCCTGTTCAAGGACCAGATCAACCAGATGTTGGGCAGCCCGCTGGTGGTGGCCTGGGCGCTGTTGCTGGGCGGGATCGCGATCCTGGCGATTGAAAAGGTCGCCAAGCCCGGCCCGGCGAGCGGCGTCTCGCAATTGCCCGCGCGCCAGGCGCTGGGCGTCGGGTTGATCCAGTGCCTCGCCATGGTCCCCGGCGTCAGCCGCAGCGGCGCGACGATCATGGGCGCCCTGGCCATGGGGATCGAGCGACGCACCGCCGCCGAGTTCAGCTTCTTCCTGGCGGTGCCCACCATGATGGGGGCCACCAGCCTGCAATTGTGGGACAATCGGGCGGCGCTGATGGCCGGCACCGGCCCGGTCGGCTGGGCCGAAATCGGCGTGGGCTTCGTCACCGCCTTCGTGGTGGCCCTGGCCGTGGTTCGGGCGCTGGTCGCCTTCGTGAGCCGCGCGGGCTTTGCCCCCTTCGCCTGGTACCGGATCGTGCTGGGGATCTTCGCGATCTGGCTGCTCAGCCGCTAGGCGCTCAGACCGGTTTCGCGCCCGATCCCCGCCCGCCGCGCAGGGCATATTCCTGCGTGCCGCGATGGAGCACGTCGTCGACGTCGATCACCGCCGAATTGGCATAGGTGAATCCGGGGCCGAGCGAGCGGTAGAGCCGGTCGAAATCGCGATCGACGGTGTCGTGATAGAGCTCGCCAAAGCTCTCGATCACGAAATAGGTCGGCTGCAGATCGTCGATCACGTAATCGGTGCGCATCACCCGGTCGACGTTGAGCATGATCCGGTTGGGGCTTTGCGCCTCGACCGAAAAGACCGTCTCGGTCGGGCCGGAGAGGATCCCCGCGCCATAGGCCCGCAGGCCTTCCGCCTCGAGGATCAGCCCGAATTCCACCGTGTACCAGTAGAGCGCGCCCAGCGCCTTCAGCCGGTTATAGCGCATCGCCTTCCACCCGGCGCGGCCATATTCCTGCATGTAGTCGGCAAAGACCGGGTCGGTCAGCATCGGCACGTGGCCGAACACATCGTGGAACACGTCAGGTTCCTGGATGTAGTCGAAGGTCTCGCGCGTGCGGATGAAATTGCCGGCCGGGAAGCGGCGGTTGGCGAGGTGCCAGAAGAACACGTGATCGGGGATCAGCATCGGCACCGGCACCACCGACCAGCCGGTCAGCTTGCCCAGGTCTTCCGACATCCGTGCGAAGTCCGGCACACCCCCCCGGCCAAGGTCCAGCCGGTCGAGCCCGGCCATGAAGGCGCTGGCGGCGCGGCCGGGCAGAACCTGCATCTGCCGGGCGAACAGGTCGTCCCAGATCCCATGCTCTTCGGCCGTATATTGGCGCTGGACCGGTTCGAGCCAGTCCTCGCCGACATGGGCGGGGCGCTGGAGCGGGGCGGTGAACACGTCCGGGCCCGGGTCGGGCAGCCGGGCAAAGTCTTCGGGAGCGAGGGTTGCGGTCTGGGACATAGTTTCGTTTGCAACTTCTAGCAGCGAAGCCTCGTCGCTGCAATTGCCTGCCGCAATTGTGGGGCCTGCGCGCCTTGACTTTCCGGGGCTTCTGGGCCAATGGCCCGCTCCGTGAAGGGCGGCCGCGCGGCCGCCCGCTTGGTTTTTGCGGCTTTCGGGCCGAATCGTTTAGAGAACAGGACGTACGCCATGGCGAAGCCCGCAACCGTCAAGATCCGGCTGGTTTCCACCGCCGATACCGGTTTCTTCTATGTCACCAAGAAGAACCCGCGCAACACCACCGAGAAGATGGTGTTCAAGAAGTACGATCCCGTCGTGCGCAAGCATGTCGAGTTCAAGGAAGCCAAGATCAAGTAAGGTTCAAGGCTTGTTCACGGCGCAGCGGCTAGTCGCCCAGCCATGAATTTGCACTTTACCTTTCGATCGCTTGCAAGTGCCGCCGTTTCGGCGGCGCTTGTCGTTTCTGCCTCTGTCGCAGTACCTGCCGCAGCCCAGGATTCGGCCGATCTGGCCAGTGCGGTGACCGCACTTCGCGCCATCTCCACGATGCGCGCCGATTTCGTCCAGTCCGATCCGAATGGCCAGCAGATCAAGGGCGTGCTGACCCTGAAGCGGCCAGGGCGGATTCGTTTCCAGTACGAAAAAGGCGTGCCGATGCTGATCGTCTCGGACGGCAGCGCGCTGACCTTTGTCGATTACGAAGTTCGCCAGGTCCAGCGCTGGCCGATCCGGAACAGTCCACTGGGCGCGCTGCTCGATCCGAATCGCGATGTCGGCAAGTATGGCCGCGTGATGCCGACCGGCAGCGACCGGATCGTCAGCATCGAGGTGCGCGACAAGGCGCGGCCCGAATATGGCGTGATCACCCTGGTCTTCGTGCGCAAGGCCGGCGTACCGGGCGGGCTGGAACTTTCCAGCTGGGCGGCGCTCGATTCGCAGAAGCGGCGGACCATCGTCACGCTTTCGAATCAGCAATACGGACTGGCCGTCCCCGACAACACCTTCCGCTTCAACGACCCCCGCTCGCCCACTCGTCGATGACCGGAAACGGCCCGGCGCGGAATGTGCGCTGGCTGCGATGAACTGCACCGCGAACCTTGCGATTGTTCATGGGCCAGCAAGCCGCAAGGGCCTAGAACGGTTCTCGACGGCGCGGCCTGAGGCGGGTTTCCCCCCTGTTGCCCAAGCCTCCTGTAAGGGCCGCAACGTCAACAGCGTGACGAACGCACCAAGGAGCCCCCGGTCCAATGCCCCCGGACCGGGGGTTTTCCTTTTTCACTTTCAGATGGGCTGATGCCGGGCTGCAAATGGCAGCCGTCTGCGCTTCCGGTGCTCACGACCTTAATGGTCGCTGCGCGCCGGTTCTCGCCCGGCAGCATTCTCGGCTCGATCCGAAGCAATTCCCGGCACACTGGCCATGCTTTTTTCCAAGCGCGACAATTGCGCCACTTCACGATAGATAGACCCCAATGCATTTTCTCGACCAGGCCAAGATCTACATTCGCTCCGGGCAGGGCGGGCCGGGGGCTGTCTCGTTCCGGCGGGAGAAGTATGTCGAATATGGCGGCCCCGATGGCGGCAATGGCGGCAAGGGCGGGGACATCATTTTCGAGGCCGTAGCGGGGCTGAATACCCTGATCGACTTCCGCTACACCCAGCATTTCAAGGCGCCGCGCGGGGTCCACGGTTCGGGCAAGAACCGCAAAGGCGCGGCTGGCAAGGACCTGGTGATCAAGGTTCCGGTCGGCACCCAGGTGATCTCGGACGAAGACGGCGAGACCGTGCTGCTTGACCTGACCGAGGCCGGCCAGCGGGTCACCTTGCTGCATGGCGGGCTCGGTGGACGGGGCAACGCCAGTTACAAGACCAGCACCAACCGTGCACCAAGACAGCACCAACAGGGCATACCGGGCGAGGAAATGTACGTCTGGCTGCGCCTCAAGCTGCTGGCCGACGTTGGCCTGGTCGGCCTGCCCAATGCCGGCAAGAGCACCTTCATCAACCAGATCACCAACACCAAGGCCAAGGTTGGCGATTACGCCTTTACCACCCTGCGTCCCCAGCTGGGCGTGGTGCGCCATCGCGATCGCGAATTCGTGCTGGCCGACATTCCGGGCCTGATCGCCGGGGCGGCCGAGGGTGCCGGGATCGGTGACCGGTTCCTGGGCCATATCGAGCGCTGCCGGGTGCTGATCCACCTGATCGACATCAACGGCACCGACCCGGCCGAGGCGCTGGAAATCATCGAGGACGAACTGGCGGCCTATGGCAATGGCCTTGAGGAAAAGCCGCGCCTGATCGCGCTGAACAAGGTCGATACGGTCGATGCCGAACTGGTGAAGATGTTCATCAAGGAACTGAAGGCCGCCGGGGCGAAGAAGGTCTATCCGATTTCGGGTGCTACCGGCAAAGGCATGGACGCCCTGCTCGATGCCGTACTCGAATACCTGCCCGCCGCCACGGTAACCGAACGGCCCGATGGCGAACGCGAAGAGGCCGACGACCAGCCCTGGTCGCCGCTCTGACCGCCGCTCTAGGCATTGCATCGCGCGCCGATTCGCCTAATCGGCAAGCCATGAAGATCACCTGCCTCGCCGATCTGGCCGATGCCGCCCGCTGCCGCCGCCTGGTGGTGAAGGTCGGCTCGTCGCTGCTCGTCGGCAAGGACGGGGTGCGGCGCGGCTGGCTGGAAGGGCTGGTGGCCGAGATCGCCGCGGCCCGCGCGCGCGGCCAGGAAGTGATCGTGGTCTCCTCCGGCGCGATTGCGCTGGGCGCGGCCAAGCTGGGGCTGGACAAGGGCGGGCGCGGTAGCCTGGCCGATGCCCAGGCCGCTGCCGCCGTCGGCCAGATCGCGCTGTCGGGCCTCTGGGCCGAGCTGCTGGGCGCGCATGGCCTCACCGCCGCGCAATTGCTGCTGACGCTGGAAGATCTCGAGGACCGCCGCCGCTACCTCAACGCCACGGCGACGCTGACCCGCCTGCTCGATGCCGGCGCCGTGCCGGTGATCAACGAGAACGACAGTGTCGCTACCCAGGAAATCCGCTTTGGCGACAATGACCGGCTCGCGGCCCGCGTCGCCCAGGCGGCCCAGGCCAATGCCGTGCTGCTGCTGTCCGATGTCGATGGCCTGTTCGATCGCAACCCGGCCGAACCGGGCGCGCGGCTGCTGCCCGAAGTGCGCGGGGTCACGGCCGAGGTTCATGCCATGGCCACCGGCGGCTCCTCCTCCGGCATGGGTTCGGGCGGCATGACGTCCAAGCTCCAGGCCGCCGAGATTGCCGAACGCGCAGGGATTGCCCTCGCCATTGCCAGCGGGCTGCACGATGCACCGATTGCCCGCGCCACCACCCAGGCGATCGGCACCCTGTTCCTGCCCAAGCGCAAGGATGCCGGGCGCAAGGCCTGGCTCGGCGGGCGTCTGCGCCTGAAAGGCGCGCTGGTGATTGACGCCGGGGCA
>Ga0315904_10013552_pt1 | contig 10197 bp, 3 predicted proteins | sample LakEriMetagenome_6_FD_203529 | JGI IMG/M metagenome (GOLD analysis project Ga0315904, IMG submission 203529) | Freshwater fungal communities from buoy surface, Lake Erie, Ohio, United States - Buoy 12 MA120 | ecosystem: Environmental > Aquatic > Freshwater > Lake | place: USA: Lake Erie, Ohio...
CAGTATTAGCCTTGTTTAGTGTTATTGTTGTTCCAGATACTGAAGAAACTACTGCACCGCTAGCAATTCCAGTTCCAAATACCAACATACCAGATGATATTCCAGATGCGCTACTAACTGATACTGTATTTCCTCCGCTAGAACCAGTTCCAGGAGTTGCTACCGATGGCCCAGCACCTACATCTATGCTTCCTCCAGATATCTGTATATTGCTTGTATAAACCTTGCCTGTATTATCAACAGCAAACTGAGTTGTGTCTCCAGTAGATACCGTGCTTCCAGCCCAGAATTTATATGTTCCTGTTGATGAAAGGCCTGCCCATTTTGTGCTAGATGGGTCCTGTCTTTCAATTTTAGAGCTATCTATTGTCCACCCTGCAATATTTCCAGCATTTGCTGTAACACTTCCAGTTGTTGTGTCTAGTGATACCTGATTTGTACCCTTACGAATTAAAATACCATCTTTATTAAAAATAAAACCATCGCCAGTTAAATTACCTGGACTTGTTGTAACGTCTCCACTATATATAGATGCGCCTGCTGTAGTTAATGCTATATTTCCTGAAAATGATCCACCTCTTGCAGTTATATCTCCATCTACCGTGAATTTAGTTCCATTCCAGAGTAGGTAGTTGCTAGTTGACCCTCCAACTTTTAGTCTTGCGCTATCTGAAGAATTTAAGAACCAATAATTGCTATCATCAAAGAATAAGCCACGCTTCATTCCTGTTATTCCAGTTGTGTTAGAAGGGTCTACTCCTTGACCAAACTGAAAACTTCCAGCAGTTATATAATCTGTTATTGCTGGAGTTCCAGATATAGTAGCATTAGAAAAATTTGTATAAGATGAAGATGTATTATTGTATTGATCATATGTTGCAATACCAATCTTGTATGTTGCTCCTACTGCCAGTCCAGACAATTTATATGAAAGAGTTCCTGTTGGTGGATTAGACTGACTTACTGGATAGTCTACATATTCATATGCTGGATCTGCACTAACTGTGTCTGTTGTAAATCTTATTCTGTATCCTCTTAGTGTGGTATCTGATACTGCAGTCCAAGTTAAATTAATATATCCGTTAAAACCTAAAGTTCCAGAAGTGTCTATTCCGCTTGTTGGAGTATTTACTGTAGCAACATCTCCAGGGCCAGATATATCCACAGTGACTGGAGAAAGTGGCAAAACAATTTGTTCTTCAGAGTAGCTAGATGCACATTCAAAGTCATCGTAGAATCTAACAAGCAAATATGTATTGGCATATATCGTAGATGTTATGTTTGCTGGTCCAGATCCAGAATATACTATTGCATATCCTGTTACTGATCCAGAGACCTGACTTGTAAAATTATTATTTACTGTTATTTGATTTCCAGATACTGCTGTGATATAAGTATTATTTGGTATTCCTTCTCCAATAACACGATATCCAACCAATGGTGAAACAGTAACACCTTTATTGGATATTACACTAGATAGAGTAACTGTATTTGTCCCAGCTGCCCCGCCAGATGCATAGGAACCAGTAAAAGAATCTACTGGGGTAACTCCAGACCAACTTGTATATTTTTGATATATTTCAGCATAAACTGCATTTAGTGGCAATGAAAAAGAAACGCTGTAGCCATTAACAAGAGCAGTGCTTGTAAAAGTTGGAACAACTCCAGTAAGAGAACATGACCTCACTGGAACCGTAAATGCAACGCCAGCACTCTGGTTGTCTGCTGAGTCTATGCTTTTTATTAATCCAGTATATGATGAATAGTGCGTCTGAAATTGAAAAAATAAATCGTCTTTAGAAATTGTTAATGTTTGATTTAATGTTCCTGGAACTGGAAAAGCATAAAAATATCCAACTGCAGAGTTTGGTGCGGTAAGTGCTACTTTAAATCTAACTCCAGCATCGGATGTTGGTAGGGTGTAACTAATTACAAGATTATCTCCAGACCATGCTGCTGATACTGCAGTTACTTCTGCTGGTGGAATTAAGTCTACTGAGATTGGATTTGTAGGAGTAACTTGAACTGGATTAGAGTAAGGTCCGTATACTCCAGATTTACTTGTGTATCTTGCTTTTACCCATCTTGTTTCAGTAGTAGGCGTTACAATGTTTGCTGGCTTAATATTACTTAAATATACTTGTTGATACCCCGTTGTTGGAGCTGTTGATGCACTAGATACAATTTCTTCTACCGATATAAATTCATATGGCTTTGTACAAACATCTGTTAGTGCAACGCTATAGCCCATAGGAATACTTGAAACTGTTATTGTTGGAGTACATAGATCTGCCACATAAACTGGAATATTAGTTAATATTGCAAATGGACCAATGTTTCCACCTTTATCGTGTGCGCTTACTGTAAACTGTGTAAATGTTGTTTGGAAAATTCCAAAATATTTTGCATTATCTGCATAGTAAAAAATAATTTCTTGTGCAGCAGAAGTTTTATTAAGTTTTGCAGACTGTAGAGTTGGCGTTGTGACTGTTCCATCTGATAGAGTAAATCTAAAAGAATCAACACCGTCATTATCTGTAGATGTAAGATCTATATCAAAAGTAAAAACAAGCGCTGGTCCGCTACTAAATTCTTGCCAAGTAGCAGCAAGATTTGTTATAACGCTAGGAGTTTTTCCTTCAATTGCTACTGGGGTTCCAGATGCTGTTGAAGATTGTCTGTTAATTGTATTTGCAGCAAAAGAAGATGCTAGCAAAGAGCCACCATTTCCGTTGACTATAACAATTTCTGCTCCAGCTCTTGCTGCTGTTAGCGCTGCTTGATAATCACGTACTCTAGGATCTTTGGAATCAATAAATATTGTTTGTCGCTTGCTAACAGAAAACGGCGACTTATATTCTGATGCCATTTATTCTACTACCTTGGTCCTACCGCTACCCAGTTTACCAGAATGTCCTCATCAAGCTCTAATGTTCCCTGTGCTCCAGCTCTCATCAATCTAATTGTAAATCCAGTAGTAGTTACATTATGAACAGACACGATGAAGTCTAACTGTGTATTAGATGAGTGTTCAGAGTTATCTACTGTAGCCACAACTCTTGGTGGCTGTGAAAATGATACTCCAGAACCAAATGTAACTGGTCTTGCATAAAACCTTTTACCGCCCGCTGTTAAAAATCTTTGCTGCGAATTATCAGCAATTTTTCTTTTACCGTATGCAATTGTTGTTGTTGCTAAATCATTTAGAGCATCTATATCATCTGATGTCCAGTCTGGTGGATTAGTAACAGAAAGTCTATTAATAAGAACATTTAAATAATCACTATGTTGGTTAACAACACTGATAATTTGTTGAATACCCGCCAAATCTATGATTGCTGGGTCTGATATTTTTACGTAAGCCATTTATTCTCCTTTATATACAATTATATCATTAGGACAGCGCCTAATACGCTACTCCTTGGTCAATCATATTTAGCACTAGGCTAGTAGAAAGCCCTCCATCAAAAGAGTGGTTTACTGAATGAACCACATATTTTTGTTGGTTTAAGCCTCCAAGATTATAGCTAATCTGTACAACATCTCCAACCTGTATTAGAGGATTACCGAATATTTGTAAGGATATGTCCTTATCAAAGATATCAATTCCTTTTGAGATAGCAGAAAGCAGACTATTTGCAGATTCTCTGGACTGTATCCAGTTTGAGTCTAACTGAACCACCTCAGACATGTTTGATGGATCTATTGTTTTTTCAAGGACCTCTGGATCAGACGGTGCGATAATTTCAAAGGTCCAAAGGTTTAAGAATGACTTAACCTGTAGTAGCTCTGACGGATCTTGCTGCGTAAACACCATATGAGAAGAGTTGTTTGCAATAGCAAACTTTGCCCTAAATCCAGTATTCAATATGGTTGAATATGAAAGTGCATACTGGTCTACTAACTTTTCCTGCATATATTGTTGATCCACAACATCGGTGCCTGGGAAATATTTTAATAGATATTGAACTGGATATACATCTACGCTAATTGCTGCAGGGGTTGTATATTGAACATCGTATGTATTAATTCCTACTACCTCTGGTTTAGTCTGCATCAAATATGATTTAGATTTTGAAAATACATTTTGGCCTTGAATCATTCCATTTAAGAAATCTCTATCTTGGAAATAATAATTAACACTTCTCTCTATCAAAGCTTTTTGTGTTGCATGTATTTCTCTTACTCCTCCAGCATCTGTTCCACTTTGTGCTGGGTATGTTATTTCTGATATAACTATTGGGTCTGTAGAAATAAAAGCACCGAATATAGTACCAGCAGAAATATTCTGAGAAAAGCTTACCCTCTTTGGCAAACCAGTTTGTTCATTTAGATCAATTGGAAGCCAAGCCTGTCCACTTTGTACTTTCCACCCTGTAATTTCATAATTATTAAGAAAAACAGACATAAGATTTTTAATAGACGATGATTCTCCATCACTACCCGTAGACTTATATGTTGCAACTCTTAGATTAAAAGATGCATACCTAAAGTCTGTTACTGGTACATATGTAGTATTTGCCCCAGAACCAGACTTGTATAGGACTTTTTCAAAATTAGCAATAACAGTATTTACCACACTTGTTACATCTGCGTAAGCCAAAATAGTAGGAGCTGTCCCTGTTACTTCATATACGGCTAATGCATACCTATATATTGCTGGAGAGTTCCATGTCACCCCGTCAGACTTTAAAGTATTATATCTAATTAACTCTACAAACGTTGTATGATTAGCACTAGTTTGAGAACTATCTAAATTAAAAAATACTCCTCCAGAGCACCTCTCGGTTCCATTTTTAAAATTAAATTTGGCAGAATATGTTTTGTATGGCTCAGTACCAGAATCTGTTACTACCGAGCTTCTTTCTGTTGCTGGGAAAAATAACGTTTTACCAGAAGTTGGAGTAGTTGGAGTAAATTGATTGTATGATGCTGCAGTATATGTCCCATCTCCAGAAATTGAATATGTTGAAGATAAATTTTTGCAAAGAATATTTTTGCTTGCTTGGTTTGCATTAGTTAGAACAGTATGGGCCCCAACCTTAGTACCAAACATGCCACGCTGAATATTTGTTATTTTACCAGTAAAGCCAACGTTAACATTGTAGTCAAACTTTTGTGTTCCATTGCTTGTTTTAAGACCAACAACATAGTTTTTGCTAAACCTATTCATTTCTCCAGATAGGTCTATTTGATTTTTTACAGATATAGTCTCTGCGTTTCCGTTATCGTCACTTAGATTATATTCTTTATATAAAAACGATACTATTTCATTTTCTATAAACGCATAACCATTATTATTAATGCTAAAGGTATGGAAAATATCTAATGGATCATTTTTATCTATAAGGAAAAATGTTTGAGTGTCATTCATATCTTGATTTAAATAATTCATTCCAACAGAATCAGAGTTTTGCTGAGCCCATACAATTTCATTTCCAGTAGTATAGATAAAGGATGGTGAGTTTCCATCGATTGAAAGATTATTAACCGATGGAGAATATTTAATTTTTGGTAGCTGATATCTTAAAGAAATCTTACCTGGCTTTGCTTTATTATTTACGCCGTAGCCATTGTCTAGAATAGTAGTTTCATCCATTACTATATCTGCATTAGACTTTGATAAGATATCAGATAGGCTTATAAATCTCATTACGCCGTACTCATCTATATATGCACCTATTTGATATGGCAAAAATATTTGATTTAGGGCATCAATAATTGTAGAGTCTTTAGAGTTAACATAAAAATATGCAAGATCTAATGGGGTATTGTTATTATGGCAAACATCGTATAAAGAGTTGTAATCATAATCAGTAAAGCCAGATAGGTCTAGCATATTTGATATAACATCTATAACTGATCTTAAACTTGATACATAATCTGATACCTGGGCTGATTGCAAGTACCGCCCAATATCAAACGCTTGAATAGAAACCTCATTAACGTCAGACTCTTCCCATGTATCAGAATAAAAAACTCCTCCAGGAATTAGTGTATTGGGGGTCATAAAGGTTTTTGTGGTGTTATCAAAATAGTTGTCTAAATTATAGTTAATATAAAGCTTAATATTTTTTCTAAGCATTCCGCTTAATGTAGAGGAAGACTTGTTGCTCTGGCTTGAAAATATAGGAACTGGAGATGATGCTGTTCCAAGAGGAATACCTGACAAAACAACGCTTGCATCGTCTGAATTAATAGATGATATTGGCAAGTATGTTTCTTTGCTATCCAATGACTTATTTATTGAAAATGATAAAACATATGGGCTTAAATCTATTTCAATTCTTGGAGAAACTTCAATAACCTGCATTCTTGTAATGTCTGAATCTAGTGTTGATGAATCATATTGACTGAACTCTGATCTAACTGTATTAGACACTTGCGTTACTGTGATTTTAGTTAAAGATGTTATTTTATCAATTACCCCGCTTGCATTAAAAGATGGCATAGATGTCCATCTTGATCTGCTCCAAGTGGTGCCAGTCCAGTACAGAACAAGAACTCCAGCATCCTCTCTGATTCCACCATTTTCTTTTGCAACGTCTTTAGCAAGACTTATAGAAGTAGATCCATCTACAGATATCATTGTTCCATCAATATAAATATTGACTATTGGAACAGCCATAATAGTATTAAACTTTATAACAAGTTTATTTGTTGCAATACCAGCCTTGTCATAAAGGCCAGTGACAGATTTATTTGTTGTGTCCGATACAAAATACTTGTATTGATTCATATCGCTTATTAAGCCATTTTTATAAAATGGAACTGGTGCAGCAATATTAATTATTTTAGGATTTTGTATAATTGGGCTGACTGGCATATATGTATCTGCTGTATAGCCATCGATAATATCTTTTGTTAATTTTCTAAATTCTGAAGGAAATGAAAACTTTGAGCTTCCAGTATTTACATAAGATTCGCCTGGTCTGAAGTTAGTAAAAACAGAGTCAGCGTTCCATATTGTATTATACTGATAGTCAAAATAACTAACAGCATATACTTCTGGAACTGTAAATATAACTTCTGGGAATTGATCCGCTGTGCTAAATCTATTAAGAACAATACTATATGTAAAACTTGATATATTGTCTATCTTAGAAGAACCACCTATATATGTCTCTACCTTTGTCCACCCAAAAGAATTAATTTCTATACTTGATGAGCCAAATTGGCTAGAGCTACCCTGTGCATAAATATTAGCAATAATAGGATAATTTTTGTTTGTTTTAATAAAAGTAATAATTTTAAATGCGCTACTAGTAGAAGTTGGTGTTACTGTATATGTAATCTTGTTTTGGTCTGCCGTCATTACATATTTTTTGGTTGTAAATCCAGGCTTTGCACTAGCACCAGTTACATTTGTTAGTGTAGTTGTAGTAACAAGACTATTCTGAAGATTTCCATCTCCAGCTATTGTTGCATATGGGGCGTTAAAAATATTTTGATTCCACTCAGCAGACACTAGCGGGCTTAACTTAATTGATCTAGAGTCAGAAAAAATTGTAGAGCTAACATTGCTAAGCATTAGATCTCCGTAAACTCTAGGGTAATATCAAGGAAGTCGGTTACGGGGTTTCTTTTTACTATTGTCTTAGAAAATCCAGTCATGAAGACCTGGTATATTTTTTCTCCAGTTGATGAAGAGACGTAGGTAGCATCTGAAGGTGCAGCACCAGTTGCTGGGTCTGTGTGCTTTGCAGAGATAATTTTTAAATAAATAGGTATTCCAACATTTGCATTATAAAATGATTGCATCCAGGATCCAGCGTAATTAGAATCTACAATAGAAAATTTTGTATCGTTTGATACATTACCAGTGCTTGCTGGCTTTGAAGGTAAGAAATTCCAACCTACAGAAATAACATCCTTTTTGGCAACAACAAACTTTCTCAATGTTCCGTTTGCAGTTCTTGCTTCTTTTTCAATAAGTGTCGGAGTAATCTCTATCTCACTTCTATTGTGGTCTGTGAGCTTATACCAGGTTGTTCCGTTAATAGATACCTGTAATCCTGATTGAAGTGCGTATGGCATTATAGCGCCACCTTGTTGTTTTTATTACTCTTGCTTTCCATAAGTTTTAGTTTTGCCAATACTTTGCTTGATATTTCTTCTGCATTTGCCCCTGTTACATTCATAGTTACATTATACACTGCTCCACCAACATTTGTGCTAGTTGCAGTATTTGTAGGCTTTGCTCCAAAACCAACATTTGGTGTAGTAGGCATAGGAACTAAACTACTATAGTTTCCAGATCTTATTTTTTCTAAAAATGCTTTATCTGATGCCGTGAACTTTTTAGTGTCTTCGTATTTTGCTTTTCTTGCCTCCGTTAAGCTTATTAGCTTATCCATCTGGACAATACGGCTTTCACGAGTAAACTTTGCGCCTTCAAACATAGACTCTTGTTGCAAAGATGCTGCCTTTAGATAATCACCAGTCATTTTTGCTTTAATAGCCTCATTCATTAAATTCATTTGAGTTTTTTGATACTGGTTTTGACGATCCAACTCATCGTTAACTTCTTTTAGCGCATCTCGCTTTCTTCGTAATGCCTCTAGCTCTTTATCAAAAAGATCAAGAAGTTTCCCTGTTCCACCAGAAGATGTTGTTTTTGTAGGCTTGTCATCTGTATTTAGGGTTGGTGTTTTATTAACTTTGGCCGCATCTGCTTCTGCTTTTTTAGCTGCTGCTAAATCTTTATATAACTGCTCTCTTTGTTTAATTAAATCAGAATTGTATCCAGCCTTTAACAACTTGTTTACATCATCTATCTGACCCTGAATAACTTGTGCACTTAACATTCCAGTAGCACCAGTGCTTAGTCCAGATTCGGCAATTATTTTTAATGCAACTGTAGCAGTTTTTCCATTAATCTTGCTTAAAATATCTGGAATTTTTGCTAAGTCTAATATTGTTAGGCTACCCTTTGCATATGCCATATAAATATCAATTTGGGCAGCGCTGTCTAACTTTGATAAAGCCTCTGTTATTTTCTTAAACAAGGCTGGGTTTGACTTCTTTAGTGCTGATAAAGCTTCATTGCCAAGATCCTTGAGTGCTGCTGCTGCCAATCCACCGCTTGAATCAAGCTTATTTAATTCTTCTACTAGTTTCTTTGAAGTAGACTCAAGAGAATCAATATTAGATAAAGACAAAGCAAACTGTGCATCATATTCTTGTTTTGTTATTAATCCATCAGCATATTGAGCATTAAGCAAAGCAAGAGACTCTTTTTCTTGTGTGAATGCAATAGAAATCTGAGTACTTGCAGACTGAACCTTTTGCTGAATACTATTGTATACGTCCAGCTGATCTTGATATCTTTTACCAAATGTTCCAGTAAGTATATCTATTCCATATGCCTTTGTGCTGCCAACTACCCCGCCTTGCTCAGAAGCCTTATTTCTAGCAGCCTGATATCCAGCAGTACGCTTTAGTCCAGCGTAATCTGTTCCCAGTCCTAAAGCACCAAATTTTGGTATTGATATATTCCCAATGTCTGTAACTGCTTTTCCAATTGTTGCAATCTTGCTCTTGGCATCTGCCTGCAAAAATTCCATTCTGGCTTTTACAGTCAAAGGTTCTTTTGTAATATCTTTTCCATCTGGAGCCAATATAGACTGAACAGCCATCTTTAATTTTACTTGATCTGCACCAATTAAATCTGCTGCTGCTTTTATATTAGCAGCAATATCTGCTGGCCCAAGACCAAACACTGCTGCTCTTTGTGCAACATCCATTGCAGCAGCCTGCATTCCAGCTTGTGGACCTTTAACTGCTGCAGCATTAATTACCTGAGTTGCTCTATTTCCCTTTTGTCCATAAAATTCTGCAAATCGTTTAACAGCCTCACCACTTGCAGAAATTAACTGTCTGTTGTTTCTACTAAACTCTCTTGCACTTGGTAACGCTCTTCCTGTAAACTCTGCAAAATCCTCTATAGATTTAACGCTACCATACCTTGCCTCTGCTTCCATTTTGGCTGCATCTGCAATTTCCTCTGCTGCTTTTGTAGCAGATTTATTTAATTGATACACTGCTGCTGCAGTTCCTATTAATAGCGTTGGCAGAGTTCCAATTATTCCTCTTAGCATTCCTACTGCTTGAAGTGCAAACACTGCTGGCATTATAGATTGTGCAAGCTGTCCAAACTTTCCAGGAAGCATTGAGAGTGAGAACATAAGTGCAGAA
>Ga0315904_10013554_pt1 | contig 10197 bp, 8 predicted proteins | sample LakEriMetagenome_6_FD_203529 | JGI IMG/M metagenome (GOLD analysis project Ga0315904, IMG submission 203529) | Freshwater fungal communities from buoy surface, Lake Erie, Ohio, United States - Buoy 12 MA120 | ecosystem: Environmental > Aquatic > Freshwater > Lake | place: USA: Lake Erie, Ohio...
TCCCGAAGATTTATAAAAAAACAGCGGCGCTAAAACGGTTAGAAGACGACTTTACCGTTGGAGCGCCGCTGTCTATGGACAATACATGTCTACTGAGAATGCCTACATTCTGACAATTCAGCTACTGATGTCTAATCGAGACTACTCAGCCTGCTTGCGAAGGAATGTTGGGATCTCAAACTTATCCTCGTCCTCAGTGGTTGAGAGCACAGAGAGCTTCTTAAGTTTGATAACCTCTGAACCTGCGCTTTGTGGGGTAGCTTGAGGCTTACGCGCAAATGCTGCAGCATCAACCTGAGCTGGGCCAGCACCGACTCCAGGCTTAGCAACAGTTGCAGCTGTTGATGCTGAAGCGCTGACGCGATCTCCGAAGCCCGTCGCGATAACCGTAACGCGTACTTTATCTGAGAGCTTCTCATCGATAACCATACCCCAGATAATGTTTGCGTCCTCATGAGCCTCAGAGTGAATAAGCTCCGCAGCCTCGTTAACTTCCTGTAGCGTAACATCTGGTGATGCAGTTACGTTGATCAAAACGCCACGCGCACCGTGGATAGAGATATCCTCAAGTAGCGGGCTTGAGATAGCCTTCTCCGCTGCCTCAACCGCTCTATTATCTCCACTAGCTTCGCCGGTTCCCATCATCGCCATGCCCATCTCGGACATAACCGCGCGAACATCAGCAAAATCGACGTTTACTAAACCTTCGCAGATAATCAGATCACTGATTCCCTTGACGGCTTGGTACAATACGTCGTCAGCCTTACGGAATGTATCAAGCAGGGAGGTATTGCGACCAGCAATCGAGAGCAGTCTCTGATTCGGAATTGTGATCAGGGTATCTGCATGCTTACGAAGCTCCTCAATTCCCTGATCGGCGTTGCGCATACGGCGCTTGCCTTCGAACATAAACGGCTTAGTTACGACGCCAACGGTCAAACAGCCGATGCTCTTAGCTACTTCAGCAACAACTGAAGCACCATACGTTCCTGTTCCTCCACCCATACCTGCAGTGATGAACACCATGTCAGCACCCTCAAGCGCCTTGCGGATGTTCTCAACGCTCTCACGAGCGGCTGCTCGACCTACCTCTGGATCAGCTCCAGCTCCGAGGCCCTTGGTGATATCGTCGCCGAGACGAATCTTATTTGATGGAAGACATGAAGCCAGAGCCTGCGCATCGGTATTAGCCGCAAAGAACTCCACCCCGGTTAGGCCACTCCGGATCATGTTATTGACGGCGTTTAATCCACCACCACCGATTCCGAAGACTTTAATTTTTGCATTGCTACCGTGAAGAAGCTTGCCATTTACCTCATCCATGCTCCTATCCTCCGCACATCTATGAAATTGAAATTCGAGCTGTTGACCGTCCGACACTTTAGCACTCACATCAAAAAAACCGAAACAAAAGCCGCACGATTTATGGCGTGGAGCTTAACTTCGGAACTTTGCATGGAGCCCCGTGTAACTCGGCCCATTATTAACCTTTACCGGCAAAAGTAAAGAGTAACAAATGGTGTTTTTCCCGACCCGGATTGTTTTATCGCAATCGGGCCTAACCCACCAAAAGGTCTCAAGTGGGCTTGCACCTCTGTGAGCATACCCCTGCCACTGAAAAAGTACCAGAACCCCTTGAACAAAATGGTTAAAAATGCTCCGTAAACCAACCAACTACCCGCCTGACGGTGTTACCTACAACCCCGCGACGAGCCCCATCTGAGCGACGCGATAGCTGCGACTGAGTGGCGCCATGTAATACCAGTCCCACTACAGCGGCATACTCTGGCCCCTTAATCAGATCAAGTAACCCACCAACCGAGGCTGGAGTGCCTATCCGAACGGGTAAGTTGAAGATATGTTCAGCAACCTGCGTGATACCTGGAAGGTTTGCACTTCCTCCGGTTATCACGACACCACTTGTCAGTAGATCCTCGCAACCCGCCTTGATTATCTCGCGTTGAATCAGCGCAAACATTTCAGAGGCGCGAGGCTCAATAATTTCAGCCAGCAAAAGCTTTGAGAGCACGCGAGGAGGTCGTCCTCCAACCGAAGGCACTTCGATAATATCAGCCTTACTCACCCCCGCCGTGATCGCAGCGCCGTATTCGCATTTGATGCGCTCTGCCGCCATCAGCGGAGTCCTGAGACCAGCGGCTATATCGTTTGTGATATGATTGCCGCCGACCGCTAGAACGGATGTAAACTTGATCGCCCCACCATGCACCACCGAGAGGCTGCACGTCCCGCCTCCGATATCCAGCAACAGAACTCCAAGCTCCTGCTCCTCCTGGGTGAGAACCGAGCGCGCTGATGCGATCGGCACAGCCACGATATCCTGAACGGTGAGTCCACAGCGATTGGCGCACTTGACGATGTTTTGAGCGCTCGCTATCGCGCCCGTGATGATATGCACACGCGCCTCCAGGCGCACTCCAGAGATTCCAATAGGATCACGCACCCCATCCTGCTCATCGATTACAAACTCCTGCGGCAAAACATGCAGAATCTCTCGGTCCAGCGGCACAGCCACCGCCTTGGCGGCATCGATAACTCGCTCAATATCAGCAGCAGCGACCTCCTGATTTTTAATCGCCACGATGCCATGGCTATTTTGCGATCGCAGGTGACTTCCCGAGATCGTTGCCAGGACCGAATGGACCTCGCACCCCGCCATCGTTTCCGCTTGAGCAACGGCCCTGCCGATAGCGCTCACGGTGCCTTCGATATTTACTACCACCCCCTTGCGTAGACCACGCGAAGGGCTTGAGCCAACACCAATTACGTCAACTGTCCCATCAGCTTTACGCTCACCAATCACTACCTTGATGCTTGATGTTCCGATATCAAGACCCGCGATAATTGAAGAGGATGTCGGCATGTAAGATCCCTTACAAAAATTAAAAACAAATCCGCCGTATGCGAACAAAAACGCTTGCGCGATCTAGGCAGCACGCTAACTGCGATCACGATTCGCCGGCAAGCTGGCGTGGTGCGACCAATATCCGAGTCACAGCCTCTAGGGCTGTAAAGCTGTACGTGAGCCCATAACCACTAGCTGCCTTGGAGCGCCCCGAATTAAGACAAAACGCTGTCCTAAGAAGCCCTCCATGTACAGATTAAACAGAGTTTGAGATGCCCGCAAGATACTTTAATCAGCCGGGGTCGGCAGTGGCGTCGGCGCAAAAGAAACCACCCCCACGCGCTCAAAGGCGAGATCTATTTTGGTAATCTCAGTGAGGCGATTTGAGAGCCTCTTAAGCAGCTCGGCACACCGCACACCCTGCTCAGACAGGCTGATTTTTGCGTCCTTGCCGGCGGCGAAAACGATGGGAAACGAGAGCCCTTTAAACAGCACCGAAAAATCTCCCTGCCCCTGAAATTCAAGGCTTGCGATCGCTCGCCCAACCTCGCGCTCGAGGATTGAAAGCAAACGCGATGCTGCCGCAAGCTGGCCGCGCACCAGATCGGGCGAGATTGAGCGCGACGCCAAACCCTTAACCGCAATCAAATCGGCCGATATGCCGCGTGTACGCAGGTCGCCAAGCGGGACCATAAAGGATCCCTCGCGGTCGATCACCCACTGTGAGTTGTCTACTGTCGCGCTAAAGGTCGGGATGCGCTCTTTTATCGACAAGACAAAGCAACCCCACCGAGACGCAATAGTGTCGGGACACGCACTCACCGAAGCCTCGTTTATCCACGGGTTCTGCTCCATGGTAGATTGTAATTCGGTGGCGTTGGCGTGCCACCACGCCACTGATTTATCAAGCGGCAGAAGACGCTCGATCTCGGTTCGCGACAGGTTGTTGAGCCCCTCAATACGGATCTCTTTATCACTCAATAACGCCTCCGAGCGAGTTGAAAACCGCTCCCACAGAGCCCTAAAGCGCTGTGGATTGTCCATAACGTGGATGGTAACAACCCCAGCTGTAATAAGAAGAGTAAACAGGATTCTCATAACCCTTCGCACTATACCGATAAATATCGTTCTAGCCGAGAGGGAAAGTGCAGCACTTCTCAAAACACCCGGCCGAACGTGCAGGCTACGACCACATCTTGATCTCTGGGTGCAGCACAACCCCGCTGTGCTCGCGCACACGCGCTGTGCAAAGTTCAATCAGAGCGCGCACATCCGAGGCCAAGGCACGCTTCTCTGGGTTCACGATCCAGTTTGCGTGCAACTCCGATACCATCGCACCTCCAACTGCAATCCCTTTTAGTCCAGCTTGCTCAAGAATTAATCCTGCTGGTCGATTTGGTTCAGGATTTTTAAAAACAGACCCAGCTGATGGCAATGATAACGGCTGCGTCTTTCTACGATGAGTTAAATTATCGGCGCACGCTTTGGCGATTGCGTTGCGATCCCCGGCAGCTAGCTTAAGCTTTGCAGAGGTGACAACTAGCCCCTCTGTCAGCCCCGAAAATCGATACATCCACGGCAACTGGTCACCTCGCCATTCGTGTAGCGATCCATCAGGGAGCACTCCTGTTACCGATGCGATCCGACTTCCGATCTCTGCGCCGTGCGCGCCGGCGTTCATAAAAACTGCCCCACCGAGAGAGGCTGGTATGCCGGCTGCAAACTCTAATCCAGAGAAGCCCTCATCGGATAACTTGCGGCTCACTGACATCAGCGAAACTGCTCCACCAAGAACAAACTCTGCCCCGCCACTCTGCTCCACAGCACGGAACTGCGCGCCGAGACGGACGACCCAACCTTGGAGCCCGAGATCTGCAATTAGCAAGTTGCTTCCAAAGCCGATCACGTACACACGCTGCCCCTCGCCATGCAGAAGCCTAAGAACTGCTCTCAGCTCTTCAACACTCTCAACAGTAACAACAGCTTTAAGCACGCCGCCGATGCCAAAAGTGGTCATGCTAGAGGCCGGCACATTGAGCCGAACGCGATCATCAACTAAAGCTGAAACGGCCGCACCAAGTGCTGGATCGAAAGTCTCCGATCCCTCAGCTGCTGAGCTTACAAGACTACCGTCCACCGCTAATAACCCTGAGTTCGGCGGTAGGTTCACGTCCATCACCTACACGCTCGCTTTCAGCGACGCCCTGCCCTTCAGCTTGCAAGATCGGGAGAAATCGCTCAGGTAATGAGCCAATTGGGCCAGCCCCGAGAAATAGAATTAGATCGCCTGCCGACAAATTCCTAGGGAGTGTCTCAAGCAGAGTTTCGATCTGCGGTACGAATTCCTTGCTTGGATGTGCAATCTCTCTCAGCAAGCTCTCTCCAGACACCCCTACTATCGGATCTTCACTCGCCGCATACACCTCGGTCATGATCAGGTGATCGGCATCTGCGAACGAACGCAGCAACTCATCCCAACACAGCTGGGTGCGCGTATATCGATGAGGCTGAAACGCGACCACGATGCGCTTCACATCTGCGCCGAAGCACTCCCTGATTGCTCGCAACGTAGCTCGGATCTCTGTTGGATGATGTCCATAATCGTTCATCACCGTCACGCCACGAGCAGTACCAACAACTTCAAGACGTCGCTTCACACCCCCGAATCCAGCCAAAGCTGCCTTGATCACATCGATTGAGACCCCAAACTCAAGTCCGACCGCTATCGCCGCGAGCGAATTCTGAACCAGGTGTCGACCGAGCATCGTAAGCTTACACCGACCAAGGTGAGCGCCGCGATAAATAATTGAAAATTCCATCCCAGCAGCACTGGCTGATAGATCAACAGCGGTAAGATCGGCTCCTTCAGAAAATCCGTACGTTAAAACGCGCCTGGTTGATTGCTGGGCGATCTGGCGCACGACGGGATCGTCGATACACAACACAGAGAGCCCATAAAATGGGACTGATTCAACAAACCGTTTAAAAGAATCCTCAAGATCGCGCCGCGAGCGGTATGCGTTCATGTGCTCGTCATCTATATTCGTGACGATCGCTACCGTTGGCTTCATCAATAGAAAGCTACGGTCGCTCTCATCGGTTTCAGCTACAAGGTACTCGCCTCTTCCTAGCCGACCACCCGTTCCCAGGGTTGTGACCTGACCACCGATCACAACGGTGGGATCCAGTCCGCCAGCGTCGAGGATCGTTGCGGTCATACTTGTTGTGGTTGTCTTACCGTGCGACCCGGCGACGCCTACACCATACTTTAGTCGCATCAGCTCGGCTAAAACCTCGGCCCTGCGCACCACCGGAATCTTACGACGCTTCGCCTCGCGAATTTCTGGATTCGTCATCGTGACTGCCGATGAGTACACCACTAGCGATGCTCCCTGTGGAATATTATTTGCCGCATGACCGATCGCGATCGTGGCGCCCAATTTCTCAAGTCTGATGCAAACATCACTGCGTTTAATATCAGAACCTGAGACCTTAAAGCCTGACGTCAAAAGGATTTCAGCTAACCCCGACATTCCAGAACCGCCGATACCAATAAAATGAAAATGAAGTCGTGGGTTGTACATAAATCTTGATGTTCCTTGGCGCTAACAGGTAAGTATTGCGCTGATCGCGTTACTATGAAGCGAGAGCTCGCTTGCTCTGTTAGCTTACTCTGCAGCGCGCGGCTTCGACTATACCGTTACCTGGACCGTTTGAAAACCATCCGCACCTGTGAGATCCCGCAAAGTTACGGCGCATTTTAGGGCAAGTTACCGGGAAGAGCCGCAAGGCGCTTGGGGACACAGCCCACCACCCCCCAAGCTCCTGAGCGGGCACGTAAACGTTCCCCTGCCCCTCTTCCTGCCGGGAAGGAAACGGTTCATTTGCGTGAGCACGACTAAGGGTTTGTGGGCAGAGGACGCTATTTCTTGAATGTGGAGCAACGTGGTAGGCTCACGCTGATATCGCAACCGGCTTCCGCACTAACCAGGGTACGCTGTGAGTATGAGCTTCTCGGAAATTATTGTGGTCTTTGTAGTGGCTCTGCTGCTGTTTGGACCAGACCAGCTTCCTCAGATCGCCAGGGGATTCGGCAAACTGGCTGCTGAGCTTAGAAAGGCCTCTGATGCTGTGCGGCGAGAGTGGTACAACGCGGTGTACCCACCAGCAGAGGAAATTAGGAGGGACTTAGCCGCACATTCAAAAGACCTGCGAACTTTGCGGGCCGAGGTGTTATCGCCCCCCGAAGGCGCTGTTGGCTCGCCCAGCAAGAAACATAAATTTGAACAGCCAGTAACCACCGAGCATACAGAAGCTGTCCCTGCCAAGGACGGACCGCCAAACACCACTAACCTACCATGACTGAACAGATCGCAGATCCAGAACACTACAAGATGGGGCTGCTAGAGCACCTGCGCGAACTACGTAAGCGGCTGATCTATGCGCTCGCATCGATACTTGTGGGGGCAATCGGCGCATACTACTACTCGGGGAGCGTATTTGATGTACTGTGTGAACCTTTCTTTAAAGGCTTTGGGAGTAGTGCGCTGATCGGCACATCCCCGGCCGAGGCCTGGATACTTAAGGTAAAGGTGGCGATCTTCTGTGGCACCCTAGTGATGTCTCCGGTGCTCTTTTATCAGCTCTGGGCCTTCGTGGCCCCGGGGCTCTATGAGTCGGAGCGCAGACTTGCCATTCCGTTTGTTGTTCTCAGTTCGGCCTTATTTATCGGTGGCGCGGTGTTTTGCTACTACAGCGTGCTGCCACTGACGTTTTCATTTTTCTATCAAGAGTTTCTCTCGATTAAGGTTCTGCCAACGATCAAGATCGCAGACCACCTCTCTCTTACGATCATGACTTTAGTTGGATTCGGTCTTGTTTTTGAGCTACCTCTGGCGACCTTTATCCTTGCTCGAGCAGGAATTATCGATCACACCTTTTTAATCCGCTGGTATCGACAGGCCGTGGTGATAATTTTCATTGTGGCGGCCGTGCTGACTCCTCCCGATGTGCTCACGCAGCTGCTGATGGCCGGCCCACTCTTGTTGCTTTACGGACTGAGTATATTGATCGCTCGCTGGGCCACGCGCGATGCTGCCGCCGAATTTAATCGTGCTTAAAGCCGTGACACTCCTCAACCGCATCTGTTCTGGCGAGTATAGAGATTGACAGAAAATCGGAGCAAAGTGCCACGGACCAAGGATGTTGAACTAGCGAGGTCCTTCTTTAAAAAAGCCTAAAGGCTTTTGCCGTTTATCCAGTGTCAATCGCTGTACACCCAACAACCCCTACGGTCGGGAGCCCCTTCAAAGAGGCGTCCACAGCAAGTGACTGTATTTCGCCACGGGATTCTGACGCTTGCTATAGAAAGTGTTGTGCTCGCCAGGATCTGCATGCGCATGCCACGCCAGACCTAAGCTGGTAAAAACTCTTAGGCAATATTCTGTCGGGCCAGCACCAGATTCCAGGTAGTTGTCTATACAAGACCCTTAGTAGCGCCCCACTTCATAAAGTAAATGCTGACTCTGGACGCTAGTATGTTGTGTGGGTGGTGCTGCGCTGATAAACAGCCACGCCTTTTTGAGTGAGTACGCATGAATTTTGACCCCTACGGAGACCCTTCCTGGGAAACGGCGCTGACAGTGGCGCGGAAGTGCCTGACACCTCCAAATATCCTGGCGCGGCTAGTTCACAATTCATGGTCAGGCTCAATTTCGATGAGGGAGTTTATTTTTTGTCTGGATACCATGGCATTTCCAAGCGCCGCTTTTATCCAGGCGGCCCAGCTAATTGACGAAGCGGTCTCGGACCGGGAAGCCGCCATTTCTAAACTTGGATTTAAGGGCGCGGCTTCGGTGGCGGCGGTGCACTTTGCGTGCGGCTCTATTGTCACAAAATGCAGGTCGGAAGAGCTGCGTAAATTACTGCTCCAAAAAATCATGGACTCGATTGAGATCGGATACCATTTCGGGTTTAGCGCAACAGCGATTGGCCCGGAAACTGGGGTGTTGATCGGTTTCGCTCAGCGTATCGGCGAGGCGCTACTGATAATCGAGCACGACTGCCCTATGGAGCAGGCGCAAGCTGTGCTTAACCACGAGCTCCCACGCCGCGAGTTCATGCAGATGTTCGGTTGCGAACCTTACCAGGTTTCATCTCTAGCGCTACAGCGTTTGGGCTTCGGTCCGGCGTTTGCTTCGGCAGCAGTCTTAGCTCTGGGACACCTAAATCATGAATTAATGTCCACCGATCAGATGGTGCGCGACTGGTGGGCAGCATGCGACTGGATCTCCGCCCTTATTGCCGGGGAAGAGCGGCCAAAACGCAAAAGTTCGGCTGAGCGCTTCCCGGAGCTAATCAAACCAAGCGGCGATGCATGCGAGATTCCCTTACATCTGCAGGCGCTCTCAACCAGTATTGAGAACGTGCGCGATGCCCATTCAAAATGGAGCTGGCATACAGCTGCCGCATAATTCCCCGCAATTTCGGCTGAGAAGGTGTGTAGCAGGCACCGGTACATTCAACGCACAGCGGACCTGTTCGCGACCGCAGCATCAACACAAAAATGCCGAATTCGCGTAGACGATGTTTTATTGACACAAACATAGCTACGCGGGTACCATTAGAATGAGGGCGACAGATTCTTAAGTTGCAGGCCAAAAAATCCCTCCCCATGTACTTAGCTTCCCCATTTGGCCAACAATTTGAGACAAAGTCGTTCGACACTGGGGCACCTACTTGGAGACAAGTAGGTGCCGTTTTTTTTTGGTTTTCAAAGCTTGCGTCACCCTCAGTAATACTTCACTCTTCTCGTTGCTCTGAAATATCTCTTGAAAGTCTGTTGGATGAAGCAACGAAAAGTATCTTACTCCGCGCGCCAATTAGCCGATAAAATCGGCGCTTCGATTGTCGGAGATGGCCAGATGATGGTGTCATCTCTTGCTCCGGCATCTGCGCCTCAGCCAGGAGCACTGACTTTTGTGAGAAGCCGCTCGCAGAGTGTCGCATTACGCACAATTAACACACTCTCAAAAATGGCTATTCTAATCGAAGAATCGATGGCACCAGCAATTGGGGCCAGAGAATCTCTGGACTCGACGCTTTTGATAGTGCCGAATCCCCAGAGAGCATTTATCGAACTATTACCACTGTTTTTTGAAGCTGAGCATTTCTCGCGAGCAATCCATCCAACCGCGCAGATAGATCCCAGCGCTAAGATAGGTTCTGGTGTTTCAATAGGCGCTTATTGCTGTCTGGGTCCAGATGTATCTATTGGTGACGGCTCGGTGCTTCATCCTCACGTCACCCTTTACAGAAATGTAACTGTGGGTGCC
>Ga0315904_10013556_pt1 | contig 10196 bp, 9 predicted proteins | sample LakEriMetagenome_6_FD_203529 | JGI IMG/M metagenome (GOLD analysis project Ga0315904, IMG submission 203529) | Freshwater fungal communities from buoy surface, Lake Erie, Ohio, United States - Buoy 12 MA120 | ecosystem: Environmental > Aquatic > Freshwater > Lake | place: USA: Lake Erie, Ohio...
TGTCGCAGTTGCCACAATCTTCCTGGGTCCATTCTTCCCCGAAATAATGCAAGAGCACTTTGCGGCGGCACACAGATGTTTCGGCATAAGCCACAGTCTCATCGATTAGCTGTGCTCCTACTTCCCGCTCACTCAGCGGCTTATCGCGCATGAGGTGCTCGAGTTTAGCTACGTCTTTGTGGGAATAATAAAGTACACAAATCCCTTCGAGTCCGTCTCTACCCGCACGACCTGTCTCCTGGTAATAGTTTTCGATTGACTTGGGAATATTGAAGTGAATGACAAAACGGATATCGGGCTTATCGATGCCCATACCAAAGGCAATGGTGGCCACAATGACCTGTACTTTTTCACTCAGAAACTGATCTTGCCGGTCGGCACGTAGTTTTTGGTCGAGTCCGGCATGGTAGGCAACGGCTTTGATGTTATTGGCCACCAGCAGTTCTGCCAGCTCCTCGGTGGTTTTGCGGTTGAGGGTATAGATGATGCCGCTTTTCCCCTTGTGCTGGGTAATGAAGCGAACGATGCTCTTCACTGTTTGTTCCTTGCTGACCTTGGGTTGAATCTCATAATAGAGATTGCTGCGGTTGAAGGAAGAGATAAGTATACAGGGGTTGCGCAGGTCGAGATTTTTTACAATGTCATTCTGCACTTTGGGCGTGGCGGTAGCAGTCAGTGCCATCACGGGTATGTCGGGATTGATGATGTCCATCATTTCCCGCAGGCGGCGGTATTCCGGACGGAAATCATGTCCCCACTCAGAGATACAGTGTGCCTCATCGACTGCGAAGAAAGAGATGGTCAGGTCGCGGAAGAAATCGAGGTTCTCTTGTTTGGTGAGTGTTTCCGGGGCAACATAGAGCAGCTTTGTTTTTCCGGAAAGCAGGTCCTGCCGAACGGTTTTTATCTGGCCCTTGTTGAGGGAGGAGTTCAGGAAGTGGGCGACTTCATCGTTTTCGCTGTAGCCACGCACCAGGTCAACCTGGTTCTTCATCAGGGCAATGAGGGGCGATACGACGATGGCGCAGCCCGGACTGATCAGTGCGGGGAGTTGGTAGCAAAGACTTTTGCCGCCGCCGGTGGGCATGATGACAAAGGTATCCCTGCCACTCAACAGACTATCGATGGCCTGTTGCTGGGTGCCTCGAAACTCGGTGAACCCGAAATATTGTTCGAGGGCGGCATGTATGGTAGAGTCAGAACGCTTGCTGCCGCTTGTCTTTTTGGCGGTGGACTCCTTCTTTTTGGGTGCTGTCTTTTTGTTGGTTGCTGTGGCCATGTCTTCGAGCTCTTCCTCAACCCTGGTGGGGTTGAATGAATCTATAATTTAGTCATTTTTTTCCGAAAGGGGGGAAATATTGTTTTCGACTGCAATATTTCACTTTCCACCGGATTGACAACGGGTAGAAATCACCCGTATTTTCCCTTTTTTCAAAAGGGGAACGAAGTTACTGAATAATGATGGCTTTTGCTGTTAAAGTTTACCTTTGCAGCATGTCAGATTCTCTGTTATCCCTGGCCCGTGCTGCCATCGTTAATGAGTCGGCTGCTTTGGCGGCCATGGCGGAACGGCTCGATGAGCATTTTGAGCGCACAGTGCGGGAGATCCATGCTGCCGGTGGCAGACTGGTGGTGAGTGGTATAGGAAAAAGTGCGCTGGTAGGCCGTAAGATCGTGGCCACCCTGAATTCCACCGGAACCCCTGCCTTGTTCATGCATGCTGCCGATGCCATTCATGGAGACCTGGGTATGATACAATCCGGAGATCAGGTATTGCTCATCAGCAAGAGCGGTGAGAGTCCGGAAATCAAAACCCTGGTTCCGCTGATCAAGAAATATGGTTTTCGACTGATTGGTATGACCGGACAGCTCAACAGTTTTTTGGCGAAGGAGTCTGATTGGGTGCTGGATACGACGATCGACAAGGAGGCCTGTCCCCACAACCTGGCACCTACCACCAGTACGACGGCGCAGATGGTAATGGGGGATGTGCTGGCCATTTGCCTGATGGAATTGAGTGGTTTTAGCGGAAATGATTTTGCGCGTTTTCACCCGGGGGGGAATTTGGGTAAGCGATTGTTGTTGCTGGCGGGTGATATAGCGGCGATGAACAGCATGCCTCGGGTTTTTCCAGGAGCAAGTTTGCGGGAAGTGATAGTAGAGATTACACAAAAACGGCTGGGGGTGACTGCTGTGGTAGATGAAAGTGAACGCATTGTGGGAATTATAACAGATGGTGATCTGCGCCGCATGTTGGAGAAGCAGGATGATATCGGACGGGTACGGGCGGAAGACATCATGACAAAAGACCCCAAGACGGTTGGACCCGAAGCATTGGCATCAGAGGCATTGGAGTTGATGCAATTAAACAATATCAGTCAGTTGATCGTGGCTGACAGTGGACGGTATGGTGGTATTGTTCACCTGCATGACCTGGTAAAAGAGGGGATATTATGAGGGATGTTCCACCAAAAATTGGTATCCCGGTGAAAGCCTGTAATATTGCAGGAATCTTAGGTAATTTGCTGCCAGCATGAATCATTCACATCATTACGTGGCCATTATGGCCGGCGGAATAGGAAGCCGTTTTTGGCCCAAGAGCCGGACTGCTTATCCCAAGCAATTCTTAGACATTTTGAATACGGGGCAATCGCTGTTGCAGTGGACGTACCGGCGGTATGCAGCTTTTCTTCCGGAGGAAAATATTTTTGTGGTAACGAGTGAGGAGTATGCCGGAATTGTGGCAGAGCAGTTACCCGGGATGAAGGCAGACAATATTTTATCGGAACCCAGCCGCAAGAATACGGCACCATGTATAGCATATATATCATTCAAGTTACAACAGATGGATCCCGAGGCCTGCTTGATTGTGGCGCCGAGTGATCATTTGATTTTAGATGAAGAGCGGTTCAAGCAGACTACCTTGCAGGCATTGCATTTTGTGGAGACGGTGCGGTCATTGGTGACTTTAGGAATAACCCCAACGCATCCTAATACGGGATATGGGTATATACAGCATGAGCCATTGCCGGTGGCGGAAGGTATTTATAAGGTGAAGACATTTACGGAGAAGCCGGATATAGAATTGGCAAGAACCTTCCTTGCCAGTGGTGATTTTCTATGGAATGCCGGCATTTTTGTGTGGAGGGTGGATACGGTGGTGGCGGCTTTTGAGAAGCACCAGCCCGAGATGTTTGAATTGTTTGATGCAGAGAAGAAGCATTTCAATACACCCGGTGAGGTGGCGGCGATACACCGAATTTATCCGCTTTGCACGAACATATCTATCGACAATGCGATCATGGAGAAGGCGGGGAATGTGTATGTGATTCCATCTTCCTTTGGGTGGAGTGATCTGGGAACCTGGAACAGTGCTTATGATAATTTGGAGAAGGATTATCTCGGCAATGCGGTAGCGGGTGACAGCGTGATGATCATTGATGCGACCAGATGTATGGTCTCGGTGCCCGATAAGAAGTTACTGGTGTTACAGGGGGTGGATGATTGTATTATTGTAGATACGCCTGATGCGCTCATGATTTGTAAAAAGGAGAAGGAGCAATCGATCAAGGAATATGTGGCTGAGGTGAAGCGCAATATTGGGGATGGGTATTTGTAACGGTCATTGTTGGCTCTTGCCCCCTTCGGGGGATACCCACATATTATTCACAAATGCAATTGGTATAATTGATTGAATAATATATTGGTATAGTTTTATAGGGCCAATTGCTTTTAGTACCCCCCTAGCTGAAAGAAGTTTTTCATTCTTATCAATTCAGTACATGCAATTTACGGAGATTATGTTATCTGATATCCCGTATACTCCGGAGGAGTTGACGGAAGTAAATGATTATTCAGACATCCAATGTTTTTCAGATGAGGCGGTGTATGTTTATTCATTGGAGACACATAGGATCAATTATGCCACCGGTTGGGATACTTTGCTGGGGTATGATAACAAGGAAATCAGCATGAAAAAGTTGATGTTGATAACTACACCTGATTATATCGACTTTATCCGCGAAATGAACAACCAGTCATTGGCGTTCATATTTGATAAAACGGAGCGGGTGATGGAATATTCCTGTACGATTGAGTCAAAGAAATTCAGCAAACAAGGCCGGGAGGTTGCTTTGCTTGAGAGTGTGGGGATCTATCGCACCCGTGGTGGCAGGGCCGAACAAATAATTGGCAGGTATAAATTGAGTCCATCGATGCCCAATCCACATCAGAGATATTTTCATGCAAATGGTCCGGGTATTGAGGAACTGGTAGACAAAATGAAGGGATTTGGAGCTGAAGGAAGACTGATTACCCGAAGAGAGCGAGAAATTTTGAGGTTACTTGCCGGGGGTATGATTCTAAAAGAAATTGCAAATCATCTGGGTGTTTCGAAATCCAATATTGAAAAAAAAATATACGGTTTATTCAAAAAACTAAAAGTAAAAAATCAGAGGGAATTGATTAGCTATGCGCTGAGAAACCAGTTGTTGTAAATACGATTGGTTATCTGGTAAGCACAATAGACAAGTAGTTACTTGCGGTCCGGATTTGGAGTGATATTATTAGCCATTATGAGTTTGTTTCATTAAGAATTATCCCTTAATTCAGAAAACATAGGACAGTGTGGGAGTTAAAGCAACTGCCTCGAAATAATTGGCTGAGATAACATAATACACACGGGATTTGATACCTAAATAAAAATGGTTGTCGATTTTGGCCTGGTACTGTATCCCAAGAAACGTTCCTCCTTCTTCCAGCCTGCTATTTTTAAAATTTCGCTCCTCGAGGCCAAGACCAAAAATAGAAGCGTCTATCTCTTGCTGTGACATACGCAGATAAAATAGTCCTGTACTCGAATTAAATTGATGCTTACTGCTGCTACCCAGTCTCTGCTCAAAAAGGAGCTGATAAAAATTATTGGTATGCCTTATTGTAAAATATTCAACATAAATGGGAATATTAACCGGAGTAAAGTTGATGATGCGTGAATTGATAGAACGTGCATAACCAAAAAACACATCACATTAACAGAAGAAAACCCTCGTTGGTCGTATATTGAACCCCTAATTATCCTATTTGAATACTTGAGCAATAAAAGTAAGTTTATACTATCTTTCACAATAACAACACCCTACTACTTTAATTTAAAAATAAAGTGTACGGCTATAAATCTTGGCTGTATTGAATAATTCGTAGATTTTGTCAATCCCGTCTCATTAGCCTGAAAAAGAAGAGTAGTTACATTAAACAAATTATGACCCCTCAGTTCAATAGAAAAATCTGAGTCTTTAAATATTTTAGTCATAAATAAATCAGAAAAGAAAACAGGTGTGGTTTTGTTTGGATGTATGAATTGAAAACCATTTATTTTAGCACTTAAAGAATATAAAGAAGGAGTTCGGTAAGTAAAATTAAAGTAGTATTTAAAATAATTTATTTCTTGCTTACTCTGTAGCCATTTGTTACTGATGTTTACGAAGTCTATACCCGTACTTAAATCAATGTTTTTTGAAATGGGCGTGGAAATTAATAGGTCTATTTTTCTTTTACTAATTGATGAAATATCACCCTGACTTTCAATATAGAAAGGTGCCCTGGTAATTTCATGATTATACCCTAGTAATAAACTTGATCTAAGTTTTGTTAAATACTGACTTGCTTTTATCGCATAAAACATTTTTTCAATGCTACCTTCCTGCCGATTGATGATTAATATATTATCGGCTACGTATACATTTTGTGTGATAAAGTCGTTATTTGTCTTTTCGATACCTGCCTGAAGTGATACATCGAAGTTTACTGATTTATTAATCTGTGTGAACCATATCAAAGTTTTTCTATCAATTGGTTTTTGTAAATTGGCAAGCCAGATATCACTTTGCCGAAAGGTGCTTCGAATTGTATCACTATATAATTGATTGTTATCAAGTAGCTGGAAAGACTTATCAAAAAATACTTTTGTCTTCAATTGGTAATTTTTAAATAGGCTATCTTCAAAACTTATACCACCAATTGCCTGGTATAAAAAATGATTACTGCTTTTTCCTGTAACAGATAGATGTGCATTATTTAGTGTGGCTTTTATAAAAAAGGTATACTTTTTTAGTTTCTTACTAAAGTCGTTTTCAATGAATAAATTCAGAAACTCGTTTGGGTGTAGAGTTTTACTATTCAAGGAAAATGTATTTTTTGAATAGTTTAAGCAAAAAGATATTTTACCATATAAATTATTCTTTAAATCCAAATAATTATTATGCCGTAATGAAGCGGCTTGATTTGATTGATAACTAGGCTGGAAAAAAGATGTGTTTGCCGAACCATTTAAAAAATCAATATTTATATTCTCCGCTATTCTTGAATTTGAATAAGCCAAATTCCATTCATATGCCCTACGGTTAGACTTCTTTACTATCGCATTATAGGAAAATGTAACGCCACTTTTTTTAAGGAAATTCCTTTCAACAGAATTACTAAAATTTGTGGAATTCAATTGATTCCCACTGAGGGAATTCTGATAAAACTCAATAGAGCTGGTTATTTCTTTATTATCCGAGGGAATATAATTCAGCTTTATTTCCTGACTAAAATTGATTGGCTGCTGAGATTGCTCAATTTGTTGATCAACAAATAACGATGTGTCTGCTGCTAAAAAATAATTGAATGACTCTCTATATTTATATTTCAAATCATTTTTGAAATATTTAGTATTTGAAGTTATTTTAATTTTTTGACTAGTCTTTAGTAATGTTGAATTTGAAAAAGATTGGGCTCTTTGGAAATTATTATAAGTATCAGGTAACAATTCAAATCCCAGGGAGCTCCTTCTAATTAACTCTTTGCTTTGAATTGAATTAGATAAATTATCTGAATTTAGCATAAACTTTTCAATATCACCGACTTCAATATCATTCCCCAAATTTTCCACATGAGCTGTTGTTATCGCTTTAATTTTTTTGACATAGACTAAAAGCTGAAGTTTTGCATCATACTTTGTCTCTTCACCCTTTCCTACACCAATTTCAGTCTGTCCAAATACCGGTATAGAATTTTGCAATTTTAAATTTATTGCAACCTCTTCACTTTCCTTGGTAACTCCTTTCAGTAAGTTTTTTGATGAAAATTTTTTAATTACTTGTACTCCACTTAAAAAATCAGCTGACACAGATTTAGGAATTAATGAATAATCTCGACCGGTTAAATTATCACCATCCAGAAGCACTGCCTCAATTTCCTTACCCTGGAATTTTATTTTATCCCCGGCTACTTCTATCCCGGGAAGTTTCGCCAATACATCAATGATGTTTTTCTCAGTACCATTAGTAAATCTATCAATTTTATAGTCAACGGTATCACCTATCACTTCAATGCTTCGTCTATTTTGGATTACCACCTCTTTTAGTTCAATAGACTCTGCTTTAACCAAATTGCCTTCAAAGAAATTTAACGAAGTACTTATTTTTTTTTGTAAAGTATTAAAGCCTAGCAGCTTTACTTTGATACTAATTGTATCGCCAGTAAATGTGTAATTAATAGAAAATTTACCTGATGAATCACTTTCAGTAAAAGCAAGTACCTCGTTGCTCTCATTTTGAATAAGAATAACTGCGTGATGTATGGGAAGTTTAGAATTTATTTCAATAATTCGGCCAGATAACTGCTTTGTTTTTCTATTCTCTTGACCATGCAAATGATTCAATGAAAAAAAGCAAACTAATATTAGCAAAAAAATACGCATAGCAACTACTGGTCTACTTCTGTTGCATTCTCACTGCGTGGTATAAATGGCCTATCTGAAACCTGAATATCTGGAAACTCCTTTTGTAATTGAGCAATAATCGCCTTGTTTTTATAATACTCTTTAATCGAATCATTATCTAAACAAAGGTTAAACTCTTTTCTTGACACTAACTTCTCTTTGAGTAAAGGGACTGAGACCAATTGCATGCTAGTCAAAAATATTTTTGTTACATAGATATTTAATTTTTTATCTGTAGTTGTAATCTCTAGTATAAGACCTGGGAGACCATTGTACTTAAGTGGCCCAATAGATACCGCAATTTCAGGACAATACCATGCAATGTAGTCTCTGCCCCTAAATCTTGTAGTAGCTTTTTTACAAAGATATTCACCAATCATTTTTTGTTCATTAGACAAGACCCATTTCATCTCTACAGTATCAATATATATTTTTACATCAGACCCGCAGAAGTCACGGATTACAAATTGCGGATTATTACTATTCATTGCCCTTATTACAAGTCTACCAATTGAATCGGTATCTACCCATTGGATTTTCCCAATTCCCTCATTCCTTGTCCATCTTTTTTCTATATTATTCTTATACTGAAAAACTGAAGTGTCTTTGTTAAAGTAAAGTGTACCAGGATAATATAGATTATCCTCCATCAATTTCACTTCATAATTAATTCGACCGTTGATCGACTGTGCAAAAACACTATTAATCGGGGCTGAAAAAATAAGTACTATGAATACTATTGGTCGCATTTTTAATAATTTAAACAATATATAAAATATTTGATAACCCCATTTCTAACCGTTCAATGCTAAAAAGACAAAAAAGGGTCTGCCTCAATACATTGAGACAACCCTTCAAAGCAAAAGATGCTTTTCATTGTTACTTTATTCACTCTCGCCCATGCTTCATATGCCTTTTGCACTTGTTTATAGTTCCCTTTAGCTGAAAAATGACTGTTCCCTGCTTTGTCATGAATTTCACAATGTGCCAACTTTACTACTTTATTGATATCAATCTTACTAGAAGAATTGTTTTTTGCTTCAGATACAGTTGATGTCATAAAATAACTTGCAAACAATATAGCCGGTAAAATTATCTTTTTCATACAATTGTGTTTTTTATTGACCTCTCTTTCGCTGTGGTGTAGATTATTTTGTATATCAGCGTCACGCAGAATTCCCGCTACCGTGAACTCGCTTTTTCCAGTTTCGCTTTTGGCCGGACTGTCTATTGTTAAACCCCGGGTTGTATCGTTCCAACCAACGTCCTTTTTTCATCCGCGGCCGCAGACTTATGGCTAATGAAGGAGAAAAGCCCTGATTGCGTAATCAATTATGTACACCATAATTTCTTCTGTAAAATGATAAATAATCTCAAACAAAATTCATTTCCCCGCCATTTCAGAAAAATAAATGCGGAAAACCGTAATTCTATTTGCATTTTTTACGGAAAACCGTAATTTTTTTAACCTGGAAATGATAACAGTTAACACTGGCATAGATATGCCTCGCTAAAAAAGGCTATCTAACAGATGTACTTTTGAATATTCAGTTTTTGCAAACTCAGAAAAGATAATTCCGGTAATGAAAATAAACACCCTCATTACCTTCGGTTTATATACGTATTTGTAGCACTACTTTCTGCCTCAAACTCAAAGAAATTTTGATATTTAACCTTTTTCTGGCGTTGCCATTCATAAAAGCCCCAGAAATAAGGAACATCGGCATATAAATATTTGGAGAAAATATTTTTCACTTTACTCCCAACAAATTTTTCTGCGGGTTTACTGATCCATGCATTTAGTGTCATATATTCATAATACTGGAACTCATGCACGAGTTCATGAGCGATAAAATAAGGATGTAATTCATAGTTTTCATTACCAACCACCATCGCATTATAAGAACTTAATCCTGCTACTGAACCCACCCCGGGAACATCAAATAAAACTGATTCGCGATGATGAAAAATAATACTCCCTGTCTGCAGCGTTTTACCTAAATCAAACTTTCCATATAGGGATGCTCTGTAAATATTGTAGGGGGATAATGGCAGGAATCTCCATCGCATGGGATTATCCTTCTTCACTGAAAAATCCATGCGTACGATTCCAAGATATAAATGCCAATTTTCTAAAAATGGCCGGTGATAAGCAGCATTCTCAACAATAGACAATCCCGCCGCATGTACAATTCTTGCAGGCCAGGCATAATACAAACTATTTCGACCTACCTGATAGGTCAATTCTTTACCTGAAAATTTCAGAATACCTCCAATACCCCCCTGCCAAAAACCTGTAAGAAAAGCCTTCCCCTTCTTTACATTTTTTGGGGCATTAATCATTGAACCGATACCACTGGTTACACCACTGAAAATCACATTATATGCCAATAACTCTGCCTTTTGTGCCCCTTTTTGAGCACAGATATCTGAAATA
>Ga0315904_10013557_pt1 | contig 10195 bp, 10 predicted proteins | sample LakEriMetagenome_6_FD_203529 | JGI IMG/M metagenome (GOLD analysis project Ga0315904, IMG submission 203529) | Freshwater fungal communities from buoy surface, Lake Erie, Ohio, United States - Buoy 12 MA120 | ecosystem: Environmental > Aquatic > Freshwater > Lake | place: USA: Lake Erie, Ohio...
CTCTCCGCGCTGGGCTTCCGCACCTACGCCGACGAGCTTCATCTCGACGGCGGCAAGCCGCTCCTCGCCGGCCTCGAGGAGTTCCGCGAGCACCTCGGCGGCCGCCTCACCCTCGTCCTGCCCACCGCCATCGGCGCCTCGACCGAGGTCCACGCCATGCCGCCCGAGCGCGTCCGCGCCGCCGCCGACGAGCTGCGCGCGCGCGACCTCGCCCCATGCGCCGCGCGGTCCTGAACATCGTCGGCCTCTCCGCCCGCGACCTCGCCGGCGGCAGGATGCCCCGGCTCGCCGCGCGCGCCGCCGCCGGCTCGCTCGCCCGCGTCAGGCCGGTCCTGCCCGCCGTCACCTGCTCCGCCCAGGCCACCTACCTCACCGGCCTCTATCCCTCCGGTCACGGCATCGTGGGCAACGGCTGGCCCGACCGCGACCTCGCCGAGGTCCATTTCTGGAAGCAGTCCAACCGCCTCGTCGCCGGCGAGAAGCTTTGGGAGTCCCTCCGCGCGCGCCGCCCCGGCCTGCGCGTCGCCAACTCCTTCTGGTGGTACAACCTCGGCTCCAGCGTCGACCTCGCCGTCACGCCCCGGCCGATCTACCGGGCCGACGGCGCCAAGCTGCTCGACATCGCCAGCTGGCCTTCCGACCTCGCCGGACGCATCAAGGGGGACCTCTGGGACTTTCCCTTCGGCGCCTTCTGGGGACCCTTCGCCGGCCTCGACTCCTCGCAGTGGATCGCCGACTGCGCCCGCTGGATCGAGCACCACGAGAAGCCCGATCTCCACCTCGTCTACCTCCCCCATCTCGACTACGACCTCCAGCGCCACGGACCCGCCTCGCCCCAGGCCGACCTCGCCCGCGCCGAGATCGACAAGCTCGCCGGCCGCCTGGCCGACGACCTGGAGCGCGCCGGCGTCGAGGTCGCCATCCTCTCCGAGTACGCCCTCACCGCCGTCGACCGCGCCGCCCTCCCCAACCGACTCCTCCGCGAGCGCGGCTGGCTCGTCGCCAAGGACGAGCGCGGCCACGAGGTCCTCGACACCTTCCACTCCAAGGCCTACGCCGTCTGCGACCACCAGGTCGCCCACGTCGTCGTGCGCGACCCCGCCCTCCTGCCCGAGGTGCGCGCCGCCCTCGCGGCCCTCCCCGGCGTCGAGCGCGTCCTCGGCGAGGCCGAGCAGCGCGCCGAGGGGCTCTGGCACCGCCGCTCCGGCGACCTGCTCCTCGTCGCCGACGCGCGCAGCTGGTTCGCCTACAACTACTGGCTCGAAGACGCCCGCGCGCCCGACTTCGCCCGCACCGTCGACATCCACCGCAAGCCAGGCTACGACCCCTGCGAGCTCCTCGTCGACCCCGCCGTCCGCCTCCCCTGGCTCCGCATCGCCGCTTTCCTCCTCCGCAAGAAGCTCGGCTTCCGCAGCCTACTCCGCCTCACACCCCTCGACCCCCAGCTTATCCGCGGCTCCCACGGGCGCGTCCCCGAGGACTCCCTCGACTGGCCCGTGCTGATCTCTCCCCGCAAGGGCCTGCCCGAGACCCTCGCCGCCACCGGGGTGCGCGACCGGCTCGCCGAAGGCTTCTGAGGCGCCGGTCTCCCCGCGGTAAAGGCCTTGACGCCTTGGTTATTACGCTGTTATTACATACGCACCATGGCCTACAAGTCCAAGATCCGCCGCGTCGGCAACTCCCTCGGCATCCTCCTCCCCAAGGAGCTTCTCGAGGAGCTGCGCGTCGGCGAGGGCGACGAGCTTGTCTTCGACAAGGCCTCGGGCACCTACAAGATTAAGGCGGCTCCCGCCGTCGATCCGGAGTTCGAGCGCGCCATGGAGGTGTTTAGGTCGGTGACCGAGCGCTACAAGAACGCCCTGCGTGAGCTTGCCAAATGAGCGGTGAGCCGCGCTGGTTCACGCAGGAAATGGCGGAGGCGCTCCACGCCCTGGTCCTGGCCAGGCATGGAGGCGGTCGCGGGGTTCGCGATGCTCGCCGCCTGGAGTCCGCCCTCGCGCGCCCGCGCAACCTTCATCTCTACGGCAGCGCCTCCCTGCCTGAGATGGCCGCGGCCTATGCCGCCGGCGTCATCGAGGGACATCCCTTCGTCGACGGCAATAAGCGCACCGGGCTCGCGCTCGCCATCGCCTTCCTTGAGTTCAACGGGCTCCGCTTCCGCGGCTCCGAGGTCGAGGCCGTCGTCCACACCCTTGGCCTTGCCGCGGGTCAGGTCAGCGAGGCGGCCTTCGCCGCTTGGCTCGAGGCCAACCTGGATGAGCCCAAGGTCGAGGAAGTCCGGCCGAAGTCGCGCAAGCGCCCCGCCGCGAAGAGTCGCCGGCGCCGAGCTTAGTCCCTCAGGCGGTCAGCTTCGCCAGGCACTCCGCGTAGAGCGCCTGGGTGCGCGCCACGACCTCGTCGGGCAGGCGGGGGCCGGGCGGCCGCTTGTCCCAGGGCTGGGCCTCGAGCCAGTCGCGCACGTACTGCTTGTCATAGGACGGCTGGCTGCGGCCCGGCTGCCAGGTCGCGGCCGGCCAGTAGCGCGAGGAGTCGGGCGTGAGCACCTCGTCGATGAGCACGAGCGAGCCGTCGGCCGCGCGGCCGAACTCGAACTTGGTGTCCGCGAGCAGGATGCCCGCCTTGGCCGCGCGCTCGGCGCCCATGCGATAGAGGGCGATCGAGGCGTCGCGCACCGCCCGGAAGTCGGCCTCGCCGAGGATCTCGGCGCACCGCGCCTGGGTGATCGGCTCGTCGTGCCCCGCCGCGGCCTTGGTCGACGGGGTGAAGATGGGTTCGGGCAACCGCGAGCCGTCGAGCAGCCCCGCGGGCAGGCGGTGGTCGAGGATCGACCCCGTCGACCGGTACTCCTTCCAGCCGCCGCCGGCGAGATAGCCGCGCACCACCGCCTCGACCGGCAGGGGCTGGAGCTTGCGCACGAGCATCGATCGCGGAATCAGCGCCTCGTGCCCGCGCAGCGCCTTCGCAAGCGCCGCGTCATGGTCCGGCGCAAGATGGATCGGGAAGACCTTCGCCGCCTGCGCGAACCACCAGAGGCTGATGCGCGTGAGCAGGATGCCCTTGCCGGGCACGCCGTTGGGCATGACGACGTCGAAGGCCGACAGGCGGTCCGTCGCCACGATGAGCAGCCGGTCGCCCAGGTCGAAGATCTCGCGCACCTTGCCCGTGGCCACCTTGGGGTACGGCAGGCCCTCGACGGTCATCAGCGCCTCGCGCGGCAGGTCGGTCGTCATCGGCCGAGGGGAAACGCTAACCGCGGCGGGGGGAAGCGAAAACCGCTCAACCGCCGCCCAGCGTCGCCCCCACGTTGCGTAGGAATGCCTGCCGCCACCGGTAATGGGCCAGCAAGGTCGGGTCGTCCACACCCAGGATGCGCAGGGCCAGGTAGAGCGCCTCGACCGTCGCCAGTCCCTCCGCCGGGTCGGCCCCCTCGGCGTTGCGTCGCGGGTAGGCCGTCGGCACCGGGGGCAGGGAGCGGGGCAGGGGGTTCCCTGTCACGCGCGCGCGCAGCCGAGGCACATGCTTCCAGTTGCCGTCGAGCAGGATCAGCCGCCGGCCGGCGTCGGCCATCGTCAGCGGCGGCGCCCCGACCTCGAGCAGGATGCAGCCGTCGCCGCGCACCACGGCCGGCCCTTCCGCGGCGACGAATTCCAGGTCGGCTCGCCCGCGCAGGGGCTCGACCGAGCATTTGGCCAGGTTCTCCGCCGGATGGCGCAGGATGGTCGCCAGCGCGGCCATGCTCAACGCTCGGCGAGAGCCAGCCGAATCGCCTCGCCGGCCGCGGCGAGCCCGAACGCACCCGCCACGTGGGCGACCGTGCCATAGCCCCACTCGCAGTTGGGCCGCAGGTCCTCGTCGACCGGGATCGAGCCGCCGGGCACGCCCTCGCAGTCGGCGGCGACCACCAGGGGCTCGTCCGACCACGCGCAGCGGATGCCCATCGGACCCTTGCGGGGAAGGCCCAGCTCCTGGCGCAGCTTTTTCCGGACCAGGCGGAGCAGCGGGTCGTCCCTCGACTCCGCCAGGTCGCCGACCCGCACCCGCGTGCCGTCCATCCTTCCCGCGCAGCCGCCGGTGGTGACAACCGGGCGTCCGCCCGAGCGCGCCGCGGCGAGCAGGGCGCACTTGACGCCGAGCGCGTCGATGGCGTCCACCAGCACCCCGGCGTGCTCGGCCAGCAGCTCCGCCGCGTTCCCCTTGGCGACGAAGCGGGGCACCTCCACCGCCTCGATGCCCGGACGGATCGCGCGGGCCCGCTCCGCGAGGACCTCGGCCTTGGGCCGCCCCTCCGTCCCCGCCAGGGCGTGCAGCTGCCGGTTCGTGTTGGAGGCGCAGACCGTGTCGCCATCGACGAGCACAAGCCGCCCCGCGCCGCTCCTGGCAAGCGCCTCGGCCGCCCACGAGCCGACCCCGCCCAGCCCGACCACCACGAAGGACGAGCGGGCGAGCCGCTCGGCGGCCGCGCGCCCGTAAAGACGGGCCACCCCGGCGAAGCGCTCCAGGTGGGCGGCGTCCATGCGCGCGATGAATGCTTTTCCTGGCCGGTTCGGAAGCAAAAAGCCTCCTTGCCGAGGCACGCCCCGTTCCTAAGGTCGATTTCCCCATGGCTTCGTCGGAACCGAAGGCCCCCGCCATCCTTGTCGCCCCGAGCACCCCGCTTTGGTTCCATGGGCTTCGCTGGGCGCTGCTCGGCGCCGGCCTCGCCTTCTTCGCCGCCTTCGCGGCCATCCTCCTCGCGCACCGCCGGGCGGTTCCCCTCGCCGCCGCCTTCCGCGCCAGCGCCGAGCCCATCCTCCAGCATCGCCTTGAGCAGCGCGCCTGGCCCGAGGCCTTCCCCTTCGCGAAGCCGAGCGACGCCATCCAGCGCTACAAGTTCTCCGAGGCGTGGGACAAGCTCGCCCCCGGGATCGAGCTTCCCGGCGAGTGGAGCTTCGTGCCCGAGACCCAGGATGGACTCTCCCGCGGCGTCATCCTCTTCCGCCCGGCCGACCCCGCCCTCGCCGAGCCCACCCTGCGGTCGGCCGATCAGCGCCTCGACGACGGCCAGCCCGGCTCGGGCAGGTTCCGCCGCCGCGCCGACGGCGCCTGGGGCCTCACGCTTTCGGTCGAGTGACCTCGCTGGCGCGGGCCCGGAGGTCCGCCTCCTGCAGCGCGCCGACCAGGTCGCCGATGTCCCCGTCCAGCACCTGCTGGATGCCGTGCAGCGTCACCTCCACCCGGTGGTCCGTCACGCGGTTCTGGTGGAAGTTGTAGGTCCGGATGCGCTCCGAACGGTCGCCCGAGCCGACCTGTCCCCGTCGGGCGTCCGCCCGCGCCGCCTGGTCTGCCGCCGTCTGCCGCTCGAGCAGCCGGGCGCGCAGCACCCGCATCGCCTTCTGGCGGTTGCGCAGCTGAGAGCGCTCGTCGGCGCAGTAGACGAGGATCCCGGTCGGCTTGTGGATGATCTGCACCGCCGACTCGGTCTTGTTCACGTGCTGGCCGCCCGCTCCGCTCGCCCGCGCCACGCTGATCTCCAGCTCCTCCGGGCGGAGGTCGACCTCCGTCTCCTCCGCCTCGGGCAGCACCGCGACCGTCGCGGCCGAGGTGTGGATCCGGCCCGAGGTCTCCGTCGCCGGCACGCGCTGCACCCGGTGCACCCCGGCCTCGTGGCGCAGCGCCGCGAACGCGCCCTGGCCCTCGACCAGGATGACCGCCTCGCGCACGCCGCCGAGGTCCGACTGCGTCAGGCTGAGCACCTCGCTCTTCCAGCCGCGTCGCTCCGCAAACCGCGCGTACATCCGCGCCAGCTCGGCGGCGAACAGCGCCGCCTCGTCGCCCCCCGTGCCCGCCCGCACCTCGAGGATGACGTTGCGGGCCTCGTTGGGATCGGGCGGCACGAGCGCCCGCAGGAAGGCGTCGCGCAGCCCGGGCAGCTCCGCCGCGAGGTCCCGCGCCTCCTCCGCCGCCATGTCCCTCAGACCGGTCTCGGCCCTGGGGTCGTCGCGCATCTCCGCGGCCTCCGCCAAGGCCCGCCTAGCCGCCTCCAGCCGCTCGCCCGCCGCCAGCGCGCCGCCCAGGTGGCGGAGCTCCTGGGCCAGGGACGCCGCCCGGCGTCCGTCGGCGAACACCCGAGGGTCGGCCAGCGTCCGCTCCAGCTCCGCGCGCCGCTCCCGGAGGGGGGCGAGGTCGTGCGGGTTGTCGGAATCGGACATGGCCAATCGGTGCTTGGAGGCGGGCTTGGGCGGGTGTAATAGGATGCAGTCCCCGTCCCGCCGCCCTAGCAAGCCCTCTTCCTCCCGCCGTGTCCCATTCCGCCAACGACAAGCCCCTGCGCGACACCCATGTGCTCGCCTGCGTCTGGGACTTCGACAAGACCCTCATCCCCGGCTACATGCAGACCCCGCTCTTCCGCGCCTACGGCGTCGACGAGGAGGCCTTCTGGCGCGAGGTCAACCAGCTGCCCGCCCTCTACGCTCGCAAGGGCATCCGCACCTCCAAGGACACCGTCTACCTCAACCACCTCCTCAGCTACGTGAAGAACGGGCCCTTTCGCGGCCTGACCAACCGCCGCCTCCGCGAGCTCGGCGGCGAGATCGAGCTGGCCCCCGGCCTCCCCGCCTTCCTGCCCGCCCTGCAGGCCCACGCCCGCGCCGCCGGGGCCAAGGCCGGCCTCGAGGTCACCCTCGAGCACTATGTCGTCAGCACCGGCCTCGCCGAGATGATCCGCGGCACCGCCCTCGCCCCGCACGTCGCCGGCATCTACGGCTGCGAGTTCCTCGAGCAACCCCTCCCGCCCCACTTCACCCGCCAGGATGAGCTGACCCTCGACCTGCCCACCGAGATCTCCCAGGTCGCCGCCATGGTCGACAACACGGTGAAGACCCGCTTCCTCTTCGAGATCAACAAGGGCACGAGCAAGGACCCGTCGATCGACGTCAACGCCGTCGTCCGCGCCGAGGACCGCCGCATCCCCTTCGAGTGCATGCTCTACGTCGCCGACGGCCCGAGCGACGTCCCCGTCTTCTCCCTCCTCCGCAAGTCCGGCGGCAAGACCTACGCCGTCTTCCACCCCGAGCACGAGGCCGAGTTCGCCCAGTGCGACTCCCTCCTCCAGACCGGCCGCGTCCACGGCTACGGCCCCTGCGACTACTCCGAGGCCTCCTTCACCACCCGCTGGATCCGCCACGCCGTCACCGGCATGGTCGACCGCCTCGTGGCCGAGCGGCGCCAGGCCCTCGACCGCCGCGTCTCCGCGCCCCCGCGCCATCTCAACACGCCGCCGCCCCGCGCCGCCTCCCCCGGCACCTCCCAGCCAGGGCTCTTCGGCGACTGATCCATGGCCAAGAAAGCCCCGCTCCGGCGCTCCGCCACCTTGGCCCGCCAGACCAGCGAAAGCCGCCCCATCCTCGCCCTCCTCCTCGCCCTCGCGGGAAGTTACCTGCTTGTGGCCATGGTCTTCCGCTCGGCCGACCAGCCCTGGCTCTTCCAATCCGCCCTCGAGCCCGTGCTCGGGATCCCGGCGGTCGACGCCGCCGACGCCACCCGCAGCTCCAACCCCTGCGGCGGCTTCGGCGCCCTCCTCGCCACCCTCGGCTTCGTCGCCTTCGGCCTCGCCGCCTTCCTCGCGCCCCTCTCCCTGCTCGTCGCCGCCTGGTTCGCCCTCAACCGCCGCGCGCACACGCTCTGGCCCGCCAAGGTCCTGCTCATGCTGGGCAGCCTCTTCCTCTTCGCCGCGCTCATGCACCTGTTCCTCGGCGCCGAGTCGGCCGCCGCCAACGAGAGCATGACCGCCTACGACCCCAAGGGCCCCGGCGGCCGCGTCGGGCTCTTCCTCATGGCTTACCCGCTTGAGCCGCTCGGCACGCTCGGGGCCTGGATCTTCCTCGTCCCCGCCTACGGCTTCTGCCTCCTCGGCATCCTCGCCGACGATCCCAAGGCCACCCTCGCGGCCTGGCTGGCGGAGATGCGCGACAGCTTCCTGCACTGGAACACCCGCCGCGCCGAGCTCGCCCGCCAGCGCGCCGAGGCCGCCCGCCGCGACGCCGCCGCCCGCGCCGAGGCGCAGCGCCTCGCCGCCGCCGTCCGGGGCGCCGCCGTTCTCACGGCGCCCGCCCCCCTCCCCATCGAGCCCGAGCCCGCCCCCGCTCCCGCCGCCCCGGCCGCCGCACCCGCCATCGAGACCGTCGACCCCCTCGATGTCGAGGTGGGCAATCCCGACCAGCCCGACGACGAGGACGAGGAGGCGCCCGCCGAGGGCCTCTCCGGCGTTCTCCCCGACAAGCCCGCCAAGGCGCCGCGCCTCAAGGCGGACCCCGATCCCAAGCCTCAGATTTCCGGCAAGATCGGCGTGACCAAGGGCGAGCGCATCGAGCGCGCCCCCGCCTCGCTCATTCCCAAGCGCCGCGGCGACTACATCTTCCCCACCCTCGACCTGCTCACGGCCGCGTCCGCCAAGGAGGCCGCCCGCGAGGACTACCGCCGCCGCGCCGGCGAGCTCATCCAGACCCTCAAGGAGTTCAAGGTCGACGTCGTCCCGGTCGATCCCGCCGCCGGCATCGACGTCGGCATCCAGCAGGGCCCCTCCATCACGCGCTACGAGATCCGGCCCGCGCCCGGCGTCCGCATCGAGCGCATCGCCAACCTCCAGAACAACATCGCCATGAACCTCATGGCGGAATCGGTCCGCATCCTCGCCCCCGTCCCGGGCAAGGGCACGGTCGGCATCGAGATTCCCAACACCGCGCGCCAGATCGTCGTCGCGCGCGACATCCTCGAGTCCAAGGCCTGGGTGGAGTTCGCCGGAGACCTGCCCGTCGTGCTCGGCGTCGACAGCGTCACCAACCGCCCGATCGTCCAGGACCTCTCCAAGATGCCCCACGCCCTCATCGCCGGCTCCACCGGCCAGGGCAAGTCGGTCTGCATCAACACCCTCCTCGTCTCCCTCCTCTACCGGATGACGCCCGAGGACCTGCGCCTCATCCTCGTCGACCCCAAGGTCGTCGAGCTCCAGGTCTACAACGAGCTCCCCCACCTCCTCGTCCCCGTCGTCACCGACCCCAAGAAGGTCCCCGCCGCCCTCAAGTGGCTCATCTCCGAGATGGAGCGCCGGTACCGCATCTTCGCCGCGACCAACGTCCGCAACCTCGCCGGGTTCAACGCGCGCGTCGCCAAGGACGCCGCCGAGGCCGAGAAGGCCCGCCAGCAGGAGCTCGAGCTCACCCCCGAGGAGCGCGCCGCCGCCGCCCAAGCCGCCGCCGAGGCCGTGCCCGGCGAGATTGAGATCCCCAAGGAGAAGCTTCCCTGCGTCGTCTGCGTCATCGACGAGATGGCCGACCTCATGATGGTCGCCGCCAAGGATATCGAGACCTCCGTCGCCCGCATCGCGCAGAAGGCCCGCGCCGCCGGCATCCACCTCGTCCTCGCCACCCAACGCCCGTCCACCGACGTCATCACCGGCCTCATCAAGGCCAACCTCCCCACCCGCATCGCCTTCAAGGTCGCCGCCCTCGTCGACTCCCGCACCATCCTCGACGCCAAGGGCGCCGAGACCCTCGTCGGCAAAGGCGACATGCTCTACCTCGCCCCCGGCACCGCCACCCTCCAGCGCGTCCAGGGCGCCTTCATCTCCGACGAGGACGTCACCCGCATCGTCGCCTTCCTCCGCGAGAAGAACGGCGCGCCCGAGTTCGTCGCCGCCGTCCAGGACGCCCTCGACCGGGCCGACGACGACGGCGACGCCGGCGACGGCGGCGAGGGCGGCGGCGGACCCGAGGACGACCCCATGGCCGCCAAGGCCTGGGAAATCATCCGCTCCAGCAAGAAGGCCTCCGTCTCCTTCCTCCAGCGCCGCCTCTCCATCGGCTACGGCCGCGCCGCCCGCATCATCGACATCCTCGAGGAGCAGGGCTACATCGGCCCGGACAACGGCCCCGGGTCGCCCCGCGAGATCTTGCGCGACGACTGACGCGCCCGGCTCCCCGCAGGCAAGCCACCTCGCCAGACCGAAGGCGCAGCCAACGGCCCCGGGTCGCCCCGCGAGATCCTGCGCGACGACTGAGCGCGCGAGCGCAGGATACGAAGGAAGCGTAGGAGGCGCAGGGAGCGAAGGATGCGAAGGGAATGCGCGCGCTGCGGCAAGCGCGGTTACGGCGGCGCACCCTCGCTCCGCTCATTGCCTGGGGTAGGGCGGTTTCTCCGAAACCGCTTCCGCCCGCGCCGC
>Ga0315904_10013559_pt1 | contig 10194 bp, 13 predicted proteins | sample LakEriMetagenome_6_FD_203529 | JGI IMG/M metagenome (GOLD analysis project Ga0315904, IMG submission 203529) | Freshwater fungal communities from buoy surface, Lake Erie, Ohio, United States - Buoy 12 MA120 | ecosystem: Environmental > Aquatic > Freshwater > Lake | place: USA: Lake Erie, Ohio...
ATGCCAATTGACCTTGTAATTGGCGGATGGCGGGCTGGTCTCCTCGACATCGAGCCAGTCGCCCCACAAGAGCTTTTTCGGCGCCTTGCCAGAGAGCGACTTGATGCTTCCTTTCGTCTTTCCGTAATAAACAAACATTCCGAATCCCTCCCGCCCAAGATTGAAAAACAATCACATAAATCAGCTATTTGTTCAATCGCAGCAGATCGTCGATTGCATCATGATTTTGGACCGCACCGCACGTCGGAGGAAGGGGGCGCCGGGCGCGGCGTCATAGCTTGCCATGCCCCGCCAGAGCCTCTAATCCTGTGCCATCCCCGGGGAGCCTGCTGAGGCTGAGAGGTGGGTGTAAGCACCCCACGACCCGTCGAACCTGAACCGATTAGCATCGGCGGAGGGAGTGGGCTGGTCACAAGCACCATACCCGCGCTCAATCCGCCTGTTGGAGAGAGAACGAGACATGGCCGACATCAACAGCCCCGTCGAAATTGGCGTCACCACCGGCCCGATCCGTGGCAGCCGCAAGATCCATGTCGGCGCGCGCACCGGCTCCGGAATCCGCGTCGCCATGCGCGAGATCGACCTTGAGGGCGGCGAGCCCTCTGTGCGGGTCTATGATACCTCCGGCCCCTATACCGACCCCAATGCAATGATCGACATCAACGCCGGGCTGCCGCAGCTGCGCCGCGACTGGATCATGGCGCGCGGCGATGTCGAGGCCTATGATGGCCGCGAGGTTAGACCTGAGGACAACGGCCAGCCCCAAGGTGGTTCGGGCCCCGACCGGTCAGGCGGGGTCCCGCAGTTCCCCAATGCGGTCAAGCGTCCCTTGCGCGCCAAGGCTGGCATGAATGTCAGCCAGATGCACTATGCCCGCCAAGGCATCATCACGCCGGAAATGGAATATGTCGCCGAGCGCGAGAATCTCGGCCGCGAAATCGCTGCCGACATGGTCCGCGACGGGCAAAGCTGGGGCGCGGAAATTCCGACCATCATCACGCCCGAATTCGTGCGCAGCGAGATTGCGCGGGGCCGCGCGATCATCCCCAACAACATCAACCACCCCGAAAGCGAGCCGATGGCGATCGGGCGCAACTTCCTCGTCAAGATCAACGCCAATATCGGCAATTCCGCGGTCGCCTCGAACGTGGCGAGCGAAGTCGACAAGATGGTGTGGGCGACCCGCTGGGGCGCGGACACGATCATGGATCTCTCGACCGGCCGCAACATCCACGACACCCGCGAATGGATCATCCGCAACGCCGCCGTGCCGGTCGGCACCGTGCCGATCTATCAGGCGCTGGAAAAGGTCGGCGGGGTGGCCGAGGAGCTGACCTGGGAGATCTTCCGCGACACGCTGATCGAACAGGCAGAACAGGGCGTCGACTACTTCACCATCCACGCCGGTGTGCGCCTCGCCTATGTCCCGATGGCCGCGAAGCGCGTCACCGGGATCGTGTCACGCGGCGGCTCGATCATGGCCAAGTGGTGCCTTGCCCACCACAAGGAGAGCTTCCTCTACGACCACTTCGACGAGATCACCGAGATCATGAAGGCCTATGACATCGCCTATTCGCTCGGCGATGGGCTCCGTCCCGGCAGCATCGCCGACGCCAATGACGAAGCGCAATTCTCCGAACTCTACACGCTGGGCGAACTGACCCACCGCGCCTGGGCGCAGGATGTGCAGGTGATGATCGAAGGGCCGGGCCATGTGCCGATGCACAAGATCAAGGAGAACATGGAAAAGCAGCTGCAGGTGTGCGGCGAGGCGCCGTTCTACACCTTGGGCCCGCTCGTCACCGATATCGCGCCGGGCTATGACCACATCACCAGCGGCATCGGGGCAGCGCAGATCGGCTGGTACGGCACCGCGATGCTCTGCTACGTCACGCCCAAGGAGCATCTCGGCCTGCCTGACCGCGACGATGTGAAGGTCGGCGTGATCACCTACAAGCTGGCCGCCCACGCGGCGGATTTGGCCAAGGGGCATCCGGCCTCGCAGGTGCGCGACAATGCGCTCTCCAAGGCGCGCTTCGAGTTCCGCTGGCGCGACCAGTTCAACCTGTCGCTCGATCCGGAAACCGCTGAGCAATATCACGACCAGACGCTGCCGGCCGAAGGCGCGAAGTCAGCGCATTTCTGCTCGATGTGCGGGCCCAAGTTCTGCTCGATGCAGATCAGCCAGGACGTCCGCGATTTCGCCGCCAAGCAGAACGAAAGCCCCGAAAGCTTCCTCGCCTCCGAAAAGCTCGGCGCTGACACCGCCGAAGCCAGCCGTCAGGCCGCATTGAAGGGCATGGAGGAGATGAGCCGCCGCTATAACGAAGGCGGGCGCGAGCTTTATGTGGGTGCGGGCGGGCGCGAGCACGATTGATGCGGGTCGAGCGGCCAGGATGATGCGGTCGCAGGGCCCTGCAGCATTGGCGCTCGCGCTGGCGCTGGCGGGCTGCGTCAATGCGCCGCCGCTGGCCTCGCCGGCCCTGCCGCAGGCCGAGGCGCCGGCGTTCGATCCCTTCACCTTCTTCCTCGGGACAAGCGAGGGCACAGGCACGCTCGCCAAGGCGATGGCGGACGATGTTCCGGTGCGGGTGACAAGCACGGGGCGGATCGAGACCGAGGCCCGCCGCGAATCCGCCTGGGCCGCGCCGCCGCGGCAGGTGCTGGTGCTCGATCAGGTGGTGACGGAGGGCGACAAGCCGCTGCGCCAGCGCCAATGGCGGCTCACCGAAGTGGCGCCGGGCCGCTATGAAGGCACGCTATCCGATGCGATCGGCCCCGTCGAAGCGCGAGCCGAGGGCAACCGGCTGGTCATCACCTTCACCATCAAGGGCGGCTTTGCGGTGCGGCAGGAACTGACCCTCGCACCCGATGGCCGGAGTGCGGCCAATGTGCTGACAGTCAAGAAGCTCGGCATGACGCTCGCGGTGCTGAGCGAGGACATCCGCAAGACCCCCTGAGCGGGCACCGCGGCACGGGCGCCCTATGGCCTAAGCCATCGGTGCAAGGCATAAGCCTTGGCATGCTGGTTCAGTTTGCCGTTTCCACCACGATGCTTGTGCTGTGCGTCTTCGTCCACGCAGCGGGGCTGTTCAGCCTCAGCCGGGCGCTGCGCAGCGAGCGGGCGGCAGAGCGGCTGCGCCACCTCGACCCGCTCTCCCCGCGCGGCGCGGTGTTCACGCTGGCGATGATGCTGGCCATCTTCGCGCTGCACGGCATCGAAATCTGGGCGTTCACAGTGCTCTACCTCGCGATCGGCGCGATCGATACGCTCGCCAAGGCGCTCTATTTCTCGACCATCAGCTACACCACGGTCGGTTTTCGCGACGACTACGTCGACCCCGCCTGGAACCTGCTCGGCCCGTTCGAGAGCATTCTCGGCATTATTCTTATCGGCTGGTCGACCGCGTTCTTCTTTCGCGTGTTGGGCCGGATCGATCCCCACTAGGCGAGCGCGATCCCGCCTCAGCTGTTCTTCATGTTCTCCAGACCCTTGATCCCTCCGGGCTTGAGGCTGGGCTGGCTGGCGTTTTGCTTGGGGCCCTTATCCGCCTTGGGTTTGCGGGCTTCGCGGCTTTTCTTCTGTTGGCCCTTGGCCATGGCATGTTCCCATCGGGCGAAATGCCCGCGTATGCCCTGCACCCTTGTGACGAAATTGTCAATTATGCAAAAATAATATCGAGAATGTGATGAGTGGAATGTTGAAATCGACGAAATAATTCCCATATCTAAAAGGCTACCAGCCAACACCGAAATACAAAAGTCTAAGTAAAACTGGAAAAAATTTCGACGCCACTGTTAGCCCCGTGCGCAAGTTGTCATATTCGGCTGCCCGTGCGGACACGAAAAGGAAGCATCATCATGACCCATTATGGCAAGATCAAGTCCTACGACACCGCAAAGGGCGCCGGGATGATTACGCCGGAAAAGGGCGGCGATGCCCTGCCGTTCGCCAAGGCCGATCTTCAGCAGCAGGCCGAAGTGCCCAAGGCTGACCAGCGCTATGGCTATGAAACCAAGCAGGGCGAAGGCGGCAAATCGCATGCCATCAATCTGCAGATGGAACAGGGCGCCAGCGACAGCAGCTCCAAGCAGCAGAGCTAAGCCCTAACCGGCCCACAAGCGGGGGCTTCCGGATGTCCGGAGGCCCCCGATTGCGTTTCCGCTTCCCGACACCAAAACAAGGCCTGCCCGATGGATCTCAACCAACTGCTCCACGACCACCAGATCGCCAAGGTCGACCACGCCCGCGCCGAAACCCGCGCCGAACGCGATGGCCATGCCGACACGCTGACGCTGCTGGCGACCCGCATCCGCACGATCCGCGAGGACGGCGGCGCCGATGTCGAAGCCGCGCCGTTTGTGGTGGGCGAGCCGGAAGCGGATTACTTCGAGCGCTAGGCGCGCAGGTCGAGGCGCTGTGACCCCCGCGACTTAGCCTTCGCTGGCCACGAAAAACGGAATCCGACTGGATTTAGCCGACTGCTCCCTGCCTTGGCTGTGAAATCCCGGCGGGCACCAACTTCTCGACTAGTGCTCGCAGTTCGCCCGGCGTAGTGTGCCCTGCGACAACCTCGTGGTAGCCAATACCCGCCTTGCGCAGCGCCTCTTTCTTGACCGCGTCGCGTGCGGCGACGCTGGGGCCAAGGTGGTGGCCGTTGCCCTGATATTCGAGCGCGTGCCTAACGCAGCACCGCTCATCCATCAGCGCAAAATCGACCCTTTTGGAATTGATTGCAAAGAACGCGTCCGTGTCCGGGCTGGCGAGGAATTCGCCTAGGCTCACCTGCGCCATCACCTGCCAAGCCGGATTGCGTGCGATCACCGCCTTATCAAGCGCGGCAAGCACGTTAGCCTCTGCCCGGTTAAGCAGCGCGCGTGCGGTGAACTCGGCGGTGCTGACGATCTTGAGCTGGTCGGCGGCGAAATCGGCTTCGGGAGCGGCTTTGCGCTCAGCAGGGTTGGCCGGCACAACCTTGCCCTTGCGCTTGGCGTCATTGCGTCCGCGCCAATAGGCCTTGCGCCGCTGCGCGTCGAAATGGCCTGTGATGCGTTCAACGCCGATCCCAATTGCCGCGCCTAACGCCAGCACGAGGAACAGCGACATAGGCCGATCAAGCAGGAAGTTGAGCGTTTCCATTGCGTAAGGATAAGTCATGAGCGTCGTAAAAGCGTAAAGCCCCCCACTCTACCACTCAACCCTACCCCCGCCCCAAGCCCACCAGCACCCGATCCAGCGCCTGCAAAAACCGCGACCTGTCCGCCTTGCTGAACGGCGCAGGGCCGCCGCTGATCCCGTCCATCCCTGCCCGCAGGTCGGCCATGATGGCGCGGGTGGCGATGGCTCCACCGATGCTGGCGGGGCTGAATTGCTCGCCATTATGTTTCAGCACCCGCGCGCCCGCCTTCAGGCAGCGTTCGGCCAGCAATATGTCGGCGGTGATCACCACTGACCGCGCATCCGCGGCCTCGGCGATCCAGTCGTCCGCCGCATCGAAGCTGTCCGACACCACCACGCGCTTAACCCTCGGGCTTTCGGGGATGCGGAAGGGTGCGTTGCTGACCACGCGCACTTCGGCGCGGAACCGCTCGGCGACGCGGTAGATCTCGTCCTTTACCGGGCAGGCGTCGGCGTCGATCAGGATGGTGACGGGGTGCATCTTGCGGTTCTAGCCGAGCGGGCGGCCGGCGGTAAGGGGTGGAGAGGGGGTCTCGGGCCTTTCCTACTCCCGATCGCTTTGTCATGCTTGCCCGATAATCCAGCACTTCAATCGAAGCCTGCCTCAGCCCATAGCGATCCGCGCATCCGGCGGGCGCATGACGGGGGTGCTTTTTCGGTTCTGGACAGTGTCTCATGTGTCTCCAACACGGCGTGCGCGCCGTGCGATTAGGCGTTTGGAGGATTGCGTGCTATATCCTCCCTCGCTGACGTCGAAATTTGCGACGGACTTCGAAATTTGCGCTCCGCCGCTTGCCATCGGTTCATACCTCCGGCCCCGGCGTAAACCAGACGACGACTTCCTTTCATCGGACGATACGACGCACTACTCCTGCCTGCATTTCGCGGGCGGGCAAATGATTGTTCTTGAAAGGAACACCCTATGAGCAAGACCGGAACCGTGAAGTTCTTCAACACCGACAAGGGCTATGGCTTCATCCAGCCGGACGATGGTTCGTCGGACAGCTTCGTGCACATCACTGCCGTGCAGGCAGCGGGCATGCACAGCCTCGATAAGGACCAGCGCCTCAACTACGAACTCGAGCGTGGCCGCAATGGCAAGGAAAGCGCCGTGAACCTGTCGGCTGCAGACTAAGCGAATACCGGTAGGCAGGGCGCGGATTGCTGCGTCCTGCCTCCCACACTCCTGACGTCCCGAATCCCGCCTTCCCTCCTCTCCCGGCAGGACACCACCGATGGCTCAGACTTACGAATTCTACTGCGAACGCGCTGACGAAGCGGCGGCGCTCGCCGAGAAGGCGACGCTCGACAATGTGCGCGAGCGCGAACTGCGGTCGGAAAAGACCTGGCGCGGGCTCGCCGAGCAGGCGCGCAAGACCGCCGTGCAGCGGGTCAAGGCCGAGAACGAGCGCGCCGAGAAGCGCGCCGCCGAAGCCGAAGAGGCTGCCGAGCATGCCAACCGCGCGGCCGAGGCGTACTAGCTCCCGCTAATCCCGCATTCGCCGAGCAGCGCATCGATCTGCTTGGCCACCCCGAAGAATCCCGCCCTGGCATGCGGCCAGGTGGCCCGATCAAGGCTTCCGATTAGCGCGACCACGCGGCCCTCGGCGGCCAGCGCGGCCAGCTCCGGCGCCAGCGCATCGCGGGTCCATCCGGCGGGAAGATAGGGCACAGCGATGCGCTCAACTCCGGCCTGCGCCAACAGATCTGCAAGCGGCTCGCCCACCCGCCATTCGATTGCCCGGCACCCAAACGCTGCCGCCGCTTCGGCCAATCCTGACGCCATTGCCGCTTGTGTAAAGCGCGCGGCTGGCATCCCGACCGGTCCCGGCGACCGCGCCTCGCTGCGGCTCGCACCGATCACCAGCGCGGGTGCAGCGGGCAGGCTAAGCGGGACATGATGCGCGGCCTCATCGTGCAGCAGCAGCGCGAAGGGCCGGGCGAGGTCTGCGGTGCTGACCAGCGGCGGGAGATCGGGCAGGCGGCGCGGGACTTCGTGCGCCTCCTCGAGCGGTGCGGCATCCTCGGCCAACCCCGCGGCCGTAAGCGCGCCTCCGGGCCGACCTGCGGTGTAGCGGGCGATATTGTCGGCCCGGGCGAGGTAATGCTTACCCTTGGTATGCAGCCCCGCGACCCAGCGCCACGAGAGCGTGTTCGAGGCCGCGTCGCCGTCCGTCAGATGCCGCAAGAAGAAATCTGCGCCCAGCTGCCAGTCGAGCTTCAGCGTGAAGATCCAGATGCTCGCAAACCACATGCGGGCGTGATTGTGGAGGTAGCCGGTGTCTTGCAACTCGCGCGCCCACACATCAATGGCTGCAATTCCGGTGCGGCCCCCGGTCGCCTGCCTGTAAGCGGCGGCGAGACCGGCATTGCGCTCCACCGCCGCCAGCGCCGCGTCGCGGCCCGTGCAGTAATCCGCCCAGATCGCGGGGCGCTGTTCGAGATAGCCCTTGAAGTAGAGCCTCCAGAACACCTCGGCAATGAACTTTTCTGCAGCGCGCGGGCTATGCTGCGAAAGCACCGCCTCCAGCACTTCAGGCGCACTGATCACCCCGGCGTGGAACCACGGCGACAATTGGCTGACATTGCCGCGCCCGCCGTCTGCGGGCCCGTCATCGGCATTGCGGGTCTCGGTATAGCCCCGGCCGGCGGCGGGGACAAACTGGGCGAGGCGGGCCAGCGCGGCCTCGCGGGTCGGGGTAAACTCCATGCGCGCCAAACCTCTTGGCCCCCGCATGGTTCCGCCCTATCCTCGGTGCCCGAGGAGATATTGCTATGCCCCGCCGCCATCTGTCCTTTGCCGCGCTGCTGCTGGTCGGCTGCACCTCGAGCAATGATGCGATCGATCCGGGCGGCAAGACCTTCGATGCGGTTGCTCCCGAGGAAGTCGTCACGCTCACCGGCACCGAACCCTTCTGGAACCTGCGCATCGCAGGCGCTGCTGCGACCTGGACCACGCCGGAAAACCAGCCGGACGGCACGCGGTTTGCCGTCACCCGCTTTACCGGGAACAACGGGCTGGGCTTTTCCGGCACGCTTGATGGAAAGGCGCTCACCGCCACGCTCACCCCGGGCGACTGCAATGACGGCATGAGTGACCGGCGCTTCCCCTTCGTTGCCACTATCGCTTTGGGCGGGGAGACATTGCAGGGCTGCGGCTATACTGACCGGCAGAAGTTCACCGGCGACAAGGCGCCCTGAAGCGGCGCGGTAACAGGGGAGTGACACGATGACCATGACCGGAGGCTGCCTGTGCGGGGCAGTGCGCTACACCTGCGATTCTGATCCGCTGCTGTGCGTCACCTGCCATTGCAAGAACTGCCAGCGGCAGGCGGGCAGCAGCCTGTCGGTGATCGTCGGCGTGCCCGAGACGGCCGTGGCTTTCGACGGCGAGCTCACCACCTACAACGACACCGGCGATAGCGGCGCGACCGTGCGGCGGCAGTTCTGCGGCACTTGCGGATCGCCCGTGTTTACCCGCGTCGACAGCCCGCCGGGGATGATGTTCATCAAGGCCGGGACGCTGGACGATACCAGCATCCTCAAGCCCGCCTTTCACTGCTACACCAAGAGCAAGCAGGACTGGGTCGATCTCGGGGAGATTCCGGGCTTCGAGACAGTGCCGCAGGGGCTCTAGACGCTCGAACAGGCGCTAGAAGAGTCCCGGGATCTCGAACTGCCCCGCACGCGGACGTTCTGGCATGAGCGGCTGGCGCTCGGGCAAATCGGGGTTTGCACGCTGCGCAATGTCGCCCTTGGCATCGCCCGCAATCGCCGTGCACGAGCGGCCCGCGAGGAAATCGAGCGCGGTGCGGATCGAGGCCTCGCCCGGATCGCCGAGCGGGCGGGTGATGTCGTCACCTGCGCGGCACGTATTGGGAACCACGCTGGCAAGCCCGGTGAAATATTCGCCCTGACCCGCGGCGTTGACCGTCTGGAACGTCACCGCGCGGACCCGCAGATCGCAGGCCGCCAGATCGAAGCCGAACTGGCCGACCGGCTTGCCGAAGGTGTTGCCGCCCACCAGCGCCATATTCGTGCCGAGATAGGGGATCAGCGAATTGGTGACGAGCTCGCTCGCGGAGGCGCTGGCATCGGTGGTGATCACCGCGATCCTGGTGGGGGCAATTGCGTTGGCTTCGTTACGGAACGCGCGGGTTGTATTCTCGGACGATTTGGAGGCGCGCAGCACGGTGCGGCTCCACACCTGTCCGGTGCGCCCGGAGCCCAGCAGGTCGCCAAAAATGTCCGCCACATCGACCAACCCGCCGCCATTATAGCGCAGATCGATAATCACCTCGGTCACGCCCTGCGCGCGGAACTGGCCGAAGGCGGTGCGCAGCTGGTTCGATGCGTCAGCAATGATGAAGGTGCGCAGGTTGATATAGCCGACCCGCTTGCCGCCATCATTGAGCACCACCGCGCCATAGCGGTCCGACACCGGATCGAGCGCGAAGTCGGTCTTGGTGATGCTGCGCTCGATCGTTGCGCCGCCCGGCTGGACAAAGCGCAGCACGCGGGTCGTGCCCGCGGTCGAGGGGCCGAGCGCATTGACCACGGCCTGCGGGCCGCCGCTCTGCATCAGGCTGGACACGCTCTGGAGGTTGGCCGCAGAGGTGCCGATCGCGATGATCTCGCTGCCCCGGTCAAGCCCGGCGGCAAGGCCGTTCGCGCCCTCGAACGCCTCGGTGACGAACACCCGGTTTGCCGCCGTGTTATAGAACAGGCGGATGCCGAAGCCCGCGCTGGAACCTGAATTGATCAGCGCGTTCTCCTCGGCAATCGAGGTGGCGAAGGTGAAGAAGCGGTCCCGGTTCTGCGCCCGCGCCGGGGCGACCCGCGCATCGAGATAGGATTGCAGATCGTTGAAGCTGGCCGGATTGGCGGTCGCGAGCAGATTGGGGAACAGGTACCATTCGTTGAGCACTGAATCGGCAAAGTCCTGCTGCGCGCGCAGGGTGCAGGCCGAGCCGGTGGGCGTTGGGGTCGGCGTCGGCGTCGGCGTCGGCGTCGGC
>Ga0315904_10013561_pt1 | contig 10194 bp, 5 predicted proteins | sample LakEriMetagenome_6_FD_203529 | JGI IMG/M metagenome (GOLD analysis project Ga0315904, IMG submission 203529) | Freshwater fungal communities from buoy surface, Lake Erie, Ohio, United States - Buoy 12 MA120 | ecosystem: Environmental > Aquatic > Freshwater > Lake | place: USA: Lake Erie, Ohio...
GCGCGACGATCGGGCCGGCCGCCGCCGCGGCTGCGGCCACGGCCGCTCCGAGCGGATCGCCGCCCGCTGCGGCCGGCGGCGGCGTCGGCGGGAAGGCGTCGGGGCCGAACGCCGCGCGAAGTCCGGCGCCGGCCGTCTTCTGGAACAGCTCCTCAGGCGTGACGAACGTGCCGAGCAGGCCGCTCCACGAGCCGATCCGCCGCACGAGCGCGTGCCACTCGCAGGCGGTGCCCGCGTGGTGGGCGAACGTGATCGCGGCCACGTGATCGTGATCCAAGGCGTCGCCGATCCGTTCGGGCAGCCCGAGCACGGCGGCGGCGCTGCGGGCGTCGAGCGGCGGCCGGGAGAGCGCCTCGATCACGGCGTCGCCGGTTCCCTCCCAGAGGATGCGGCCTGAACCCGGGTCGGGCAGCCGGGCGCCGTCGAACGTGCCCCACACCGCGCCCGTGTAGCCCAGGCCCGAGAGCAGCTGCGGGAGGATGGCCGAGCCACCGCCCGTGCGCCGCGCGAACACGACCGGGCGGCGGCCGGCGACGCGCTCCCAGGCGGCGGCGCCCGCCGTGAAGGCCGCGAGCAGCTCCTCCGGCGTGCAGGCGTCGAGCGGCCGCTCGCCGAGCGGCCCGCCGCAGACGGTGACCCCGCCCGCTTCGATCCGGCGGGCGAGGTCGGCGTCGCGGTTCGCCAGGGCGGCCGGTTCCGCGACGATCCCCAGCGGCACGGGCGCGGCGAGCTCCTCGCGCAGCCGCTCGGCCGACGTCGAGGCGGCGACCAGCACGAGGTCCACGATCCACGAGTCGACGGGGTAGTAGCGCGACCGCGACGCCTCGAGGCACCGGAAGCAGTCGGCCAGTCCGGCGCGGGCGTCGTCGTCGCGGCCCTCCACGGCGGCCCGCGCCGCGACCGCGAGCATGTCCGGCAGCCCGGTGGCCGACACGTCGGCCTCGGTGCGCATCCGCCGCGCGAGCTGCTCCGCCAGCAGCACGGCCAGGCCCAGCGCCTGGAAGTCGTCGGTCCAGCGGTCGGCCGGCGCGGCAGCCGGGGCGCCGACCGCGGCGAGCGCGGCGGCCGCGATCTCATGCCGGCCCGTCACCCCGCGCACGAACCGCGACTCGGCCGCGGCCGCGGCATCGAACTGCGCCGCGAAGCGGTCGTCCCAGGTGCGCGGCACGATGCCGAGGAGCGGACCGGCGGGCGGTTGCAGGTCGACGCTCGCCCAGCCCGGCATGCCGGCGGCTGCGACCAACCGCGGGTGCCAGGCCGCCGTCCAGGCGGCGAGCAGGTCGTCCGTCTCGTGATCGTCGAGCCACGTCGGCAGGTCGGCGAGCGTGTGGGCGGGCAGGAAGACGACCGGACGCGGAGCGGCCGTCGCGGTCGGTGTCGGATCGGTCATGGGACGCAGTCTAATTCACCCGCGGTGGCCCGACGGCGGCGATGCGGCGCGGCGTTTGACACCCCCGCTGCGGCGTTCGTAGATTTCAGTGGAACCGTCGGCCGACTCGTCCCCGCGACGCCGAATCAGCCGCCCGTCAGGACACGGCCCCCCGCTCCGGCCCCGCAGCATTTCCCCGGCATCACAGGCCCGCATGGCCACCAGTCCATATACATGGGGCATCGACATCGGCAAGGGGGCGCTCAAGGCGCTCCGCTGCCGGATGTCGCCGACCGATCCGCGGAAGCTCGTCGCGGAGGCGTTCGACTACGTCGAATACCCGATGCTCCTGTCGCAGCCGGAGGCCGACGCGGCGGAGTTGATCCGGGCGGCGCTCGAGGAGTTCACGGGCCGCAACCCGCTCCGCGGCGACCGCGTGGCCCTGGCGGTGCCGGGGCAACTCGGGCTCACCAAGTTCATCAAGCTGCCGCCGATCGAGGCCAAGAAGATCCCCGACATCGTCAAGTACGAGGCCCGGCAGCAGATTCCGTTTCCGCTCGAGCAGGTGGTCTGGGACTGGCAGCGGCTGCCCGGCGGCGTGGAGGAGGGAGGCTTCGTCCTCGACGCCGAGGTGGCGATCTTCGCCATGAAGCGGGACCAGGTCTTCAAGGCCCTCGCGCCGCTGCTGGACGCCGGCGTGGAGGTCGACATCCTGCAGCTGGCGCCGGTGGCGCTGGCCAACATGGCGATGTTCGACCAGCTGCCGCCGGCCGCGGCGGCCGATCCCGAGAAGCCACCGGCCGCGGTGGTCGTGGTGGCGATGGGCGTCGACACCACCGACGTGGTGATGACCAACGGCCTGCGGATCCAGCAGCGGAGCATGCCGATCGGCGGCAGCACCTTCACCAAGGCGCTCGTGAAGGACATGCAGCTCACCTTCGCGAAGGCCGAGCACCTCAAGCGGCACGCCGTCCGCGCCGAGGATCCGAAGGCGGTGTTCAAGGCCATGCGGCCGGTGTTCAACGAGTTCACCTCCGAACTGCAGCGGTCGCTCAACTACTTCACGAGCGCCGACCGCACCGCCACGATCGGCCGCGTGCTGCTCCTCGGCAACGCCGCCAAGCTCCGCGGCCTGTCCGACTACGTCGCCAAACAGCTGCAGCTCGACGTGCAGCGGCTCGACTCGTTCGCGGCCCTGGAGGGCCCGGGCGTCGTCGGGGCGCCCGCGTTTCGCGAGAACCGGCTCGGGTTCGGCACCGCCTACGGCCTGGCGCTCCAGGGTGCGGGCGGGGCGAGCCTCGCGACGAACCTCGTGCCGCAGGAGATCGTGCGCGACCGGGTGATCGACGCCAAGCGGCCCTGGGCGGTCGGCGCGCTCGTGGGCCTGCTGGCCGCCGCGCTGCTCAACTTCGCCGGCCTGTTCATGGCCTGGCGGACATACGCTGCGGAGGGCTTCAAGCCGGCCTTCTCGGCGACCGATGCGGTGCGGGCCCGCGCGGAGCAGGCGACCGCCGCGGTGGACGAGGCGCAGCAGAAGCGGACGACCGCGATGGGCCTGCGGGAGACGTTCACGCGGGTGTATGGCGGCAGGTTCCAGGTGCTGGAGATGCTGCGGGCGGTGGAGGCCTGCCTGCCGCGGCAGAAGCTCGACGATCCCAATCCCGCCGAGCGCGAGGAGCTGCACGTCGATTCGATCGAGTGCCAGTTCTTTCCCGATCTGGCCACGTGGTTCGCGGCCGTGAGGCCGATGTGGGAAACGACGCACGGCATCGCCGCACCGGCCCCCGTTGATCCGGCGGCCGATCCCGCCACCGCGGCCCCCCTCCCCGGTCCGAGCGGCCCGGGCTGGGTGATCCAGATCGCCGGCCACCACTTCCACAATGAAGACAGCCACGGACCCCAGCAGGACGAACAGTTCCTCCGCTCCACGCTGATCCGCAACCTCGACGGTCGCGGCATCGAGGTGCCCGTGGCCGCGGGACCGCTCGTCGCCGCGGCGGGAGGCAAGCCCGTGTTGACGCCGATCAAGAGCCTGGGGATCGATTATCCGGTGATCGTGTCGTCGCCGCCGGTGAAGCGGGTGCAGGTGAGCCGGGCCGAGTCGACGCCGGGCGGGGCGAACCCGCCGCCCGACGCCGCGGCCGCCGGCGACACGATCGACCTCAAGCGCTACGACTTCGTGGTGCAGTTCTGCTGGAAGCCGGGCGTCGACGCCCGCCCGCCGGCCCCACCGGCCGACCCCGCGGCCGCGGCCCCCTGAGACAAAGCGCGAGACGACCATGGCAGGCATCGCCATTCCCGACAACCTGCGACCCACGCTCGCCGCCGTCGCCAAGTATCACTTCTGGATCCTGGCGGCCCTCGTGCCGCTCGTGCTCGTTCCGCTCCTGTTCATGGGGACAGGCAGCCTCCGCGGCCGCATCGCCGACCAGCGTCGGCAGATCGAGTCGAAGCTCGGTCAGGCAAGCTCCGTCACGGCCGTGCAGCCGCATCCCAACGAGAGCTGGCAGCAGGCGATCGACGCCGACGCGCAGGCCGCGAGCGACGAGACGCTCGTCGAGTGGCGGCGATTCTGGCACAGTCAGCGTTGGCTTCGGCAGTGGCCGACGGAGTTGGGGGCGGAGTTTCTCGCCAACGTCGCCACGCTCAAGCCGGGCGGCCAACTCGAACGCCCATCGCTGATCCGCTACCGGGAAGTCGCGCCCCGGCTGGTGCAGGCGTTGCCCCGGCTGATGGGCGTCGCCAGCGGGATGGGTGATGCGACCGACGGCAAGGAGGCCGCAGTCGTCGATCCGGCCCTGGCGCCGCCCCTGTCGTGGAATCCGGCCAACCAAAAAAGCATCGAGGATTCGTTCGTGTGGGAGGCGGTGCCGAACACGACGCAGGTGCTGCTCGCGCAGGAGGAGCTCTGGGTCTACGGCATGTTCTGCCGGTTGCTCGCCGACTTCGTGAAGTCGGGCGGAGCGACCGGCGCCCACGACTCGCCGCTCACCGTGGTGAACGAACTGGCCGTGGGATTCCCGGCGAAAGCCGGGTCGGCGCAGGCCCGCGACCAGGGCAGGATCGTGCTGCCGAAGATCGCCGCGGGCGCGGTGCCCGAAGGCGAAATTCCGGCGGACGTCCCGTCCGGCGGCGAAGCCTCCGGCGGACAGCCGTGGCATCCGCGGTTCACCGGCGCCAACTCCGGGCGGCGGGCGGAGGGCGGGACGCCCGACGACGACTACCGCGGCTGGATCTACGTCGACTTCTCCGGCAAACCGCTCTCCGCGGCGGAACTCGCCGCCGACCCCGCGATGCGGATGGTGCATCTCATGCCGTTCGTGCTGCGGGTGACCGTCGACCAGCGCCAGTTCGACAGGCTGCTGACGACGCTGGCCGCCGCGCCCGTGCCGATCGACGTGCGTCAGGTGCGGGTGAATCCGGGAGCGGGCGTGGGCGACACGGCGGGGGGCCAGGCCACCGGCCGCAGCGGCCCGCGCGCCAACGACATCGTGGTCGAGGTGCGCGGCACGGTGGCGCTGGCCGTCGAGCCCACGGAGGCGCCGGCCGCGGCCGACCAAGGGGCGACGCCATGAAGCTGCCGAGCCTGAACATGGCCGCGCTCACGGATTTTGCGGTGCGTCACGGCGAGAAGGTCGTGGTCGCCCTCACCGCACTCGGCGGCCTCATGCTCGTCTGGGGCGGCGTCGATGCGCTGCGGTCACTCTCGGTCAAGGAATCACAGACGCCCGCCGCCGTGGAACAGGCCGCCGCACGGGCGCGGGCCCACATCGACGGCGAGCCGCAGCCGCCCGCCGACCTGCTGCCGCCACGCACGCCGCTGGCCGACGTGGTCGATCCGTGGCGGACGCCCCTCGTGCCGTGGAAGCCGGGGGCCGCGGGCGGGCTCGTCATCGCCGACCCGCCGACCGTGGCCGTGCTCGACAACCCGCTCTTCAAGGAGGCCATGAAACGCGGCAAGCCCGACGTGTATCCCCTCGAGGATCTCCGCGCCGTCGCAGGGCTCGCCGTCGTTCCGGCGGCGGGCGACGTGCAGCCCGGACAGCCGGCGGCCGGACGTGACCGGATCCTGCCGTATGTCGTGGTCACGGGGCTGATCCCGGTCGCGAAGCAGCAGGATGAGTATCGCCGCCGCTTCGCGGCGTGCGGATTCCGCGACGCGAAGCGCGACTCTCCGCTGTGGAGCGACTTCGAGATCGACCGCGGCACGGTGGGTCCGGACGGCAAGGAGACCTGGACTCGGCTCGACCTGGCCGCCGTCGGCGCACAGCAGGCGGCCGCGGCGGGTGATGCCGCGGCGACCGACCTGCCGGCTGCGCTCCAGCTCGGTGCAGGCGAAGACGCGCGGAGCAGGCAGACGACGCCGATCCCATTCTGCTCGGGCCTGCCGCAGCGGTCGGACGGCACGTGGGAACTCGCCGATTTGCATCCGTGGATCTTGGAACGGCTGGAGAAGTTTCGTGCGGAGGCGAACCGGCCTCAGGACGCGCCCCCGCCGGCTCCGGACGTCGCCCCGGTGGGCGACGCGCCCGAGTTCGGCGGCGCCGACGAGCGGCCTGCGAATCAGCAGCCCGTCGCGATGCGCGAAGAGCGGCTGGACTATCGCCTGTTTCGCTTCCTCGACACGGCGGTCGAGCCCGGCCGCACCTACCGCTACCGCGTGCGGCTGAAGGTGTGGAACCCGAACTACGACAAGCTTCCGGAGCGGATGCGGCCGCATCTCAGCGATCCCGATCTGGCCAAGGAGATGAAGCTCCCCTCGCCCGACAGCGAGCCGTCACCGACGGCCACGGTGCCCGACACGACCCGGCTGCTCGTGGCCCCGTTGCGTCGCAGCGAGATCAAGGAGATGCGACTGAAGCCCGGCACGCTCGAGGTGCTCGTGCTCGGGCCCAGCAAGGAGACGGGCACGCTCGCGCTGCGGGCGCTCGTCGCCGATACCGGCGCGGTGGTCGACGTTGACGAGAGCGTCAATCTGAGGAATCAGCGGGACCGGGCCCGAGGCGAGAAGATCGTCACCGGCCGACTGCTCGTCGACGCCCGTGGCCGCCAGGAGGATCGCCGCGACGGTGCGCCGGGCGTCATTCCCGAGCCGCTCGACGTCATCGGAATGCGGCCCGACGGCTCCTTCGAGATCGCCACCGCCGCCGATTCTGAGCGGCCGTTCGCGGCCTACGCCGCCACGTTCCCGGCCCGCAGCGCGAAGGCCGCATCGACGGAACCGGCGGCGGGTGATCCCGCGGGAGCCGACCCCTTGGGCGGCGGCGCGGCGCCCGATCCCCTCAGCCGTCCAGGTGCGAATCGATGAACGCGACGTGGATTCAGCGGCGGGCCTCGACGGCGGCGTGGACGGCGCTCGTGGCCTGCGTTGCCGTGGTCGGCGGCAGGGTCGGCGGCCAAGAACCGCCGGCCGGTGGCATCGATCGCTGGAGCAAGCTCGAGGCTTCCGATGAGCTGCGCGACTACCGCACCGCGCTCCGCGACGGCATCTTCGAGGAATCATCTCGCAAGTTCCTCCTCGAGATCGCCCTGCCACAGCTGGCAGTGGCCGCCAACCGCCCCGACATCGATCGCGTGCGGAAGAAGATGTTCGACCGGCTGTGCGCCGTGGACCAGGGGCCCGGCGGCAAGCCTGCCGCCATCGAGGCGGCCCTGAAGTTCGTCGCGTCCACCATGACCGACGTGATGCGGAATCAGCGGGCCGAGATGGTGGTCCGCGTCAACGCCGCCCTGCTCGTGGGCGAGCTGCGGCTCGGCACGAAGCCGTGGGCGCCGGCCGTGGAGCCGCTCACCGCAGCCCTGACCGACGACGGGCTGCCGCCGGCCGTCCGCATCGCCGCCGCGGCGGGCCTGGCGCGACACGTGGACGCGGATCCGGCGGCCCGCGCGGCCGACGTGGGGCCCGCGCTGGTGAAGGTGGTGGAGGCGCCGCTGGCGGGCGTCGACCCGGTGGCGGCCGACTGGCTCCGGTCGCGGGCGCTCACGATGCTCGCCCGGATGGGCCCCGCGGCGCCGGCAGGCGCGGCGGCCGCGGCATCGCGGCTCTTGCTCGACGCCACGCAGCGCATCGACCTGCGGGTGCGGGCGGCCTCCGCCGTCGGCGCATGCGTCAAGGCGCAGTCCGACACCGACGCCGCCGCGGCGGTGGCCGCCATCCGCGATCTGGCGGCTCTGGCGCTCGGAGACACGAAGGCGGCGGCCGACAAGATCGCGCTGGCCGCGCGGCTGACCACCGGCGCGGGCGGCGAGCCGCCGGCGTTGGGCGACGGCATGGCGGAAGGTACTCCGCAGGCGTTCCGTCGCGATGCGTGGCGGCTGGGAGTGCTCGCCGACGCGGTCGCACCGGCAGACGGGAAGGGTGGCCTCGCGGCGGTGGCCGGCGCCGCCGCTCCGACTGCCTCCGCCCTCGCGAAGACGCTCCGAGAAGGGGCGAAACTGCTCGACTCCACGCCCAACGCCAAGTCGCTCGCGTCGGCGCTCGAGGGCATCGCCGGCACCGACGCCGGGCCCGCGGCGGCCCCGGGTGCGGCCGAAAACGCCCCACCGCCGCCCGCGGCGGGCCAGGGCAATCCGACCGGTGTCGATGGCGTACCATTCGGCAGCTGAGGGCCCGTGAGGGCCCGACGGGCTGCGGAAGGCCGCGTTTTTCGGCCTTTTTCCGTGGTGTATGTTTGAAGGATCGCGTCCCGCCCTCCTCCGGAGCCCCACCGCATGGCCACCGCCTCCCGCCCCTCGAAAGCCGCCGACGCCTTCGTGTCCGGGGCTGACGTGGTCGTCGAGTCGCTGATCCGCCACGGGGTGGACGTGATCTTCGCCTACCCGGGCGGGGCGAGCATGCCGCTCCACCAGTCGCTCACCCGCTACAAGGACAGGATCCGCACGATCCTGCCGCGGCACGAGCAGGGGGGCGCCTTCGCGGCCCAGGGCTACGCCCGCACGACCGGCAAGCCGGGCGTGTGCATGGGCACGAGCGGCCCGGGCGCGCTGAACCTCGTCACGGCCATCGCCGACGCCAAGCTCGACAGCATCCCGATGGTGGTGCTCTCGGGCCAGGTGGGCACGAGCGTGATCGGCACCGACGCGTTCCAGGAGACGCCGATGGTGGAGGTCTGCCGCGGGATCACGAAGCACCACTACCTCGTCACCGACGCCGCCGACATCGCCCGCGTGATGAAGGAGGCCTTCCACATCGCCACCACGGGCCGCCCCGGGCCGGTGCTCGTCGACCTGCCGAAGAACATCCAGCTCGCGCAGCTCGTGCCCGACTACGACGCGCCCATGAACCTGCCGGGCTACAAGCCCGAGTCGCGGAAGCCGGCGCCGGCCGAGCAGATCGCCCAGGTGGCGGCGGCGATCAAGCGGGCCAAGAAGCCGGTGATCTACGCCGGCGGTGGCGTGATCGCCTCCGACGCCTCGGACGAGCTGCGGGCGCTCGCCACGAAGACGGGCATCCCGGTGACGATGACGCTCATGGGTCTGGGTGCCTTCCCCGGTGACGATCCCCTGTCACTCGACATGCTCGGCATGCACGGCAGCGTGTATGCCAACTACGCCGTCGACGAGGCCGACCTCCTGATCGCGGTGGGCGTGCGGTTCGACGACCGCGTCACGGGCAAGGTGGCCGATTTCGCCCGCCACGGCTTCATCGTCCACATCGACATCGACCCCTCCGAGATCAACAAGAACAAGGTCGTCCACGTGCCGATCGTGGCCGACGTGAAGACGGCGCTCGGCCAGCTCAACGCGATCGTGGAGCCGCCGGCCGCCGACCTCGCCCCGTGGCACGCGCAGATCGCGGAGTGGAAGCAGGAGGATCCGTTCTCCTTCGACCGGTCGTATCCGGGCATCCTCGCGCAGGAGGCGATCCACGCCCTCTCGCGGCTCGCCGCCGATCGCGACACGGTGGTGTCGGTGGGCGTGGGCCAGCACCAGATGTGGGCCGCGCAGTTCTTCACCTTCCGCCGCCCGCGGACCTGGCTGTCGTCGAGCGGCCTGGGCACGATGGGCTTCGGCCTGCCGGCGGCGATGGGCGCGAAGGTGGCCCGGCCCGAGGCGCTCGTCGTCGACATCGACGGCGACGGCAGCATCCTCATGAACATCCAGGAGATGGCCACCTGCCTCACGGAAAACATTCCCGTGAAGGTGCTGCTGCTCAACAACCAGCACCTCGGCATGGTGGTGCAGTGGGAAGACCGGTTCTTCAAGGGCAACCGGGCCCACACCTACTTGGGCCCAGTCGACCACCCCGAGGCCTGTGGGCAGGGCGACGGCATCTCCCCCTGCGACCGCTATCCCGACTTCGTGGCGATCGCGAAGGGCTTCGGCTGGCATGCGGAGACGATCCGCGAGAAGGCCGACCTCGTGCCGGCCCTCGAGCGTCTCATCGACGCCCCCGGCCCGGCGATCCTCGACGTGCAGGTGCCCTACCAGGAGCACGTGCTGCCGATGATCCCGTCGGGCATGTCCGTCAAGGACATCATCAAGAGCTAATTGGAGCGCTTCGCGGGCCATCCATGGCCCCGCGAAGCTTCCGCAGGCGAAGGGCAAGCCGAGGTTGCCCTTGCCTGCGGCGGCCGGCATCCCGCCGGCCGTCGTCCAAGCCGAGGCAGGCCCGAAGGGATGCCGCGGCGCAACTCTCAGCCCATCCCTGGCCCCGCGAAGCTTCCGCAGGCGAAGGGCAAGCCGAGGTTGCCCTTGCCTGCGGCGGCCGGCATCCCGCCGGCCTGTCTCAACGGGAAAAATTCAGGGAGGGGTTGCCCGTGCCCCGTGAGCCGGCCTTGGATGCGAGCGCAGCCACGATGGCGAAGCGAGCATCCACAGAGCGA
>Ga0315904_10013562_pt1 | contig 10193 bp, 8 predicted proteins | sample LakEriMetagenome_6_FD_203529 | JGI IMG/M metagenome (GOLD analysis project Ga0315904, IMG submission 203529) | Freshwater fungal communities from buoy surface, Lake Erie, Ohio, United States - Buoy 12 MA120 | ecosystem: Environmental > Aquatic > Freshwater > Lake | place: USA: Lake Erie, Ohio...
CGTGCAGCCAGGCGAGGAATGCCACGAGCACCGCGCCCGGCAGCACGAACAGGGTGCCGGACACGAGGCCGCCGAGGATCCCCTGCAGCCGCCAGCCCGCGTAGGTCGCCAGTTGCTGGGCCTCCGGTCCCGGAAGGAGCATGCAGACCCGAAGCGCGGCGAGATACTCGTCCTCCGTGAGCCACTTCCTGCGCTCGACGAGTTCGCGGTGCAGCAAGGCCGCCTGGCCGGCCGGCCCGCCGAACCCCGTGGCGCCGATGAGCAGCCACGTCGGCCACGTCGCCGACAGCGGCGCGGGCAACGCAGGTTCTCGAGGCGATGCAGAGCGTACAGGCGACATCGTGGACGTTGACGATATCTCGCAGCGGCACGAGTGAGAAGGCCCGAGCGGGCCAGCAACTGTGACGGGCAGCAATGCTTGGCGGCCGTGATATTCGCCGGTGGTGTGATGCCGCGGCGCTAGCAGACTGTGGAACAAGTCTGCCCGAGCAGGATGCGAGGCATGCCGACCGTGGAAACCCTCGGCGTTTCCACCGGTCGGCCAAGTGGACAAAGGCCATGGATGGCTTTGTCCACGGGCAGCTCGATGAGGCCTTCCTGCCCGCCCGAACGGCAGTCCTGACAAGCTCCACGACAGTTTGTCGTTTGGCACAGCTGTTGCAGGTACGTTAAGTCGCGCATCAGCCCGCCGGATCGACTCGTGTCGGCCCGGCGGGCTCCCACCCGCGCAGGCGGCATCCCCTGCCGCATCCGGCACGCGCCGGATTCCCCCACCACAGGACCGGTCGGCTCGGGTTCCCCGCCCGTGGTCTGGCCGTCGAACATGACACAGCTTCGCCCTCGACTGCGCCGGCCGGAAGGCTTCAGTCTCGTCGAACTGCTCGTGGTCGTGGCGATCGTCGCCACGCTCGTATCGCTGCTGCTGCCGGCCGTGCAGGCCGTGCGGGAAGCGGCCCGCCGGACGGCGTGCGGGAACAACCTCCGCCAAGTTGCCGCTGCGCTGCTGCTGTACGAATCAGCGAACGGCCGGCTGCCGGCAGCGGCCGTCGTCTCCACCGGAAGCAACGCACCGGACTGCGTCGGCTGCTGGAATCCATGGGCGGAAGCCCGGCACACCAGCGCCGCCCCGGGCACCGCCCACGGCACCGGCTGGATGCTCGAGATCCTCCCGTTCCTCGACGAGCGCAACCGCTTCGACGCGTGGGATCGCACGGCGAACGTCGCGGGGAACGTGGCGGCCGCCGGCGACGTGGCGGTCTTCTACTGCCCGACGCGGCGAACCGGGATTCGCCGCGACCGAGAAGATCATCTGAATCTGATCGACCCGACCTGGCAGGGGGGCGGCACGGACTACGGGGGCTGCTACGGTCGGCTGCCGGGATTCGCGCTGCCCGTGGCGGAAGACCACAGGTTCGTGCACCGCCTGTCCGCCGGACCTCCGCAACCGCTGGAAGGGGTGTTCAGGCCGCAATCCGGCGTGCCGCTCGCGGCCATTCTCGACGGCCAGTCGAACACGTTCCTGGCGGGCGAACTGCAGCGGCTCCGACCTGCACCGACGGCCATTTCCGCGGCGGAACGCGACATGCGAACCAGCCAGGACGGATGGGCCGTCGGTGGCGTGGCCACGCTGTTCACCACGAACACTGCACCTGAGCGGGGCAATCCGGGCGGCATCAACAACGGGTTCTTCGAGTCGGCAGGCAGCGAGCACCCGGGCGGGGCATTTTTCGCCCTCGCGGATGGATCCGTGCACTTCGTCGCGGACGGCGTGGATGCCGCTTCGAACGAGGGCGTGTTTGCACGCCTCGGATCGATTCGCGATGGCACGATCGCCAGCCTCGACGGCGCGGCACCGTGAGCGGCATCAGTCGCGGAACCCCGCCGGGTCGATGCCGAGTTTTCGCATCCGGGCCCGCAGGGTGTGCGGGTTGATGTCGAGCAGTGCAGCGGCGCCGCGGCGGCCCTCGATGCGGCCGTGGGTTGCGATCAGTGCCCGTTCGATGTGCTGACGCATGGCCGTGGCCAGCGGCACGATGTGGTCGGATGGGGCCGGCGGGCCCGCCGAGAGGGTCGGCGTCGGCTCCTCGGGCACCACCTCGAAGAGCGTCGCTTCGCTCGGTGGGCTGCGCGGCGGGGCGGCCTGCTGCCGGCCCAGGCCGAGCGCGGCCGCGACGTCGAGTCGGCGGCCGCCTCCGAGAATCACCGCCCGGTCGATCACGGCGCCGAGTTCGCGGATGTTGCCCGGCCAGTCGTAGCCCGCGAGCACCTGGAGGTCGGCCTCGGACGGCTCGACCGCGGGCAGTCCGAACCGTGTCGCTGCCCGTGCGGCAAAATGCCGGACGAGCGCGGGGATGTCCTCGATTCGCTCGCGGAGCGTCGGCAGCAGGATCGGAAAGATGTTGATGCGGTACCACAGATCTTCGCGAAACGTTTTTTGTTGCACCATCGCGGATAGGTCGCGGTGGGTGGCGGCCACGATCCGCACGTCCACATGGAGCGGTGACCTGCCGCCGACCCGCTCGATTTGATGATCCTGAAGGACGCGCAGCAGCCGCACCTGTGCCGGCAGGGGAAGCTCGCCGATTTCGTCCAGAAACAGCGTGCCGCGGTCGGCCCGTTCGAACCAGCCGTGGTGCTGATCCGTCGCCCCGGTGAAGCTGCCCTTCTCGTGGCCGAACAGCTGGGAGTCGACGAGCTCGGGGGGAATGGCGCCGCAATTGACACGAATGAAGGGGCCATCGGCCCGCTTGGAGCGGGCATGGATCGCCCGTGACACGACCTCCTTGCCCGTGCCGGTCTGGCCGAGGATCAGCACCGGCACGTCGGACTGGGCGACGAGCTCCACCCGTTCCATCACGTGCCGCAGGCCCGTGCGGGCGCCGACGACGTCCTCGTTGACGTCCTGTCTGCCGAGCCTGGAGAGCAAGGTTTCCCGATCGGCCTCGGCCGCCGCGCGGAGCGACTTCAACTCGTGCAGCCGCCCGTCGTTCTCCAGAGCCACGGCGAGCGGTTCGACGAGTTGGGCGGCCAAGGCGATGTGTGCCGGCCCGAAGGTTTGGCCCACGGCCGACACGAGGATCATGATGCCCGCCGCGGCCCGCTGCGGCTTCAATGGGGCCAGCAGGACGTCTCCGTCGATGCCGGGCGGGACGGCGGCCCGCAGCATGGCAAAGTCAGCGGCCATCGTCGCGTGCGCGAGGTCGCCTTCGCGCAGCCATTTCGCGATTCTCTGCCAGCTCGTCCCCGCCAACGGAGGCGTGGACGCCGCCGCACTGATTGGCCGGCCGATGCAGCCGACAGCCAAGGTTTCGATGGTCCGTGTCGTGGCTTCGGGGCGGGCGACGATCACCGCCTGATATGGCCCATGCGGGGCGATGCAGCGAGCAATGGCGTTCAGGGCGGGCTGCAGTTCGATGTGCCTGCAGGCCTCTCGCCAGACTTCAGCCGCTGCTCGACTTATGTCATCTCCAGGAACGTCTGAGATGGGTTTCCAGGAAGCCATAAAAAGCTTTGGTCCGTTATATTACACGGGGTCATGTCACGGAATTGCAACCATATTTGCCCATGGTGAAAACGTCAAGCCAAAATCAGTGACGCTGAATCTGCCAAAAAAGAGCCTTTTTCGGCACGTAAAGTGCGGTTGGCCGAGCGAACCCAGGGCCATGGGCGCCCCGACGCCTGGCCCGCCCTGCAGCGTGATCGCGGGAGTCCACCATGTCATCCAGTTCCGCATCGCTCGCCGTCCGCGGCCAGGAAGATTCGTCGCGGGCGGGGCTCGGGCCGAGCCGTCCCTGGGCTCCGCGTGGCCTGCTCGAGACGGTCGGCCGCACGCCGCTGCTGCGGCTGAGGCGGGCTCTGGGGGGGCATCAGGCCGCGGTGCTTGTGAAAGCCGAGAATCGCAACCCGCTCGCCAGCGTGAAGGACAGAATCGGCCTCGCCATGGTGGAGGCTGCGGAAGCGGACGGATCGCTCCGCCGTGACGGGCGCATCATCGAGCCGACCAGTGGAAACACAGGCATCGCGTTGGCCTTCGTGGCTGCGGCGAAGGGGTATCGGGTGACGCTCACGATGCCGGACTCGATGAGCATGGAGCGCCGCTGCCTGCTGCTCGGCCTGGGCGCCGATTTCGTTTTGACCCCTGCCAGCCGCGGCATGCGCGGCGCCGTCGCCAGGGCCGAGGAAATCCTGGCGGCCACGCCCGGGGCCTGGATGCCGCGGCAGTTCGAAAACCCGGCCAACCCCGCGATTCACGAGACTACGACCGGACCGGAAATCTGGGCGGCCACCGGCGGCCAGGTCGACATCATCGTCGCCGGCGTCGGCACGGGGGGCACGATCACCGGTGTCAGCCGGTTTCTCAAGGCGTTGAACCCCGGGCTGCGATCGGTCGCCGTGGAGCCGGCGGAGTCGCCGGTCTTGTCTGGTGGCGCGCCGGGCCAGCATGGCATTCAGGGTATCGGTGCCGGGTTCGTGCCAACGAACTTCGACTGCACAGTTGTCGATGCGATCGAGACGGTCACGACCGCGGAGGCGATGGACTGGGCCCGGCGGCTGGCCCGGGAGGAAGGGTTGCTCGTGGGTGTGAGCAGCGGCGCCAATGTCGCCGTTGCCCAGCGGCTCGCAATTCGGCCGGAAAATGCGGGCAAAACGATCGTCACGTTCGCCTGCAGCACCGGCGAGCGATATCTCTCCACGCCGCTCTACCAATTGATCGGCATGCCCGGCGGCACCGCCGCGGAAGACCTCGGGCTGTAGCCCGCGGATGCCGGCCTGCTCACGACAGCGGCCCGGCCGGCTGCACGTGCGTGATTACGCGGCGGAACTTGCCCGTCCGCGGATCGGGCGCGAGGCCGTGTGCGGGCTCGACGTCGACCCGCACCCGCTCCGGCAGGCCGTTCGACCGCAGCCGCGCTACGAGCGCCTGCACGTCGACGTCGACGTGGCCCCCGGGCAGAAACTCGAGCTCGAGCCGGATCCTGTCGGCCTCGGTCTGCGTGGCCCGCCACTCGCGGACGTGGACCAGGTGGTCGATCGCGTCGTGAAACAGCACGCCTGGCAGGGGCCGCTGGCGGCCGTCGGCGCCCGTGATCCAGAAGGCCTCCGCGGACCGGCCCTCGATCCGCGCGATCCGCGGCAGCCGGCTACCGCAGCGGCAGGGCTCCGTCGCCATCACGATCCGGTCGGGCACCTCGTAGCGGATGAACGGCTGAATGCGGTTGGCGAGATTCGTCACGAGCACCTTCCGGCCCGGCTGCCCCGCCGGCACCGGCCGGTAGTCGTCGTCGACGTTTTCGAGGATCGCCCAGTCGGCGTTCACGTGTGCCCCGCCGTCAGTCGGGCAGCCGTCCGAGAGAAACAGGCACTCGCCCGTGCCGTAATGATCCATCACGGTCACGCCGAAGGCCGCCTCGATCCGCAGCCGGGCCCGCGGAGTGAGCTGCTCGCTGCTGTTGGCGATCTGCCGCAGGTGCTTCAGCCCGAGCCGATCCGCTTCGAGCGCGAGCCCCTCGAGCACGCTCGCGTAGGCCACGAGCGAATGGGGCTGGAAGTCGGCCAGCCGCGGCACGAGGTCGGCGTCGGCGACCGAGAACCATTGCACGCTCGTGAACGGTGCGGTCTCCGCCGCCATGAACTCGAATGCCGACGCCGAGGGATAGAAGCCCCGGTGCAGGGCGACGACCGCCACGCGGGCCGGCTCGCGGAGCCGGCGGAGCCCTTCGAGCGGACCGGGCTTCGTGCCGGCATTTGCCCGTGCGCTCATCAGGCTGAAGAGCAGTTCGATCGCGGCCCGATCCTGCACGATGAACAGCGGCGGCCCCTGGCTGCCCGACGTGTGGCTCACCGCGTACCGCCCCCGATACCACTTGCCGAGGTTGGCCGGATAGCGAACGAAGTCCGTGAGGTCGTCGTGCGTCATGAGGGTATCGGTGAGCACGTCGTCGAAGTGCTCCCGCAGCATGTCCTTCGTGACCGGCGGCAGGTCGGCAAGGCGAAACCGCCGCCGGTCGATGCCCGCATACAGTTGGCGATAGAACGGCGACCGGTCCATCGCAAAGGCCACCAGCCGCCGCACCAGCTGATCCGGTCGGGCCGGCGGCCCCGAGCCTCGATCAGGTCGGCCAGTTGCATCCGCCGCTGCGTCGGCACGCTCGGGACGGCGCGGGCGAAGTGCAGCAGATCGCACACGAACCGGCGCTGCGGCGAGAGGTTGATCCAGCGGCCCTTGATCCGCGGATCGACGCCTGGAATCGGAATCCATGCCATCGGAGCAGTGCCTTTCACCGGGAACCTGTCTCGCGATTGAAAGGCTGCAAAGGCTGTGCCCGACAGCCGCGTTCGGTTTTGGGGCAGCTAGTGCAGTCGCCCGCCGCCGCCACGACGCCATGACGGAGTACGGGAAGCCTGTGTATGTGACGGCATGACCGGGGGCGGGGTCCAGCGGCCGGCGAGCGCGATTTCCTCGGGGGCATAGAGCCTGAGGTAGAGCGAAAACGGACCCTCCGGCGCGGTGATTCGGTTGGGCGCCGCGCTCGCTGCCAAGCCTGAGCCCGCCGGCTCGACGAGGATCGTCAGCGAGCCGTCGGCGGCGAACTCGAGGGCCGTGTCGCGCGAGCCGATCGCGTGCCGCGCGGCCGAGTCGGCCGAAAGCGAGTGCCGCGCGTCGTAGGCCGTGAGCGACCAGAAGCCGGCCGCCGGCGGGAGCCGTCCCGCCGGAAACGTGATCGCGTAGCGCTGGCGTCCGTCGAGCCGGCGGCCGGTCGCATCGACGTCCAGGTAGTAATACTTCGTCTCGCGGTGGCGATTCACGAACACGTTCGACCGCGCGACCGCCGTCCGCGTCAGGTAGTCGGTGCCGAAGGCTGCCCCGTTGACCACGGTGGTCCAGCCGGCGGGCAGCCGGATGCCGACGTTGCGAAACTCGAAGAGGGGGGCGACGACCTCGCGCTCGGCCGCGTGCACCGCCGCGGTGGCCACGGCGGCCAGAGCGGGATCGGCCGAGATCGCCGCCGCCAGCCCGCGCAGCCGGGCATAGAGCGGCTCCTCGCCGGGCAGCGGCGGCACGTCGTCGAGCAGCGTGGGGAGGATTTCGAGGAACCGCTCGGGGGTGACGATACTCGCGTCGCGCGACAGGCTCGGCAGCCACCGGAGCTTCGACCAATCTCGATGCCGCGGGCTGCCGGTGAAATCGGCGAGCGGGTAGGCCATTACGCCCGCGGTGGCTGCGACGGCCGCTGCCCGGTCACCATCCGCGGCGGTGAAAAACACCCGCGGAATGCAATAGGAATGGCGGGTCGGCGACCTCACCACGCCGGCGATTCCGGGAGGCGCGGCGCCCGTCCAGCCGGGGCCGACCACGAGGTAGCAGCCGGGCCGGGTGCCGTGCATGCTCCCCAACGCGGCAAAACTGTCGGTTCGCTGGTCGCCGAGCTGGTAGAGCCAGAACCGCGGGCCGAAATCGGGCACCTGCACGACGACCGGTGTGGCGGCGAGGTCGAACACGCCGAAGCCGTAGAGCACGTCGCGATTGGGGCACGGCACGACCGCCGTCCGCGGCGCGATCTGGTCGGTGAGCATCGCCAGTTCGTTGAGCGGCGCGACAGGCAACCCGCCGCTCTTGCCAGCGGCCGGCACGAGCGCGACGCGCGAGCGGCACTGGTGCACGTAGGCCAGCGGCCAGCCCCAGACATACGCCTCGCGGGCCACGGCCCGCACGGCCGCGGGCTGTGCGAGTGACGCCGCGCCGACGATCGATTCCGCCCGCGTCGGGGAGATCGAGAGGGTTGCCAGGGGAACGACGGTGGCGGCTGAGAGCGCGGTGGCGATCAGCGCGGCAAGGGCCGGGCGGCGGGCGAGGCGTGATGCCAACATGGTGATTCCTGTGCGTGCGGGGGGCGGGGGAGCGGGCGACCGAGGCGACGACATGTCTCACGACACGCCGGACAGCGACGACAGCAACACTCCTCGCGATGCATTTCAGGAATCCTCTGCTCGAAGACGGCAACCATGCCTAGCTGTCCGTGGACAAAGCCCTCCATGGCTTTTGTCCACTTGGCCGACCGGTGGAAACGCCGAGGGTTTCCCCGGTCGGCAGTCCTCGCATCCTGCTCGGGCAGGCTTGTTCCACGGTCTGCTAGGTCCGACGTCGATGCTTCTGAAGCAGAGGCAAAGCCCGTGCCAGATCGCGATGCGTCGGCGTTCCTGGCGGAATGACGGAGCCGGGATTTCGCGCGGAACGATCTCGCCTGTCGCCCCGCCTCGCGGGCTCCGGGCGGCCGACACGGGTGACGGCCGCCTCCGGTTCGGACGTCACCCGGCATGGCCGATTCGCAGCGATGATGGGCACGCCTTGCGGTTCGCGCGGCATCAGATCCCGCCGCCGTCTCCGAAGCGGTCGCTGCGCACGAGGGCATGGGAGATGACACTTCCCGGCGGCACGCTCCGGGTGAGCCACGCGTTGCCCCCGATCACTGCACCACGGCCAATCGTGAGCCGACCGAGGATCGTCGAGCTGGCGTAAATCACCACCTCATCCTCGACGCTCGGGGGGGGCGGGCTCCGAGCCGCCGCAATTCATAGGCCACGCGGTGACGCAGGATCGCGGTCACGCCCGGATACCATGCGAGGATCTCGTCGGTCGATGTCACGAAACACGGATTCGGTGTCAGGGGGCGGTGTTCGAGGCACTGGGGGCAGGGGAAGAGCGAGACGCAAATCCGTGATTAGTCACGGCCGCCAGGTTATTTAACGGACTTTTTGCCGTCGCATGTGACGGCGTTTTCGGTGCGTCGTCTTGAAAATCTGATTTGGCAGGATTGGGGGGGCATTTTTGTGCCGCTTTCTCGGCATGGTGGGCCGTCGCCTTTGGTGTCACATTGGCACGTCCGTTGCCTGAACGGGAAGTTGCCGGTCAACCGGATGTGACCTCGAATCCCCTCTGAGAGCCGTTCATGATCCCGCTGCCTCGCCGCCTTGCTGTTTTTTGCGCCGCCCTTCTGACCGCCTCGTGGGCGGGAGTGTCGCGGGCGGCCGACGGTGGCCCCGTCACGCTGCTCAACGTCTCGTACGACCCGACCCGCGAGCTTTATCGCGACGTGAACGATGCGTTCGCGAAACAGTATCAGGCCGAGCACGGTCGGGCCGTGACGGTCAAGCAGTCGCACGCGGCATCCGGCAGTCAGGCCCGGGCCGTGATCGACGGACTCGACGCCGACGTCGTCACGCTCGCCGTCTGGCCCGACGTGGAGGCGGTCGCAAAGTCGGGGCTCGTGCGGGCCGATTGGCAGGCCCGTTACGACAACAAGTCCGTGCCCTACCACTCGGTGGTCGTGTTCGTCGTCCGCAAGGGCAACCCCAAGGGCATCAAGGACTGGCCCGACCTCGTCAAGGGCGACGTCTCGATCATCACGCCCAATCCGAAGACCTCCGGGAACGGTAAATACAGCTTCCTTGCCGCCTGGGGCGCCGTGGTCACTGGCGGCGGCAGCGAGGGCGATGCCAAGGCCTTCGTGACGGAGCTCTATAAGCGCACGCCCGTGCTCGACACCGGCGCCCGGGCAGCCACGGCGACATTTTCCCAAAAGGGACTCGGCGACGTGCATCTGACCTTCGAAAGCGAGGCACATCTCGAGGTGAAGGAGTCGGGTGGCGAACTCGAGATCGTCTATCCGAAGAAGTCGATTCGCGTCGATCCGCCGATCGCGGTGGTCGACAAGAACGTCGACAAGAAGGGCACGCGACACGCCGCGGAGGCGTACCTCGGATTCCTCTATTCGCCGGCCGGCCGGGCGATCATCGCCAAGCATCATTACCGGCCCTGGGGCGACAATCCCCCGCCGCCGGCGGCGGGGGAGGCCTGGCCCGCGGTCGAGACGTTCACGATCGACACCATCGGCGGCTGGCCGGCGGCCACGAAACAGTTTTTCGGCGAGGGGGGCGTGTTCGACGCCATCTATACGAAGGCCGGCCGCTGATGCAGTCGCGCGACACGGCCACGCATGCACAGTGAAGCCCCCGCCACGCCCGCGACCGCTGCAGCACGCCTCGTCCCCCCGGGGCGACGGGGCACGCGGCCGCGCCGCCGTCCGGCCGCCGTCCTGCCCGGCTTCGGGGCGAGCGCCGCGCTCACGTCGCTCGTCGTCGTGACGCTGATCGCGTTTCCGCTCGTGGTGCTCGTCCTTCGAGCCGCGTCGTTG
>Ga0315904_10013565_pt1 | contig 10192 bp, 11 predicted proteins | sample LakEriMetagenome_6_FD_203529 | JGI IMG/M metagenome (GOLD analysis project Ga0315904, IMG submission 203529) | Freshwater fungal communities from buoy surface, Lake Erie, Ohio, United States - Buoy 12 MA120 | ecosystem: Environmental > Aquatic > Freshwater > Lake | place: USA: Lake Erie, Ohio...
GGTGGCAGACTTGATGATGACAGCAGGCAAGGAGATAGAAACCCCCATAGCCCGCATTGCCCAGCTTGCCCGCGCCATTGGGATACATCTTATCTTGGCTACGCAGCGTCCTTCGGTAAACGTAATTACTGGTATGATTAAGGCCAACTTCCCTGCGCGTATTGCCTTCCGTGTAACAAGTAAAATAGATAGCCGCACCATATTGGATAGCAATGGCGCCGACCAACTCATTGGTAAGGGCGACATGCTCTTCAGCGGCGGCAACGAACTCATACGCCTGCAGTGTCCTTTTGTAGACACCCCAGAGGTGGACAGGATTGTGGATTTCGTAGGCGAGCAACGCGCCTATCCCACAGCCTATGTATTGCCAGAAGTAAAAGATGAAAACAGCGGCGGTGGTGGCGGAGACTTTGACCCCAACGAGAGAGATGAACTCTTCGAAGATGCCGCACGTATGGTGGTGTTAAACCAGGTGGGCAGCACCAGTCTTATACAGCGCAAGCTGAAAATTGGCTACAACCGTGCAGGCCGTCTTATGGACCAATTAGAAGACGCCGGCGTAGTGGGACCCAACCAAGGCAGCAAGGCCCGTCAAGTACTTATACCTGACGAGTACAGCTTGGAACAGTTTTTGAATACCCTAGATTGATCATGACAACCCTGTTAAGAAATACCCTTTGTATGGCAGCCTTAATCGCAGCGGGCAGCACCACCGTTCACGCACAGAGTGATGCAAAAGCCACCGCCATACTCAACAAAGTAAGCAAGCTTTACAAGTCTTACACCACCATTAAATCTACCTTTACTGTCACTACTAAAACTGCCGCAGGCAAGTCTACTTCCAGCAGCGGAACAGTTTGGTTAAAAGGCACCAAGTACAAGTTGGACTATGCGGGTCAGGAGATTTATTGCAATGCCAAGTTTGTGTGGACGTATAACAAAACCGACAATGAGGTAACCAAAGAAACCTATAAGGTAAAAGACGGAAGCATTACGCCGAATGATATTTTTACTATTTACAACAAAGATTTTAAGAACGCCTACGAAGGTCCTACGGTGAAGAACGGCAAAACCTACGAGGTAATTAAGATGGTGCCTAAGAAGAAGGTAAACTATTCGTATTTAAAGTTGGAAATAGACAAGAGCACCAATAAGATTTCGAGTTTGATACAGCATTTCAAGAATGGCACAGAGATCACTATGACGGTGGATAGCATGACACCGAACACCGCGATGGCAGACAGCTTTTTCGAGTGGGATGCAAAGTCGCACCCAGGGGTTACGGAAGTAGACCTAACGAAGTAAGGGCAACCTATACTTACGACAATGATACAAGCGCGGTTCCCAATGGGGGCAGCGCTTTTTTTTGGAAATCTGCCTTTTTTTTCGTATATTTAGGTTTCACAGCAGTTTTTATTTTTTCAAAAAATCACTATTTTTGGGGATAGCGCGGTAAGCTTACAATGTTTAAGTTTGCTGCGTTGGCGTGGAAGGAGTGCTTTCGGGCATGCTTTTCCAACACACATATATACAATCTGTTAGGTCTCGTTACTGGGACTGAAGGGGCGGATGCGTGTGAAAAATTTGGGGAGTAAAAAGAGATATGCGCTACAGCGAGTTTCTAATACGAATTTATAAGCAAGAAGGAAATAATACGTTCATAAATAACCCGAACCTCAGGTTCGCCAAGCATACCCGAATTGGGGTGATTGGCGTATTTTTGGTGCGCCAATAAACAAGTTATAGCCAATTTTTGAACGACACAATGAAAATTAGAAAAGCGACAGTTGACGACATACTTACAACGAGCAAACTTGTTGAAAAACACGCTTTAAATAACTTGCCTGTCATTGGACTGACAGAACCATATTTGAGTTATTTCTACACAGACAATTACAGAACTCAAGTAAAAGGACTTTTTCTGAATGCTAAAGAGACGACCAATAGAAACAATGATATTATCTATGTCGCCACTGACAACTTAGATAAAATTGTAGGATATGTTTCTGGTGGCTACTCTTTGGACAATGACGACTATGACGGAGAAATCTATACACTTTTTACGTTAGCTGAAGACAATAACTCAGAAATAAGAAATCTGCTTTTGAAAAATATAGTCGCAGGCTTAGTAAATATTGACTGTAAAAGTATTCACGTGGAAATTACAGCAAATGACATCAATATGGACTACTATGTTGACAAAGGAGCTAAATTTATAACTGAAATAACAAATATGACTAAGCCACCATACACAACTTTTGACTTTGGTTGGACTGACATTAAAGAAATCAGACTATAATGAAAAGAAAAACTGGCTATAACACGGGTTTTGCGTCAGGCGGGCTGACTTGTAAACTTGAAGTTTTGTGCTTCTAATAAACTTTAGTAATAAATTGAAACTTTGTGCTCCGAAACCCGCCCGAACGCAAAGCCCGAAAACGCTAGTAGTCATTTAAGATAACCGATGCATAAATATTATATAGCAGCAATTTCTCTTTTAGTTTTACTTTCTTGTAATCCGAATAACCACAGTGTTACTTTAATAAATACCACAATTTTAGATACTTTAAAAATTGGCGATTCAAGGCCTTTAGACAGTTTAAAATACTTAAAAGACAGCACGGATAATAGTGAGCTGACATATTCTGAACTAAAAAAGGAGTTGATTGAGAATTATCCAAAAGTTGAGCAAGTTGACACAACTTTTTACGACAATCAAAATAGTAAAATTAGAGTTTTGAGTAAGTATTACTGTTTGTTTGACAATTCAATTACTATTCCTGGTCGCTACAATTGGGAAGCGTCTTCTAAAACTTTTACAACCCATAGTTTTAGAAACGACATAATAGTTATTGTAAATAATGACACAACTTTTAAGAAGACAATTGACAAAGCGTTTTTTAATGATAATCTTTATTCAGAATTGAAACATTATGCTATTTTATTTTCTCCAACATTTAATTTCGACAAAGAGACAAGTGAAATAGAAGTTGATTATAGTATTTCAATTCCTTTAACAGATCTCGGAATTTCTTGTCAAATGAGAATAGATAAAAAAGGAAATTGTAGAATAGAAGAATAAGAAAGCGGCTACCAACAAAGGGTCTAGTGCAAGTTGGCCGTAAGTATTTCTAATACCCTATACTCGCAAATGCCGCAAACCATTATACCCAACCATAGCCAGACAAATACACAGCGAAAGTTCAAATAACACAACAATACAAGCTATACAATGAAACCAATACTAATCATAACGTTTTTGGTTTTAACGCCCACCTGTATTTATGGGCAATCAACGACGCTATTTCATGAGTTTAGTCCAACCGCCTCAGGCTGGGATGTGATAGAATGGAACGTAAAGGATACTGCTGGTAAAACATTGTTAATTAAAGAGACTGTAGATTCTTTAAACAGGGTAATTGAATTGGAATTCCTTAATAGTGGAATGCTTTACACTGGTCAGCTGTGTTATCTGGCTAATAGGGTTACATTTGATTATATAGGTAATACTATTGTTGAAAAGACTTATTCCGGCAACAAAGCATTACTTGGTAATCCTTGTCAAAATTACCATAAGAAAGTATATTTTTTAGATAGCCAACGATTCATCACGAAAATTGAAATGTATGCCGAGTTCGATTTTATTGATATGGACTCTGTGGAAATTTCAGATTTTAAAGCATCGTTTTCAGATTTCGAAATATTATTTCAAGATTCAAGCATTTATTTTAGAGTTGATTATTATTACCATTCATTTGCTAAATTGAATGGAATTTACCCAGTATCCGAAAACTATAATATAGTTGAGGACTATTATTATGGAAATGAGCCAGAAACATCCTCAATCAAGAAGGGATTAGAACTTTTAAAAAACTACCACTAACAATGTCTTTACTTTAGGTTGGGAAGCACTAAAGATTAAAACTGCCCATTTCAATGGAACGGCTCGACAGCTTTGAAAATACGTTACCAAACCTCGCCATAATAGCAAGTTCTAATGCGTTATCGGCAAACAAACAGAGCATAAATGAAAAAATATTGTATATCTATTTTGACAATTTTATTCGGCTGTGACGCGATGCAAGAGAAATCTGGCATAGTTCTCGACTCTAGGACACGCTTGCCGGTTGAGGGAGTTGCAATTAGTAAGTATGAAAAAGAAGATTCAACAAACCCTTATACACGACGGATTTATTCTGATGAGAATGGTTTGTTCGAATATTCAGGCATTGGGGGAACAAATTCATTTGAACTTTATTTCATGAAAGACGGTTATAAAGTTCAAAAAATTCATAATGAAAGCTCAGATACAATTTTACTTGAACTTAATAAATAACTTTGAGCAAAGGATTGGCAGCCGTTAACTGCACGTTTGCAAAGGGCGGGATTTCGTTTTTTAAAGACATCCCGATAGATATTGTGAAGGGTAAATGTCCCGCATTCGGGGTAGTTGCAAAGTGTTAGCATAAATCTTAAAGTATGTTTGTTTGGGAAATAGAATCAATGAAACGAATTATTCTTCTTAATTTTACACCTGAAGGTTTCGAGATGTCTAAGAAAATCGCAAAAGTATGTCTGTTTTTCGCGCTGTTTTTAACTCATACAATGGGCCAGGCTCAAGATTCTTTGTATAAGAATAGTAAACAGTTTCGGCAAACTACTTCACTACTGGATAGTATGGCGAAAGCAAATAAAGCATTCCTATGGGATAGGCCTAGTACTATTCGTTTTGATAATGATGGTATTGATTCCAATAAATTCTATAGGGGTCAACCTGCCCCAGACTTTATCTTGAACGATACAGGCGGCAAGATGATTTCTCTGAAGGACTTTAGAGGGAAAATACTCTATATTGATTTCTGGGCAACTTGGTGCTCTCCATGTCTTAAAGAAATGCCAATGGCGAAAAGTCTTGAAGATACTTTCCGAGAAAAAGAGGTGGTATTTATTTACATTTCTATTGACGAAAATGAAGATGTATGGAGAAAACACATACAAGAGAAACAAATGTCAGGAACTCAATTAATAAGCCCTGGAGGATTTAATTCAGAGATTGCTCAGTTATATAAGCTTAAGGGTATTCCAACCTTTGTTTTGATAGATAAAGAAGGTAAAGTTGCGAAATATGACACCAATAGTCCCAGCTCTGGGGCCAAAGAAGAAATCACAAAACTGTTGAATTAAATTTTCATATTCCCGATAGCCCAAAGACATCCTCTGCTAAGCCTCTGCGCCCTCTGTAGTAAAAAATACAGCAACCGCAGAGAACACAGAGAAGACACAGAGAACACAGAGAGCCCCTCTGCGTCCTCCGTGGTAAAAAATTAAAATCTTCTGTAAATAGATAAAGCCTCTGCGCCCTCTGTGGTAGAAGTAAAAACTGTAACCGCAGAGAATACAGAGAAAAAAGGCTGCACCCTCTTTGGTAAAAAATACAGCAACCGCAGAGAACACAGAGAAGACACAGAGTACACGGAGAATAAACTCTGCGCACTCTGTGGTAAAAAACAGTAACCGCAGAGAACACGGAGAGCCCCTCTGTGTCCTCCGTGGTATAGAATTAAAATCTCCTGCAAATAGATAAAGCCTCTGCGCCCTCTGTGGTTAAAGAAATACAGTAACTACAACGCGAAGAGAGAACCCCGCTTGGTAAGAAATACGGAAATCGTGTATTATTATTGACTCTCGCAAACCATGACGCAAATAATGACCGCAGCTGAACTATCTGAACACCTATCTAAATTGCCCCAGTGGCGCTTGGAGACTACGGCAGCGCCCCATGGAGAAGGCCAAGAAGGCAGTGAACTCCTCAGAAAATTCAAGTTTGCAAGTTTCCTTGAAGCCATGCGATTTATGGCTGAAGCCGCTGTGTATATCGATACTATCAACCACCATCCGAAATGGGAAAATGAATGGGTATATGTGGTGGTTCACCTCACTACCTGGGATATAGGTCGCCAGGTCTCTGCCTTAGATATAGACTTGGCATATTATTTGGAAGATCTCTATCATACCTCATACCTGCCCAATGAACAATAACACGCCTTCATCCCGCAGATTGACACCCGGCAAGTTCGCTGGTAGGGAACAGCAGCACCAACGTAAAGCTGTAATATTTTAATTCGTTTAATATGGTAATCGATTTAAAGGATATTTCCGATTTATTTAATACCCATTATAGTAAACCCTGGCCGGCAGGACTTGGAGGTGTTGAAATTAAAGGAATTGATTTAGTGATGCTAGATGCGGATACCGTTGGAATTGTTGATTACTTTCTAGGTCGCAGACACAATCTTGGAAGACTAAATGAGAAAAATCGGATGATATTATTGCAACTGCAAAAGGAAGCAGCTGTAGTTTGCCAAGAAATCCCCGAATTTGGCAAAGAATATTTCAGTGAGATTCAATTATTAATTGAGTGGACGTTGAGATATCATGAAGGTAAAACTATTGAGAACATAGGCCCCAATACACTTTAAAACCTTAAAAATATCCAATATGAAACCGTTACGAAAATTCACAGTAGGCAGCATGCTCTTGTGTTCCATGTTGTTTTCATTGCTCCATCTGAGTTCATGTAAAAAAGAAAAAGACCCAGTCTTGGATACAGAATTGACAGGTAAAGCAGGAACCTTTGAAAACAATATAATCGCGGTGGATGGCGAAGAACGGAGCTACAGGCTCGTGGTTTCTTCAAAATTAAACCTAACAACACCCAATAAAATCATTTTTGCATTTCACGGTTTGGGTATCGACAGTAAGGATCTGATGCCCATTTATTCTAAATTGAACGAGCTCGCTGAAAACAGCAATGCACTTATCGTCTATCCGAGTTCTCAGGGTGAAAGTTGGGGATTAAATCAAAAACAAATCGATAAAGACCTAAAGTTTTTTGAATTATTGCTTGCCAAGATTCAATCCAAGTATGCCATTGATGAAAATAATATTCATATCACCGGAATGAGCAATGGTGCGTATTTCTGTCATATTGTAGCAAAAAACTATAGTGAAAAAATAGCTTCAGTTACTGCACACAGTGGAATGATAGGCTTGGAATTTATTTTAGGCATTAATGCGAAACGGAAATATCCTGTTTTATTAGTCCATGGCATAAAAGATCCCATATTTAGTATTACTACCGCCCGCAATGACCTAAGCAAGTATAAGAATGAAAAGCACCCAGCACACTTGATTGAAGTGGATGACTTAGGACATGAGTGGGCCAACAAGGTAAATATCAATGATTCCATTGCTGTTTTTATCAATAAAAATCCGCTGAAATAGGCGGTAAATACATTGATTAATGGCCATGAAATGAGGTGTCAGAATTGTGTTGGTTCGAAAGAATCAATACGGTATAGAATTCAAACATCCTATTTATAGATAAAGCCTCTGCGCACTCAGTGGTTAAAAAAATACAGTAACCGCAGAGAACACAGAGAATACACAGAGAAAACAGAGAGCCCCTCTGCGTCCTATGTAGTTAAAAAAACGAAAACCGCGGAGAACACAGAGAAGACACGGAGAACACGGAGAAAAAACTCTGCGTCCTCCGTGGCACTTAATTCAAAACATCATGTTGATAGAGAAGCCTCTGCGCCCTCTGTGGTTAATAAATACCGAACCGCCTCAGTGTTCACCAAAATACTTGAAATTGCCTCAAACACCTTTTATTAAATAGCTTCTACCAACCACCATCCGAAATGGGAAAATGAATGGGATATAGAATTCGTATTTGGAACAGTGCTGCTGCCCTCTATCCTTGTTTGGTATAAAGAATAAGCCAGCAAAATAGTTAAATTTGTGACTTTCGAACAACCCAAGGCACGAGAGAGTATGCTTACACAAATTCATCCCAAACTGCCCATGCGCGATGCGCAGCGCACAAAAGCGTATTATGTTGATACGCTGGGATTTGACCTGCTCGGAGATTATGGAGATTATCTGTTTGACTCAAAGACAATATAGAATCATTTCTTTAAACTTATGAGAAGAATCAGCTGCCAAATTAAACCTGAAAGTGTTTTAAACATCGGATTAAGACTCTCAACCAAAAGATATGAATAAGATTTACAGCGCGGTCATCGTTCTTTTCAGTTTGACAGTCAGTGTAAAGGCGCAGACTTTTGATCCTGCTTTGGCAAATACACTGCAGAAAACAATAGATAGTTTTAGAACGGCCAATAATCTAAAGGGGATTTCTGCAAGTGTTATTTATCCGGGAATGGGCTTATGGAAAGGGGTAAGCGGAATATCGCATACAGGCGCACCCATAGAGTCAAATATGTTATTTGGAATTGCCAGTAATACAAAACTATTTACTGGAGTACTTTTGTTGAAATTGGCAGAAAACAATATCATCCGCTTGGATGATTCATTACATCAATATTTACCGCCATTTAAGCATATTGATTCTAATATAACTATTAGACAATTGCTAAACCATACAAGTGGATTGGCGGATGTCACCAGTGTTCCGGGCTATCCTGACTCAATGTTAACGAATCCGAATCGTATATTCACCGCAAGTGAAATGATGAAATGGGCTGGCCCACCGTTATTTCCGGCGGGTACAAGTTGGAATTATTGTAATACAAATTATCTTCTTGCGGGTATGATTGCTGAAAGCGTAACTGGAAGAAGTTATAGCCAACTTTTACGGGATAGTATTTTAACTCCACTTCAACTTGATAGCACTTTCTTAGATGTATATGAAAAAATCTTATATCCGCGTGCAAATCCTTGGCAGGCGGGTGTAAACAATAATACCATGCCTAGAACGTCTATTAATAGTGCTGCCTGGGCGGCGGGTGCTATGTATTCAACTTCAGGTGAAATGGTTCAATGGTATCATGCACTTATGCATGGCAAGATTTTAAAGGCCAATTCGATCAAGGAGATGACTACTTTTGTTGGGTCTGGTAATTATGGTATTGGATTGAGCCAAGCGACTGTTATTGGAAGAACAGTTTGGACACATGGTGGAACGATTTGGGGAGGATATAATTCTTCTATGATGTATGACCCTGCGATAGGAATAAGTGTTTGTGTGTTGATCAATCAATTACCTGCTCAAGCTTATCAAGTTTCCATTCAGCTGCTCTCAAATTTAATTAATAACCCCGTTGGAATTGAAAAGGCAGGTTCCGAAACACTGCTTACCGTGTATCCCAATCCAACAGATGGAATTGTGCATGTTGAGATACCTAACCGAACTATTCAGCGCATAAAAGTGTACGATTTACAAGGACAGATTATAAAAGAATCAACTGAAAGTCAGTTAAATCTAACGAAGGTTAGGAATGGCATTTATTTTTTAGAAGCATACACAAATCAGGAAATCTACCGCTATAAACTTATTAAACAATGAACTCTTGTATTGGGGCTTGTTAGAATCCAGAACTACTGGAATTAGATTGATGAGGGCAGGTGAGTTGTAATCACTATATCGTCCTCACTTAGTGCGAAATAGTTTGCGAAACTGAAATATTTTTATTTTAAATTGCAATCTATGTAATGCTGGCATCCGTCCTAATGCGCATCATTCTGTATTTTAAAATCAACCCAAAACCTATAAAGTAACACAGCCTATGAAAACAGCAAGTATGATTAAACTGATAGGAATTCTCAGTATTCTTTTCGGTGTATCTGGTATATTTCACAGTTTAGCCCATATCTTCATAATTGAAATGGCGGAGGTAGATATGTCTAATTTCTCTCCTCGTGTGCAGCAACTGATTTCAATCCTGGGGTATTCAGGTACCTTGGTGTACTCACTGTATCTCGCTGCGGGTATATTTTTTCTAGTAAAGAAATCTTTTTCAGTGAACATGATGAATCTGGCCTTGGCTGTGAGTATGTTATTCGTTCTGATTCCCTTATGTATCATCAACAAAAGTGATGCATCTGGCTATCTTTTTGACTACAGAATAAGTCTTTCGAACTTACTGAGTCCGGCAATTGATTTTGCTTTATTGATAGGAGTCTGGTACGTGCGTAAAAGCTATTTTAAAGAACCAGATAAAACAGTAGTGCCAACGTTTTTGACTCCTGCCAGGCTAAGAGTCCTATCCATCTTAGGGCTAATATGTTTGTCTATCCCCCTCACGATGTTTGGACTGTGGCAGTATGCTTATAATCAGGCAGACAATCAGCTGGAAAGGGTTGCTGTATTTAAAGGGTTTTTCCCATC
>Ga0315904_10013568_pt1 | contig 10191 bp, 12 predicted proteins | sample LakEriMetagenome_6_FD_203529 | JGI IMG/M metagenome (GOLD analysis project Ga0315904, IMG submission 203529) | Freshwater fungal communities from buoy surface, Lake Erie, Ohio, United States - Buoy 12 MA120 | ecosystem: Environmental > Aquatic > Freshwater > Lake | place: USA: Lake Erie, Ohio...
GACGGTCGCGGTCAGGGCAAGCGGTTGCTTGAGGGCGAGGTGCTGCACCTGCGCGATCGCACGAATGACGGCAAGATTGGCATTAGCAGGCTTTCGCGGTCGGCTGACACGGTAACGGGTGCCAGGTTGGCAGACCAGCACGCGCGGCAGTTCCTCGCCAATGGCGCAAGCCCTTCCGGCGTTATCACGCATCCGGGCATGATCGGCCCTGAGACAAAGATGGGGCTACGCCAACAGTTCGAATCTCGTCACGGCGGCGCTGGCAATGCCGGTCGCACTCTCGTGCTCGACGGTGGGCTTGATTGGAAAGCGGCGCAGATATCGCCTGAGGATGCCGAGCTGCTGGAAACCCGCAAGTTCGGCGTCGAGGAAATCTGTCGCTTGTTTCAGGTGCCCCCGCCGATCGTGCAGGACTACAGCAAGAACACCTTCACCAATTCGGAGACGGCGGGGCGTTGGTTCGCAACCTTCTGCCTCGCACCGTGGGCAAGGAAGATCGAGGCTGAGTTCGCCCGGTCGCTCTTCCCGACCAATTCCAGTTACGAACTGGAGCTTGACCTGGCGGGCTTCCTCAGGGGTGATCCTGAAACCCGCTGGAACGCCCACAAGATCGCACTGGAGACCGGCGTGCTCGACCCCGACGAGGTTCGGGAGGTCGAGGGCTGGAACCCGCGCAGGGAGACCCCGACGCTGTGACCGCACGCCGCGCCCTTATCAGCAAAGACGACCTTGAGCGGATGGCTTGCGCTGTCGCTTCTCACGGCGTCGTGCTGAAGGGGCGCGTCGACCCGCTGGGCGGCTTCACCTTCACGATGGAACCGAGCAAGGTCGCGGTGCTGCCGCGCAATGACGATCTTGACGACCGTCTCGACGAATGGGCGGGCCTGTGAAGCGCAAGTTCCCCTTCGTAACCAGCTTCCGCGATCGGCACGGCAAGGTGCGCTATCGCTTCAGGCGCAAGGGCTATCCCGCGCAGTATTTCAAAGCTCCCTACGGCACTAAAGCTTTCGAGCGCGAATATGCCGGGTGCCTTGAGGCAGAGAAACCCGCGATCGGTGCCGACCGGATTCGTCCTGGCAGTGTCTCTGATGTGATCGCGCGCTATTATGCTGACACGTCATTTCAGGATCTGCGACCGGCAACCCAAGCGGTCTATCGCGGGGTGCTGGAGAGATTCCGCGCCAAGTTCGGAGACGACCCGATAAGGGCCTTCGACGCGCAGCGCATCCAGCGGGTGATGAATGCCATGAGGCATAAGCCGCACGCGGCAGCACGCCTGAGGAAGCTCTTGGCGCAGCTCTACACGATCGCACGGCGCGAGAGGATCGTGCCGGGAACGTTCGACCCGGTAAAGGACACCCGCCCGCCTAAGGCAGAGAGCGAGGGCTATCACCGCTGGAGCGAGGAAGAGCTGACGCAGTTCGAGGAAGCGCACCCGCTGGGCACGAAACCCCGGCTTGCGTTCTCGCTGTTGCTGTATGGCGCGCAGCGGAGTGCTGATGTTCGCTTCCTGACCCGCAAGGCAATCGAGGGCGATCGCATCCGCCTGAAGCAATCGAAGACGTCGACGGCGGTAAACGTCCCGATCGTAGCTCTACTGCAAGAGGCGCTCGACGCTGGGCCGCTGGGCGAGGTGCTCGTGCTGGAGAACAACCAGGGCACCGCCTACACGGCCAAGGGCTTCTACAACATGGTCAAGCGCGCCTGCATTGCAGCGGGCCTGCCTCACTGCTCTGCGCACGGTCTCAGGAAGGCGGCAGCGCGGCGTCTCAGGGACGCGCACTGCACCGACGAGGAAGGCATGGCGATCACCGGACACAAGACTGTGTCGATGTATCGGAAATACGCTGGAGACAGCGGTGATGCGGCCCGCGCAGATAGCGCAATGGCTCGCACCTATGGCGGGAAAGTGTCTAACCCGCCTGAAAAGTTAGACACGGTGCAACCCCAAACCATTGAAAAGGAATAAGAGATGGCTGGAAGGTGGATGCCCCGCAAGGGCATGAACAATCATGATGAATCAAACCAGTTAAGACGTCTAACCGGCACTTTGTCGCCACGCTTTTCTGCGGGTTACGGGCCGCTGCTGTCTAACCTTTCAGGGGCACCACCGGGGCCTAAAAAGATTGCGCCCGATCTGGCGGCAACCGGATCGAGCGCAGCGCATACCATAGCGGCGGAAATGCAGGTGCAATCTACTCGCAAAGGGGGGGTTGCGCAATGACTGATCTACTCACGCAGGTTCGCCACTACGTGCCCGACTGCCAGGACGGCGACGAGCTGGAGCAACGCACCGCGCTGCTGAAGGCGAGGGAATACGCCGCGATGTTGCGCGCGCAGACTGAGGGCGAGATGGCGCTGGAGCACGCTATCGCGGCTCACGAGGCAGCTGGAGCCTATTGCTACGCAAAGGTGCCGGTCGCGCGCCTGAAGATCGCTGTCGGCTACTGCCGCGCAATGGTGCAGGCCGCCTTCCTTGCTGATCATCTGGAGCGGGAGGCGCGGCAATGAACCATCCTCTCACAATGACCGATCGGCAGGCGCAAAGATTACTTGGCGCGACCGGCAAGGCATTGAACCGCCCGCTTGACGGCGAGGACGCCAATCTCGGCTGGGGCGATGATTGCCTGCCGATCTTCGACATGACCAAGCTCGACGGGCCGGAACCTGACCCGGTTACCTTTGCGCTCGACAAGTTCATTCCTGAAACTGAGGTCACGCTGTTCACTGGCGAGGGCGGCGTCGGCAAGAGTCTGTGCGCGCAACAGCTCGCAACCTGTATGGCTGCCAAGTTGCCGTTCCTGGGCCTGTCGACGTCAATCAGGGGTGACGACGGGGTGCTCTACGTCACGGCTGAGGAAGGCGCTGACGAGCTGGAGCGGCGGCAACGGGCGATTAACCGGATGCTGGGGCTTCAGCGGCTGGACATTGACGATCTGCTGCACCTGTCGAGCCTCAGGGGCAAAGAGGGCAACGAGCTTTGCACCTTTGACGCTGAGGGCAAAATTCAGCCTACACCTGCCTTCCGCAAGCTATCGCACACGATCTGCCGGGGCGGGATTGGCACAGTCATTCTCGACAATGTTGCGCACCTATTCGGCGGTAACGAAAACGATCGGCGACAAGTGACCGCCTTCGTCAATCTGCTCTATAAGCTTGTCCGCATTTATCATTGCACGATCGTGCTGATCGGGCATCCGAACAAGAGCGGCGATAGCTACTCGGGCTCGACGGCATGGCTCAACGCGGTGCGGTCGCAGATGTTCATGGAGCGGATCGAAGACGAGAACGGCCACGAGCCTGACCCTAACCGCCGAGTGATCGTCAACCCGAAGGCCAACTATGCCCCGTCTCAACAGCGGCTCGCCTTCCGCTGGCACGAGGGCGCTTTCGCCCGCGATGAAGACCTGCCTAGCGATTATCGGGAAGAGATGGCGAAGGCGCAGAAGGCAGCTGCCGAGAATGAGATATTCTTGCGCTGCCTGCGCGCTCGCATGGCAACGCTAGGTCGCGAGGTCGGGCCCTCTATGGGGCCGAACTATGCCCCGGCTCGCTTTGCCGAAATGACTGAAGCCAAGGGCATGAAGAAACCGGCACTGGCAAGGGCAATGGAGCGGCTGATCTACGTCGGCGCAATCACCACGAAAGAGGTTAAGCGGAAAGGAAACGAGACCAAAACGATCATTGTCGAGGTCGACCCGAACGCTTCCGAACTGCCTTCCGAACCGCTTCCGAACACCGCTTCCGAACCGTTCCGAACTTCAGTCCGAACCGTTCCGCGCACACACCCTATATCTAAAGATATAATCCGGGCGGGGCCGCCTAACGGCCCGCCGCCCGATCTGGATGATGAAGGGGTCGAATATTGACCGCCCCATCTCACGCGGCCCGTCAGCTCGCACGTGATCTTGCACGCCTGCGGCCTGATTGGAGCAACCCCGAACGATACTTTGAAAACCGGCACGAGATCGAGCGCGGCCTGCGTCGGCTCGCTCGCCAACTGGAGCAAACCCAATGACACAAGACCAACTCATCCAGACATTCCACGAGACCCTGCTGATCGAGGTGAACGAGGCTGCACTAAGGGGTCTCGACCCGATGCACATTGCCAACGTGCTGATGATTGCGGCTATAGAGATTGCGGTCTCACTTGGCGGGCCGGATGCCGCACGCGCGGGCCTAAAGATGGCCGCAGAGCAAATCGAGGGCTGATCGTGGCAGAGTGGCCTTACAACACCGCCACCTGGCGCAAACTCAGGGAAGCGCACCTGTCGCTTGATCCTACCTGCCGTGGATGCCGCAAGATGGGCCGCCTGGTGATCGCAAACACGGTCGACCACGCCGTGCCTGTTAGCGCAGGCGGGCACCCGTTCCCCGGCCATGACGGCCTCGTGTCCTATTGCCCGTCATGTCACTCAGCCAAGACAGCACGCGGCAGCGAAGCAGGTGCAGCACGATCGGCCAAGCCTAGGCGCGGATGCGATGCCAACGGCAACCCGCTCGACCCGTCGCATCCGTGGAAATCGCTCAGAGCTGAGGGGGAAAGAGCGCGGGGGAACCGAAAAACTCAATTAGTTTCGAAAGGCAACCGAAATGGGTAAGCGCGGGCCGGGTGCCGGTCGGCTGCGGCAGGCGGCAAAAGCCTATGACGAGGCGGCGATTGTCGCGCATCCGTGGGATAAGGCCGGGATGCCTGAAGACGAGCGGGTTATCGCGTTTCTGGAGACGCTGCCGATCGTGTCGGGCCTCAGGGCTGGCGAGGCGCTGGATCTGCTCGACTTCCAACGGCAGTTCGTCCGGGGCGTCTACGGCCCGCGCGATGATGCAGGATTGCGGCGGGTGCGGTTGGCGGCGCTCTCAGTCGCTCGCGGCAACGGCAAGTCGGCGCTGTTGTCGGGCCTGTCGCTGGCGCACCTGCTAGGGCCTTGTGCAGAGCCTTATGGCGAGTGCTACGCGGCGGCGCTCGATCGGGAGCAAGCCGGGGTGCTGTATCTCCAGACGCGGGCTTATATCGAGGCAACGCCGTGGATGGCGGCGCGGGTCAACATCAAAGACTGGCACAAGGAAATCATCGACGAGGAATCGCAGTCACGCTGGCGAGCACTGACAAGCGATGCCAGGAAGGCGCACGGCCTTGCCCCGTCATTCTGGATTGCCGACGAGGTCGCGCAATGGCGCAACCGGGAGCTATGGGACAATCTGGCAACCGGCATGGGCAAGCGGGCTAGTGCGCTGGGCGTGACCATCTCGACGCAGGCGGCAGATGATCTGCACTTCTTCAGCGAGATGCTGGACGCAGAGCCGGTGCCTACGGTCTACACGCAATTGCACGCCGCGCCTGATGATTGCGCGCTCGACGATCGGGACGCTTGGCAGGCCGCTAACCCGGCGCTGGGCACCTTCCTGAATGCTGACCAGTTCGAGGATGCGGCAGCGCGGGCTAGGCGCTCACCATCATTCGAGCCGAGCTTCAGATTGCTCCAGCTCAATCAGCGAGTAGCGGCTGAAGGCAGGTTTATTGAGCAAGCCGATTGGGATGCAAACGGGGAAGAGTTCGACCCGATCGAGCTGGAGGGGCAACGCTGCTACGGCGGGCTTGATCTGTCGAGCACTCGGGACTTGACCGCCCTTGCCCTGTATTTCCCCGACGCAGGCAAGCTCTTGTGCTGGCATTGGCTGCCTGCCGATACGATCGCGGCGCGGGTCGAGCGCGACCGGGTGCCCTATGATCGCTGGGCCGCTGATGGCTGGGCTGATGTGACGGTCGGCAATGCGCGCGACGACCTGGCGATTGCGCTCCAGCTGGCAGACATTCGGGCACGCTACGATGTGCAGGGGATTGCCTTCGATCGCTGGCAGATGGCGCGGCTGATGAAGCTCTTGAACGACGAGGGCATTGATCTGCCGATGCAGGGATTCATCCCAGGCTTTAAGAGTTACGCGGCAGCGGTCGACGCCTTCGAGCGGTCATTGCTGGGCGGCAAGATGCAGCACAACAACAACCCGCTCTTGCGCTGGCAGGCCGGTAACGTGATCGTCGAGACCGATGCCGCGGGGAACCGCAAACCATCGAAGGCGAAAGCTCTCGATCGCATCGACGGGATTGTTTCTGCGATCATGGCCTGCGGTATCGCTGCCACTGATGAGGGGCCTGCGGTATACCGGGGCGCGGGGCTGATGTGGGTTTAGCGCGGCTCGTAATCGGGCAAGCCACTCCAGCCTTCAGGGTGCGAAACACTCCTGCAAACCTTGCCGTTTCGAAATTCGTAATCCGCCAAACCGCTCCAGCCTAGAGCATGGGAGACGGTGCGATATATCTTGTCGTCCCGTAGTTCGTAATCGGGGAGGCCACTCCACCCTTCTGGATGGGAGACAGTGCGATAAATGCGACCATCGCGAATTTCATAATCAGGCAAGCCGCTCCATCCTGAGGGATGGGATACTGTCCGATAGAGCTTCATGTTGACCCGGACTCCTGCTGAGAGCATACCACCAACGAGACGACCCGGCGCTACCAACGCCGAGCCGCCTCTGACCACAGCACGCTTAGCGGAGCGCATCATGGCTACAGACCCTAATACGGGCGGATTCCGCCCTGTCACCCTTCCTAATCAGTTTCCCCCCATGCCAGCGGTTGCTCGTATCCTGTCGCGCTTTGACCGCGCGCAGCTGGAGGGCTTTATCGCGGTCGCAATTGACCTTGCCGACGCGATGGACGGGGATGAAAACCTAGAAGACGGCGGCGATGCCGAGCAAGCGAGCTGGGGCAACGCGCCAATGCAGCTGGGCATGATCGCGCATTGCATGGCTTGGCACCACGAGGACGGCGAACTTGATGAGCCTGACATAGAGCACGATGGCCGCGAGGAAGAGGTCGGGATTTAGGCTTAGAATTCACCTCGTGCACTTTTTTCTTGCAATCGGCTTTGGTCGGTGCCATTTACAATGCACGAGGTGAATTTATGTCTGATCTGAGTGAACGTCTGGAAACCTTGCGGCAGCACGTCGAGCCGACTGCTTTCCTGCGTATTGCGCTGATCGACGACCCCCAGTTCACCAATGCCGACATCGAAAAGGCTTGCTACGTCACCGCGACCCAGCTGCACAATTGGGTCAGCCGGGGCTGGCTGCGTTTGACGTCCGCGACCCCCGGCAAGGGCAGGCGTCGGCTCTACACCGGCAGAGATGCGGTCGCGGTTGCTCTGGCAGCGGCTCTTCAGCCGTTCGGGATGATGCAGGTCGCGCAGCACATGATCGAGGCCAGGGGGATACCCCATCGCGCCTATCTACTGCTGAGGGGCGGGGCGATCCCCAATAATGTTGTCGCCATCACTCCGACGCCTGAAGGCGACGACTGGCTTTTCACGCAGTTGGGGCCAGAAACGAAACCCGCCGACCTGCCATGCCCCGGCTTCGTGGCTTTGGAGGTTGATCGCCTCATCATCGAAACGCTTGAAAACCTCGTGCGCCTCTTGAACGATCAAGAGGTTCCCGCGCGGTCGTTCCCAAAGAAGCCGACCCCTGAAGAGACTGAAGACGAATATCTTGCTTTCACCGGGCAGGCATATCGCGACGAGCAGGGGCGGCGAATCTTTCGCGGGCTTACTCTTGAAGAATCGGCAGAATTTGAGCGTCTGACAGATTACGAGCAGCGCGAGATGATGGATCGCGTCGAGAGCACGGAACGCTACACGCTCCTTGCCGAAAAGAACAATCGCGCAACTGCCGAATACAACGACACCCGCCGGGGTGCCGAATGACTGAATATCCCCGCCCATCCTTTGAGGCCGACGCGGCGCGGCCAATAGCGACCAGCTCGATGCCTGGGCGGGGCCTCACGAAAGTGCTGATGACGGTTCAATCGAGCAACGCCGCACAAGTTCACCAACGTCGAGAGACGTCGGCAATCTCTGCGCGGGGGGCATGGTGCTCCCCGTCCGATAGAAGGACTACGACCAATGCCTAAAACGAGTGACCTGATCGAAGCGAGGGGCGCGATCGTCGCTCGCATGAACAACGCCCATGAAGCCGACGACAACACCGCTTTCGAAGCGGCTGAAACCGAACTGCGCAATCTGGATGCCAGCCTCACCCGGCAGCGCAAGATCGACGCAGCCGAACGCTCTGAGACCGGCACGCCGCTCTCTGGCGACCTGCAGCTCGATAGCGAGCTGCGCACCAAGTTTTCCGTGTCGCGCGCCATTGCGTCGGCAGCTGGCCTTGACGTCGACGCGGGCTTTGAGCGCGAAATGCAGGTTGAACTTGCCAAGCGCGCGGGTCGCAAGCCTGAGGGCGTATTCATCCCTACCGAATGCTTTGAGCGGCGCGTGCTGACGTCGTCGACCGGCGGCGAACTCATCTCGACCGATCATCGCCCCGACCAGTATATCAATGCGCTCGTGGCTTCGTCGGTTGTTCGCGGTCTCGGCGCTCGTGTCCTGTCGGGCTTGCAGGGCAACATCTCGATTCCGAAAGAAACTGCCTCGCCTGCAATTGGCTGGGTTGCCGATAACGCCGCGCTCAGCAGTAACGACGCTGACTTCGGCTCTGTCACTATGTCGCCCAAGCACGCAGGCGCTCTGTCTGAGTGGTCGCGCAACATGCTGCTGCAAGCAAGCCCGGACGTCGAGCAGCTGCTGCGCAATATGCTGGCGCGTGACCTGGCGCTTGCGATCGACCGGGCCGCTATTCGTGGCGGCGGCGCAAACGAGCCTGTCGGCGTGCTGGCAACTGCCGGTATCCAGACGCAGGCTTATGCCACCAGCATCTTCAACACCGCTGCCGAAATGATCGCCAAGAGCGATATTGCCAACGTCGGCACGGCGCAGCGCGGCTTCCTCACCAGCAACACCATCCGCAAGCAGGCTATGCTGGCGCAGGATGCCGACAAGCTGCCGGTGGGCGTCGGGACGATCTTCCATAACGAGCCTGTCACCTTCAGCAATCAGGTGCCGACCAATCTCGGCGGCACTACGAATAACCACGCGCTGATCTATGCCGATTGGAGCGAGCTGCTGATGGGCATTTGGTCGGAAATCGACATTCTCGTTAATCCCTACGAGGCCACTGCCTATTCGAAGGGCAACGTCTCGATCCGCGCGATGGCAACGGTCGACATTGCAGTGCGTCACCCGGCGGCATTTGTGTCGGCAACCGGCGTGCTCGCTGGCGCAGTGGGCATTGCCTGATGAGCGCGGCGGCAACCCTTGAGCGGCGCTTCGCGACCGAGCTTCGCACTGCGGGGCGCCAGGTCGAGGGCTATGCCGCCACGTTCACCGCAGAGGCCGATCTGGGGGCTTTCCGGGAGCGCATCGCTCCCGGTGCCTTCAGCCGGTCGCTGTCGGGAGATATTCTCGCACTGCTCGATCACGATCCCGGCAAGGTGCTGGGGCGCACGCGGTCGGGCACGCTGCGGCTGTCTGAGGATAACCGGGGCCTGCACTTTTCGCTCGACCTTCCCGACACTCAGGCGGGGCGCGATGTTATTGCCCTTGCCGAGCGCGGTGATCTTGGCGGCATGAGCTTTGGCTTCCGGGTGCCTGAAGGCGGCGAGACCTGGATGGATAAGACGCGCACGCTGCGCGCTGTCGACCTGAAGGAAATCTCGATCGTCTCGGCATGGCCTGCCTATGCCGGGACTGAGGTTGCGCTGCGGGCGTTTATGCGCGGTGCTGAAGCACAACGCCGCAAGCGGGTGCTCGTGATGGCGGAGGCTGCCCGATGGGAATGATTGACCGCATAGCGGCGCTGGCAGGCTATGAAAAGCGCGCTGCCGATCCGAGCTGGCAGGCGCTTGCCCCCATGACGGGCTATAGCGCGGGCTTGTCCGCACGCGGTGCAGAGAACCTGTCGACCGTGCTCGCCTGCACCAGCGCGATCGCAACTGCCCTCGCCTACGTCCCGGCGCGGGTCTATTCGATCGAGAACGGCAATCGGCTGGAGAACTTCCGGCACCCGCTGAACCGCCTGATCCGGGGCGGCGCGACACCTTCCATGACGTGGTGCGATACGGTCGAGCACTGGATTGCCGACGCTCTGCTGACCGGCAACGGCCTGATCGAGATCGAGCGCAATGGCGGCGGTCAGCTGTCGGGCCTGCGCTATTGGCCTTGGGGCTATACCACCGTGTCCGAACTCTCCAGCGGTCGGCTCGCCTATGACGTCCGGGACGGTCGCGGTCAGGGCAAGCGG
>Ga0315904_10013569_pt1 | contig 10191 bp, 10 predicted proteins | sample LakEriMetagenome_6_FD_203529 | JGI IMG/M metagenome (GOLD analysis project Ga0315904, IMG submission 203529) | Freshwater fungal communities from buoy surface, Lake Erie, Ohio, United States - Buoy 12 MA120 | ecosystem: Environmental > Aquatic > Freshwater > Lake | place: USA: Lake Erie, Ohio...
ACCTGATACAGGAAATCGAGCCCGTCGCGGCTGGCATCGAGCATGACCTGGACGGCGTCGAGGCGCGGCTGCATCCAGGCCTCGAAGCGCTGCGCGTCGTCGATGCTCCGGCCGCGCGCGGCGGGCGGCTGCGGCGTCGCGCAGCCGGCCAGCATCGCGGCGAGGCCGAGCGCGGCGGCGAGGGCGGCGAGGGGACGCATCGCCACCATTCTAGCCGGGCCTGGGCCGCGGAAGCCCAGGGTTTCGCGGGCTCGGCCGGTTCCGGCCGCGCGGCTTGTCGCGATGGGCGCGCGGGGGCTAGCTTCGGCGCGCCGAGGAGAACCCCATGCCCGAATCCGCCGTCACCGCCGACATCGCGGCGCTCAGTTTCGAGGACGCGCTGCGCGAGCTCGAGGAGATCGTCCGCACCCTGGAACAGGGGAAGGGACGGCTGGAGGACGCCATCCGCAGCTACGAGCGCGGCGCCGCGCTCAAGGCGCATTGCGAGCGCAAGCTCGCCGAGGCCGAGGCGCGCATCGAACAGATCGCCCTCGGCGCGGACGGCAGGCCCGAGGCGCAGGCGGCGCGTTTCGAATGATGCGCGGCCCATGACCCCCACGCTCGCGGCGGCGCTGGCGGAAGACGCGGCCCGTGTCGAGGCGGCGCTCGACGGCCTGCTGGCCCCGCCGCCCGGACCGGAACGACGCGTGTTCGAGGCGATGCGCTACGCCTGCCTCGGCGGCGGCAAACGGCTGCGGCCCTTCCTGGTCCTGGAATCCTGCCGCCTGTCCGGCGTCGCCCCCGACTGCGCGTTGCGCATCGCGGCGGCTCTGGAGATGGTCCATTGCTATTCGCTGGTGCATGACGACCTGCCGGCGATGGACGACGACGACATGCGCCGCGGCCGCCCGACCGCGCACAAGGCGTTCGACGAGGCGACCGCGATCCTGGCCGGCGACGGGTTGCTCACGCGCGCCTTCGAGACCCTGGCCGATCCGTCGACGCATCCCGATGGCGGGGTCCGTGCCGCGCTCGTGCTGCATCTGGCGCGCGCCGCCGGCCCGGACGGGATGGTGGGCGGCCAGACGATCGACATGGCTGCGTCTTCGGGGCCCGCCGGCGTCGAAGACATCGCGCGCCTGCAGAGCCTGAAGACCGGCGCGCTGTTCCGCTTCGCCTGCGAATCCGGTCCGATCGCGGCGCATGCCCCCGGCGCGCGTCGCGCCGCGCTCGTGGACTTCGCGCGCGATTTCGGGCTGGCCTTCCAGATGGTCGACGACATCCTGGACGTCGAGGGCAGCGCCGACGCGCTGGGCAAGGCCGTCGGCAAGGACGCGGCGCGCGGCAAGGCGACCTTCGTCTCGCTGCTGGGCCTTGCGCGGGCGCGCGAAGAGGCCGACCGTCTCGCCGCGCGGGCGGCGGCGCATCTCGCGCCGTTCGGCACCGCGGGGGCGTCGCTGCGCGATCTCGCCGCCTGGGTCGCGCGCCGCCGCGCCTGAGCCGCGGCGCGCCGCCATTTCCCTCGCGGCGCCGGACAGGCTAGAAGCCCGGCGCCATGAACGCCGTTTCCGCCGCGCCCGACGCCGCGCTCTCCCCCTGGCGTCGCGAAATCGGCGCGACGTGGCGCCTGGCGCTGCCGATCGTGGTCACGCAGCTCGCACAGGTGTCGATCATGACGGCGGACGTCGTGATGCTCGGCTGGCTTGGGCCGGAGGCCCTCGCGGCGGGCGCGATGGGCTGGAACCTGGTGTTCATCGTCACGATCTTCGGCTTCGGCATCTGCATGGCGACGGCGCCGATGATGGCGCAGGCCATCGGGCGCGGCCGCGGCAAGGTCCGCGATGTGCGTCGCAGCATGCGCCAGGGGTTCTGGGCCGCCGCGATCCTGGCGCTGGCCGGCTGGATGCTGCTGGCGCTGTCGGCGCCGATCCTGCTGCTGCTGCGCCAGGACGCGGCGCTGGTCGCGCCGGCGGCGGGCTATGTCGACATCCTCGCCTGGGGCGTGCTGCCGACGCTGTGGTTCATGGTGCTGCGCCAATTCCTCGCCGTGCTCGAGCGGCCGCGGGCGGCGCTGGTCGTGCAGGTCCTCGCCTTCTTCCTGAACGTCGTCGGGAACTACGCGCTGATCTTCGGCCATTTCGGCATGCCGGCGCTGGGACTCAACGGCGCCGCCGTCGCGAGCGCGGTCGCCAACTGGTTCGCCTTCCTCGCCCTGCTCGGCTTCGTGCTGACGGACCGGCGCATGCGACGCTACCGGCTGCTCGGACGCTTCTGGCGCGCCGACTGGGCGCGGCTGCGCGAGCTCGCGCGTCTCGGCCTGCCGATCTCCGGCGTGCTGCTGCTCGAGGTCACGGTCTTCGCCGCCGCCGTCTACGTGCTGGGCGCGATCGGCACCGAGCAGCTCGCGGCGCACCAGATCGCCATCCAATGCGCCTCGATCACCTTCATGGTGCCGTTCGGCCTCGCCCAGGCGGCGACGGTGCGCGTCGGCATCGCCGCCGGCGCAGGCGATCGGGCCGGCGTGCGCCGCGCCGGATGGGCGGCGCTGTCGCTCGGGCTCGCCTTCATGGCGGCGATGGCCCTGACGCTCTGGCTGCTGCGCTGGCCGATCGCGGAGCTTTTCCTCGACGCGAGCCAGCCGCAGAGCCTGCGCGTGGCGCAGTACGCCGTGGAGTTCCTCGCCGTCGCCGCCGTGTTCCAGATCTTCGACGGCGCCCAGGCGATCGCGATGGGCGCGCTGCGCGGGCTCAAGGACACGCGCCTGCCCATGCTGATCGCGGCGCTCGGCTACTGGGCGCTCGGCTTCACGGCCGGCTGCTTCGCCGCTTTCGTCCTCGGCATGGACGGCCTGGGGGTGTGGATCGGGCTGGCCATCGGGCTCGCGGTCGTCGCCGCGCTGGCGACCGCGCGCTTCGCCGCGCGCGAGCGGCTGGGGCTGGTGCCGTGACCGGGCGGCGGCGCGCCGACGTCGCGCTGGTCGAGCGCGGCCTGGTCGAGAGCCGCGCGCGCGCCCAGGCGGTCATCCTCGCGGGGCTGGTGTTCAGCGGTGAGCGCAGGATCGACAAGGCCGGCATGCCGGTCGCCGACGACCAGCCGCTGGAACTGCGCGGCCGCGACCATCCCTGGGTCAGCCGGGGTGGGCTCAAGCTCGATCACGCGCTGTCGCATTTCGGCATCGACGTCTCCGGCGCGGCGGCGATCGATGTCGGCGCCTCGACGGGCGGCTTCACGGACGTGCTGCTGGCGCGCGGCGCGGCGCGCGTCCACGCGGTCGATGTCGGCCATGGCCAGCTCGCCTGGAAGCTGCGCCAGGACGGGCGGGTCGCGGTCCACGAGAAGACCAACGCCCGCCATCTCGACCGCGTGGCGATCCCCGAGCCGGTCGATGTCGTGGTGTGCGACGCCAGCTTCATCGGGCTCGAGACCGTGCTGCCGGCGGCGCTCGCCCTGGCGCGGCCCGGCGCCTGGCTGGTGGCGTTGATAAAGCCGCAATTCGAGGTCGGCGCCGCGCGCGTCGGCAAGGGCGGGGTCGTGCGCGATCCGGCGCTGCACGCGGAAGTCTGCGCGCGCATCGCCGCATGGCTGCCCACGCAAGGATGGCGGGTTGCGGGGATCGCCGAGAGCCCTATCCTGGGCCCCGAAGGCAACAAGGAGTTCCTGATCGCGGCGCAAAAGGGCTGAGCGAGTCCCGCGCCGCGCTCGCAGCGAGGCCATGCAGGAAAACGAACCCAAGGCGGCCGCCGGTCCGGGGATCGCGCCGCGCGACGTGAGGTTCGTCGTCGCGGGCGCGATGATCGCGATCTTCCTGTCGGCGCTCGACCAGACGATCGTGGCCACCGCGCTGCCGTCGATCGCCCGCGACCTGGGCGACGTGGCGCTGCTGTCCTGGGTGGTGAGCGCCTATCTCGTCAGCTCGGTCTGCGCCATGGCCGTGGTCGGCAAGCTGAGCGATGTCCATGGCCGCCGCCCGCTGATGCTGGCGGCGCTGGCGATCTTCGTGTTGGCCTCGGTGTTCTGCGCGCTGGCCGAGAGCATGGCGGCGCTGATCGCCGCGCGCGCCCTCAAGGGCATGGGCGGCGGCGCGCTGGTGACGCTCGCCCAGACGATCGTCGCCGATGTCGTCAGCCCGCGCGAGCGGGGCCGCTACGCGGCGCATTTCTCGGGCATGTGGGCGGCGGCCTCGTTGCTGGGCCCGACCGTCGGCGGCGCCCTGACCCAGCATCTCGGCTGGCCCTGGATCTTCTGGATAAACCTGCCGCTCGGCCTCTGCGCGCTGGTGGCCGTCGACGGCGTGCTGCGCAAGCTGCCGCCGCGGCGCGTGCCCGCCAGGATCGACGTGGCCAGCCTGGCGCTGCTGCCGGTGGCGACGACGGCTCTGCTGTTCGCGCTGTCCTGGGGCGGCGTCCGCCATCCCTGGCTCTCCGCACCGGTCGTCGCCTGCGCCGCGCTGGCCGCCCTGTGCGGCTGGCTGTTCTGGCGCCGCCAGCACGCGCTCGACGAGCCGCTCTTCGCCCCAAGCTTCGCGCGCGACCCGGTCGTGGGCCGCGTGCTGCCGACGATCTTCTTCGGTTTCGGCGGCTTTCTCGCCCTGGCGATCACGCTGCCGGTCTTTCTGCAGGTGGTGCTGCTGCAGACCCCCGGCGATGCCGGCCTGCTGATGATACTCCTGACCTTCTCCACCACCATCACGGCCTACTGGTCGGGCCGCTACCTGCGGCGCAGCGGCGACTATCGTCGTCCACCGCTGCTGGGCTTTCCGCTCGCGGCCGCGTCGGCGCTGCTGTTCGCGTTCGCGATCGATCATGCCGCGCCCTGGTCGGCGGCGCTGATGATGCTCGGCGTGGGGCTTGGGATCGGACCGATCTTCCCGACCGCGATCGTGGCGGCCCAGAACGCCGTCGCGCCGCGCGACATAGGCGCGGTGACCGGCGCGGTCGGCTACGCGCGCTCGCTGGGCGGCGCGGTCGGCGCCGCGGCCGCGACCGCGCTCGTCCTCGCGCTGGTGCCACGCGCGGGCGAGCTGCGCGGGCTCGACGACCTCGTGCGCGCCCAGCTCGGGTCGGCGGAACGGGCGATGGTGGCGGGCGCGTTCCGCTGGCTGTTCGTCGCGGTGGCGCTGCAGATCCTGATCGGCTGGGCGATCTACATGCGCGTCGCGGCACGGCCGCTGCGCACCCATCCGGCCGCGGCGCGCGAGGATTAGAGCGCGGTCCGCTCTGATGGTCGGCGTCGCGTGCCACGCCGCGCGCGCATGGCGCTTCCTCAGTCTTCGCGGTCGGCGTCCGCGGCGCCGCCCGGCGTCGATGGCGGCCAATGCGTCTCGATCGCCGCGAGCATGTCGCTCGCGCGATGGTCGAGGCCCTGGGCCACGATCGAGATCCCATAGGGCAGGGCGGGCATCTTGACGACCGGGTCGCCCATCAGCCGCTTGCCGAGCCGCACTTGCGCGAAGGCTTCGGGCAGCAACTCGACGTCGAGCCGTCCGCCGCCGATCATCGCGAAGCCGCGCGCGGCGCCGGCACGCGAGATCGCGGACCATGGGATCGGCGCGTCCGCGTTCTGCGGCAGGCCCAGGCCCTCGGGGCCGACGGTCACGACCGGCGTCGGATCGAGGATGTGGCGGATGTTGTGCCAGACCTGGTAGCCGATCAGGACGGCGACCATCGCGGCCCCCACCCAGGGTGCGTCGGCATCGGCGAAATGCGCGTGCAGGTACCAGGCAGCGCCAATCACCACGGCGAGCGCGAGCGCTGCGTTCAGGCCGGCGAGAAGCCGCGAGCGGCGGACCGCGAGGTTGCGTGGGCCGGTCATCGCGCCGAGGGGGTCAGCCGCATTGCGCGCGATGGCGCAGCAGGTGGTCGGCAAGTACGCAGGCCATCATCGCCTCGCCCACCGGCACCGCGCGGATGCCGACGCAGGGATCGTGCCGGCCGATCGTACGGATGTCGGTGTCGGCGCCGTCGACGTCGATCGTGCGCCGCGGAGACAGGATCGAGGATGTGGGCTTGACCGCGAAGCGCAGGACGATGTCCTGGCCGGTGGAGATGCCGCCCAGGATGCCGCCCGCGTTGTTCGCCAGGAACTCCGGTCCGGACGGTCCGGCGCGCATCTCGTCGGCGTTATCCTCGCCGGAGAGTTCCGCCGCTGCGAACCCGGCGCCGATCTCGACGCCCTTCACGGCGTTGATGCCCATCATCGCCGCGGCGAGGTCGGCATCGAGCTTGCCGTAGATCGGGGCGCCCAGACCCGCCGGCACGCCGCTGGCGACGACCTCGATCACGGCGCCGACCGAGGACCCGGCCTTGCGCACAGCGTCCAGTTCGCCTTCCCAGGCCTGCGCGGCCTGCCGGTCCGGACAGAAGAACGGATTCTCGCCGACGGCCGCCCAGTCCCATCGGGCGCGGTCGACCCGGTGGCGGCCGAGCTGGACGAGCGCGCCGCGGATGGCGACATCCGCGCCCAGAACCTTGCGCGCCACGGCACCCGCGGCGACGCGCATCGCGGTCTCGCGCGCAGACGAGCGGCCGCCGCCGCGATGGTCGCGGATCCCGTACTTGCGCCAATACGCGTAATCGGCGTGGCCCGGCCGGAACTTGGCGGCGATCTCGCCGTAGTCCTTGGAGCGTGCGTCCTCGTTCTCGATCTGCAGCGCGATCGGCGTGCCCGTGGTCAGGCCGTCGAGCACGCCGGACAGGATCCGGACGCGGTCGGGCTCGCGGCGCTGGGTGGTGAAGCGCGACTGGCCCGGCCGCCTGCGGTCGAGGTCGCGCTGGATGTCGGCCTCGTCCAGCCGCAGGCGTGGCGGCGCGCCGTCGACCACGCAACCGATGGCCGGTCCATGGCTCTCGCCCCAGGTCGTGACCCGGAACAGATGGCCAAAGCTGTTATGCGACATCGTCGGTGGCCCGGCGGCGTGTCATTTCTGCGGCTTGAAGTTGGCCAGCATCTCCGAGACAGCGGGCGCCGCGTCCACCGCCATCATGCCGACCACGTGATAGCCGCAATCGACGTGGTGCGTCTCGCCGGTGACGCCGCTGCCCAGGTCGGACAGCAGATAGAGGCCTGCATTGCCGACCTCCTCGGTCGTGACGTTGCGACGGAGCGGGGCGTTGAGCTCGTTCCATTTCAGGATGTAGCGGAAATCGCCGATGCCCGACGCCGCGAGCGTCTTGATCGGGCCGGCCGAGATCGCGTTGACCCGGATGCCGCGCGCCCCGAGATCCGAGGCGAGATACCGTACCGAGGCTTCGAGCGCAGCCTTCGCCACGCCCATCACGTTGTAATGCGGCATCACCCGTTCGGCGCCGTAGTAGCTGAGCGTCAGCAGGCTTCCGCCCGGCTTCATCATCGGCGCGGCGCGGCGACACAGATCCGTGAACGAGAAGCAGGAAATGTCCAGGGTGCGCAGGAAATTGGCGCGGGTGGTGTCGAGATAGAGCCCCTTGAGCTCTTCCTTGTCGGAATAGGCGATGGCATGGACCACGAAATCGAGGCCGCCCCAGTCCGCGCCAAGGGTCGCGAACACGGCGTCGAGGGACGCCGGGTCGGTGACGTCGGCCGGCAGAACATGGCGAGCCCCGATCTCGGCGGCGAGCGGACGGACCCGCTTTTCCAGCGCCTCGCCCTGGAAGGTGAAGGCCAGTTCCGCGCCCTGCGCGGCGCAGGCCTTGGCGATGCCCCAGGCGATCGACCGGTCGTTGGCCACGCCCATGACAAGCCCTCGCTTGCCGGCCATCAGGGTTCCATTGCCGGTCATAAGTCCATGCTCCCGTTGATAAATCGGAATTTTCGCCGTTGCGGCATCCTACACGCAAACGCCGCGCGGTCAACCATCCGCGCCGCGGGCGGCGGCGGATTGACGCAGCGCGCGGCGCGCTATGTGGGCGTATCTCCGCTGGCGCCCGCCGGCGCCCCGCACCAGGATCCGCAACCGACATGTCCGAAACCGCGACCCAAGCCGAACCCCCGCTGATCGATCCGGGTCTCGACCCGTTCGAGCGTTTCGCCGGCTGGCTGGCCGAGGCGACCGCCAGCGAGCCCAACGACCCCAACGCGATGGCGCTGGCGACCGCCGACGCTCAGGGGCGGCCCAGCGTGCGGATGGTCCTGCTCAAGGGCGTCGACCAGGGCGGTTTCGTCTTCTACACGAACCTGGAAAGCCGGAAAGGTGGCGAGCTAGCCGCCAATCCGCGCGCGGCGCTGCTTTTCCACTGGAAGACCCTGCAACGTCAGGTTCGCGTCGAGGGTCCGGTCACCCCGGTGACGGCGGCGGAGGCCGACGCCTATTTCGCGACCCGCGCGCGGACCAGCCGCATCGGCGCCTGGGCATCGCGCCAGTCGCGCCCGATGCAGGGCCGTTTCGAACTCGAGCGCCGCGTCGCCGAATATGCCGCCCGCTACGCCATCGGCGAAGTGCCGCGCCCCGCGCACTGGTCCGGCTTCCGCCTCGTCCCGGAGCGGATCGAGTTCTGGCAGGATCGCCGCTTCCGCCTCCACGACCGGCTGGTCTTCCTGCGCGACGGCGCCGGCTGGCGCAACGAGCGTCTGTTCCCGTGACCGTCCGCGCCGACCGCGCCGCCGCCGGCCGGCTTATGAAGCGGGCCGCCGCCGCCTCGGTGGCGGTCGCGGCGACGCTGATCATCGCCAAGGTCGGGGCGTGGCTGGCGACCGATTCGGTCGCGATGCTCTCCAGCCTGCTCGACTCGCTGCTCGACGCGGCGGCCTCGGCGATCAATCTGCTCGCTGTCCGCCACGCCCTGACCCCGGCCGACGAGGAACACCGGTTCGGGCATGGCAAGGCCGAGCCGCTCGCGGGGCTGGCGCAGTCGGCGTTCATCTGCGGGTCGGCGCTGATCCTGCTGATGGAGGCCCTGCACCGCCTCGGCGCGCCGCAACCGGTGCAGCGGCCCGAGATCGGGATCGCGGTCGCGCTGTTCTCGATCGCCCTGTCGGCGGGGCTGGTGTTCTACCAGCGGCGCGTGGTCGCGCGTACCGGATCGGTGGCGATCGCCGCGGACTCGCTCCACTACGGCAGCGACGCCCTGCTCAACGGCGCGGTGGTCGCGGCGCTGGTCGTGGGCATATTCGTCGACGCGCCGCTGGTCGACCCCGTCTTCGGGGCCGGCATCGCGCTCTGGATCCTGTGGGGCGCCATCCGCATCGCGCGCCAGTCCTTCGACCTGCTGATGGACCGCGAATTGCCGATCGCGGACCGCGATCGCATCCTGGCGATCGCGCGGGCACGACCCGAGGTGCTGGACGTGCATGACCTGCGCACCCGCTCGGCGGGCACGCATATCTTCGTGCAGATGCACATCGAACTCGATCCCGAGATGCGCCTCGCCCGTGCCCATGCCGTGGCCGACGCGGTCGAACTCGACATCCGGGCCGCCTATCCGCACGCCGAGATCATCATCCACCAGGATCCCGCCGGCGAGATGGAGGCGCATCGCGCCGTCGCCGTTCCATGACCGGCGCTCAGGACGAGGTCGTCGCCTTTCTCTCGGACCCGGCCACCCATGGCGGGGTCGCTCCCCGGCGCGTCGACACGCATGGATCGATCCTGTTCCTGGCCGGCGCGCAGGTGCTGAAGCTGAAGCGCGCGGTCGCGTTCTCGTACATGGATTTCTCGACCGTCGCGCGGCGCGGCGCGATGTGCCGCGCCGAGGTCGCGACCAACCGGCGCATCGCTCCGGCGCTCTATGCCGGCGTGCGCGCCGTCGTGCGTCGCGCCGACCGGCTTCAACTGGTGGACGCGGACGCCACCGGCGATGGCGAGATCCTCGACTGGGTGGTCGCGATGCGGCGCTTTCCGCCGGGGGCCGAGTTCGACGCGATCGCCGCGCGCGGCGCGCTCGAGCTGTCGCTGGTCCGCAGCCTCGCGGCGCGCGTGGCGCGCTTCCACGCCGCGCAGCCGCCCGTCGACGGGCATGGCGGCGCCGCCGGGCTCGCGGCCGTGATCGCCGAGAACCGGCATGAATTCATGCGCGTGGCGGACATGCTCGATCCGGCGCTGGCGGCCGCGGCAGACGCCGCCTGCGTGGCGGCGTGGTCCTCGCTTGTCCCGCTGCTCGACCGCCGCGCGCGCGAGGGCCATGTGCGGCACTGCCATGGCGACCTGCATCTGGGAAATGTCTGCCTGTTCGAGGGTGAGCCGACCCCGTTCGACGCGATCGAGTTCAATCCGGCGATCGCGAACATCGACACGCTCTT
>Ga0315904_10013572_pt1 | contig 10190 bp, 5 predicted proteins | sample LakEriMetagenome_6_FD_203529 | JGI IMG/M metagenome (GOLD analysis project Ga0315904, IMG submission 203529) | Freshwater fungal communities from buoy surface, Lake Erie, Ohio, United States - Buoy 12 MA120 | ecosystem: Environmental > Aquatic > Freshwater > Lake | place: USA: Lake Erie, Ohio...
CCCCAGTTGTCGTGGAAGTGCCCCCCTGTGAAGCCAAAGCCCCGCCCGTGGTCGGGGCGTTCGACGCACCACAGCATCGCCTCGGGACGCCCCTTGTTGGCCTGGATGTGCGGATAGGGACCAGCGGGGTAAACGTAGGGGCCATCCCGGACGGCATCGGGGGGGGTCGCGACGAGGATTGGCTGGAACTGGACTTCACCCACCTGCTCGCGGCGGTTTCCGGGAAGGTCACCCAAAAACCGCATGTGGAAGTACCACTCGTCGCGGATCTGGAACGGTTTGACCCCCCGGCTCACGGGGTGATCGGGGAAGCGGGTGAACTCAGGCTCCCAGATGGGATTGCACGAGAGCATGTGTTCGTAGTGGCCCCCGATCCACTTCTTGAACTGCTGCCCCGCCTGGTCGGCGACCACTTCCACACCATAGTGCATGCAGCCCAGTCCCACTCCCTTGGCGGCCCATTGCTCGGCGAGCTTGAGTCGGCGGCCATTTTCTTTAACCAGCTCATGTCCGCCACCGCCATCCATATAGAACACGATGGCGTGGGCGTTGTCGAAAACCCGTTCGTCGGTGGGCCAGCCATTGAGGACGACGTGGGTTTCGACCAGGGGGGAGCCCTGGAGGCACTTTTGGAGGAGTTGGACCCCGGCATTAAATTCGTGCATGCGGGGGGGGTGCGAGGGGCGCCCGGCGACCAGCACGAGTCTGCGGAGAGGCTCGGCGGCCTGGGCAGGTTGCAGGGCGAGCACGGTCGCCAGGCAAGCACAGAGATAGGTTCCCAGCAGCCTGGTGAGACGAGGCGGGGCGACCGCACTGCGGGACGTGTGGTGAGGGAGTGTGCCCCACAGGGGGGCCAGATCGCGGGCGGAGGGAGGCAGCATGAGGGGATTGGAACGCAGAAAAGGGAGGGGCACCGCAGGTGGGGGGGACGCTTGGGGAATTCTCCCCGATTGGTCAGGTCGCAACTTGGGAATCTCGCTGGAACAGCCTCGCTTGGGAAGCCCGGAACCTCAAGAGCAGGGGGTGGGATCGTGCCGCAGCTCTCAGGGGAGGCAAAGGGACTTGGGCTGGCGAGCGACTGCGGGAGCTGACTGTGAGCCAACTCTTGCTGGCCGGTCGAGAGCCACAAGCATCATTGGAAAAATGGATGGTGAATTGGGGGGGCTCGGCAAGAGGCGGTGGGTTGACGGGGTGAATGGAAGGGCGGCGGGGCACGAACTGGAAAGCGAAAAGTCCCGTCCATCGAGATGCCGAAACCCTGAGCAAGTGCGGTTTTGCTTGCCGAGGAAATGAAAAGCAAAGGGGGCGCTTTGTAGATTCATTCGGGCCAGTGGGTTCGCAGGCGGTGTGTGCAGTCCGTGGCAAGAAAAGTTTCATCGGTTAATTTGGGCTCTAAGTCTTGAATTGGTTGTGGTTTGTGGTGTGTTAAGAGAGGTGGTTTGCCACGGCGGAGGCGGTTTGCCGATGACTTGTCCCGCGGAGCGGCCAGGGCGAATCGAGGTAAACCGTGATGATGGGCCCCTTGGCCGCATTCGCAGAGTCGCTGACTGTTTTTTTTCCAGTCTCGGCTTGAACCCTGACATCCACGTCAGTAGAATCCCCCGCACGAAGCATGGGGTCCACCTTGTACCCAGCTCGAAGTGACCCGCAGGTGGAATGCGGGTGATCCGGATCGTTTCAGCATGTGAGGAGGAGAGGCAGATGATGAACTTGAGAAGTGCGGTGTTGGGTTGCGTCGCGGCGATCGCGATGGCTGTTCCCGCGTTCGCTGGCCCCATTCATGGCCAGATTCAGTACGGGACATCGGGAACCCCGACGTACAACCCGACGACCAACGGCCAGAGCCTGGCGGACTACGCCGGAACCGTGACGTTCAGCACGAACGTCACGTCCACGGGGCCGTTCCCCACGATCGACGACTTCGCTGGCAAGACCTTGAACAGCGGTGTGGCTGCGTCGACCATCACGTGGAACGCTACCACCGTGACCATCGATTACGGCACCTTGGGTTCGTTCACTGGCACCATCGACGCTGTCAACTCGGTTGAAGGCGCCAACAGCTCGTACCATCTCTACATCGGTACGTTCACTCCCGGGACCGAGATGGCTGGCTACGACGCCACCCCCGCCACGCTGTCGATCCAGATCAACCGCACGGGCTCGGGTGTGACCCCGACCCTGTCGGGCACCCTGACCGTGGCTGACGACACCGTCGTCCCCGAGCCCACCACCTACGCTTTGGCCGCCTTCGGCGCCATCGCCATGGGCGTTGTCGCTCGTCGTCGTCGTGCCTAATTGAAGTGAGAATCGGCGAAATCGCTGATTCCCTCTGAGATAAAGAGAAACCCCGGGCTGTTCACAGTCCGGGGTTTCTTCGTATCTAAGCCCTGGCATTTCTTAATTCGCCATCGTCCGCCTCCCGCTCGAAGAGCTTGTCCAGAGGGGGCTGCCCGCAACTTCTTGCGCCATGGACCGTCGCCCGCGCCTGTGACCCGACGGACTCAAGTCTGCCATCTCAGAAGGCCACCCCCCTTGGGCCTGACGCGAACTTTCACCGTTGGTGTCGTCAAGTTAAGCTGACTGCGGCTGCCGTGGCCTCAATATCCTGGTCCCGCCTGACCCCTCACGCGAGCCACGCCGTGATACCATCCCCCCCACCCTCCCTCCCCCAGCCTGTTTGCCCCCCCGGTGAACACCCTCTCCCCGGCCGGCGGGGCCTGCTCCAGGTGGGGGCGCTCGGCTTGGTTGGTCTCGGACTGGGCGATCTACTGCGTGGCAAGAGTCTTGCCAACCCTGCCCGCCCCGCGCCGGCCCGCTCGGTAGTCTTCATCTTCCAAAGCGGGGGCCCCTCGCAGCACGAGACACTCGATCCCAAGCCACTCGCCCCCCAGGGAGTCCGCGGCGAGTACGGGGTCACCGCCACCCGCTTGCCTGGAATTCAGTTCTGCGAATACCTCCCCCGGCTCGCGACTCGCGCCGACCGTTTCAGCGTGGTCCGAACGCTCAGGCATACCGCCGATCGGCAGTTTCGCAACGAACACAATAGTGGCATGTACCTGCTGCTCACCGGCAGCACCGAACTGCCGGTGGGTGACACGAACGCGACCATCACCAACCCCCGTCCCGGTCGGATGGAGTGGCCCTCGATTGGCAGCCAGATCGCCTTCGCCCTGGCCGGCGACCGCCAGGGGGGTTGGCCGGCGGTGGTCGAGATCCCCCGCGAAAACCTGATGAAATATCCCGGCCGCGGACCGGGGCTCTTGGGTCCGCGATTCGACCGCTGGGGAGTCGATCTCGCCTGCCGCTGCCAGGCCCCCGACGCCGCAGGGTCGTGCCCCAACTGCTTCAGCCACGACGACCCCAACGACCCCGCCCGGGCGGCTGGTCCCGGTCCCCAGGCGTGGTGGAACAACAGCAGTTGCCGGGATGCCAGCTTTCATTTGCCCGCCCTCGTGCAGGGGGGCTTCAGTCCCGGAGAGTTGCAGCGGCGGACGGAGCTGTTGGGGCAACTCGACACCTTTCGGCGTGCCGTTGAGCGACAGGCCGAGGCGGGGCTGGCCAGCCAGTGGGACGCCCACCGGCACCAGGCGCTGCAACTGCTGATCGCCGCCCGGCCTGGCAAGGCGAACCCCTTCGACCTGGCCCAAGAGCCCGACCGGGTGCGGGACCTGTATGGCCGGGAAGAGTGGGGGCAGGGCTTCCTGGTCGCCCGGCGGCTGGTGGAAGCGGGAGTCCGGCTGGTGCAGATCAACCTGCGGGGCTGGGACACGCACCAGAACGCGTTTCGCGACCTGAAGGGAAAGTTGCTCCCCTCGCTCGATCACTGTCTCTCGGGATTCCTCGACGATCTGGAAGAGCGGGGCTTGCTGGATGAGACCCTGGTGGTGATGTGCGGCGAGATGGGCCGAACGCCGCGCATTTCGCCGATCGCCGCAGGGGGCAAAAACGCCAGCGGCGAACTGTTCACCGATGGTCGCCATCATTGGGGCGATGTGTTTCCCTGCCTGCTGGCGGGGGGCGGAATCGAGCCCGGGCGGGTGCTGGGGCAGACCGACCCGCACGGGGGTCAGCCAGTCGGCGACGCCTGGACCCCCAGCGAACTGGCGGCAACCATTCTGAACCGCCTCGGAGTGGACCCCGCGACCGAGTTTCAGGACGCCACAGGCCGCCCGCACCGCCTGTTCCAGGGAACCCCCATTCCCGGCCTGTGGTAGCCGTTCGCCAGTCGCGCCGGGCCAGTTGCGCCGGACCAGTTGCCACGTGGTTGCGTTGGCCGCGCTCGAACAGCGCAGGTCGCAGGGCCCCTCAGCTCGCGGCGCGCCCCTCGGAGCGGGGGGGGCGGTTCATCAGCGAGTCGGTCGCCGAAACCGCCGACTTGCCTTCGAACAGCACGCGGTAGACCTCGGCACAGATCGGCATGTCGAGCCGGCGGCGTTCGGCCAGTTGATGAATGCTCCGGCAGGTGGCCACCCCCTCGGGGACCCCATGGATCTGGCCCAGCGCCTCCTCCAGCGAAAGCCCCCGCCCAATCAGCTCGCCCACCTTGCGGTTGCGTCCAAACCGACTGCAGCAGGTGGCAATCAGGTCGCCCAGGCCCGCCAGGCCGGTGAAGGTGTCGGCGTCGGCCCCCAGGGCGGTTCCCAGGCGCGTGATCTCAACCAGCCCTCGGCTCAGCAGCGCCGCCTTCGCGTTGTCGCCGTATTCCAGTCCATCGCAGATCCCCGCAGCAATCGCCACCACATTCTTCAGTGCCCCGCCCAGTTCCACACCAACCAGGTCGCGATTGGTGTAGACGCGGAAGCGGTCGGTCGAGAGCCAGCCCTGCACCAGTCGCAGCAGTTCGGCCTGCTGCCCGGCAACCACGACGCTGCAAGGGAGACGCCGGGCGAACTCCTCGGCATGGCTGGGACCACACAGCGCGGCGGTGGGGCGAGCCCCCCACACCTGCTCCAGGATCTGGCTGGGACGCAGCAGCGTGTCGTACTCGACCCCCTTGACCACGCTGACCACGGGTGCCTGGGGGGCCAGCAGCGGGGCGAGGGGCTGCAGTGTGCCCCGCAGAAAACTGGTCGGAATGGCGGCGACCACCAGTTCGGCCCCGCTGAGTGCGTGGGGGGCCTCGGCGGTCAGTTCGATCGAGTCGGGGAGCGGGAGGCCAGGCAGATAGCGGCGGTTTTCGCGGGCGGTGGCCAGCTCGGCGTGGCGGGTCGCCGTATGCGACCAGAGCACCACGTGGTTCTCTGGCTTCTCGGCGAACACCAGGGCCATGGCGGTCCCCATGCCCCCGCTTCCCAGGATGGCAATTTTGGGCATGGTGGTTTAACCGCGACGGACGCGGGAAGAGGGACGCGGTCCACCCGCGGGCGACCCCGCGGGCGAGGGGACCTTGGGGGGTGTCGCCGAGCCAGCCGGGGGGCGGGGGGCAGGCCGGTTTCCCGGAAACAGGGCTGTGTTCGCTGGCCGGGCCTCGGCCGCTGAGGCAGCCACGGGCAACCGCAGCTTGAGTCGCAGTTTCTTGGGGAGGCATTTCCCCTCGTCACACGCCTGGCAGCGGACGAGGACCTCAAGGGGCAGTTCTTCACCGGCCGCCGAGGAGGGAATCGCCAGTGTCCCCGGGACCTCGACCACGCCGGTCAGGTACTTCGCCGGCAGTTCTTCCGGTCCCCGATCCACCACCTCGCCCGGGGGAAAACGGAGGTTCGCCAGGTCGAAGCCGGGCTGGGGGGTCAGTTCAATTTCGGTCGGCTCATCGTTGTCGGGATCGCCCGGCGGGTTTCCCTGGATATGCCATCCCTCGGCGACGGTCAGCCTCACCAGCACCCGGCACGACTGTCCCGGGGCGACGGGGAGCGAGTCGAGGAACAGTTCGGCCTGAACCGGGTCGCCCGGCTGCCCGGCGCTGGCCTGGGGAGTCGGCTCGCCGCCGCGGGGGGCTCGCGATTTTTCCGCAGGGGGCGTGTCGGGCGAGCCCGCGGGGGCGTCGTCCGCGGCGGGGCCCCCCTGCAGGCTCTCGTGCAGGGCGAGCGCGAGATAGGCGAAGCTGGTGGGGCTGTTTTCGATCTGCGGAGCGAAGCTGGCGATGGTCGCCCGCGCCTTTTCGGTCAGCGTCGGGTCGGGCTTCAACTGGGCGATCCGCAGCAGGTTGCGGGCGGTGGCACTGTTGGCCGAGGGGAGCACCGAGTCGAACGGCGCCTTCGTGCGGGCCAGCAGTTCTTCGTGGAACCGGCTGGTGGTGAAACAGCCCGCCCCTTCGGCATCCCAGAACAGGTCGAGCTGGAGGGTCGTCAGGTTGCGGGCGGCGTTGTTGTAGCGCTCGTCGCCGGTCGCCTCGGCCAGCACGAGCAGCCCATGGGCCAGCAGGGCGTAGTCTTCGGCATACGCCTCGATGCGCGGTTCTCCCTGGCAGTGGCTGCGGAACATGCGGCCATTTTTCTGGCGGAGCCCGCGGGCCAGGAATTCGGCCGCCTTGCGGGCCGCGTCGAGATAGTCGGGGCGGTCGAAGGCGGCCCCCGCCTCGGCGAGCGCGGCGATCATCAGCCCGTTCCAGCCACAAAGAATCTTGTCATCAAGCAGGGGCCGCACCCGCTGTTCCCGGGTCGCGAGCAGCGCCTGGTTGATTTTCTTGAGGCGGGTTCGCAGTTCGGCGGCCCCCAGTTGCAGTTCGGTGGCGGCCTCTTCCAGGTCGCCGCGGTACTGCAGCACGTGCCCCTCTTCAAAGTTGGGGCGTCCCCCGGTGCCATAGACGGCATGACAGATGGCCAGGTCTTCCCCCTGCAGCACCGCCTCGAGTTCCTCGGTGGTCCAGCAGTAATACTTCCCCTCGACCCCTTCCGAGTCGGCGTCGAGGGCGGTGTAGAAGCCTCCCTCGGGCGCGGTCAGTTCCCGCAGCACAAAGTCGAGGGTCGCGATCGCCACCTCGCGGTCGCGTGGTTGCCGCGATTGTTTCCACGCGGCGGTGTAGACCGACGCCAGCTGGGCGTTGTCGTACAGCATCTTCTCGAAGTGGGGAATCCGCCAGTAGCGGTCGGTGCTGTAGCGATGGAAGCCCCCCCCAACGTGATCGTAAATCCCCCCCGCCGACATCCGGTCGAGGGTGGTGCGGAGCATCCGTTCGGCGGCGGGAGCCTGCGGCCCCCCGGTGGAGAGCGCCTGCAGCAGCGCCAGCTTGGGGGGGACGGGAAACTTGGGCCGCGTGGGGTTGCGGGGGTTGTAACCGAGCCCGCCGTACTCGGCGTCGAACGTGACCTCGAGCGCCTGGAAGACGCGGTCGAGCAGGGCTTGATCGGCGGCGACCGGCTGGGCCGCGGGGAGCGAGCGATACGCCGAGCGAACGGCCCGCGACAGGATCTCGGCGTTCTGCAACTGGCGCTTGCGGAGCTCGGGGTCGCTCCACGAAGCGACGACATTCTTCATGAGGTCGGGGAAGCTGAGCCCCCCGGGCTCGGCGACCGGCGGGAGGTAGGTCGCCCCGCCCAGCGGGCGGCCATCGGGCGTGAGGAACATCGAGAGGGGCCAGCCGCCCCCCTGCTTCGAACCAGTCGCCTCGAAGTAGACCTGCAACGCGGTCATGTAGAGATCATCGAGGTCGGGCCGCTCTTCGCGATCGACCTTGATGTTGACGAAGTTCTCGTTCATGGCGGCGGCGATCTCGGGATTCGAGAACACCTTCTTCTCCATCACGTGGCACCAGTGACAACTGCTGTAGCCAATCGAGAGGAAGATCAGCTTGTTTTCGTCGCGGGCCTTCTGCAGCGCCTCGGGCCCCCACGGATACCAATCGACGGGGTTGTGGGCATGGGCCAGCAGGTAGGGACTCGTTTCCCGGGCCAGGCGATTGGTGGGCTTTCCCCCGGCTCCCGGCTCGGCCCACGCCCGCTGGCTGAACGACAGGTGCCCCCCCAACTGCCCGATTCCCGACCGCCCGATTCCCAACGGTGGAACGCCCGTGGGCCACACCCCGGTCGGGAGACACAGGGCCAGGCAGACCAGCAGTTGCCGCCAGACCCGCGTGACTCGCCGGCCAGTGGTGACACTCGGCCGAAGCGGGCGACCGCCAGCCCGGGGAGCGGACCGGGTGCCAAGCCCCGCTGCGGTGTCGCGCATGGCTTCCGCCGCGCGGAGGGGCAATTGGCTGGCGCCGTGACTGCCGAAGGGGGTACTGGCGCAGGAGCAACTGGCGCAGGAGCAACTGACGCAGATTGGATTCACCGCTTGGTGACTGCCGACGGGCGGGCTGGCATGGGCCTTGTAACCCTTGGGCCCGGGGGGTGGATGGTGGGGTCGTTTCGTCAACATGGCGAGTGCCTCCTGCGGGGGTCGGGGACTGTCCAACCCGGCCCCATGGGGGAAGATCGTAGCCAATTCGGCGGGGAGAGTCTGCCGCAGTTTTCCGCCTTCGCCCAGGCTCCGCCCCCCGCGACCACGCGGGTCGCTCAACGAGCCAGGCGAGAGCCCGCGCGACCCTGAACCACCCCCCAGGGAATGCGGACCCGGGAAACCGAGGGAAAGTCGGTGCGGTGCTGGGGCCCCTGGGGAGTACGCGAATCGCGGCGTGGTTGGGAGCGGGAAAAGTTCTCTTCAGGTCAACGGGCGGTTTGGTCTAGACTGCGCCTGGCCGGAGGCCGGGGGCGAACGGATCTGCGTGCGCCCTCTCGCACAGCAAGGGACTTCGCATGCGCAGCATTGTGGTGATGAATCAGAAGGGGGGCGTGGGCAAGACCACGACCAGTGTCAACCTGGCGGCGGGCCTCGCCCGGCAAGGGCAGCGGGTGCTGCTGCTCGACCTCGATCCCCAGGCGCATGCCTCACTGCATGTGGGGGTCGAACTCCCCCCGAACGCCCCGTCGATCTATCACACCTTCACCGGGCAGCGGCCGTTGCAGCAGGTGCGGCGGATGGTTTCGCCCCGGCTCTGGCTGGCCCCCGCCAGCATCGACCTGGCCGCGACCGAGATTGAACTCGCCGACGTCCCGGGGCGCGAGAGCATTCTGCGCGACGCCCTGCAGAACCTGGCACAAGAAGAGGCGTACGACTACGTGATTATGGACTGCCCCCCGTCGCTGGGGGTGCTGACCATCAACGCCCTGGTCGCCGCCCGCGAGGTGTTCATCCCGCTGCAGCCTCACTTCCTGGCGTTGCACGGTCTGTCGAAGCTGCTGGAAACGACCGCGCTCGTGACCCGCCGACTGAACCGCGACCTGAAGGTCAGTGGCATCGTGCTGTGCCTCTACGAGACCAACACCCGCCTGGCGGCCGACGTGGCGGGAGATCTGCAGGCGTTCCTGGCTTCGAGCGAGCCCGAGGCACCGTGGGCGGAGGGCCGGATCTTCCAGACCCGTATCCGCCGCAACATCAAGCTGGCCGAGGCCCCTAGCTTCGGAAAATCGATCTTCGATTACGCGGCCCGCTGCCCCGGGGCCGAAGACTACGCGCAGTTGGCCGACGAGGTGCTGCAGATGGCCGCGCCCGCCACCGCCGGCTTACCCCCGGTCACCCGCGCGGCATAACAGGCACCCTCCCCCCGCACGCCCAGCGACCTCGCCCACGCGCGGGTCGTTCCGAAGCTCAACCTGCGCGCGTTGAGTCGCAAGGCGAGCAGCCACCTCACGGGCTGCGCTGAGCCAGACGCGCTGTACTGAGCGGCACGCGCTACCGCCCGCGGCCGACCCTCGATGCCGCGCTGAAGTTGCTGCATTACGGGCTCGAATTCGCCCTCGGTCTGCCACCGCGCCCAGATGGTCCCCCGCAGAAAGAGCGGGACCACGTTGGGGGTCGACGCGGTGCCGGGGAGCAGCAGGGGGATGATCCGCAGTGGAGGAGACTGGCTCACCCGCCGGGCGATTGCCGCCTCCATCTCTTGCGACTGCCACGGTCCCAGGCCAGTCGGGTCCTGACCAGTCGGGTCCTGACCAGTCGGGTCCTGACCAGTCGGTCCCAGGCAAATGACCACCACGGGCACCTGCTCCAGGGCCCGGGCCATCTCGACCTGGGCCAAATCGCCCGGGAGCAGATCCCACTGGTCGAACCAGGTGGTGATCCCGCGACTCTCCAGCCACTCGGCGACCCGGACCACATCGGCCCGGTGGGCGCTGTTGTAAGAGAGGAAGACCTGGTGCGTTCGCGGGTCAGGGGCCTCTGCCGCAGATTCGAGATTGCTGGGCAGGCGGGATGCGGGATTCCCGGTCGCCCGT
>Ga0315904_10013579_pt1 | contig 10186 bp, 11 predicted proteins | sample LakEriMetagenome_6_FD_203529 | JGI IMG/M metagenome (GOLD analysis project Ga0315904, IMG submission 203529) | Freshwater fungal communities from buoy surface, Lake Erie, Ohio, United States - Buoy 12 MA120 | ecosystem: Environmental > Aquatic > Freshwater > Lake | place: USA: Lake Erie, Ohio...
CGATAGCGTCATCGGGGAGTAAAAAATAGAGAAAGAAAAAAATCGAAAAACAAAAATCGATTTTCGGGAAAAAAAAAGTCTTTTTTCGAAACCAAAGTTGTTGAAACAAAAAAAAGTTGTTGAAAAGTCTTTTTTTCGAAAAGAGACTTTTTTGATGTTTATCACAGAAATGCACAAAAAATTTTAAAAATAAAAAATCTGTCGTTAGTTTGATCGGGACGAAAAAGTCAAAAAACAAAAAAACGAAAAAATCGATTTCGAAAATGGATTTTAAAATTTTTTTATTATTTTCGTTTCCAATTTTTTTTACAATTCATATACTCTAAAAAAATGTTTAAAAATGTATGCGTTTTGGATACATTTTTAAGAATATATTTTATAAATTCGTATACAATATGCACGGTAATTTACAAAACACATGTACCTACATATGAAATATTTGAGAAAATAGAAAATAATTGCAAAAAGTGAAACTCAACAATTTTATATATTTACTTAAATTTTTGATGTTTTTAGAAATCCAAATTAGACAATACATTTTAAAAAACCATTTTCATCAATATATAATGTACCTTGACCATTCATTTGAGCAGCTTCTTGTGTTAAATTAAACTCATCAAACTTGATCATTAAACAGTTATTTTGACTAAAAAAACCGATTCCAGGAGGCCCAGCAGGGCCTTGAATCCCAGCAGGGCCTTGAATTCCAGCAGGACCTTGAATTCCAGCAGGGCCTTGAATCCCGGGGTCACCAGGAGGACCTTTAGGTCCATGAGGACCATAACCTTGTATACCTGGGATACCTTGTGGACCCGGGATACCTTGTGGACCTGGATCACCTTTATCGCCTTTGTCTCCTTTGTCACCTTTATCGCCTTGGTCACCTTTGACACCTTGTGGTCCTTGAGGACCTTGTATACCTTGATCACCTTTTGGTCCAATGAAACCTTTAGGACCTTGTATACCTGGTGGTCCCGGTGGTCCTGGTGGTCCTGGTGGTCCTGGTGGTCCCTGAGGACCTACGTCACCTGAGTTACCTTTATCGCCTTTAAGCCCTTGTGGTCCTATAGGGCCCGGGTCACCTTTATTGCCTTGTGGTCCTTGTGGACCTGAGTCACCTTTAATGCCTTGTGGTCCTTGTGGACCTGAGTCGCCTTTAAAGCCTTTGTCTCCTTTGTCACCTTTATCGCCTTGGTCACCTTTAATACCTTGTGAACCTTTGTCACCTTTGTCACCTTTGTCACCTTTTGGACCAGGAAAACCTTTAGGACCACGTGGCCCTGGTGGTCCAGATGGACCGTGTTTAATGTTTTGCATTAGTGAGTATATAGTCTTTAATTTTAAATAAAAAAAATGAAAAATATCTATATACAAGGTATAATAAGATGTCTATATTTAAAGCAACAAAGATAAATGATGTAGAATTAATTTATAGTTTACTCAGAGAGCGGTATCCTAAGCGTCAAATTGAAATTGAATTCAATGATAATACAAAAGAATATACATTAAAATTAACAAAAGAAGAATACAAAGTTGATCCAACTGTGCCAGTTGATGTAAATATTAAAATTGTTTATGGTGATTCTGTGACTGGAGATACGCCTTTATTATTACAAAAAGACGGTAAAGTATATATTGAAACGATAAATAGTATTTTTGACGAAGATAAAAAGGTTGAGTATCCTGGATTTAAGATATTTGATAAAAGTATTAGGTTAGAAAAGGAATATAGTACTACAGATTATCAGATATGGACTGATGTAGGTTGGGTGGATATTCGTAAAGTTATTAGACACAAATGTGATAAAAAGATATATAGAGTATTAACTCATACAGGATGTGTAGATGTAACCGAAGACCATTCTTTAATAACAGAAAATAAACAACCGATTAAACCAAATGAACTAAAAGTAGGAGATTCACTTTTACATAGTTTTCCGAATGAGTTTATAGAAAATGAGTTTATAGGAAATGAAGCGACTGTAGTTAAAATGGAAAAAAAGAGTGAAAATTATAAAAATGACAGTCCTCTTACAGAAAAGGAGGCTGAAGTATGGGGTTTCTTTATGAACAATGGTTCATGTGATGAACATGATTGTAAATCTGGGAGTTGGGTGTTACATAATAATGATTTGGAACGATTGAACTATTTTAAAGATATTATGGAATCGGTTGAACCAATTAAATTCGAAATATTAGATACATTAAAATCAACTGGTGTATATAAATTAGTTCCGAAAGGAAGTATTAAATATATAGTGGATAAATACAGACACCTTTTTTATTATCAAACAGAAGACGGTAATAAGTATAAAATTGTTCCGAATTGTATATTAAATGCTTCAAAGAAAATTAAAATGGCGTATTGGAAAGGTTATAGCAAAGCTAGTATAAAAGGTAAAATAGGAGCTCAATGTATGTATTATTTAATGAAAAGTATAGGATTTAATATGAGTATTAATGTTACAAATCAAGATATATATTTCTTTAATGCAATTGAGAATGTGAAAGAAGAATGCGAAATAAAGAAAATTATTGAAAAAGATACTGTAACTGATTATGTGTATGACCTTGAGACGGAAATTGGGAGATTTGGAGCTGGAGTTGGTCAAATGCAAGTTTCAAATACAGACTCAATATTCGCGTCTATTAAATTCAATAGAGATGATTTTGAGCAAAATCGTTTAGATACATTTAAAATTTCGGAAATTTGTGGTAATAAATTAACAAACGAGATTTTTAATCGTAAACCTGTAGAAATGGAATTTGAAAAGGTGTTTCAACCCTTTATTTTATTGACAAAAAAGAGATATATTGGTAAAAAGTTTGAAAATATGAAGGATCCGTTTGAAATGAAAAATATTACATCAGCTGGTATTGCGTTAACGAGAAGAGATTATTGTTTAATGGTGAAAGATTGTTATTCAAAGGTGATTGATTTTATAATGGAGAATCAATTACCAAAAGCGATTGGAGTATATAAGGAATTCTTGGATAAGATTGAAAGATATGATATGTCAGTTGATCAATTGATTATTTCTGCTGCATTGGCGAAAAGTTATAGTTGTTCTGATTGTAAAACAAAATGTGAATGGACAAATATTAGATGTTTAAAGTGTAAAACAGATATACCACGTGGAAATATTATAAAAGATACTTGTCCTCAATGTTCTACGAAATTTATATGTATACATACATTTAGTTTAGCTCATGTGAATTTAGCTAGTAAAATGTTGCGACGTAAAGAAGAAATAAATGTGAATGATCGCATTCAATATATTTACGTAGAACGTGAAACCATAAATACAAAGTCTACAAGTAAGGGTAAAGGTGATTTAGCTGAAGAACCAAAATATGCAAAAGAGCATAATCTAAAATTTAATCGTGTTTGTTATACAGAACAATTAGCAAAACCTCTTTTGAGTTTTTTCAAAGTTGTATTAGATTCAAATACTCAGGAAGAGTTGATTGATTATACAAATGATAAAATGGAAAATTATGGCGCGTCAAAATTTAAACCTAGTGATTTCAAGTTAAATGATGAATAAATTGGTACAAATAATATAGTTGAAATAGCTCGTGAATTTTAGATGAATTAAATTTTATAATAGAATTAGATGAACATTTTATACCACTTTATTTTATAAATAATAGTTATCATGAATTTAAAGTTAATACATGTTAATTTATAGATGTCTTTAAGAAGGAAAATATTTTTAAATATAAGTGATATTGCTGCGTTTATAGGTCAAAATAGTTATGATTTTGTTACTCCATTTGAACGTTTATGGAAAAAATATGATGAACAAACGTATAATTCTCTATCTAATGAAATAAAGAAGGAGATTATAGAGTCTAATGTACAATTACAAAAATTAGAACAAGAAAAGGTGAAATTGGATGAATTGCGTAGTACATTAACAAAAAGGCAATATACATTAAGACAGAATAAATTGGAACGTTCTGAGTTGGAGTTAAAGAATAGGGTATATGAAAAGAGTACGTTGGTTCAATCACAGACTGAATTTATTCAACAACAATTGGGGGAGAGTGCTGTTAATACGATTCAAAACGAGACGATTGATACACAAGATAAGCGCAATGAATTAAGTGATATGATTGAGAATTTAAAATTAAGTCCTACAAAAAAGAAGGAATTAAAGAAACAGACGGAACATGTTATAAACAAAACACACGGGACGTTAAAGGAAAATAATGCGATTGCATTGTTTGAAAAGAAATTAAAGGTAAAGTTGGATACATCACAAAAATATCATCATTCTTTATTTAAGAGTACGACTCATTTTGATTGGTATATTGGAGGTAAGATGGATGGTATTTATAGGGATCAAGAAAATCCATCTAAAAATTATGTAGTAGAAATTAAAAATAGAACAAAGACGTTTTTTAATACGTTACGTGAATATGAAAAAACACAAATACAGTTGTATATATATTTAACGAATGTGAATAAAGCAAAGTTGGTAGAATGTATTCATGATAAAATTCGTATAACGGATATATACAAGGATGAAGTTTATTTAAATGATATCCAATCTTATTTAACTATTTTTATTGAAAAGATAGATAGATTCATAACGGATTGTTCTTTAGAAATAAAGCAAAATTATTTTAATTCTACGAATGATCAAAAAAAGATTTTTTTGAAGAAATTGTATTTAAATGATATTTATCATCAGAGTGATAAATTATTATTAGAACGAAATGAAAATGTTGATTGTTTAATAGACGATTTAGATTAATATTTCGTTAATTTAAATAAATTTTTATTCTTTGTATATAGTATACAAAAAAAACATGTCTTCAGAAGGAACTCCTCTTATGCAACCCGAATATGATTATATGCTTGTATTTGCAGGCACATATGATGTTAATGTTGTGTTAAATTCAGGTGTACCAGATGCTGGTGATTCTACATTCCAGGCTGAAGTTGAAAGTAAGGTTTCTCAAATTTTAACCATTTTCCAATTCCAAAGGGGAATCAATAAGATGAATTTGATTTTGAACTATAATAACAGTGTTTATTTAATTAGTGTTGATCGTGTATAAGTTTATATAATATATTATATTTAGTGATAATTAGTGATAATATATTAATATTTAGTGGTAATTAGTGGTAATTAGTGACAATTAGTGAAAATATATTAACAATTAGTGGTAATTAGTGGTAATTAGTGGTAATTAGTGGTAATTAGTGGTAATTAGTGGTAATTAGTGGTAATTAGTGGTAATTAGTGGTAATTAGTGGTAATTAGTGAAAATATATTAACAATTAGTAGTAATTAGTGACAATTAGTGGTAATTAGAAACAAATGTGGATCTCCAAGCAAGAGTATGAACAGAAAAAGCGATCCAATTAGAAAACGACAAAATGTGTTTTATTCATTGATTATATTATTTTTTATATTTTTTTTTTTATTATGTGAATATATAAATAAAATGGGAAATTCATTAAAAGGCCCAGCTGGACCTCAAGGTCCAGAAGGAGAACAAGGTCCAGAAGGTGAACGGGGGCCACCAGGCCCAACTGGTGCACCTGGCCCAATAGGCCCAATAGGCCCAATAGGCCCAATAGGCCCACCAGGTCCAACTGGTGCACCTGGTAGAGACGGACAAACAACATTAACCGCTGCACAAATAACAGCATTGGCTCCTCAATTAGCAACAATAGACTCATTTGCTTCAAATGTTGTACAAGCTATGAGTTCAAATCAACCGTTTAGCATAACTGTTAGTAATAATTTAGCTAACTCTGATACTTTTAGACCCCTTTTAGCAGAAGCTGTTGCAAAACAACCAACTTTTTTAAATGATGTAGCGACGACATTAACCGGTCCTCTTTTTAGAGATGCGTTACCTCAAGCATCTGTAAATACGAATCCTGCAGCATGGAATACGGCTTCTATGAAATTTTCAAACATGTTATATTGTGCAGATGGGACGTTGAATTGTAAACCTGCGGGTATTACTTTAAATACTACAGGCACGACACACGTTGGAAATGAATTAAAGGCCAAACAATTAAGTATTGGAAATTGGCGAATATTTGAAAATGGTTCTGGTGATTTAAGAATTGAAAAAAGTACTAAAACAGTTGATAATAAAGATGCATATTTACAAATAAACGGTGCTGGCAACAATGATGTACAGATTCCAGGCAACCTTGAAGTTAATGGTGATAATTTTGAACTTTTCAATAAAGATCGTGGTACCATATTAACGGTTAATAATGATGGTGATGTACGAGTAAATGGTAAACTTTACATAAATGCTTGGAAATTTGATGGTGGTGGTGATTTTATATTATCTAAAACAACACAAACATCACAAACCCCTCCAAAAACACCTAAATTTAGATTAAATGGTATGGGCGATGATGAAGCTTCCGTATCTGGTAATTTTGTTCAAAATAAGAATTAATTAAATTAATTAAATTAATTAAATTATAAACATAATTTAATTAGTGGGTATGGGGAATCCATTTATTGGGGAAAAGACTAATACAAATACACCAGTTAGATTTTACTTAATTGTTCATTTTTATTATTCTAATGCAAATATTTTATATACATCTAAAGAAATGGCGGAGAAAAGAATAGAAGAGTTATGTGAACAAACTGGATCTAGTCAGTATGAATGGAATATTCTTATGATTCCAGAAGGGAACCGGTTTGATATTTCAAGTCGCTGGATTCAATCGTAAGTTTTTTATTATTACTGTAGAATTTTTTTTATATAGGAATAATATAACGACGAACATGGCCCAATTTAATAACAAAATAAATTTAACGGATGTATTTTATATCTGTATTATTTTATTTTTCTTTTATTTAATAGTGACTTCATGTGGTGGTCCAACGAAAGAAAAGGTTGATAATACGAGCAATGCACCTATTGTAAACACGGATAGAAATGCTTATACAGGATTGATGTGTGCAAATGAATCTGATCCCGTGCATAGTATTGTCAACAATTCGTTCGCTTGTTTAGTAAATCCTGCTACACAGCAATGTTACAGTAAATCCCAATTAGTAGATCCATCTATTCCATGCGATCCCGTAAAATTTAGTGCTCAATTAGTAAAAGATTTAAGGAATGAATCTACAAACTCTAGAAAAGAATTCAAGAAAAATAATACTTATTCACTACAACAATGTACATCAACAGGTTTAAATAATGAAGGACATTGGTGTAAAAAAACGTATGATTATTATAATACGTTATGTAATGATCCTAAAATACCGATTAAACCAAATTATTGTAATGATTTTAAAACAGTTGTTGGTACGAAAAACCAAGCACCTACGGGAGCAAATGACACTATTCTCAATACTTATTCATTAACTGGCGCTTCTTGTAATACAAAATGTTTACGTAGTATGGACAAAAATCCTGATACGGGCAAAAGATTCACCGCTGCTGAATGCAGAATGGTTTGTAATATGTAAAAAATATTTATTTTATGAATATATAAATAACATGGGAAACAGTGTGAAATATTCAAATATATTTTATATAGATGGAACAAAACTTGTTACTAAAGATAAGGAGAAATTAAATACAGATATATATATAGGAAATTGGAAAATAAGTGAAACTGAAAATGGGCATTTACAGTTTAACAGGATTGGTAATCAAAGTAATTTCTACTTAGATAAGAATGGAACTGCTATATGGGTGAGAGATACTAAAATAGGAGGTGATGCAGGCGGACAACTTTATATTCAAAACATGGGTACTGGTTCAACAGTGAAAATAAATGGTGGTAATCTTACAACAGATAATAGCGTTATTGTACTTGGTAATTTAGGGGATTTAGAAACACACGAAAAAACTGACAAACACAAAAAAACTGACAAACACGAAAAAACTGACAAACACGAAAAAACTGACAAACACCAAAAAACTGACAAACACGAAAAAACTGACAAACACGAAAAAACTGACAAACACCAAAAAACTGACAAACACGAAAAAACTGACAAACACGAAAAAACTGACAAACACCAAAAAACTGACAAACACGAAAAAATTGACATATACCACGAAAAAACTGACAAACACCAAAAAACTGACAAACACGAAAAAATTGACATATACCACGAAAAAATTGACACATACCACGAAAAAACTGACACATACCAATAGACTGACAAACACAAAAAAATTGACATATACCACGAAAAAACTGACAAACACGAAAAAACTGACACATACCAATAGACTGGTACAAATATACTATGCAATAAAGATTAATTTTGTATTTTTAATTTCATGATAAATTATAGGGAATAAGAACAGAATGAAAAAAAGTTCATCATATTTGTATATCATAAACACTAATGATAAATATACGATAGATGAAATCAATGAGAAATTAAAAAGGTATGATTATTTAAATAATTATGCAAGTATATTCATAACAAATTATACTAAAATTTCATTTGTTTTCAATCATAAACTATCATATGCACAAGAAAGAAATTTGTTATTGTGTTTAACTTAAAATGTAATTATTTTTTTTTTTTATATTGAATTAATATAAATAAATAATTATGAATACATCAGACTTAACCACATATTCACCTTTTACAAACAGTTTATATGATTCATGTAATTTAGATAAAAAAAATCAAGAAAGTACTGGGCCTTATCAATGGGTGACGGATGCAAGTGTTCATGAATCACAAGACGCATGTTTACCTGGTATTACACCTTTTATGCAAAATCAATTTTATAGTATTCCTGGGAAAAAAGTGGATGTAGAAAGTGAACTTCGTAATCAAACAAGAGTATTATCTCGATGTCCCGAAGTACGTTTTGATCCTACTAAATTAACGAATTGTCAAAATTGCCATAATTGTAATTCTGGGCTACCATGTGATTGCAACCATTGTAAAGAAACGAAACATCAAAATTATATTAAAGAATGTAGTAACAATGGACTTGTTCCATTATTTACCCGATTAAATAAACCATGTAATTTACCTGGAATTTCCATTAATCGTTTTAATCCTTTATGCGAAGATCCTCAAAATTTAGATAAAATTCACCAAAATAGTTTTATTGGAGATAATACGAGAAATAAAGTTAAAGACGAATACAAAGCAGCTCAGAAACAACTTATGAAGCCAGTTTCAGGTAATTTTACTGGATTTATTGAAGGAAGTGAAAAGTTTCATATCTAAAAAATATACAATAATAAATAATTAATTTTATTAATGTAAATTAAAAATGTGTGATGTGTAAATTAAAGTGCATCAAATAGACTTTTAATATCTTTTGTAGAACTTCCGTGACTTACGTTACTTACGTTACTTCCGTGACTTACGTGACTTACGTTACTTCCGTGACTTACGTTACTTACGTTACTTCCGTGACTTACGTGACTTACGTTACGTGTACTTCTAACTTCTTCTAAACGGATTTTGTCGTATTCTTCCAACTGTTTGTTTAAATTCCCCAATTCTTTATTTTTAAAAAAGTCTTTTAATTCTTCCAAGACTTTTGAATAATTATTCTTTGATTGTTTCCATTTAATATATTCATGGAATAAGATATCTGATTTCGTAAGTTTTTTACGATGAGTCATGTACAATTGTTTAGGATGATAGTTAGAGAGATTATTCTTGGAAAAAATAGTATTTGCAAATTTTATTCCAAGTGCATAGGCAATTCCAAAAGAAAAACCATAAACGATTCCTACTAACACATTTTCTGTTGTAATATATTTCATAGTTTGATGCATTTAGTAGTTACAGTAAATGTTCATTTTTTTTTTATATTTTTAACGTAATGACTTCTAAATTAGAAACAATAAAATATCACTATTTATCTGAACAAAATAATTCCTTTATATTTAATGTAATTAAACAAAATTATATGAAAGAAAATGTAAACAAGACACATATTTTTAAAATACAAAATAATATATTCAACCTATTTTTACAAGACTCTCATAATCATCAAACATTTGACAGCGCTGAAGATATTATTATAACATTAAATAAAATAACCATCAAAAACTATCTTGATGAACAAGACCCTTTTATGAAGGAATTACCAAAGGAATTACCGAAGGAATTACCGAAGGAATTACCGAAGGAATTACCGAAGGAATTACCGAAGGAATTACCGAAGGAATTACCGAAGGAATTACCGAAGG
>Ga0315904_10013580_pt1 | contig 10186 bp, 1 predicted proteins | sample LakEriMetagenome_6_FD_203529 | JGI IMG/M metagenome (GOLD analysis project Ga0315904, IMG submission 203529) | Freshwater fungal communities from buoy surface, Lake Erie, Ohio, United States - Buoy 12 MA120 | ecosystem: Environmental > Aquatic > Freshwater > Lake | place: USA: Lake Erie, Ohio...
AGGGTTTTTTAGTGTAGAAGATGGGGATAGAAAAATTATTTTTTTCACATAGCTATGTTACCTTAAATGGAGCGAATCGTATTTTACTCGTTGCGATGGACTATGTTTCTCAGCCTATCGGCGGACACGTATGTGTTTAAAAAGTTTAAAGTTTAAAGTTGTAAACTGCGACTGACTACTGTGACTGACTACTGTGACTGACTACTGTGACTGACTACTGTGACTGACTACTGCGACTGACTACTGTGACTGACTACTGTGACTGACTACTGTGACTGACTACTGTGACTGCCCACTGCGACTGCAAACCGAATACTACATACATTTCCTACAATTACCCACCGCTGCTCGGGAATAAAAACCGACCAAAAACACCTATATTCGACGAACGACATGACTGCTTTTTGATGATGAAAATTTAACGTAAGTTTAAACGAAAGACAGGCAAATAGACCTAATTTTGTGTTATATGAGCCGTAAATTGAACTTTTAGGAGTGACTAATCTATTGAGCCTGTGACTGTTGAAAAGGAAGGAGTACAAATGTTACAAAATGCATGGAATTGAATGCGATTGTTACACTTTTGCGACAAAAACCGTGGTTTTGCTCGTATTGTAACAAAATGAAGTTATCGATTATTTGCATAAAAAATCGACTAAATACACAAAACGTAATAGTATTTTCAGTGAAAAAGCCTATTTATTAACAATTTTTAGATTTTTTTAGTAAAACCTTTGCGTATGTGGTTTTTTGCTGTAAGTTTGTAGTCCCCCAAAACTTTTTTTACGTTCCAAGAGGAAAACCTGTGTTTTCCCCCGATATATATTAAATTTAAACCAAAACGTTTTTTAATTAAACTAATTTTTTATGAATAACTTTACTAAAGCTTTTTTTACCACAAAAAGCAAATCAATCAAGTGGGTGTTCGCGGTATTGACATTATTCTTGCTGAGTACTCAGTCAAGTTTTGGTCAGACAAATTATGCGACTTGGAACTTTGCGACTTCTTTGGGTTCAGGGTCTTATTTGACTTCAGCGAATCAAGATGGAGCAAGAACAAGTGATATCACTGCCAATGCTACTTTCTCATCACCATTTGCTTTGTCAAATGTGACGGGAGCCACAGCATTAACTTTTCACAGGACAACTGGTTGGCCAACTGCTACTAGTATAGACCTTACGGAATATGTAGAGTATAGCATTACATTGACAAATAGTCGTACGTTTGATAATATTTCCCTAACTCAGGCGATATCAGTTCAAACAAGTAGTGCAACTGCTGCGCCAACCAGATTGGCGGTTCAATATTCATATGGAGCTGCGGCTTTTGCGGCAGCTGGGACAGCAGCAACTATTGGGACAACTACAACAAATCCAACATTTACTGTTCCTGCACCAGGAAATACAACATCTACTCTTTTAAGAATTAGATTACATGGTTACAATTCTACAACTGCTACAGGAAATTTAAGACTAATCAGTTTAGCGTTAACTGGAGCATCGGGTCCATTAGCACCTGTTTCAACTTACACAATGACATACAACGGTAACAGTCAAACTACAGGAACAGCACCAACAGATGGTTCAAGTCCTTATGCTGCTTCTTCTACGGTGACTGTTCTAGGAAATACAGGTTCGTTAACGAGAACGGGATATACGTTTTCAGATTGGAATACTGCTGCAGATGGTTCGGGAACGGATCGTGCGGCGGCAAGTACGTTTTCGATTTCGGCAAATACTACTTTGTATGCGAAGTGGACGGGTTCTGTTACTTATGATGGTAACGGAAATACTGGAGGTACTGCTCCATCAACTGCTACTGGTGTAATCGCCGGTGCTACTTATACGGTGGCTGCTAACTCGGGAACGTTAACACGAACAGGATATACCTTTGCCGGTTGGAATACCGCTGCAGATGGTACAGGAACTAGTTATACTGCGGGTTCAGGAAGTTTTACTTTTGCAGGAAATACAACCTTGTATGCCCGTTGGACAGGAACAGTAACCTATAGTGGTAATGGCAATACCGGTGGTACTGCACCAACAGATGCTACGGCTTACAGACCAAGCCAGGCGGTAACTACTGCTGCTAACTCGGGTTCTCTAGTAAAATCGGGATCGACTTTTGCAGGGTGGAATACACAGGCAGATGGATTGGGTACTGACTATGCAGTGAGTACTGTAGGTGCTTTTAACTTTGCAGGAAATATTACTTTGTATGCAAAATGGAATTTGTCTACTACTTTTACTGTAACTTATAATGGTAATACTAATACAGGTGGTACTGCTCCAACGGATGCTACGCTATATAGCTCTGGTGATCCAGTAAGTGCTTTAGGAAATACGGGAACACTCGTTAAAACAGGCTATACTTTTTCAGGATGGAATACACTCGCCAACGGTACGGGTACAGATTATACCGCACCTCAAGCCAGTGCTTTTAATATTACTTCTGATGTAACCTTATATGCTAAATGGACAGGAACAGTAACCTATGATGCCAATGGAGCAACAAGCGGAACTGTACCAACAGATGCAACGGCTTATCTAGCTGGAAATACGGTTACAGTTGCTGCTAACTCAGGTACATTGGCTAGAACAGGCTATACCTTTGCAGGTTGGAATACACTTGCTAATGGTACCGGTACTAGTTATACTGCGGGTTCAGGTACGTTTGCTTTTGCAGGAAACGTAACTTTGTATGCAAGATGGACTGGAACCGTTACTTATGATGGTAATACCAACACAGGTGGAACGGCTCCAACCGATGCAACGGCTTACAGACCCGCTCAAACGGTAACGGTTGCTAATAACACCGGTTCGTTAGTAAAAACGGGATCTTCATTTGGTGGTTGGAATACACAAGCCGATGGATTAGGAACAAATTACACAGCAGGTTCAGGTACGTTTTCTTTTGCAGGAAACGTAACTTTATATGCTAAGTGGAATGCTCTTTCTACCGTTGCCACTTTAGCGTCTATGACCTTAAGCACAGGAGCGATATCGCCAACCTTTGCTTCAGGAACTACAGCCTATACTCAAAACGTAATTAATACTGTTACAGGAGTTACGGTAACACCAATAGTAACCGATGCTGCAGCGACGATTCGTGTGCGTACCAATGCTACTGCTTTTGTAACTTTAGCTAGTGGTGCTACTTCATCCACATTAGGGTTGGTAGTAGGTGTTAATACGCTAGATGTAGAAGTTACCGCTGAGGATGGTACAACCATAATCACTTATACTACAACAATAACACGTGCTTTGTCGGCTGATTCTTCTTTATCGGCACTTTCTACAACAGCTGGTACTTTGTCTCCAACTTTTGCAGGAGGAACTTTAAGTTATAATATAGTTGCAGCAGTGCCTTTTGCTACTGCAGTAACTGTAACTGCGGCTCGTAATCAGGCTAATGCTACTATGCAATTTCGTGTAAACGGAGGTTCTTATTCTACCTTGCCAAATGCTACAGCAACAGCAGTTTCATTAAGTGTTGGTGCAAATACTATTGATGTATTGGTAACGGCTCAAGATTTAAGTACTTCTACTTATTCGATTACAGTAACAAGATCGGCTCCGTCAACAGTAGCAACGTTAACAACATTGACTACAACTGCTGGTACATTAACACCAACGTTTGCTTCGGGAACTAATTCATATACTGCATCTGTTGCTAATGCAACTGCATCGGTAACAGTAACACCTACAGTGACTGCACTTTCAAATGCTACTGTTCAGGTAAGAGTTAACGGTGGTTCTTATGCCGCTGTTACTAGCGGAAGTGCTTCAACTGCACTTAGTTTAAATGTGGGTAATAACCCAATAGATGTTTTAGTTACTGCGCAAGACGGTGTTACAACCAATACGTATACAATTACAGTAAACAGAGCGGTTCCACCAATTTGGAGTAATGCAATATCAGGGACATCAACTTCTTCGTCTTCTAACCCTTACACTACAGGTGATGTAGTAGTATCAAACCTAACCGTTTCTGGAATTGGAAGAGGATCAGGGGTAACAGCAGCTACTGCAGCTGATCGATATGCTTGTTCAGGATGGGATTCTGTAGCACTTGATGCAAATGATTATTTTGAGTTTACATTAACTCCAGCTCCAGGTTATGAAATAGATTTTACTAATTTTATTTATACTGGTCAAGCATCTGGTACAGGAGCAACAGCAGTTGCTTTACGTTCTAGTTTAGATGGTTATGTAGGTAATATAGGTACACCTAGTATTACAGGAACTACTATAAGTTTGTCAGGGGCAAGTTATCAAGATATTACAAGTGCTATAACTTTTAGATATTATGGTTGGGGCGCAAGTTCTTCAGGAGGAACATTTAGTGTTAACGATTTTCAGTTTAATGGTACAGTAGCTTTAGGCACGCCAGTTCCGGAGATAAATGTTACACAAAGTGGTTCTATTGCTTCAGGCGGAACTAATGCATTTGGTAATCAAGAAAATGGTACTAGTGGAAGTGCAGTTACCTTTACTATTCAAAATACAGGTAATGCGGTTTTAAACTTATCAGGTTCGCCTAAAGTGGCTATTACCGGAAATACAGCTGATTTTGTTATCAATGAAACAGCTACTAGCGCTACAGTTGCAGCAACATCTGGAACAACAACTTTTACGGTTACTTTTTCTCCACAAGCTGTGGGTGCTAGAGCGGCTCAGTTGAGTATTGCTAATGATGATACTAACGAGAATCCGTATCTTATTAATTTAACAGGAACAGGAACAACCAGTCAACAATCGACAATATCGGCTGCTACTTTTACTGCTCCAACAAATATAGCTTATGGTAGCTTTCAGGCTAATGATATTACTGCTGCAAACTCCCTTGAAGTAGGACGCTTTACTATTCAGGATGGTGCATCAGACAATGATAGTTTTGGTACTATTTTAAGTACTCTTACCTTAGGTTTGAGTAACTCGGCAAATATTAAGCGTGTCGCTCTTTATGATGGTGCTACTGAATTGCAAGAAATTGCCGCAGGTGCAACAAACACATTTAATGCTCCAGCACTAGCTGCGAACTTGTTTACTACTGATGGTGGAAGTAAAACCTTTAGCGTTAGAGTAACATTTAATGCAACCGTTACTGACAATCAACAATTTCAATTTACAGCAACTGCCGCTACAGCAGATGCAGCAGGTTCTGGTTTTGCTACCGTAGGTGGTACTACATCAGTTGCCGGAAACGACAATAGAATCGTGGTAACAGCTAATAGATTGACTTTTGGTACGGTTATCGGTTCTTCTATAAACGTGACTTTACCTTCATTTACCATAACTGCTACTGATGGTTTATTAAATGTTGATTTAGACCGAAGTGCTGCCGTTACTTTAGCAACATCATCAGCTTTCCCTAGTGCTAATTTCACTAGAACAACACCTACCTATGCTTTAACAGGAGGTTCTATCACGATAAGCAATGTTGCTTTTGCAGATGCTCAAACAGGTATCACCTTAACAGCCGATGCACCTGGATTAACTCAAGGGGTATCGAATACTTTTGATATATTATTGGTTACTTTTCCAGCAAATAGTTACCGTACAGCTGCAGTTGGCGGTGGTACATGGTCAACAGCAACTTGGGAACGTTTTGTAAGTAACGCTTGGGGTTCAAGTGCAGCTCCGTCAACGAGTACAACTAATACGGTATATATTCGTCATTCAATTACCAGTGGAGGTTCTATTACTCCGTCAACTATTGTGATAGAAAATGGTGGTACTTTAACGTATACAGGCGCTTCATCATGTGCAACTTCAATGTTAGTTGAAAGTGGCGGTACATTGCAAATTAATGCTGCATTGAATTTTACAGGTGCAACCGTTACTGTTGAATCAGGTGGAACTTTTAATGTGAATTACAATACAGCTACTGGTGTAACTACTTTGTGGGCAGGAACTGAAGATTTTAAAACTGGTTCTACTGTAAATATTCAAGATTGGTCATCTACTCTTGGTACAGCAGCTGATCGTTCAGTAATTCAAAATCCAAGTAGTATTACTACTAATGCTGATGGGTACTATTTTGGTAATTTAACAATTTCATCAGCTCCAACTGCTTTATTTACTCTTGTTGCGGGTTCTCAAACTATAAGTCTGTGTAAAAATAACTTAACAATTTCTGAAACGGGTAGTAATAGTGTTGCACTAACAACTTCAGGAACAAATGCAACTATAGGAGGTAATATTGTTGTAACCACAGGACAATTGAGTGTTGTAGCTACATCAAGTGGTAATCCAGTAACAACTGTTTTAGGAAATATATCAGTAGCCTCAGGCGGAATATTGAATTTAAATCAAAGTAATTCTTCTTCAGCTACTTCAATTGTACAATTGAAAGGAAATTTAAGTGTTGCTTCAGGTGGTACGTTAAATAGCTCAGATGCGGGTTGTGCTGTTGTGTTTTCAGGAACTACAGCTACTCAAACCGTAAGTATTGCAGGTACATTGGGTACAAATGCTGGTTTTGAGGTAGGTGATGGCACTAATGTTACAACGGTTCAGTTGATAGGTCAGGATTTTAGTTTGACTAATGCTTCTAATGCCTTTACTGTTAAAGCAAACAGTATTCTTGATTTTAACTACTTTAACATTTCAGGTATAGGTAACTTTACATTAGAGGCTGCTGGGGAATTAAGAATTACTGCTGCTGCAGGTCTTAATGCTTCAGGTACAAATACAGGTAACGTCATTAATACTGGTACACGTTCAATTGCTCAGACTGGATATTTCCGTTATACAGGTAACGTAACGCCTCAGGCTACAGGAAATGCTATGACCTCTGGTTCTACAGCTAAACGTATTATTATAGACAAAACCAACCCTACTGATGTGGTAAATCTTACACAAAGTACAGCTACAACCGGTCAATTACAAATTATAGAGGGAACATTTGTAGAAACTGCTGCTGCCAATATCACTGGTTCAGGAAATTTAGTTATGAGTGGTGGTACGTATAGAACAGCTGTTTTAGCAACTACTCTTCCACAAATATCAGGTACCTATACACTTACAGGCGGTACTATTGATTTGAATGGAGCGGGCGGACAAGTTTTGAGAGGTGCAAGAGCTTATAGTAATTTATCGTTCTCAACAAGTGGTACAAAAACACTTACTAGTGCTATTTCGTCTATTACTGGTACAGTAACTGTACAAAACAGTGTAATTTTAGACGTAGCCAATAGAACTTTTGGAGGTCCAGGAACTAATTTAACTATGACAGGTACAAGTCGCTATATAACTCAAGGTACTGGTACTAAACCAGATGCTGAAGGCACATATAGTCTTGGGTCAGGAACGACTATTGAGTTTGCAAACTCTGTTGCAACTCCACAAGTTATTTATTTAGGTTCAACTCCAATAAGCTATGCGAATGTAGAAGTTACAGGAACAAATGTTTCTAGTAATTCAATTACAGACGGTATTTTATTTCAAGCAGGAGGTAGCTTTACGGTTAAGCAAGGCGCTAGCTTTACTTTAAGTCAGCCAGGTGGTTTAAATGGTTTAGTAAATTCAGCTGTTAGCAGTACTAATAGTCCAACAGTTACTATTGAAAACACACCAAGTTTGTCAACAATAGTTTACAATAGTACTGTTGCTCAAAGTTTAACAGGAAGAGCAGACTATGGTAATTTGACCATCAATACTATTGGTGGAGGTCTTACTACAAGTGGCGATGTTACTGTTAGTGGTACTTTGACCTTAACGAATGGTATTATAACCACTGGTGCTAATACAATAGCAGTAACCAATGATACCACACCTATTAGTGGTGGTAGTGCTACGGCTTATGTGAGTGGAAAACTGAGACTTACTTATCCTGCCGCGGGCACTGATGTTGCGAGAACATTTCCTATAGGTAAGGGTGGGGCTTATCGTCCGTTGGTGTTTAGTTATGATAGCGCACCAGCATCAAGAACGGTATTGATTGAGCAGTTTGAGGCGGCTTTCCCAGGAGGTGTACCATCTACCGCAACACAGTTTGGTACTCGTTATTGGAATATCACACAGTCAAGTACAGGGGGGTCTTATAAAGTAACTTTAAATAATACAACACCAACATCGTCAACGGTTGTAATGATAAGAAGAGAGGGTGCTGGAGCATCAACTTCAAATGAAGTTGCCAGTCCTAATTATACCAATGCTACATCATTTGCAACTACAAATACTTCTAATGATTTAGCACTTGGAATTTGTATTGTTTGTACGCAGATTAGACCTATACAGTGCGGTCAGACTCTACAAGCTTTAAACAGTGCTATTCAGGTAAGCCCGGTAGCAGGTGCTACTCAATATCGTTTTGAGGTGACAAGAATAGACACTAATACGGTGTATCCTTTGATTACGTCAACTCTGTATTATTTTAATCCAGCGACCAGCATACCTGGAGGATTATTGTATGGAAAATCATATTCTATTAGAGTACAAATATTCATTGGATCTTGGTTAAATTATGGTAATAGTTGTGTCGTAACTGCTCCTAATACGCCAACTGTTGCCGCTACTAAAATTAGACCTAATCAATGTGGTGCAACACTTCCAACAGTGAACACTTCGATTGAAGCAAGTCCAGTTTTCTTAGCTACACAATACCAATTTGAGGTTACTCCTCAAGGAGGTTCAGCTGTTGTGGTTACTACGTCAAACTATTTCTTTAGTTTGACAGGTACTGCTGGATTAGCAGCATACAGTAAAGCATACGCTATTCGTGTGAATGCTCTTAGCGGTGGTAACTGGACAGGATTTGGCGATACGTGTATCGTGACTACTCCAGCGCAACCTTCCACTAGATTGATTACGTCTCAATGTGGTGCAACCTTCAATAACTTGACCTTTACTCTTAATGCGAGTAATGTACCATTGGTAACTAAATACCGTTTCAGAGTGGTTAATGGGCCAACAACGCGTATTGCTGAAGTATCAAGAAACTACATTGTTCCTTCTGATTTAGCAGGTGGTTATGCAAATAACACGGTTTATACTGTGGATGTAGCTACTTTATACAATGGATTGTGGTCTTCTTATGGTCCTGCTTGTACAGTAACAACTCCGTTCATAAGAATGGCGTCTCAGGATATCAATACGAATGTGTTTGAGGTGAAAGCTTTCCCTAATCCATTTGCAAGACATTTTAGTCTAGATATTCAAAGTTCAAGTGACGATTTGGTACAAGTACAAGTATATGATATGCTAGGAAGAGCACTTGAGGTCCAAAACGCTACGGTATCAGAATTGAGTACGAAAGAGATTGGAACGAATTATCCATCGGGTGTTTACAACGTGGTTGTGAGCCAAGGGGATAAAGTGAGATCAATTCGTATGATTAAACGATAATTATGGTTTTCTATAGTAAAAAGCCTCTTCGGAAACGGAGAGGTTTTTTTTTGTTTAGGGTTGTGCACTGACTATTATCACTACATTTTTTTTGAACCACATAGAGACATAGGGAAAAAGAGAGGGATAGAAAAATTATTTTTTTCACATAGCTATGTTTTTTTTGATGGAGCGAAGCGTCTTTTTTTTTTCTATTTAGTTACTATGTGTCTCAGCCTGTAGGCGGACACGTATGTGGTTTAAAAAGTTTAAAAGTATAGGGTTGTTCACCGCGACTGCAAACCCCAAAGTGAAAGAGGAACGCAGATGCCACGGACTGTTACAGATTTTTTTGAACCACATAGAGACATAGAATTGGTTAGGAGAAGAAGATGTGGACAGAAAATTTTATTTTTTCACATAGCGCTGTTATTGTATGTAGAGCGAAGCGTCTTTTACTTGTTGCTATTGTCTATTTACCTCAGCCTGTCGGCGGTCATGTATGTGGTTTAAAAAGTTTAAGGTTTAAGGTTTGGGGTTGTTCATTGACTACTAGATTTTTTTTGAACCACATAGAGACATAGGGAAAAAGAGAGGGATAGAAAATGTCATTTTTTCACATAGCGCTGTTATTGTAAGTAGAGCGAAGCGTCTTTTACTTGTTGCTATTGTCTATTTACCTCAGCTTGTCGGCGGACATGTATGTGGTTTAAAAAGTTTAAGGTTTAAGGTTTGGGGTTGTTCATTGACTACTAGATTTTTTTGAACCACATAGAGACATAGGGAAAAAGAGAGGGATAGAAAATGTCATTTTTTCACATAGCGCTGTTATCATATGTAGAGCGAAGCGTCTTTT